>WNGA01004566.1_pt1 | contig 20315 bp, 16 predicted proteins | sample 5400061 | NCBI WGS metagenome assembly WNGA01 (sample SAMN13153366, study PRJNA577476) | soil metagenome | isolation source: 100 cm soil or saprolite under grassland replicate 2 | place: USA:California | collected 2016-06-15
TACCGACTTCACCGGCACTTCGACGTGCACACACCTCAACGACGCGTTGCGTGGCTTGGGTGACGTCGCCCCACTCGCTTCGCTCCTTGATACGCAAAGGTGCGATCGCCGCCGCCAATTGGGGGGCGAACGCGTCGGTCATCGCTAAGCGGCGCTGGCGTTATGTCGGATCGGCCACGGACTTCGAGCGGGCTCACGCATCCGTCGGCGACTCGACAGCCTTCTGACCTGCAGGTTGAGTGGGCGATGCGAGCTCGGACCGGCGATCTCCGCCTCAGGCGAGGCGGAGCTCACGCTTCCTTTGGACGCGACACGAAGATTTCGATCGCGTACGGACCTCAGACGAACTTCGCGATCGACCTCGACGCCGAAGCGCCGAGAAAACGACCGCTGACCAGCCGATTCGTGGTGGGCACTGAGGGACTCGAACCCCCGTCCTCCGTCTTGTAAGGGCGATCGTTGTATGGGGCTGAGCTGCATACCGACGCGAAACTGCTGGTCAGTGTCAGCTTCTCATTGCCGTGCGCGCCCGTCGATGACCGTTGTTGACCGCCCGCTAGGGCACGCGGAGGGCACGCCGAAGTCGCGCAGAAAGCCCGCTCGTGCTGCCTGCGATCCGCCCGTTCGTCCACGCTCAGGGCCGACGAACGTTGGGCGCTGCGCGTTCAAACATCCATCCACGCGGCCTCGTAGGCGAAGGCATGCCCCGGGGGCATCGAGCAACGCCCGGGCTCGCGACCTCAGGCTCCTAGGAGTCGTTCCAGAACGAAGCTCAGGAGCTTGCGTCTGCGTTGTCGCGACAGTCCCTGCGCGTACGCGCCGGTCACCGTCACCCGGAAGCTGTCGACGGCGAGAGGAAGCTGGCCTTCGGAAACGCGCCCACGAAAGGCGTTGGCGAGCATCCGATCCAAGACCTCATCGAGCTGGCGGGCGAAGTCGGCAACGACCGGCGACTCGCGCGCCTGTTCTTGCATCGCCGAATGAAAGGCATAGAGCGGTGCGAACTGGTCGGTCCACCATAGGATCCGCTCGACGACGTCGACCTTGCCCCGGGGTTTGCGGGCGGCGATCCCTTCGAGGATGCGGCGCAGGACGGCCACGAAGAGCTCGGCGCGGGAGGGGAAGTACCAGTAGATCGCGTTCTGGGCCAGTCCCAGATCGCGGGCGATGCCGGCCATCGACAACGCCTCGAACCCGCCCTCCTGCAGGCGTCGCTCGGCGACCTCGAGGATCTCGATGATCTTGTATTCGCGGTTGAGCTCGGGGCGGGTGCGCGGCATAGGCCTTGACAGGGTCTCAAGCGGTTTCCTATGTTAGCCCATGTTGAGACCCCCCCAAGGCACTGCTTGGAGAGGAGGCGAGCGGATGGAGACTGCGGATCAGAGGATCCCGGTCAGCTCGGGCTCGGCGCCGAGCGCGAGCTTGCGTCAGTCGGAGATCGCGCCGATGGGGCTGCGCACCGTGCTGCTTGAGGCCGGGCCGGACAGCGGCGAAGAGGCGGTCGTCTTCCTTCACGGCCACCCGGGCTCGGCCTGGGACTGGCAGCCGTTACTCGAGCGCACCGGACAGTTCGCAAGGGCAATCGCCTTCGACCTTCCCGGCTTCGGCAAGAGCGAGAAGCCCAAGGATTGGGACTACTCGATCGGGACTTACGGCATCTACCTGGCCGCGGCCCTCAACATGCTGCACATCCGGCGAGCCCACCTGGTCATGCACGATCTGGGTGGTGGGGCCGGGCTGGCCTGGGCGGCCGCGCACCCGGCGGATTTTGCCAGCGCAGTGTTGATCGACACAGGCGTCCTAATCGGTTTTGGCTGGCATCCCTTGGCCCGCGCCTTTCGCGTCCCGGGCTTGGGGGGCCTGCTCGTCGCCATGACCAACCGCCCCGGGTATCGCGCAGCGATGCGCTACTACAACCCGCAGCCTCGCAAGCTTCCGCGTTGGTATTTGGACCGCCTCTGGGAGGACTACGACCGTGGCACCCGTCGAGCGGTGATGCGGATGTACCGCTCGGCCCCCCCGACGGGGTTCGAGCGCCTGGTGCCCGTATTTCGCGAGCTCGATCGGCCGGCCCTCGTGCTGTGGGGGCGACACGACCCCGCTTGCCCCGTGGAGCAGGCCGAGTACCAGTTGCGCAGCTTTCCCAACGCCAACGTGGTGGTGCTCGAAGAGAGCGGCCACTGGCCGTTCGTCGACGACCCCGACGCCGTCGCATCTCACGTGATCCCCTTCCTCGAGCAGCAACTGAAGGGGCCGGCCAACGGTGGCTAAATCTCCACCAGTTGCCTTCGCACGCCTCTCAGCCTTGTATAGGCGAGGGTCATTTCAACAGTCCGCGCCCATGTGTCTTCGGGGCAGGCGAACCATGGCGTCATGACGACCCCTCCGCCGCCGTCGCACTCCGCCGTCGCACGCCGCGCCGTCCCAGCGGCCGGCTGCTGTGACATCTCCGTCCCATTTCGCGGGGAGCCCTCCCCTCTCCCCAGCGCGTCGCCCGGACGGCGCCTCCGACAGGCGATTGACATTAGAGATTCCGCTGGCGGAGGCGACCTCAGGTGCACAAGCCACCGACCTTGACTACCTCGTCGCCGACTCGGATGGTGCCGCCTTCGACGACGCTGGCGTTCACGCCCCGCAGCCGGAGGCGCTTGCCGTCCTCGGTGAGAAGGAGCCGGCTCGCGTCGCGTCCGAAGCGCGCCGCGAACTTGGCGCACCCGGTGTGCGGCTCTTCCGAGATGGACAATGTCGCGCCGCCGATCCGCAACCGTGCTCCTGGGGGCAGGTTCTCGACCGAGATGTCGAAGTCGACGTAGAGCTGGTCGCCGGCGAGGGACCACATCGATTTGTCCCCGGAGAACAGTTGGATTGCGGCGGCGCTCATTAGCGTGATCTGGCGCGCCCGCTCGGCTGACCCGTCTGGTGTGTGACGACTCCCGCGGGCATGCCACGTGTCGCCCGCGAGTCCGTATTCGTTGGACAGTGTTGCCTCGCTCAACTCTTCGCGCCGTTCGATGGCAGGCCTGCGAACGATGAGCTGGAGCGCGCCGGCGTTGCGCGGCTGGCGCTGCACGCTCGCGAGCCCGGCCAATAGCTCCTCCGTCGTGCGATGGCGAGCCATCATGTCTGTCACTCCTTTCACTCGGTCGTACACCGTCGTGAGAGGGCGACCAGATCGTATGTGCAATCCAAGATCTTTCACCGCGTTGTTGCGCAGCGTCCCAACAGTGGCGCCAACGGCGTACGCCGCGGTCGTAGACGGTTGCCAATTTTCGGCATAACGGCGCGCCTCATCGCGGACGTCGCCGTCTATCGCACTTGGACAAGAACGTCGACGAGTGACGCTACGCCGGGCTGCGGTGGACCTCCCGCGCGCGCGGCGCGGTCTCCATCCCGCGCCGCCGGAGCACGACGACGCCGGCCCAGGCGAAGGCGATGTCCGCGCCGATCTCGAACAACGCCGTGAACCACGAGAAGGCCGTGACCTCGGAGCCGGTCTGCGAACCCGTGAATGCGTCGCTGAACGCACCCCAATGGGGCAGGAGGTGCGCCGCGGCGAAGCCGACTGCACTCGCGAACCCCACCGCGATCGCCGCAACGGGCGCGAGGCGGTGACCCCGGAACACCAGCGCCACGGCGACCACCGCCAAAACGAACTGGACGGTGCCCGCCACCAACACCTGCGTCGTGACGACGTCGACACCCCGACGCACGTGATCGGCGCCGTGCACGAGTACAGCGGCTAGGAACACCACACTCGTGAACCGCAGGATTCTGTCGCCCATCGGACCTCCATACCGAAAGGGGTGCTTGACATGAACGTTCAGAATATTCTAAACATACGGTAGTATGACTACGTCGGGAGCATTTGACCAGGCCCGGGCGGTCTTCGTCGACGGGATGGGCGCCGCCTCGGCGACATCGGGGGTCTTGTCGCAGCTGCAGGGTCGCATCTTCGCTCTCCTTTATCTTCGGGACCGTCCGGGCTCGCTCGATGAGATCGCCGAGGGCCTGCAGCAGTCCAAGAGCAACGTCTCCACCAACATCCGTGGGCTCGTCGAGTGGCACCTGGTTCGGCGCGTTGCCGTCGCGAATTCGCGCAAGGACCACTACGAGGCCGTCGCCGACCTGTGGCGGGTGATGCAGGAGATCATGGAACGGCGGTTCCGCTGGAACATCCGGCAGGTGATCGCCGCCTGCGACGAGACGCGCCGTGCCGCCGGAGCCGAACCGCGGTGGTCCCGGGAGGCGAAATCGGAACGGGAATTCGTCGAGCAGCGTCTGGACGCATTGCGATCGTTCGCAGCCGCCGTCGACGCGGGCATCGAGGCGTTCTCGCGTGGAGAACCGATGACGCCTCCATCAATCCAGGCGGTCCCGATCCGGTCCGCACGCAGACGATGAGTCGGGACTCCCTTTGTGCTCGACGAGGGACGTCGCAAAGGGATGATGCCTAGCCCCGGTCTATACGCAACCGGAGGGATGGAGGTCCGCGAATGAGGCTCCCGACGCGTGAGCACACCTCCAGGACGTGGCGGATCCACGACCTCACCGGCGACTTCCGCCTCGAAGACGTGTGGGCGCTGCCCGGCATCGGCGCCCCAGATGACTTTCCTCGTCTTGTGCAGCTGCTCGCCTCGTTCGACCCGTCCCAGAGCTCGTCGTGCGCGGTCCGCACCCTTTTTGCGATCCGGTGGAAGCTCGGCGAGTTGCTCGGGTGGGACGGCCCCGACGCAGGCCTCGGCTCCAGGGTGCCGACGCTTCGCGACCGCTTGCCGGCGGATCTGCGCGACGCGTCCGGTCCGCAATTTGACGCGCTCCCCTTCACCTCCCTGTACCTGACCGAGGACGAGTGGGCCGCCGAGATTGCCAACCGGACCATGCACGGTGTGATGCACATCGGTCGCGTCCCGAACGAAAACGGGGGCTTCCGCGCCCAGATGGCCGTCTTGGTGAAACCGAACGGTCTGCTCGGAGCCGCGTACATGGCCGCGATCAGACCCTTCCGGTACCTGATCGTCTATCCCGCGATCCTGCGAGAGGGCGAGCGGGACTGGCGGGCACGGTCGGACGGCACTGGACGGGTGTCGTCATCGAACGACTCAGCAGTACCTGGCTCGCGCGGTGGAGTGTGAGATGGCGGGCAACGCCGTGACCGTTGACCCGTTCGTCATGGAGCACCAGGTGCGGCCGCGCCATTGTGACGCCCAAGCGATGGTGCACGCCGCGCGCTACCACGACTTCTACGAGGACGCCTTTCTCGGTTGGCTCGAACACATCGGCACGCCGTACTCGACGCTGCGTGCCAGCGGCGTGGATCTCGTGATCTCGGAGTCGCGCTACTCCTACCGCCGACCCGCGAGACTCGATGATCGGCTGCACATTGCCGTCACCGGCGAGGCGGTGACCGCATTCACGCTCACCGCGCGCTTCGAGGTCAGTCGCGATCAGGACGTGCTCGCGACCGCAGAGATCACCTATGCCGCCGTGCACGGCGACCACCGCGGCACCCTGCCGGCCATCTTGTCGCGCCGCACCGCGCCGCCGCCGGCGGCGTCGCTCCTCGATGCCTTGCACGAAGCCCAGGCGGACCTGTACACCCACGGCGACGCCACCGGCGTCGTGCAACTGCTCGATCCCGACATCGTGTGGCGCGTGCCGGGCAACAACCAGATCGCCGGCACCTACCAAGGCGTCGACGAGGTGGTGGCATATATGCGCCGCCGCCGTGAACTCGCCGACGCAGCATTCCTCATGCACCGCCGCGAAGTGCTCGCCGGGCCGTCCCACTTCGCCGCCCTCACCGACGGCACCGTCGAGCGGGCCGGGATCACCCACCGTTTCTCAACCATCGGTCTGTACCGAGCCCGAGACGACCGGATCATCGAATGCACCCTGATCCCCTTCGATGCGGCGGCATTCGACGCCGCATGGGCCTGAAGCGATGGCCGAATGCCACGACTCGCCGGGCGACCGGGATTTCTTGTCACGCCTGGCGGAGGGTGTGTGTTGAACCTCGCGCCCTTAGGGGAACTCGCCCCTCAGGTCATGGGGTCGACCGACACATCCGTTGCCCTAGCCGACATTGCGGAGCCACGCGGTATTAACGAGCGGGTGGTATCGATGCATAGCGAGTGGGAGGTGGCGATGGGCGAGGGCGCCGACGAGGACGACCGAGTGGCTGACCTCATTGAGTCCCAGCGCGAGTTCTACGACCTCCGGGCACCCGACTTCGGCGACGAGACTGTGCCTGACCGAAGAGTCAGCGGCCATATGGCGAGCGAACTGGCCCGCGCCCTCATCGACGAGTTCGCGCCCACCGGAGACGTGCTTGAGCTCGCATGTGGGAACGGAAAGTTCACCCGCGAGCTTGTCCGACATGCGCGAACTGTGACGGCCATCGACGGGTCTCCTCGGATGCTCGAACGCAACCGCCGGGAGGTGGGCGACAGCAGCGTGACCTACGTCAACGCAGACATCTTTGAATGGCAGCCAGACCGCCGGTGGGACGCCGTCTTCTTCGGCTTTTGGCTGTCCCACGTACCGCCGGTCACCTTCGACGAGTTCTGGGCTCTCGTGCGGTCATCCCTTCGGACTGGCGGCCGCGTCGCATTCGTTGACGAAGACGATCGGGGCACGATGAACGACGACATCCACCTGGTCGAGAACGTGCCCGTCGCGCCACGAACCCTCCGCGACGGGCGAAGGTTCGACATCGTGAAGGTGTATTGGGATCCATCCGAGCTCCAGGACCGGGTCAGCGCGCTCGGCTGGCAGGTGGCGGTTCGTCGAGTCGGCGAGACCTTTCTCTACGGATCCGCTACCTGATCGACGGTCCGAACGCGCGCTCCGGCCCGCTCTTCGGTTTTCGACGAGAAGCACTCCGAACGGCGACCGCCAATCCGCTTCGGTAATGCGGACGCGCACAGAACGACATCTGTGAAGGAGCGGGGCCGTGTCAAGTGAGGCGGGTCGCGAGGTGTTGAGGATGCTGGTGTGGCCATGCGGTTGGTGTCGTGCGCGGGCGCGTGGGAGTCGCTGCTCGATGTCGAGCGGGTGATGGGGAATCGGTTGTTCGCTCGCGTTCGCGCGAGCTGAGAACCGACACTCGACAACGGTGCCCCGCATCCGAGCACCGGGATGGTCGCGCGCGCACGGACCCAGCGACAACGTCGCGTCTCCTCAGCGACTACAAGCGACTCACCAACGCGACCTCTTGACCCGGCCCCGCTCCTTCAGAGATGCCGTTCCGTATCGCTGGGTCGTGCCGAAACGCCTTCATTCGGTCGCGTCGTCCAGTGCTCGGCGACACCGCGCCGAACGCCGATGCGGCCGCGGCAACCCAGGCGACGCAAATGCAACGCCGCTCTGCTCGTGCTCGAGACGCCTTGCCCCGAGTGCAAGCCGACGTTCGAGTACGGCGTCGAGGACAACGAGTCCGCTCTCGAACGTAGCGCCGACGGGTATCGACGCGCCGGCCGCTGGCTGGATGGCGCGTTCGTGGCTGGGGCGCTGGCCCGGTTCGATCCACGATGCGTGAGTCTCGCTCACCCGGTGAAACGTACGACCGCCTGCACTGGACTGGGAGGCGACGGCGACGGCGCAGGCGCTGGCTGCGGGCAGCTGTCGGTGGCGGGATCGAAGCTGATCGTTACCTGACCGTCGCCGGTGCGGCTGCTCGCTCCTGAGGACACGTTGGTTGCGTCCGCGCCGACAAAGGAGGAACCGCCCCCGCCGCCGCCGATAAAGGGAGAAGGACCCGCACCCCCGCCGCCGCCGTAGCCGCCGCCGCCACCGCCGCTGAAGGAGCTGCCGGCGCCGCCGCCGCCGAAGCCGATGCCACCACCGCCCCCACCGGCGCCAGCACCGCCGCCACCATTACCGCCGCTGTCGTTGCCGGCGCCCCCGGCGCCGAAGAGCCCGCTGGGAGTCCCGCCCTGACCGGTTCCGGTGCCTCCATTCCCACCGGGTGTGGCGAACGAGCCGCCGCCGCCGCCGCCGACACCGTTGCTTCCCGAGCCGCCCGCCCCACCCGAGCTCCCTCCGCTCCCGCCGGTGCCGACGCCGCCCCCACCCCCGCCCTCGTCACCGGCGTTGCTGCCGCCGTCGCCGGTGCTCTTGCCGCCGCCACCACCTTGGCCGCCGTCGCTCCCGTTGCTGCCGATCGCGCCACCATCACCGCCGCGCCCCAGGCTGACCGGGCCGCCGCCGCCCCCGCCGCCGCCCGCGATCACCAGCGCCGCGCCGTCCGAGGTCACCACGGCCGACGCCCCGCCGCCGCCGGCGCCGCCGTTGAGGCCGGGGCCACTGCCGCCACCGCCACCACCGCCGACGCCACCGCCGCCACCGACCAAAAGGCTGCTGTTGTTGCCCTTGCCGGCCACCAGCAACGAGAGCGTGTCACCGGGCGCGACCGTCACCCGCGCCGCCACCATGGCCCCTTTACCGCCGACAGCCTCCTCAGGAACCGAGCCGCCGTGACCGCCATCGGCGTGCACGGTCACAAAGCAGATCCCGTCGGGCACTGCAAACGACGCCGAACCCGGCGTCGTGAACTGCTGCGGCACCGGCTGCGCACCCACCGACGCGGCCGGGCTGGATGCCACCGCCGCCCCGACCGCCAACGCGGTGACTGCCAGCACCGTTACCCGACGCATCCGCTCGGCGGACACCCGGGATACGCGCACGCCCACCTCCGCGATTGACGTCCTCTTCGTGGCGAGAACGAAGGCGGCGAACCTTACGGAGAACATGGTCCGACAAGCAAGCACTCGCCAACCGCTCGCCCACAGCCGAACGACGCACATGACGACGCGCAGCGAAAGAGCATGCGACACGCCGGACCATCTTCAAGCGGTCTGGTTCGTGGCCGGCGACAGGTGCTCCCCCAACTCAGCGTCGGGTGCACTTGAAGCGCGGGAACTCGCGACGCCCGAACAATCCGGCAGCATGTCGTGGCGGAGGGGGGACTTAAACCCCCACCCCGTTGGGGGACTAGCCCCTAGAGCTAGGCGGATCGACCGACACATCCGTTGCGCTAGCCAACATCCCCAAAAGGGAGTACGGCGGGCGGCGAGGACGCCCCATCCAGGCCCCTTCCTGTGAGCCCGAGCTCACTATCAGGTGTCCACCGAAGCCGGGCAACTCCAATCGCCGGGCGCGATGTTCGGCTCGCGTGTTATTGCGCGTCCGGCGCCAAGCAAGTGAGTGCTGCACGCGGTGGGCCCAGGTCTGGGCAAAGGGGTCTGCGCGCCTCAGCCAGTGAACGTCGGCCCGACCTCCACGGGGTTCGCCGGAGGCCGAGGCGGCGGCGGTGGGGTCGGTGTCGCCGCGCAGGGGGTGAAGGCCACGTCGGCGGGGGCGGAGCCGACCGGGACATCTTGGCCGGGGGCGGTCCTGGTCGCGACGTCGATGGTGGTGATGTCACCGCCATCGAGGTTGGCGGTGTAGGCCTGCACCCCGTCGGGGGTGATCGCCACCGCGATCGGACTGGCGTTCGTCACGATCTCATCCGGGTCCTTCGTCCGAGTCGCGACGTCGATCGTCGACACATAGGCGGGGCCGCCCGGGTTGAAGAAGTCGGTGACGAAGGCGGTCTTGCCGTCCGGTGTGACCGCCACTCCCGCCGGATGCTGGAGGCCGCTGATGTCGGTTGGGTCCTTGGTGCGCGTCGCGACGTCGATCGTCGAGACTTTCCCGCTCTTGCTCGGGTCCGGGGTCGGATCGGTGCCGTCGCGGTTGGCGACGTAGGCGGTCGTGCCGTCCGGCGTGAAGGCGATGCCGTCGGGGTTGGGGCCGACGGCGACGTCGGTGGGGTTCTTCGTCCGAGTCGCGACATCGATCGTGGAGACGGAGTCGCCATCGAAGTTCGTGACCCAGGCCTGCTTGCCGTTCGGCGTGATCGCGACCCGTTCGGGCTGCATACCGACCGCGATGTCGGGTGCGTCCTTGGTGCGGGTCGCGACGTCGATCGTCGAGACCGTGTTGTCGCTGGCGTTGGTGACGAAGGCGGTCGTTCCGTTCGGGGTGATCGCGACGTCGTTGGGAGACCCGCCAACCGGAATGTTGGACGGGTTCAGGGTCCTGGTGGCCACATCGATGGTTGCGACCGCGTTGCGCCCGGTGAGCACGACGAACGCCGTCTTACCGTCGGGAGTGATCGCGACGGCGCTGGCAAAATTGCCCGTTCCCGAGAACAGGATGTCGTTTGGGTCCTTGGTCCGGGTCGGGGCGTCGATCGTGGACACGCGGTCCTCACCGCCAGCCGGAACGTAGGCCGTCGTTTGGCAGACGCTCGCCGACACAGCATCGCTCGCCACCGACGCGCCCGGCGCGATGACCACGACACCGGTCGCGACCGACGCGCCCGCCGCGGCGAGAACCCCGCCGATCACCACGGACGACAAAACGGCCAACACAGCCGCCCAACGCCTCATGGCACCTCCGTTGCGCTCACCTCCGGTCATGGAAATCTAGCGTCGCGGCGACCTGCCCTTCGGGACGCATCAAACAGCTCGCCACGCTGAAGAGTTCGTGACGCCAGGCCCCCGACGACCAGTGTCTTGGCCGGAGGCGTATTCGTCATCGCCTTGACCGTCGCCGGCTGCCACGAGAGTGGAGGCCCTCCCAGACGCACAGAATGTCGGGGCCACCAGCACCTCGTGCGGGCACCGAACCGGCAGAACAGGCGCGCGCCAGCCGGGAACGGGACACTGATGCGTAAGAATCTCCTCGCCAGGCGACAGGGCGCTCCGAGCCTGAGCATGAGCCATCTCGCGGGCGGATGAAGGTCGCATAGTCGAACCCCCGACCCCTCACCTTGGCAAGGTTTACGGCACGCGCTGTTGAGCAACGCATTCGTGCATTCCTGCGGGTCAGATTGTGTTCTCGGTCTATCCGTGAGTCCCTGCAGGTAACCGCGTTTCACTGCGACTCGTGGTGCAGGCGGGGTGAAGTTGGTGAGGGCAAAGCTCCCCTACTGCGAGGGCTGTCACTTCACGGAGAGTGTGACGAGTGAGACCTCTTGCCCTTAGAGATGGAGACTGCAGGCGGCGACGCTGAGCTTGCGCGGCCATGAGTGGGTGCACAGAGCAGAACGTCTCAGACCAATTCACGGGCCGCGAGGTCGGCGAAGAGGCCCGGCGTTGAGCCGAGCTGCGCATAGGTTCCCTCTTGGATCACCTGGCCCCGGTCGAGGACGATGATCCGGTCGGCGGCCATGATCGTGCTCAAGCGATGGGCGATGACGACCCGGGTCACGCGGAGGCGCGCGACGTGGTCACGCACGACGGCTTGGGTGACTCTGTCCAGGAAGCTTGTGGCTTCGTCGAAGAACAGAAGTCGCGGTTTCGAGGCCAATGCCCGAGCGATGAGGAGACGTTGCTGCTGTCCGCCGGACAGCGTGCTGGAAGTGTCGTTCACCACCGTTTCGAGGCCCATGGGCATCGCCCTGATCTCGTCGGCCACGCCGGCGGCTTCGGCCGCCGCCCAGGCGTCGGCTTTGCCGATGACGCTGCCACCCGCGATATTCGTGAAGATGGTGCCCGGGAGCAGTCGTGCGTCTTGGAGCACGGTGCCGATCTGCTGCCGGACGGCCGTGACATCGAGGTTCGCGAGGTCGCGACCGTCGTAGGCCACGGTCCCGGATTCGGGTTGCTCGAACCCGAGGAGCAACCGGAGCAAAGACGACTTGCCCGCGCCCGACGGCCCGACGATTGCGACGAACTCGCCGGGTTCGACGTGTAAGGAGAGATCCTCAATGGCGGCGGGCCCGTTGGGCTCGTAGCGGAAGGTGACTTGATTGAGCTCGATCGTCCCCCGCAGCGGGCCGGGGGCTTCGCGACCGGCGACTGCCTCGGGCTCGGCGTCGAGGATCGGAACCAGTTGTTCGAGTTGGGGCACGCAGAGGGCCACCTGGAACAGGCTGTTCCCGACGGCGGTGATACCCGCCAGGATCAACCCGAACGCGGCGGTGAACGCCAGATAGGTGCCAGGTTCGACACCGCCGACTTCGACGACGGCGGCCGTCACCGCGAGGACCGTCACTGTCGCCCACACGGTGCTGAAAACGGTGTAGCGGGCCGCGGCCCTACCGGCCGCGAAAGCGGCCCGACGCTGGGCGCTGAACGCGCCTGCCCAGTGCGCCAAGGCGCGCGTTTCCGCGCCGGCGACGCGGACCTTCGCGATCCCTTGGATCATCTGGTAGGAGATGGCCTGTGTCCGGTTCGTCGCGGTCAGCTGTTCGCGGGCGCGCCGAATCTGCACGATCGTCAAGAGCCCGAGGATGATCAATTGCACGACGATGAGTGCGATCGCGACGGCCGCCAAGAGCCAGCCGCCCGCGACAAGGATGACGATGTTGACGAGCGCGAACGTGCCGGTAACGAGCGTGGCGAGCACCGTGTCGGTCAGAAGCGTTCTCACTGCGGTCAGGCTCTGGGCGCGGCTCAGCAGCGCGCCGGTGGGATATCGGCCGAAGAAGGCGGCCGGAAGCCTCAGGAGTCGGTCCCAGACCGCGCTCTGTGACGCGAGGTCGAACATGCTGCGTGCCCGGGTCAGCGCGACCCCTCGGAGTAGACCACCGAAGGCCACGGCCAGCGCGACGAGGGCGAGGGCGATCATGATGCCGAGGAGGCGGCCACGCTGGTTGTCGGGCACGATGTCGTTGAAGATCACTCCGGTCGCGACCGGCACGAGCACGCTGGCGAGCCCTCCGAGGAGTCCGGCTGCGAGGACCAGCCCGAGATCGCGGCCCGTCCCGCGGAGGCCGATCCGCAGCAGCCCGAGCAGCCGGTGACGGCCGGCCTCCAGCGGTGGGGTCAGCACGAACGCTTGCTCGCGGAGCTCGGCCGCGACGTCGGCGTCGACGCGGCGCCGATCGACGCGTTGGGGATCCTCGACGTCGTAGCCGTCATGACGGCGAAGTAGTGCGACGGGTGCGCCGTTGTCGGCGCGCGCGCCGACCATCGGGGCGCTGCCGTTCTTCCACCATCGCGGGGCAAGGGTCACTTTGCGGACTCGGAAGCCCGATGTTTGTCCAAGCTGGCGGAGCCCATCGCCAACGTCTCCGTTCGTGGGACTCGGTGTCGGGCGCACGCTGATCCGCAGCTGCTGTGCGACGGCCTGGGCGGCGACGAGCAGCGGATCGGTCACGACCTCGAGAGGCGGCTGGCGCCGCTCGGTGAGAACACTTGCGAGCTGCGAAACCGTCGCCCGACTCTCGGCCGCCGTGATCGCCTCGGTCTTGGCGGAGCGCTCGGCCAGGTCGCGGGTGTCGGCGTCGACGCGGTTGCGGAACATGACGAGCACCTGATCGCTCAAGCGGAGCAGACCAGACCACCCTTCGGCAGTGACCAACGCCTGCGCAGTCGAATAGGCCGCGACGTTGCTGTCGATCTCCGCCCGGGCCCACGCACGATCCGCAACCGCGAGGGGAGGCTCCCCGGCACGGCACCTCCCGGCCGAGTCTCCCAGCAGCGCAAGCGAACCTGACAGCGGACGCAACCACACCACGCCCTGGGCGGACTCGACGACCGTTCCCCCCTTGAGCAAGGAGATCGCCCCGAGCTGCGGCGTTGTCGCGTCGGCGGGCCGTACGCCGTCCGACACGCAGTCCGTGAGCACACGCACCCATCGTTCGATGGCGTCCAGCACCGCCCCACCGGCGGCGCTCGTCGCGAGGACTTGCACGCCGACCAGCGGCGCGGATTGCACCAACGTGTCGCTGCTGGCGCCCGTCGCGACGACGGCGAATCCGACGCCGAGGTCGGGACGCCATCCGAACGCGAGATCGCCCGGTTGGAAGCTGCCGACGAAGTGGCGCCGCCCGTGCGGTGCTCCGGGACGGGTCTCGATTGCGAAGACGATGAGCTCACCTCGCTCGACCCGCCAGACGGTGCCCGGATCGTCGAGCGCGAGCATCCGGTTCCCGGCGAGACCGGCGTAGACCGACGGCGCCGACGGGGACGCGGGTCCGAGGCCGCTAGGCGACGACCAGAGCTGCATAGCGCCCTCCGTACGCGAGGAGCTCCTCGTGGGTGCCTTGCTCGACGACCTGGCCGCTTGCGAGTACCACGATGTGATCCGCGTCCCGGATCGTGCTCAGTCGATGCGCCACGATCAGGCACGTGCACCCGCGCCGACGGAGCGCGAGATCGATGGAGTACTCGGTGGGGGGATCGAGCGCGCTCGTGGCTTCGTCAAGAACCAGCAGCGAAGGTCGACGCACGAGCGCGCGTGCGATCTCGAGCTGCTGTCGCTGGCCGCCGCTGAAGTTGCGGCCGCCTTCTTCCACGTGCGTATCGAAGCCTCCGGGGCGGCTGAGGATCGTGGTGAGAATCTGCGCGTCGGAGGCGGCGCGGATGAGCTCGGCGTGGGGCACGGTTGGATCCCAGAGCGTGAGGTTGTCGCGTACCGAGCCTTCGAAGAGCATGATCTGCTGGTCGACGAAGGCGATGCTGTTCGTGATCGCGTGGCGATAGAAGGCCGCACGCGGTCGCCGGTCGAGGAGGACCTCGCCTGCCCATGGCTGGTAGAGGCCGGTGACGAGCCGGGAAACCGTGGACTTTCCGCTCCCCGTGGGGCCCACGAGGGCGACGCGCTGCCCGGGTAACAGATGGAGCCAGAGATCGGTGATCAGGGCCGGATCGGCCGGGCTGTACCCGAACGTGACGTTGCGCACCTCGAGCTCCCCCTCGAGGCGCGGCGGACTTCGGTCATTCGAGAAGCCGCGCCTCACGACGCGATGCGCGGCGGGCCGACCCCCATTGGGAGAGGGCGGCTCAGCCGCGCCGCCGTCGACGCTGCCCGCCGGGACGTCGGAGGGCTCTGCAACCTCGGGGTCGGGTGCGGCCATGAGCACGTCGTCGAGCCGGTGGAGCATGCCGGCGACCTGCTGGTAGTTGGAGCCCAGCGAGACCACCGCTGTCAGCGGCGTCAGGAACCCCGCCATCAGCACCTGGAAGAGCACCAGGGTCCCGATCGTGATGTCTCCGCGTAGCACGAACAGCGCGCCGATCCCGAGAACGGCGGCGACCGCAATTGAGCCCAACATTGGTGGAAGCACCGAGAGTGGAACGACGCTGAGGTCGAGGCGCTGGCGAACCTGAACGAGAGAGGTGAACTTCGACGACCACCGATCGAAGAGAGCGCTCTCGCCACCTCCGGCCTTCACCGACTCGATCAGGTTGATGCCCCCCGCCGCCGTCGATGTCACGTCGGCTTCTTCTCGCAGCTGGCGGGCGTTGAGGTCGCGACGCCGTCGCGCTCCGACCAGGAGCGTCACGACGTACAAGGACGTAATGACCAGGAGCACGCCGGTGAGCCAAAGGTCGAAATAGAACATGAGGCCGATGTACAGGACCGCGGTGAGCAGCCCGAGCACGGCCTGCGAGAGCTGCCCCGAGAGAAGCTGTGCGAGCTGGTCGTTCAGTGATGCCCGCCAGGCCAAGTCACCTGCCGAACGCTGTGTGAAGAAGCTCATCGGAAGCCGCAGCAGGCTCGCGATGGTCTCCGTCGACATGCGAAGCGCCAGCTTGGTCTGAACCCTGAGCAGCACTCGTTGCTGTACCGCCGTGAGCAGCAGCTGCAGCAAGGCGGCCGCCACGAAGCCCACAAGGATCGCTCCGAGCACCTGGTCGCGTCCCCCGACGAGGTAGTCATCGACGAACATCCGCAAGAGCAGCGCCACTCCAAGACCGGGCGCGACGAGGGCAAGGCCCGCGATAATGCAGTACACGAGTCCAGCCCGCGCCCGGCCGAGCCTCCGCAGGAGCCCATGAGCCGCGCTTGGCCAACGCCCACCGCGGGTGAAATCGGGCCCGGGCCGGACCGCGAGCACGATGCCCGTGAACGATCGGTCGAACTCGTCGAGGTCGACGATCCGAGGACCCGTGGCCGGATCGTTCACGAAGACGCTGTCCCGCCCGAACCCCTCGACGACGAGTACGTGATTGAACTGCCAATGGACGATGACGGGCATGGGGAGGGCTCGAAGGTCATCGATCTCGAGCCGCAACACTTCGACCTCGAGGCCGTAGTACGCGGCGGCAGCCGTGACCTTCTCGAGGTTGGTCCCGTCTCGTGACACGCCGCAGGCGACCCGCAACTCCTCGAGCGGCACCCGCCGGCCGTGGTAGCCGAGCACGATGCCGAGCGAGGCGGCGCCGCATTCGGTCTCCTCGAGCTGGAGCATGAGCGGCGTTCGGACGCGTCGCCGACGGGGCGGACGACGCTGGTCCCGTGAGGACGACTGATCAGACGCGTCGTGCGTGTCCGTGTCGACCGGGGCGCTCACCCGACTCCTACCCGACGAGATGGTCGATCGGACGCCCGCCGCGGATGACGATGCTGCCTTCGAGAGGGGTGCCTTCCGTGATCTTGAATGGTGCGCCGCGCCCGGAGGTCCACCGGTAGCCGCTTGGGGTACTGCGGGTGTTGATCAGGTCGACGCGGACTTCGAGCACCGATCCCCCGACCGCCGGCAGCGACGCGTTGACCACGTCGTTGGCGACGAGCTGCTGGAGTCGAGCCTGCGAGAGGGCAACATCGGAGACGCTGACAACCTTTCCTTCGATGGAGCCGTATTGCGACGCCGGTGCGGTCGACGGAGAGATGTGCGTCGACATGCCAGGACGGATGAGCTTCCCGTTGCCAGCATCGACGAACATGATCGCATCGCTTTTGTTGCCCACCGGGATGAGCTGGGCGATGAGTGTTCCCGGCTTGACGAACGCGCCTGGTTCGACGAGCACGAACGCGACCCGCCCCTGATTCTCCGTCCTCAACGAGACACTCGATCCGTCGCCAAGCCGGAGCGAGGCCACGCTCTGCCCTTGAGGCACGACGTCACCAGGGCGAACGGTGACATCTGTGATGATCCCGCTGTCGGTCGCGCTGACCTCGGTCAAACCCTGTCCGGGCAGGAGCACACCCGTGGCTTGTACTTCCTGCGGGTCCGAGCCGAGGAAGGACCACGCCACAATCGCCGCGATGAGTGCGAGGGCCACGGCCAGCGCGAGCCACAGTCGCGGAGAGGTGAGGCGAAGCATGACGTCGAGCTGCTCGGGCTCCTGGTACTGCTCCACCGCCCGTCGGCGGAAGGGACGCTCCCACGCCTCGTCGTCGTGAGGTGCTGCCTCCGGCGTCGGCTGGGAGGCCGGGTCCAGCGTCCTCGTCACCTCGCCTTCTCCTCCTTCCTCGTTTCGCCGTCAGCCAGCATCGTGTAGCAGTACTCGCGCACGAGGGCGCGCTGGAACTCGTGCTCGTCGACGTAGCCGAGCTGCTCCGCATAGGCACGCAGGTCCTCCGGCATGTCCGTTCCGACGCGATCTTCGAACCACCAGTGCAGCAGCATCTCGTCGGTGAGATCGATCCCTTGAGGGTCGATGCTCTGCAGGCCGCGGTCGTCCAGGACCCGCTGCTTGTCGAGCGCGCGTGCGACCACCCGCTCGTAATCGTCGGAGAGCCGGGTCTCGTCGAGCAGCTCCTCGGTGAGCTCGAGTTGCGTCGCGCCCGTGCCCCAGCGCCGATACGCCTCTCTCTCGATCAGGCGCATCATCGCCGCATCGTCGAGCCCCCGAGCGGCCATCCAGGCCTCCGCTTTGGAGGCACCGCCGATGCCCCGCTCGGACCAGAAGCGATCGGTCGCCTCGCGCAAGGCCTCACCTTCCGCGCCGACGCCGGCCTGTTGCCCGAGGCGCCGAGCCAGGATCGCCACCTGCGCCCGGGCCCGGATGCGCTCGAAGGCTGGTTCCAGGCGAAGCTCCTCGAGAAGGCGCTCGGCCACGAGCTCGCCAGCGGCGCCGCCAACGGTGTCCCTCCCGACCGCCTCGTTTTGGAGCGCTCCCCACAAAGACGTGTGCACGAAGTCGAAATTCACCTGTTTGGGTCGGGCGCCGTTCGTTGCAAGCGACCGGAGCTTCTCCAACATCGCGATCGCGTCCGCGCGTTTCTGGTCGACACGCCCCTCAGGAAGCCACTCCTCGAGCGCGTCGAGCTCGGCTGCAGGGAGATGGTCGTGACGCGCGTCCCGAAGCAGCGCCGGGAAGTTGCGGTCGGGGTAATAGGCGGCCTTCGCGACCTTGACCAGAGCGGCACGAGTACCGGTCCCGATCACGTCGCTGGCCTCAGCGGCCGCCAGCGTGGCGCGGATGTTGACCATGGACTCGGACGTGGGCGCGAAGCCACGATCGGCCGGCCCGTGTGCCACCGCGACCTCGTCGTCATCGACCAGTTCGCCCCGGCGGTACGCCTCGAAAATCACACCGACGCCTTCCATGCCGAACACCGCAAGCTCCGCGGCTCGGAGCGCGCCCATGCTGGCGCTTCCATAGACGTGGACCCCTTGGCTCATGGCCCAGAGAATCTCTTTGTGCCAGACGGAGGGAACACGTTCGAAATAGCCGTCGATGATGCCGATTGCGAACGGCTGCTTGCGCGCCGCTCGGTAGAGGTCGCTCTGGGCGACCGGTGGCAGATACTCGGCATCGAGGATCTCGCGGCCTTCCGCAGCCGAGATCGTGGGCCCGGTGAAGACGACGAAATTCATGCTCGACGCTCCGTGACGGCGTGGGCTCGCCGGCCGAGCGACATACTCGGCAACTCTTGGAGTGGTCCCTCGAGTCCTGGAATCACGACTCGGATCACCGGGATACCGAACTCGGGCTTCGTAAGATCCACGAGGATTGTCTCGGTGATGCCTACGGCGCGGAGGCGTTCGAGCTCCCAGGCGATGTCGTCTTCGAACGTCGCTCCCGCAAAGGTCGGCACCTCGCGGAAGTCACGCCGTCCGCGGGCATTCACAGTCTCGCGGTGGAGGCGGACAGTATCGGGGCTGCGCACGCGCGCATAGTCAGAGTGGGGCATGTCGTCGCGCGCACCCGAGATGTACGTAAGCCGGCCCTGCGCCGCCTCGGTGAGGGCACGCAGCAACGCGATCTCCCGGGCGGGATGACAGCCCATTCCCCGGGCCGAGAAGAGGAGCCGCACCGGATCGTCGACGCGATCGGCGATCATCGCCAGGAACGAGGGAATGCCGACATCACTGGTTGTTTCCCATACGGCGACACCGACGCCCGCGTCATCGAAGCGCTCGAGCGCTTCCCGACAGCGCGGGTCATCCACAGTGTCGAGATCCAGTCCCGTCGCACGCCAGGCATCCCCGTCCTGCAGCGACCACAGCGTCGTGGCGTCGCGCTCGATCACCTCGCAGATCCCGTGGCTCATGGCTTCGAGGAGGTGATTGCCCGACGCCAGCCCGTTCGAGCTCGCCGCGAAACAGCCGGCGCCAGCCGGTTGGGGCAGTGCGAAGTCGGTGTGCACTGTCTCGTACGGCACCCAGCTCGAAGCTCCGTCCAGCAGGTTGGTCCCTTCGACCCACGGGAACTGGAACCCGTCGTGGAAGAGGCTCGAACGCCAGCGCGGAATACCCCCCACATCGGCGAGCCGGTACGACGCGCGCAGCTCCGCACAGCTTCCGAACAGCAGCGGGTGTGTGACGAGCTCAGCGTGATACAGCTCGATCGACTCCATCAGGCCAGACGCGATTGCTGCCAAACGGTCGAGTCCCTTTCCCTGAGAGACGGAGAGCGACCGCGAGTTGGGTCGCACCACCATGATTACGGGAATCCCAATAACGTCGAGGCCGGTCACGTCGGCCGCACGCGTGATGCCCATGGCGGGCAGAAATCGCCGCAAACGCTCGATCGTCTCGTCGGGAGGAACCAGGCGGTGCGTGCCTCCTCGGTACGCCTTCGGCGTTGCCGAACTCACTCGCGGCGCGCCAACGATGCCGCTCCCGGCATCCTGCGTCGTCGCTGGAGCCGAACCCGCGGCGAACCCGGTCACACTGCCCGACATACCAATCCCTAGGCCGCTCGAGCCCTTCGGTCGCTTCCTATTCCTCTACAACACGGTCGCTCAGGAGGTCGCGCCGGGGTGGCCGTAAGGGACGCCAGGGACGAAATAGCCCTCAGCGGGCGCGCCGTACCCTGGTGTCGCCGGCGCGGCGGCCGGGGCCGCCGGCGCGCCCATCGCCACCCCACCGAACGCAGGCGCCGCGCTCAGGGCGCCCGGCGCGCCGGGCGTAGGGAGCGCTGTCGCGGGCGCGGCGGCCGGGGCCGCCGGCGCGCCCATCGCCACCCCACCGAACGCAGGCGCCGCGGGCGCAGCTGCTGGTGTCGCCGGCGCAGCCGCTGGTGCCGCCGGCGCGCCCATCGCCACCCCACCGAACGCAGGCGCCGCGGGCGCAGCTGCTGGTGTCGCCGGCGCAGCCGCTGGTGCCGCCGGCGCGCCCATCGCCACCCCACCGAACGCAGGCG
>WNGA01013240.1_pt1 | contig 20309 bp, 19 predicted proteins | sample 5400061 | NCBI WGS metagenome assembly WNGA01 (sample SAMN13153366, study PRJNA577476) | soil metagenome | isolation source: 100 cm soil or saprolite under grassland replicate 2 | place: USA:California | collected 2016-06-15
CCTGCCGGATCGCCCGAGGCACGCAGGCAAGGATGCCGCGTGCCCCACAGACAAGATGTCTGTGATACTTCTTCCCGATCCGCTTTAGGCGCATATTCTTCCCGTAGAATGCCAGGCAGCGTGGATCCGCCACTCGCGTAGTTTTCATCGACACGATAATGTCGTCCCCCGCGCGAGTGACCAGTTCCCGAATCATTAAAACTATCTTTGAACGTAAATTCCAGCGTGTCCTTCCCACGGATTTTCGCTGGTCCCTGACCTTCCGGCTCCGCACCGTGGCCATTCGAGTAAGCTGCGTCGAAGGAAACTTGAATCGCGTTTCCGGACTGCTCGATGCTCATTTCAAAAACTGCTTTTCCATCTAGGAATTTCTTGTCCACATACTCGCCAGCCCAGCTTTGCTCTTGCGCGCTGATCAACCTGACCGCGACGAGAAGTAAGGCGGTCAGACAAACAGGAAGAGATTTGCGATTCATGCCGGCAAATTAGCAAACGCGGGCGATTGAGATCAATCGCCCCCGCTTGCCGCGACCCGCGCGATCGCTTCAAGGCTCGCCGGATTTTCCAGCGCGGAGGTGTCACCGAGTTTCTCGCCGATGTACGCGGCACGAAGGAGGCGACGCATGACTTTTGCGTTTCGCGTTTTCGGGATGTCGGCGACGAACAAGACATCTTTCGGCATGAGCGCTTTGCCGAGTTCGGTTGCGATTTTGTTTTTTAAGGCGCTTGCCAGAGCGACATCTCCATTTGCGCTCATCTTCAAAACACAGAAACAAACGAGCGCTTCGCCTTTGATCGGATCGGGCACACCGACCGCCGCCGCTTCGCTGACCTGCGGATGCGCAACCAGAATTGATTCCACTTCCGCTGGTCCGACACGTTTGCCCGCAAGTTTAATCGTGTCGTCGGAACGCCCGAGAATGTACCAAAGGCCGTCGTCATCGACCGCGGCCCAATCGCCGTGGACCCACACATCGGGGAAGCGCGACCAATAACTCTCAATGTAGCGCTCGCGATCTTTCCAAAACCCGCGGGTCATCCCAATCCACGGCTGGCGTATGACAAGCTCGCCCACTTTCCCGCGCAGTGATTTCCCATTTTCATCAACAACATCCGCTGCCATTCCGGGCAACGGACCGGAAAACGCGCACGGTTTCATTGGAGTAAGAACGTTGCCCATCACGATGCCGCCGGAAATCTCCGTGCCGCCGGAGTAATTGATGATCGGGAGTTTTGCGCGCCCGACGTTTTGAAATAGCCACATCCATGGATCGGGGTTCCACGGCTCGCCGGTGGAAGCGAACTTGCGGAGCGATGAAAGATCATGCCGGTGCACGATCTCATCGCCATAACGCCGCAGCGCGCGGATCAAAGTCGGAGAGACGCCGAGCGCCGTCACCTTGTGGCGGTCTACCAACGACCAGACGCGATCCGGTTCAGGGAAATCGGGCGCGCCGTCATAAAGCATCATGGTCGCGCCCAGTAGCAAGGTCCCGAAAACTTCCCACGGCCCCATCATCCAGCCCATGTCGGTCATCCAGAAAAGGGTTTCATCCGCATGGAGATCGAGCCCGTGCCACATGTCCTGGGCAGACTTAATGGGAAATCCGCAATGCGTATGCACCGCACCTTTTGGGCGGCCAGTAGTGCCCGAGGTGTAAATGATCATCATTGGATCTTCCGCGGACGCGACACAAGTTTGATGTTCGATGTTTGATGTTTGATGTAAGAGCTCGCGCCACGAGTGAGTTCTGTAGGGGAAGCTGACAGTTTCCCGTGTTTTCTTAGAAGCGACGCTAACAGCGTCGCTTACAGATTGCCCCAAAACGATCAGGTGTTTGAGTGTCGAAATCTGCGACGCGGCTTCCTCTGCGACCGGTCTCATCGCGCAGAATTTTCCACGCCGAGAAGTTCCATCGGCCGTGAAAAGCGCTTTTGCCTCGGCATTGTTGAGCCGAGAGACAATCGCCGCCGCACCGAAACCGGAAAAAAGCGGCAAGAAAATCCCGCCGATCTTGATGATAGCGAGCATCGCGATCACGATCTCGGGAACCATTGGCATAAACACGCCGATGGCGTCGCCTTTCGCGAGGCCGAGACTGCGCAACCCGGCCGCCATTTTATTCACGTGTTCGCGAAGCTCTTTGTAAGTGACCGTGCGCGTCGTGCCGTCTTCGATTTCGGATTTGATGGCGAGACCATTGTCGATCTCGGTGCCGGCATATTTATCAAGCAGGTTATGGACGATGTTCATCTGGCCATCGACGCACCAACGCGCCCATGGTTTGCCGTCGGCCAGATCGACAACGCGCGAGTACGGTTTGTAAAACTGAATACCGAGATCGCGCAGCACCATCTCCCAGAACCAGGCAATGTCGGTCGTCGATCGTCGCATCAGTTCATCGTAGGAACCAAGCGCGTGTCTCTCGATGAAGCGCTGCAAATTGGATTGTGCGATCAGCTCCGGCGTCGGGTGCCACACAAATTCTCCGCCAAATTGAAATTCGCTCACAGGAAGATTGTGCGAACGATCTGTAGACAGTGCAAGCAGTCAGAGGAGGGGAGCGCGGGCTTGTAGCCCGCTCTGTCCGGCATTTGTGCCGGACAGCTTCGAGCGCGACATCAGGGGAGATGCGACCCGCCTGCGGTAAGGTTATCGTCTGGGAAAGCCGCCGGCGGCAGCGGGCAGAATGCCCGCGCTCCCCAGAGTTGCCCGCACGGAATTCATCGGCAGATTGAAATTGCAACTTCACATCAAAATGGCCACTACGCTTGCTCATCAGCTCGCCGAATATACATGCGCGCTTCGATTTGAAGACCTGTCACCGGCGGTCGTTCACGAGGTGAAGCGGCGCATCATCGATTCATTTGGTTGCGCGCTGGGCGCATGGAACGAGGAGCCATGCGCGATCGCCAGAAAAGTCGCTTCGGACTTTTCGGCCAGGGATGGATCGACAATTATCGGCACAAACCACAAAGCGCCACCGGATTGGACGGCCTTCGCGAACGGCTGCGCCATCCGCTACTTCGATTACAACGACACATATTTATCAAAGGAACCGGCGCATCCGAGCGACAATATTTCCGCTGCGCTCGCGGTCGCCGAAAGTGTCGGCGCGAATGGGCGACAGCTGATCACCGCGATCGCGCTCGCCTACGAAGTGCAATGCCGCTTCTGCGATGCGGCCAGTATTCGCGCGCGTGGCTGGGACCACGTGACCTACGGCACGCTTTCAACTGCGCTGGCCTGCGCGCATTTGATGAATCTCGATCTCAAAAAAACGCGTCATGCAGTGAATATTGCAGGCGTAGCCGGCGCGGCCATGCGTCAGGCACGCGTAGGCGAGCTCTCGCATTGGAAAGGCGTTGCTTTTGCGACTGCCGCGCGTCACGGCGTGTACTCCGCGTTGCTCGCGCGCGCCGGCATGACCGGGCCAGGACCGATTTTCGAAGGCCAAATGGGATTCGAAAAGCAGCTCGGCATTTCGTTGGGCAACCTCGGCGAAAAATTCGCCGTGCCGTTGGAAAAAGACGGCGACGGGCCAGCGTCAATGATTTTGCGCACGAGCATCAAATTCTGGCCGGCAGAATATCACAGCCAGAGCGCGATTGAGGCGGCGCTTTTCTTGCGAGAGGAAATCGGGGACCCGGCGACTGTGCGCGCGATGACGATCGAGAGTCACGATGCATCGGTCGATATCATCGGCAGTGAGCCGGAGAAATGGAAACCGGAGACGCGCGAGACTGCCGATCATAGTCTGCCATATATTACGGCGGTCGCTTTGATCGATGGCGAAGTGACCGAGGAGCAATTCCAGCCGGAGCGGTTTACCGATCCGAAGATTTGGAAATTTTTGGAGAACGTTAAGGTCCAACGCAATGCGGAACTGAGCGCGTTGTATCCCGACGCGGTCGCGAACATTGTGCACGCTGATCTTGCTGATGGTCGGCGATTGACCAGGCGAGTCGATTATCCAATGGGCCACGCGAAGAATCCGCTGAAGGATTCACAGGTGGAAGAGAAGTTTGAGGTTCTTGTTCACCCGATGCTCGGCAGGGAGCGTGCACGGAAGATTCTCGACCTTGTGTGGAAGCTGGACGAGGCGCGGAAAGTTAATGAATTGATGGAGGCAGTGAAAATGACCAATGACAAATGACGAATGTCGAGGGAATGACGAAACCCGAATGACGAAAGGACAGTGCGCTCGCCCTTCGTCATTTGAGCATTTGGACCTTCCTTCGTCATTCGTCATTTATGCTTCGTCATTTTGCGGACAAAGAGCATGAGCATGAGCAAGAGGCTGCGTGAATTGATCGCCCAAGGCGCCGTGATGATGCCGGGCGTCCCAAATGCAGCAATGGCGCGGCAGGTTGAGCGCGCGGGTTTCGAGGCGGTTTACATCAGTGGCGCCGGGATGGCGAACGCAACCGCAGGGATGCCGGACATCGGACTGCTTACTTCCACGGAAGTCGCGCAACTTGCGGGTTATATCGCCAATGCGGTCAGGATTCCGGCAATTGTCGATGCGGACACGGGATTTGGCGGAGAGGAGAATGTTGCGCGCACGATCCGCCAACTTGAGCAGGCCGGCCTGGCCGGCTGTCATATCGAGGATCAGGAATTTCCCAAGCGCTGTGGACATCTTGCCGGGAAAGAAGTTGTAGATGTGGACGAGATGGTGGGAAAAATCAAAGCGGCGGTTCGGGCGCGGCGCGACCAGGATTTTTTAATCATTGCGCGCACAGACGCGCGCGCGGTCGAAGATTTCGATCGCACAGTCAAGCGCGCGAGGAGCTATGTCGAGGCGGGCGCGGACGGGATTTTTCCGGAAGCTTTGCAAACCAACGAGGAATTCAAAGCCTTCGCCCGCGAAATAAAAGCGCCTTTGCTCGCGAACATGACGGAGTTTGGCAAGAGTCCCCTGCTTTCGTTTCAAGAGCTGTCCGATTTCGGATACAGAATCGTAATTTTTCCGATGAGCGCGTTTCGCGTTTCGATGAAAGCGAGCGACGAATTCCTGCGCGATCTGAAGAAGCGCGGGACACAATCGGATTGGCTCGATAAAATGCAAACGCGCAAGGAGCTTTATGAGCTCCTCGATTACGACCCGACTGCCGAGAGTTGGCACGCCCGTTAAATCGTTAGATCGCTGAATCGTTTGAACGTTTCCGATTCGCGAGTAAGAGAGAACAGACCCATGAGCAACGAAACCAAACTAGAGTACAGTCCCGGTCTGGCCGGGGTGATTGCAGGCGAAACGGCGATCTGCTGGGTCGATCCCAATGCCGGGCTCATGTATCGCGGCTACGACATTCATGAAATGGCGCAGCAGGCGAGTTTTGAGGAAGTCGCTTATCTGCTGCTCAATGGCGAGTTGCCGAACGGAAAAGAACTAGTCGAGTTTACTCAACAAATCGCCGCGCAACGTGCGTTGCCCGGCCCAGTGACCGAAATGCTCCGGCTTCTGCCAAGCGGGACGCATCCGATGGATATGCTGCGCACGGGTGTGTCGATGTTAAGCGCATTCGATAAAGATCTGAGTGACAACTCGCATGACGCCAATATCCGCAAGTCGATCTGCCTGATCGCACGCGTTTCCACTCTAATCACTGACGGCTGGCGCATCTCGCACGGCGAGCAGCCGCTGCCGGAAAGACCCGATCTCACGCAGGCCGGCAATTTCTTTTACAAATTGGATGGCAACGTTCCGCAGGACTGGCAAATCCGGATGCTGGATACGATTTTCAATCTTTACGCCGACCACGAATTCAACGCTTCCACCTTTGCGGCGCGCGTCACGGCTTCGACGCTCGCAGGAATCTACGCAGCGGTCACCTCCGCAGTTGCGACGCTGAAGGGTCCTTTGCACGGCGGCGCCAACGAAGAAGCAATGGAGATGCTTGAAGAAATCGGGACGCCGGATCACGCGGAAAGCTGGCTGATGAAAAAACTGGACACGAAAGAAAAGGTCATGGGTTTCGGCCATCGCGTTTACAAAAAAGGCGATTCACGTGTGCCTGTGATGCGTGAGATCGGGCGCGACTTGGGCAAACGCACGGGCAAGGAACAATGGATTCCAATTTGCGAAAAACTCGAAGAAGTGATGGACCGCGAAAAGCATCTTTGCGCCAATGTCGATCTGTACGCCGCGCCCGTGTTTTGGATGCTCGGGTTTCCCCCAGAGTTGAACACGCCGCTTTTCGGCGCGTCCCGCGTGGCTGGCTGGTGCGCGCACGTGACAGAGCAACACGATAACAATCGCTTGATCCGGCCGCGCTCCTTTTACGTTGGGCCAAAGTTGCGTCCGTATCCGGGAGTGCGCCCGAACGGCGCGTAAAATCGACAGTCCTTCGCGGACTCGCGTTGTCCTCGTGACGAGTGCCGAGCGAGCGACCCATGATGAGCGAGAAATCACTTCAGGAAAAGTATGCACCGAACAACGCGTGCTGGGGCTGCGGACCGGCCAATCCCGATGGTCTGCGGATTCGTAGTTTTCCGAAAAACGGCGAAGTCGTAGCAGAATGGCAACCACAGAAAAAGTATGAGGCTTTTCCCGGAGTATTGAATGGCGGCATCATCGGCACGTTGCTCGATTGTCATTGCAATTGGACGGCGGCCTATCACCTGATGAAGCGGGCGAAAGAGGATCGCGCGCCATGCACCGTGACGGCAGAATATTCGATTAAGTTGCTCCGGCCGACTCCGACCAGCGCTTCCGTTTTTCTGTCGGCGAGGGTTGTCGATCTAACAGATGATCGCGCCACCGTTGAAGGAAGCTTGAGCGTTGGCGGGAAAGTTTGTGCCACTTGCCGCGGAATTTTCGTTGCGGTCAAAGAAGGACACCCGGCGTATCATCGATGGTGAACGCAGCGGCGCTTCCGCTCCGCGAGGGCGAAGGTTGAAAAGTGGCACAGGTTCATTTATTCTTGTGCCACCGTAAAAAAGCGAAACTTTAGCTCGCCGCTGGTGTATAATGGTTAGAAATCAAATCTATACTATGAATTTAAAACTTATACTTTGCATAATCTGCTCCGCTGCGGTTCTGATGACCGCGTCCGTTGCGCTGGGTGCCTCGCGTGGTGGCGGCGGGCATTTCGGTGGCATGTCGGGTGGAGGCCAGAGCTTTGGCCGTGGCGGAATGAACACAGGGGGCCCTCGTTCTATTGCCGGGAGCACTCGTAATTTTAGTGGCCGTACTTTTAACGGCCGCAGTTCGAATGGCCGTCATTTCAGCGGCAATCGGCACCATTTCCATGGCCGAGGCTTTAACAATGTTGTCTTCATCGGCGACTTCGGCTTTCCGTGGTGGTGGGGCTGGGGATGGGGATGGGGATGGGGTTACCCGTACGGTTATTACCCGTACGATGGCTACGGTTACGGCTATGGCTATGACGGCTACGGCAATGGCTACGGCTACGGCTCTGGCTACGGATATGATTCTGATCGGTCCGGTTCGCAGTACGGCGTTGCAAGCCAATCAAGGGTGGCTGAGCTGCAGCGGCGACTCGCCCGCGCTGGCTATTATCATGGCTCTGTCGACGGGATCTTGGGGCCCCAGACGCGGCGCGCAATTCAAGCTTACGAGCGCGACCATGGATATGAGGGCTGACCGATCGCCAATTTTCTCGCCAATGGGAATGAGGTAAGTCGGCGGATGAGTTGACGGCCTTTCGATTGGTTAACCGGCGGATTTCGCAGGGCGCAAAGGGCGAACCGCCGGTCTCCTTATTTTCGGCGGCCTGAACATCGCACCTGCGACCCGGCGGGACTTCGGACGTGACGACGCTGCCATATTCTGAGAATCATTGGGCGGATTCTTTTCCCGGTTTTTTCTCAGGTTTCGTTGCCGGAGTCGTCAAGGGACTTTTCGCAGGCGCGTCTTTAGGCGCGGTTGCCGTTTCTCCGGCTTTTTGCGTGGCTGGAGACGGAGAGTCTTTTTTGGCTGCCTCTTTATACGAATCGCTTCGATAATCTGTGATGTAAAAGCCGGATCCCTTAAAGATGAGACCAGCCCCGGTGCCGAACAGGCGCTTCACCTTGCCGTGCCCCCACTTTGGCAACCGGCAAAGTTCTTTCGGACATTCCCGAAACGGTTCAGCGCGCATCGATTGGAATGCTTCAAAATTCTGGCCGCACTTCTGACAAGCATACTCGTAGGTTGGCATAAAGAATGTGTGATTAATCGACTAGCGGACAATGCCGGGTAGTCTGCATTAAACAAGGGACAGTTCAAGCTCGCTCAAACTCCTGCAATTCGAAGTTCTTCTACCAGATTTTTTGAATGGCTCGCTCATCGCTCGGCCTTGACTTTCTCCATTGCTTGCGCATTAAAAGTCCGTCCCAAAATGCTTATGCTGCGTTCATCTTATAGCGGTTTACATGCGGTATTCTATATAGCTATCCTCGTCTTTGCGGCCGGTTGCGGCGAAGACCCCCGCTTTTCGGCCAAAACACAATATCTGGGTGGCGTCTACGGCAACGCCCCGGCTGGTCCTCCACAAGATACAGTCTCGTACTGGGATGGGGACAGCGTTAGTGGAAAACCCTCCATTACAATCAGCCTAACCGAGCAACGCGCCTATTTTTACAAGAGCGGCGTGCTCGTCGGTGTCTCCCAACTTTCAACCGGCCGCGAAGGGTTAAACACGCCGTCCGGCCACTTCTCGATAATCCAGAAAGATATCAATCACGCTTCCAGTCTATTCGGGGATTATGTTGACTCAGCGGGGAAGGTGGTTGTGCCCAATGTCGACGCCACTAAGGACCCGAAGCCAAAGGGGACCCACTTCAGGGGCACACCAATGCCCTATTTCATGCGCATTGTCTCCGGAACAGGATTGCACGCAGGCTATTTGCCTGGCTACCCTGCATCTCACGGCTGTATTCGAATGCCTGAATTCATGGCCGAAAACTTTTTCAAATCGGTCTCAGTAGGGACACCAGTCACAATCACCAATTAGATTCTTCGAGGGCATCAGTATCCGGGCTTGCAGAAAATTGACGGCGGCGGCATTCTCATGATTCCGCCGGTGGATATATGATCATTATCACGCGACCGAACGCTACTGAGGAGCAGATTGCTCGGGTCGTCACGCGCGTCCGCGAGTTCGGGCTCGACGCGCAAATCAGCCGCGGTGCCTCGCGCGTGATCATCGGCGTGATCGGGCCAGAGGCGCTTCTTCGCGAAAAACCGCTCGCCTGCATGGCTGGCGTGGAAGCGATCGTGCCGGTGTCGAAAGCGTACAAGCTCGCCGCGCGCGATTCCCGCGGAGCATCAACAGTATTGGTGGGTGGCGTCCCAGTGGGCGGCGAAGAAGATGTTGTTCTCATTTCCGGCCCATGCTCGGTCGAGAGCAAAGAGCAGATTCTCTCGATTGCGAGGATCGTAAAAAAATCTGGCGCGAAAATTTTGCGCGGCGGCGCGTTCAAGCCGCGCACGTCCCCCTACAGTTTTCAGGGATTGCGTGAAGATGGGCTTCGGTTTCTCGCTCAAGCCCGCGCGGAAACAGGCCTGCCTGTAATCACAGAAATCATGGACGCGCGCGACCTTTCCGTGATCGAAAAATACGCGGATTGTCTTCAGGTCGGCACCCGCAACATGCAGAACTTCTCTCTGTTGAAGGAGGTGGGACGCAGCAGGCTGCCTGTTCTGCTTAAACGCGGTTTCAGCGCCACGATCAACGACTTGATCATGAGCGCAGAATACATCCTCAGCGAAGGCAACATGAACGTGATTCTCTGCGAACGCGGTATTCGCACGTTCGAGACCGCAGCACGCTACACGCTCGATCTGAGCGCCGTTCCCCTCCTAAAAGCCAAGACCCATTTGCCGGTCATTGTCGATCCAACGCATGCGATCGGTCTGCGCGAGTTTGTTCCACAGATGTCACTCGCTGCCCTCGCCGCCGGCGCGGACGCGCTCATGATCGAAGTGCATGATTCCCCTGATCTGGCTAAAAGCGACGGTGACCAAGCGTTATTGCCGACAATTTTTGATGCACTCGTTCCGCGGCTCCGCGCGGTCGCCGCAGCTATCGGTCGCAACTTGTAGCCCCTGATCTCCTCAGTAAGCCGAGGGCGGCGGCTGGCCAGCCGGGTTACCCCTCTAATGGGAGCCTCGGCCGTAGCCGGGACCACGGATGCTCCGACATCATCCCTCCGCGAGGCTTTGCAGGGCATCAGCCAACGTCTGGAACGTCGCGATTTGAATTTCAGGCCCATAATGGAATTGCGAGAGAATATTTAGACCGATATCCTTATGCGGATCGGGCATCACTCTCGTCACGGAGGCGACTTGTTTTTGGGCGAGCTCGTCCATGATCTCAGCGACATGACGCGCCGTCGCGGGATCCATTGACTCTAACCACCGAAAATCGGCCAGGACTCGAAATCCGGGCGCAACGCCTTGCAATAGCTCGCGCACCTGTTGGGCCGCTTGCCGCGCCTGCTCTGCCGTGACGCGCTGCGCAGCGCTGATCACCAAAAGCCGTTTCGATTGATCAAGCTCCACCGCATACATGTCCGGTGATCACACGATGTGGTCTCCCCCGCAAGCCCGGACTTTCTTCCTCGATTGAGCCGAACTTTGCGTGGCCCCTAAGCTTACTGTGGTGGCAACCGTTCAAAGCTGCGGATCGTCACTACTAGCCTTCCATGATCGGCGAAAGAGACATTGTCGTTTGGGTTGTATCCGCGCTCCTCGCGCTAGGCGTCGGCTGGAGCCGTTACGCCAAATGGAGAACGCGCAATAAATTGGTGCGCGAGCTGGCGGCTATGGACCCGGAGCGCCGCGAAAAAGTGCTCAGCCGCCTTAACCCCAGGCTCGCTATGGAAGCCCGGGAGCAACTAATGAAACGCTTTCGTATAACCTAACTGTTTACTTTATTTGATCTTAGCCAGAATGCCTTCCATTTCTTCCCGGCGGAAGGCGCGCATCGTGTGGCTCTTGACGTTGCCCAATGAGCCGATCTTAAGCATGAACGCGCTCATCGTCTCGTCATCAGGGGCATCGACCACGACTACTGCGTCGTACGCGCCCATCGTCCAGAATTCGTCGATGATCTTCATTCCCATTTTCTCGGCCTCGGCAGCCGCAGCGTCCCCTCGTTTGACGGTTTCCTTGATGTTACGGATGCCCTGATCGGCAAACTGAATAAGAGTGACATATCTGGCCATTGTGCTCGCTCCTTTGGTGAGGGTTTTGTATGAAAAATTACGTCAGGTTTCGCGTCTGCGCAAAAGCGATCAGTAGTCAGCAGTCGGATGTCACGAAAGCATTCGCAGCGGCAGCGGCTATGACAGATTTAATCGATCGACGAATCCGGCAATGGCTTTGAGGATTCGTCGATCGACATCTTCCTTGGTTTCGCCGCTTGCTTGCAGTTGGCGCTTGGAAACGCCCAGCGAATGGTCGCCGCCTTCAACGAGATGCAGGAAGTTTGGCGCTTTCATCCCGGCGCGAATGCCCTCAAGAAGGTCCAGGGGACAAAATGAATCGCGCGTGCCTTGCACAAACAGAATCGGCGTGCTCAGAGCCCGCAAAATTTCATCGCGGATTTTCGCGCGATCGCCCATCGCACAGAGTGGGTATCCGAGGCAAACAAGTCCCGCCACTTTTTCCTGCAGCGATACATGACAACCAACGCGACTGCCCATGCTTTTGCCGGTCAGGATTGTCGATCTGGATGCGTGCCTTTCTCGCGCTTCGCTCAGTGCTTGCCGGTGCGTGGTGATCAACTGCGGCAAGAGATCGGGTCGTTTTCGGCCTTCTCGCATGTAGTCATAATCGAAGGTCTCGACGTCTCCTATCTTCCCCAAGAGGTCTTTCCAATTTTGCATCCAGGGATGAGATGCGGGCGCGCCTGCACCAGGAGCGAAGAGAAAGAAGGCGCGCACGTTGATTCCCGACGAACAATCGTCTGCTATTTCACTGTCACGAGCGTCCCGACTGGGATCTCGGAGAAAAATTTGCGAGCAGCTTCAGAGGGTAGTCGAATACAACCGTGCGAAGCTGGATAATTAGGCACCATCCCTTCATGCAGCCCGAAATCGAGACAACTGAGACGCATGAAGTATGGCATCTCCACGTGGTAGATGGTGGAACGATGGTTCCGGTTTTTGTCCGTAATTACAAAGTGGCCAGTGCGCGTGGAATATCCAGGGCGGCCCGTTGAACACTGCACGCGAAATATAGGCACACCGTTCTTGATGAGAGCCACGCGTTGCGAAGCGAGAGAAATCTCGATACGCAATTGATCCGGTGACGGTCCGCTGCCGAGGAGGATTTGTGTGCACCGCCAGTGACCCGTTTGAGCAGCAATGTATAGCGGAAGCATATTGTAGCGGGCTGTGGCACGCTTTCGATCGGCGCCTGCATCGAGCAAAGCCCGTAGATAATTCTCCTGCCCGAGACCCGCAACCAGCATCAGCACTGTCACATTACTGTCGCCCTCGATATAACCGCTGAGTGATTTTGAGGAAATCAGCGCCAGAAAGTCTTTATCGCAGCGCGCGGGCAAGGCAGTGTTTGGATCGGCTCCGCAGGCCAGCAGCGTGCGAAAAAGCGAGTCGTCATTCCTGGCGATGGCATAGGCCAGAAGCGGCACGTTTTTGCCTTCCGGGGTGGGAGGCGTGGCGTGTTTGCTGAGCAACAATCGGATTTGATCCTTGTTTCCCGCCAGCAGGGCTGCATTAAATGCGCGTCGCGTGCTCGTTGTCCATTGCGGCATTAACGGCAGGCGTTCCGCTACAGTTCCGATGATCTCAGGATTGCCGCCATCAAGAGCCATTCCCAACAGGTCCCGCCCGTCAAGGCAACGGGCTTCCGCATGAAGATTGGTCGAGTGAACCAGCAGAAAGCGGAACATCTCCAGATTGCCGTGCATTGCCGATGCCATGAGAGGCGTAAAGCCTTTTTTATCGGAAAGATCGACGACCGCCCCGGCATCGATCAGTCGCCGCGCTGTCTTCCAATCCTGCTTCGAAGTCGCGATCAACAGCGGCGTCTGCCCTTGCTCGTCACGTCCGTTTGGATCGACCTTCTCGATCAGGCACAAGTCGATGAGGGACTGGCGACCAATCATAACAGCGCGAACCAGTTCGGCCGGTGAGATGGCGATGCGGGCAGGAGGCTCAGGCGCAATAGCGGTCGCCCAGAGGAGAACCAAAAATAGGATGCTGGCCTGAAAAGCGATTCGCCCACCGGACGCACGCTCATGGGAGACCCGGCCGGAAATTGCATGTGTCCTGCCTGGCAGGGTAACAGTTGCACGATCGAACTGCGAAAGGGACTTTGAGCAAACCGGGATTGGACGCGCCCAGTTGAACATTGCATGTTCCATGCTGTCCAAGTTCCAACAAATGCGTTTATCCATTTTGATAGTGAGTGCTGCCATCATTACATCGTTTGCAGCGCAATCAGAGGTCGCCCCAACGGCTACGGTGCCGGCCTCGGCGGCAGAAACGGGCAAGGACGTCGTCCATCAGTTGAACAATGCGTTTGCAAGAGTCTTCGAGACCGTGGCGCCAAGCGTCGTTATTATTAAGATTTCAAAGAAAAACGAGACCGTTGAAAGATCGCCATTCGATGACTTGTTCTTTCAAGGGCCACCGGACGAAAATACGCCGCGGCGAAGCCCGGGCGGGTCCCAGCCGATCCAAAGCGAAGGCTCCGGTTTCATCGTCCGGCCAGACGGTTATATCTTCACAAACTTTCACGTGGTCGAAGGCGCAGACAAAATCGAGGTGAGATTGCAAGATGGCCGCGAGTTTCCGGCGCGGGTTACGGGCACCGACGAAAAGACCGATATCGCCGTCATTAAAATCGACGCAAAAGATTTGCCAGTCGTGCAAATGGGCGACAGCGACGCCGTGCGCGTAGGCCAATTTGCGTTCGCGATTGGGGCGCCGTTCAAACTCGATTACACTTTCACCTACGGGGTGGTTAGCGGGAAAGGACGCGACAAATTATTTTCCACGGGCGGCTATTCTATCTCAGATTATTTGCAGACGGACGCGTCGATCAATCCCGGCAACAGTGGTGGTCCGCTTTGCGACATTGACGGCAAAGTGATTGGCATGAACACGCTAATCAACGGCATGAATCGCGGGCTGGGCTTCGCTATTCCGGTTAATATGGCAAAGGAGATCGGCGCCGAACTGATCGCCGGTCACAAGATCCAGCGACCGTGGCTTGGCATCCGCATCGAAACGCTCGGCGAGGATCTTGCGATCCGTGATCTGTTCAAAGGGGCCGACAAAGGTGTAGTTGTCCGTACGATTGAAGCAGACGCGCCAGCATCGAGAAGCGACCTGCGTCCGTTCGACGTGATCACACGGGTTGACGGGACACCGGTCGCATCCGACACACAGCTTCAGCATGAGATCTTGAAAAAGAAGATCGGGCAAAATATCGAGCTGACTGTTTGGCGTAAAGGACAGACGATCAAGCTGCCGGTTAAGACTGGTGAATTGCCAAACGAGATCGCGCGGGCGTCAAACGAATCGATCCAACCCGCTCAACCAAGAGAGCAAGATACCGGCAAGTTTGGCTTGCAGGTGCAGGAGTTGACGAAGGAAGTTGCCGAACGTCTTCATCTCGCTGTTCAGCATGGGGTCATTGTGAACGACGTAGCGGACAATAGTCTGGCCGCGCAACAGGACATTCAACGCGAGGACATCATTACGGAAGTTGACGGTAAACCGGTGACGAACGTGCAATCATTTCGTGAAGCGCTCGCTAAGGCTGATCCAACTCGCGGAGTCCTCCTCTATCTCGACCGTAAAGGGAGCAAGACCTTCGCTGTGCTCAAAGCCGGCGGCTAGCAGTCGATCAGCCTTTTCGGCTGCCAACGATTAAAAGGACAACTCCGCCCACCAGACAGATTCCGCTGGCGATTGGCGGAAAATCGATTCCGTGACTCTCCTTGTGAGTAATTTGAAGAGGACCTAGTTGCGCGTCTTTTTTTTCGGTCGTCCAACCCAGGCCGCCATAGGCAAAGCCGACGATGCCGATGATGATGAGAACGATGCCGACGATTACGGTCGGTTTCATTGTCGCGAGGTTACAACGGGCGCCGGCCTTGGATCAAATTGATAATCAGAATCACAATCGCAATAACGAGCAGGATATGAATGAATCCGCCCAATGTATAGGAGCTGACCAATCCAAGCAGCCAGAGTACAAGCAAGATAACAAATATTGTCCAGAGCATCAGGTTCCTTTCGGTTAAGTTATACCTTGCTTCGTGCGAGGTGGTTGCGTTGCGCTTATCGAAATCAAAGATTCTGCAAAGATTTGTTTCGCAGCATATTCTGTAGCTCCACGATGTGGCCGGTCGGGACCAGAACCCAACCTGCCGTGGCTAGAGCTTGTCCACCACTGCGCGCAAATTCCAGTCGCATGCCTCAAGCATGTTTCGCGCGGACTGGTAGTCGCACCTTGCCACGCCGGCAACAACTCGCACCGCGCGGTCACGCAGTTTTGTACTCGCGGCGTGCAGATCGATCATCAAATTGCCGCGGACTTTCCCGAGGGCGACCATTGCGCCAGTGCTGATGATGTTAAGCGCAACTTTCGTTGCCGTTCCCGCTTTCAACCTTGTCGATCCAGTCAAGAGCTCGGGCCCAACGGGGAGAAGAATTGCGAGATCAACATTTGTATTTTGCGGCCGTGCGGGATTGCACGTGAGCAAAATGGTCTTCGCACCTAGCGATTTTGCCCGCCCAATCGCACCCAGAACAAAGGGCGTCCGGCCGCTGGCGGTGATGCCAATAACGACGTCCTTGTTATTAATTCCTCTCTCGTTCATTGCCAAAGCGCCTGCGCTTTCCTCGTCTTCCGCCCCCTCGACACTCCGATAGAGCGCAGTCGCACCGCCGGCAATCACGCCCTGCACAAGATCAGGCGGCGCGCCAAAGGTCGGCGGGATTTCGCTGGCATCGAGAACCCCTATGCGCCCGCTGCTGCCGGCGCCGAAATAAAACATGCGGCCGCCGTTTCGCAGCGATTCAGTTGCAATTTCAGTAGCGCGCGTCAGTTCGGTAATCGCCCGGCGCAACGCATCTTGAACAAATTTTTCTTCCTCGACAAAAAGCTCGACCAGTTCTCGCGTGCTCTTTTTTTCCAGATTCTCCGAACGTGGGTTGCGTTGTTCGGTGATTGCGGCAGCCAGATCATCGATCTCGTCGTGAGAAAGCTTCGCCTGAAAGGTGACATCGTCGCCAAGCTCCGCCGCGAGCCAGGCTGCGCCAAGCTCGGGCGACCGCTCCGCTGTTGCGACGCGAGCATCGGGAAAATTCTTCTTCAGTCTGCGTCGGAATGCGTGCGTATAGAGTGAGTCGCGATGAAAAAGACCGCCCATTAGCACGACTTTTGGCGCAAGCATTTGCAGACGGGACGCGACTGCTTCGGTGTATTCGCTCAGAACCTGCGCCCCGCGCTCAATGATCTCCATGACACGCGCGTCACCGCTGGCGGCCGCTTCGAAAACGGCCGGGGCGAGCATTGCAATCTCCATCTTGTCTGCCGTTTGCGCCCACCGGACGAGTTCGTCAAAATTGTTCAAGGAAAGGGCCCGCAGAATTTTTGCGGCGAATTGCCCTTCGCCGCGGCGCAGATCGTATTCCCGCAAAATGAAACGCAGCGCCTGAATAACGAGAAAATACCCGCCGCCCGCGTCTCCAAGAATGTGTCCCCAACCACCGGCCTTCTCGATCCGGTCCCCGCGTCGCCCAGTAACGGACGAGCCGCTCCCGGCATTGACGACGATTCCCTCACCGCTTCCAAGCGCCGCGGCCACGCCGGAATCGCGATCGTTCCCGGTGATGATTTTCGCGGTCGGCCAAATTTCAGCGCAAAGACGGGAGAGGATAGGTCGATCCTCCGGACCACAGCCGGCGAGAAAAACTCCCGCCCGATCAATTTGCTTTGGTAGCTCCGAAAGAATGGCGCGCAGGCGATCAAGAGTTACGAGGCGAAAATTTGACGGCGGCAATTTGCCTTGATCGAGAATGCGCAACTCGGGGCCGGTGTCACCGCCACCCGCCCCAGCCTCAACCAACACCCAGGCGGTTTTTGTTCCGCCCCCTTCTACGCCGAGGATGCGCTCGCCGGGCTTCACTGTTGTTTATGGTTAGCTGGGTTTGCGAGATTTGAAAAGAGCCAACGCAGCCTGATTCACGTTCTCTTTCTGGCGATCATAGTCCGCCGACGCAGAGCTCCCGCTCGTTGCCGATGTTTTACGCGTTTGTATGGTGCAGCATGAGAGGCGAAGAAACGCACGCGGCAAAGCGAGTCGCCGAATTGCGTCGCGAAATCGAAAAGCACAACCGGCTCTATTACGAGGAAGCCGCACCGCTAATCAGCGATCGCGACTACGATCGGCTCTACAAAGAACTTGTCGATCTTGAAGCGGAATTTCCGAACCTGGTCACGCCCGACTCGCCGACACAACGCGTCGGCGGCACGCCGCTCCAGGCATTTGCTCAAATTGAGCATCGAGTTCCGATGCTTAGTCTCGACAACACTTATTCCGAAGATGAGATCGCCAATTTCTACAAACGGATCACGCGGCTCTTGCCTGACGAGAAAATTCCTGTCGTGATCGAGCCGAAGGTGGACGGCGTCGCCGTCTCGCTCATGTACGAAAACGGGCACCTAAAATACGCTGCAACCCGCGGCGATGGATCGGTCGGCGACGATATCACGCGGAACGTTAAAACAATCCGCTCGGTCCCGCAGCAATTGCATGGCGGCGCGCCAAAAGTCTTCGAAGTGCGCGGAGAGGCTTTCCTGGATAAAGATGGCTTCAAAAAGCTTAACAAAGAACGCGAAGCAGCCGGCTTACCCTTGTTTGCCAATCCACGCAACGCGGCCGCGGGTTCCCTCAAACATCTCGATCCGAAAATCGTAGCAAAGCGTCCGTTGGGCATTGTTTTTTACGGAACGGGCGCAACTGAAGGCGCAGATGTCGATCTTCATTCCGAAGTCTTTCCTTTGTTCAAAAAGCTTAGTCTGCCGACGCACGAGCATTGGTGGCTCGCCGATTCGGTTGAAAAAATTCTGGATGCAATTCGCAAGCTCGACCGCGTCCGAAAAGATTTCCGTTACGAAACCGACGGTGCAGTGATCAAAGTGGATGCGCTCGTGCAACGCGAGCGGCTCGGTTTCACTGCCAAATCGCCGCGATGGGCGATTGCATACAAATACGCAGCGGAACGAGTTGAAACAAAGTTGCTCGATATCAAGGTCCAAGTCGGGCGAACTGGAATCCTCACGCCGGTAGCGGTGCTCGAGCCCGTCGTCGTGAGCGGCAGTACGGTCTCCCGCGCGACCTTGCACAATGAAGACGAGATCAAACGCAAAGACATTCGGATCGGCGATATGGTCGTGATCGAAAAAGCCGGCGAGGTGATTCCGGCGGTGGTCGAGGTCGTGAAATCCAAACGGCCGCGAGGAGCGAAGACTTTCGATTTCTTCAAACACATTCACGGCAAGTGTCCAGTCTGTGGCGGGTCCATCCGCCGCGATCCGCAGTTCGTCGCCTGGCGCTGCGAAAATCTTCAGTGCCCGGCACAGACCACGCGACGCGTGGAATTTTTCGGGGCCCGCAGCGCGCTCGACATCGAAAGTATCGGCGGGGTTGTAGCGGACAAATTGGTCGAGCGCGGCCTCGTCCATGAGCCGCTCGATCTGTTTGAACTAAAGACCAATCAACTCGCTAACTTGAATCTCGGCACCGAAGAAACACCGCGCATTTTCGGTGAGAAAAATGCGACCAAAGCCATTCACGCGATTGAGCGCGCGCGAACTTTGCCGCTTTCACGCTGGCTTTTTGCTCTTGCGATTCCGGACGTCGGCAAGACGACGGCAACGCAGCTCGCTCGTTTTCACGATACCATTGGCGGCGTCGCCCAATCGCAACTGCTCCGCGACGTTTTGGATTACCACGAAAAACGCGGGCAAAAAGACGACGCGCAACAAATCGCAGGGCGGCTAATCAAATCTGGTTTCGCAAAGCGATCGAAAAGCAAAGCCGAAAAAGAGCGCGGCATCATCACCGAGACAGGCCCGGTGGTCGCACGAAGCGTTCTCGATTTCTTCGCATCGGCGACCGGAAAAAGAATTCTGCAACGTCTAAAGCAATTGGGGATTCAACCAAAGAGCGAAAAAGTCTCGGCCAAAAAAGCAGAAGAGCTGCCGCTGGCTGGAAAAACCTTTGTCCTGACCGGGACGCTACCGTCGATGACACGGGAGGAAGCCACTGGGAAAATCGAAGCGCTCGGTGGGCACGTGACCAGCAGTGTTAGTAATAAGACCGATTACTTGTTGGCCGGCGCGGAGCCCGGCAGCAAGCTGGATAAGGCGAGAGAACTCGGTGTCCGGATCATCGACGACGCAGAGTTTCGAAAAATGCTGTAGGTATGGAATTAGTTCTTAGTTAAGAGTCGATAGTTGATGGTTGCGTGAGCCAGACGCACTGCGGCCAGGACTATTAACTATCAACCAAAAACTATACTTGCTAAGGTGTGCGCTGCGCCTCGGAATCGAGCTTAAGCGGAATGGCCCGATTTATGGTGGGGGAAGCGATCAGCGGCCTGCGTTCGCTGGCTGGATGAAGCTCGGCGCGTACATTAAAGGTTAGTTTTTCGTTCCCGCGCATCACGGTGATCGGGACGGTGTCCCCCGCGGTAATAAAGAACGAAGCATCCAGCACATCTTCCGGTTGAGTTACTTTGGTTCGTCCTACCTGCAGCAGAATATCGCCGGCTTTTATCCCGGAATTGGCCGCCGGTGTGCCCTCCATGATCTGAGTCATTTCTGCTCGTGAACCTTCCACCGGCGCTGGCGCCTCGGAAACATTAATCCCGACCCAACCATGCCGGGCTTCGCCGAAACGGACGTAATCGCTGCGGATTTTCTCCGCCGCTTCGATTGGCACTGCGTAACACGAGGAGTTGTTTTCGAGACTGCTGACCAGAATGCCAACCACTTCCCCTTTCATGTTCAAGAGCGGTGCACCCGCCTCTCCGCGCTGCGTTGGCAGGTTGAGACGCACGTGAGTGGTCGAAAAGTAGCGGCCAAGATATTTTCGATCGAATCCCGCGACCATTCCAAAACTCGGTGTCTTCGGCAAATCCAGAGGATAACCAATCGAGACGACAGGCGTTGCCACCTCCAGCTCCTCGGATTTTCCAATCGGCAACGCCGGAGTGACCGCGTCGATTTTCAATATCGCCGTCCCGCTGCGGATATCTGCCAAAAGCTGGCGCGCCGGATATTTCTTACCATTAAATTCAATCGTGAAAT
>WNGA01005741.1_pt1 | contig 20304 bp, 16 predicted proteins | sample 5400061 | NCBI WGS metagenome assembly WNGA01 (sample SAMN13153366, study PRJNA577476) | soil metagenome | isolation source: 100 cm soil or saprolite under grassland replicate 2 | place: USA:California | collected 2016-06-15
TCGTAGACGCGCTCGATCCGCCACGGGCCCGGCCGCGCGTGTGCCTGGCCGACCAGCAGGTTCTCCTCGACGGTCAGCGAGGGGAAGAGCCGCCTGCCCTCCGGGACCATCACGATCCCCTCGGCGACCCGGCGCTCCGGCCGCAGCCGCGCCAGGTCGGCGCCGTCCAGCAGGACCGAACCCGCGGTGGGCCGGTGCAGCCCGGCGATCGCGCGCAGCAGCGTGGACTTGCCCGCGCCGTTCGCGCCGATCATCGCGTACACGTCACCGGGGAAGACGCTCAGGCTGACGCCGGATAGTGCCCGGAGCTGGCCGTGATGCACGGTGAGGTCGCGCACCTCCAGCAAGGCGATGCGCTCGCTCACGGGCCCTCCAGGCCGGGCTCACCCGCCGCCGGGCCGGTCAGCGACGTCGTCACCTCGGTACCGAGGAACACCTCTCGGACCGCCGGGTTGGCCAGCACGTCGGCCGGCCTGCCGTCCCCGACGAAGGAGCCCGCCGCCAGGCAGACCAGCCGCTCCACGGCCGCGGTCAGGGCACGTACCACGTGCTCGATCCAGATCACCGCGATTCCCTCGGCGCGGATCGACCGGACGATCCCGACGAGCTGCGCGACCTCCGGGTCGGTGAGCCCGCCGGCCACCTCGTCGAGCAGCAGCAGCCGCGGGCCGGACGCCAGGGCGCGGGCGAGCTCAAGCCGCTTGCGCTGCAGCAGCCCGAGCCGCTCGGCCGGGAGGTTGGCGTCGGCGCCGAGGCCGGCCCGGTCCAGCACGTCGGCCGCGGCCACGTAGCTTGCCCGCCGCCGCAGGCCGGCGCCTTGCTGCACGGCGACGAGCACGTTCTCGAAGACGGTCATCTCGCCGAACGGCCTGGGCACCTGGAAGGTCCGCCCGATCCCCAGCCTGCACCGGGCGGCCTGATCCAGCCTGGTGACCCGGACGCCGCCGAACGTGATCTCGCCCGAGGCCGGCGCCAGATCGCCGGCGATGAGGCCGAACAGGCTGGTCTTGCCCGCGCCATTCGGCCCCACGATCCCGACGATGTCCCCGGAGCCGACGCTGAACGACAAGTTGTCCGCGACGACGACCTTGCCGAAGCTCTTCGTGACCCCGTCGAGCTCCAGCAGGGCCGTCCCCGCGGCATCAGGCATTCGTCGGCTCGAGCTTTGCCTGGATCTTCACGTTCGTGTTCAGGGAGTTGTCCACGACCTGCATCTCGAACGGGAACTTGCCCGTGGACTTCTTCCACTGGACGCCGACTGGCGGGATGATGCCCACGCCCGGGGCCGGGCCGCCGGCGAAGTTGAGCGGGCCGCACATCCCGGTGTAGTTCACGTTGTGCAGCGCGCTGGCGACCTCAGCCTTGTTATGCGGGTCGCTGGCCGCGGAAAACGCCTCCTTGGCCACCTCGAACAGGGCATAGGTCGAGCCGATCGACTGCACCCACTGGTTGCCGGTGGCGGCGGTGAACCCGTCGGCCAGCGCGCTCGCCGACTCGCCGGTCAGCGAGGACGTGTACGGCATGAACGGGCCCCACCACGAGTCGGTGGCGACGTTGTTCACCAGCGGGCCGAGCGCAGCGGTGTCAGCGGGGAACAGCAGCACCTTGGCCACCGTCGCCAGCCTCGGCTTGAATCCCTGCTGAGATGCCTGCTTCCAGAAGGCGTTGAAATCCGGCGGCAGCGGGGCATTGCTGAAAATCTCGCAATGCTTGTTCTTGAATTTGCTGATCATCGAGCTGAAGTCGGTCGTGCCGTCCTGATAGGCGCCGCCGTCCACGACCTTGTAGCCGGACGCCTTGATCAGCGGCTCGAAGGCGCCGCGGAAAGCGTTGCCGTCGGAGTCGTTCGGGTACTGGCACGCCACCACCTTGTTGGTCTTGAAATGGTTCCACATCGGCACAAAGCAGCCCTGGAACTCCTTCAGCCCGAAGAAGAACAAGGTGCAGTACTTGAAGGTCGTGGTCGGCTTCACCGGGTTGCCGCCGAGGCCCACATACCAGGATTCCCACGGGCACACGGTGGACAGGCACGGCGTGCCGAGCTTCTCGCAGGCCCCGGCGACCGGGTTGGTCGTCTCCGGCGTCGAGGTGGTAAGGATCATGTCGACCTTGTTCTGCAGGATGAGCTGCCTCGCCACCGCGGATGCGCGGTTCGGGTCGGACTGGCTGTCCTGCACCACGATGTTGACCTTGTAGGTCTTGCTGCCGACCTTGAAACCCTTCTGGTACGGCGAGCTCTTCCTGATCTGGCTCAGCACATACTGATCGCCGGAGGCGAAACCGGCCAGCGGCCCGGTCAGCGGGGTAACGAAGCCGATCGTGATCGTGCCGGTCTTGGCTGGCCCGCCTGCGCCCTTGATACCGGAACTACAGGCGCTCAGGAATCCGCCAGTGCCGACAGCCAGCGTCCCGGCGCCCACGCCCTTCAGCAAAGAACGCCGCGCGATCGGCTGATCCCGCAGCATCCTGTCGTCCGCTCCCTGACGGTTCATTCCGTCTCCTCTGAAGTCAGCGCCTGCGAGCCAGGGATCCGTCTCGCCGGGTCGCGAAAGGCTTTCGCTTCGCAGCCGACTTTCCGGGCAGGCTCGGCAAGATGTTCGCTTAGCGTACGACTATACGCAATGTAGAACTTAATCACGCGCTCTCAGCCACTGTCAACCGCCCGCCGGGACCACCGCCGGGCGGGCCGGCCAGCGCCCGGCGGGCCTGCCAGAGCGGCCCCCGGGGCGGGCCGGCCAGCCTCCGGCGGGCCTGCCAGAGCGGCCCCCGGGGCGGGCCGGCCAGCCTCCGGCGGCCCTGCCAGAGCGGCCCCCGGGCGGGCCAGTGCCCCGTCCGGGTACCGGGCCGACAGCGATAATACGGCGGAGCGTGGCCGATAGGCTTGATGCCGGCGGGACGAACGTTACTTGCGGGGCGCGTTCCGCCTGATGGATGTGGATCTGGTATGCGCCGGCGCATACCTCGCGCACATTCATCAGGCGGAGCGCTATTCCGAGCTAGCAAGGTGCCCGTGCCGAGTCGGTGTCGTAGTAGCCGCCGGCCGGGCAGCCAGCCCATCGGGCGGTTGCCAGCTCAGCGGCGGCTGCGGAGCCAGCCGGGTGGCGGGCTGGCCATGGCTGGCCGGGCAGCCGGCGCTGACTAGGTTCCGCCCTGCGCCTGCAGGTCAGCTTCGATCGCCTTGGCCGTATCGAGCAGGGCAGGCAGGATGTCACCGCGCAGCGAGGCAATGCTCACCCTGGCCGCGTGCGCGGAGACGTTGATCGCGGCCGACCCGACGTCCGGGGCGCCGCGGATCGGGGCGGCTACCGCCCGCAGGCCCTCTTCCAGTTCCTGGTCGACGATCGCGTAGCCCTGGCGAGCGACGTCCCCGATGACCTCCCGCAGCCTGCCCGGGTCGGTGACGGTACGGGCGGTCAGCGGCTCGAAGGTCGCCTCCGCCAGGTAGCGGTCGAATTCGTCCGGGCTCAGGGCGGCGAGCAGCACCCGGCCCATCGAGGTGGCATAGGCCGGGAACCTGGTGCCGACCGAGATCGCCACTGTCATGATCCGCTTTGTCGGCACCCGCGCCACGTAGACCACGTGATGGCCGTCCAGCACGGAGATCGACGACGACTCGTGCAGCCGGGCGACGAGTTCCTCCAGGTGCGGGGCGGCGACGTCGGGCAGCGCCAGCCCGGACAGGTAGGCGTAGCCAAGCTCGAGCACCCGCGGCCGGAGCGAGAACTCGCGCCCGTCGCTGCGGACATAGCCGAGCTTCACCAGGGTCAGCAGGAACCGGCGCGCGGCAGCCCTGGTCAGCCCGGTCGCCCGCGCTACCTCACTCAGGCTCAGCCGCTCCCGGTCCGGGCCGAACGATCGGATGACCGCCAGCCCGCGATCGAGGGACTGCACGAAATCGCTGTTCCTCGGTGCCGGACGTCCCGCGCCGGTCGCGTCAGGCACCGCATCCCGGCCGCCGCCTGCCTGGCCGGCGGCCTGGCCGGGCAATGCCGCAGCGCCCGGCGCCGTGCCGTCAGCCGGCTCAGGCACAGCCTCATCGTTCGCTGTGCGCCCGGAGGTTCTCATCGCACACATGCTATCGCGACTCCGTGATCATGGGCTGGCCTGCGCCGATCCGGCTGGTAGCGGCCAGTGCTGGCCCGTCCGGCCTGCCGGTGCGCACGGGCGGCAGTGCAGCATGGCCCGGTCACCCGGTGCGCTCGACGACGAAAGCGCAGAGCGCGTCGAAGGCGGCGCGCGCGGGAACGTCGGGAAGCGCCAGTATCTCGTCACGGGCCCGCCCGGCCCAGTGCCGAAGATCAGCCCTGGCCATGTCCATCGCCGGATGCTCGCGCAGCAGCGCCAGCGCCTCGGCGTGCAGGGCGGGATCGGTCAGCTCACCGTCGCTGAGCAGCTCGACAAGCCGCGTGTCGGCCGGGCCGGCCGAGCGCAGGGCGTGCAGCACGGGCAGCGTCGGCACGCCCTCGCGCAGGTCGGTGCCGGGCGTCTTGCCGGACTCGGCCGACTCGCTGGCGATGTCGAGGATGTCGTCGGCGAGCTGCCAGGCGACCCCGAACGCGCCGCAGGCCGTGGCGATCCGCGCGGCGACCCCGGCAGGCGCGTCGGAGAACATGGCGCCGAACCGGCCGGCGGTCGCGATCAGCGATGCCGTCTTATCGGTGACCACCTTCATGTAGTGGTCGAGCGGATCCTGCCCGGGCCGCACGCCGACGGTCTCCGCGATCTGGCCGCTCACCAGCTGGGCAAACGTCGCCGCCTGGATCCTGATGGCGTCGGCGCCGAGATCGGCGAGGATCGCCGAGGCCCGGGCGAACAGGAAATCGCCGGCCAGGATCGCCACGGTGTTGTCCCAGCGCGAGTTGGCGCTGGGGTGGCCGCGGCGGACCGGCGCCTCGTCCATCACGTCGTCGTGGTACAGCGTGGCGAGGTGGGTGAGCTCGATCGCGACCGCGGCGGGGACGATCCGCTCGTCCCTGGCGTTGCCGAACTGCGCCGCCAGCAGCACCAAGAGCGCGCGGAACCGCTTGCCGCCCGCGTCAATGCCGTACCCGGATATCTCGGAAAGCAGGGCATCCTGTGCCCGCACGGCCTCGCGCAGGCCTTCCTCGACCAGGGCGAGGCCATCGATGACCTCGGCCGCCAGCGCGGCGTCGGTTAGTTCCACCGGGACAACGCTGATCACTCGGGCTCCCTCATCGGTCCGCCAGCGCCGCCAGCGGGCTGTCCGTCGGCGCGGCCATTACCAAGCCGCGCCCAAGATATGCCCACGTTAAGGTAACCAGGGACATTCCCGCGCCGCCAGTGCCGGGCTGGCGCCGCGCCGACACGCCTGCCCGGCACGCCGCCCGGCGGCCGGCCACCATCTCCCGGCAGCGGGCGGTCAGCCGACGAAGAGCTGGGTGGCGGCATGATTCGCCAGCGACAGCAGCGGCTGCGGTACCACCCCGAGCGCCAGGGTGGCCACCACCCCCACTGCCACCGCGACGCCGGTGAACGCGCTTGGCCTGACCACCGCGGGCCCGTCCGGCGCGGGATCACTGAAGAACATGAGCACGATGACGCGGACATAGGGGAAGGCCAGGATCGCGCTGCTGAGCACGCCGACGACGACGAGCGGCAGCGCTCCGCCGGCGATCGCAGCCTGGAAGACCGCGAACTTTCCGGTAAAGCCGCTGGTGAGCGGGATGCCGGCGAAGGTGATCAGGAAGAAGGCGAAGGCCCCGGCGACGATCGGCGAGCGGCGGCCGAGTCCCGCCCAGCGGGACAGGTGCGCCGCCTCGCCGGTCTGGTCGCGCACCAGCGTGACGATGGCGAACGCGCCGATCACGGCGACGCCGTAGGCGGCCAGGTAGAACAGGCTGCCGGACAGCCCGGCCGGGCTGACGGCAACCAATCCGGTTAGCACGTACCCGGCCTGCGCGATCGAGGAGTAGGCCAGCAGCCGCTTCACGTCGGTCTGGGTCACCGCGACGATCGAGCCGACAGCCATGGTCAGGATCGCGACCGCCCACATCACCGGCCGCCAGGTCCAGGACAGCTGCCCGAACGCGACATAGAAGACCCGGAACAGCGCGCCGAACGCGGCCACCAGCGTGCAGGACGCCATCAGCGCGGTGACCGGGGTGGGAGCTCCCTGGTAGACGTCCGGTTTCCAGCTCTGGAACGGCGCGGCGCCGATCTTGAAGAGCAGCCCGAGGCCGAGCAGGGCGATGCCCGCGTACAGCAGGGTCGCGCTGCTGGTGTCCGATGAGGCCGCCGCCGCGATGGCCGATAGCCGGACCGACCCGGCGAAGCCATACAGCATCGCGATGCCGAACAGGAAGAACGCTGACGAGAACGCGCCGAGCAGGAAGTATTTCACCGCCGCCTCCTGGGAGAGCAGGCGGCGGCGGCGGGCGATGCCGCACAGCAGGTAGAGCGGCAGCGACAGCACTTCCAGCGCGACGAACATGGTGAGCAGGTCGTTGGATGCCGGGAACAGCAGCATGCCGCCGATGGCGAACAGCGTCAGCGGGTAGACCTCGGTGTGGGTGATGCCGGCCAGCAGCCCCTCCCGCTCCTCCGCGCTGCCGGGGACTGCGGCGGCCTGCGCGGCGAACGGGCTCACCTCGTGTGAGGACTCGGCGATCAGCAGCACGCTGATGAAGGCCAGCACGAGGATCGTGCCCTGGATGAACAGCGTGGGCTGGTCGATGCCGACCGCCCCGACGGCGGCAACATGACCCGGGCTGCCGTTGCCGAACACGGATTTCGACGAGGCCACGACTATCGTCAGCGCGAACGCGGCGGCCAGGCCGCCGAGGGTCAGCACCAGGTGGATGCCGCGCCGCAGCGGCCGCGGCGCAAACGCCTCGACCAGCACGCCGGCCACCGCCAGGCCGAAGACCAGCAGCATCGGCGACAGCTGGAACCACTCGAGGTGCGGCGCGCTGATCGGCGGGGCGGCGGCGAGGATCCCGGTCACCGGGCGCCTCCCTTCTGCTGGGCCGCGCTGGCCGGGTGCGGCGGGACCGGATCGGTGGAATGCACCTGGACAAGGGTGCGATGCACCGCCGGGTTGATCACGTCGATAACCGGCTTCGGGTAGACGCCGAGCACGATGATCAGCGCGATCAGCGGGCCGACGGCCCACAGCTCACGGGCCCGCAGATCCGGCATGCCGGCCACGTTGTCACCGGCCGGGCCGGTCATCGTGCGCTGGTACATCCACAGGATGTAGACCGCCGCGAGGATGATCCCCATGGTGGCCAGGATGGCGGGCACCTCATAGCGGGTGAACGTGCCCACCAGGACGAGGAACTCGCTGACGAACGTGGACAGCCCGGGCAGCGCGAGGCCGGCCAGCCCGGCGATCAGGAACAGCCCGGCAAGCACCGGCGCGACCTTCTGCACGCCGCCGTAGTCAGCGATCAGCTGCGACCGCCGGCGCGCGATCATGAATCCGGTGATCAGGAACAGCGCGCCAACCAGGAAGCCGTGGTTGACCATCTGCAACGTCGCGCCCGCCTGGCCCTGGCTCGTCATCACGAAGATGCCCAGCGTGATCAGCCCCATGCCAGACACCGAGACGTAGGCGACCAGCCGCTTCAGGTCCGCCTGGCCGATGGCGACGATCGCGGGGTACAGGATCCCGATCACCGCGAGCGCGATGACCAGCGGCGTGAAGTAGTGCGATGCGGACGGGAAGAGCTCCAGGCAGTAGCGGATCATGCCGAAGGTGCCGACCTTGTCCATCACGCCGATCATCAGCACCGCGTCGCCAGGCTGCGCGGAGGCGGCCGCGTCCGGCAGCCAGGTGTGGAACGGCCAGAGCGGCGCCTTGATCGCGAACGCCACGAAGAAGCCGAGGAACAGCCATTTCTGCACGGTCGGGCTGAGCCTGACCTGCACTAGCTGGCTGAACAAGAACGTGCCGGGATGCCCGCCCCGCGCCGAGTACACGTACAGTGCGATCACCGCGACCAGCATCAGCAGCCCGCCCAGCAGGCTGTACAGCAGGAACTTGACCGCCGCGTACTGGCGCTGTCCGACTCCGTAGCTCCCGATCATGAAGTACATCGGGATCAGCATGGCCTCGAAGAAAACGTAGAACAGGAACACGTCGGTCGCGGCGAAGGCGCCGATCATCATGGTCTCAAGAACCAGCATCAGCGCGAAGTAGGTCTTCACGCTGTGCCTGGGCGGCCCGGCCCCGGCACCCCGTGGCGGCTCCCCGGCCGGGCCGGTGCCGGTGCCGACGTCGGCACCGACGGCATTCCACGACGCGAGCACAACCACCGGCGTGAGCACCGCGGTCATCACGATCAGCACCAGCGCGATGCCGTCCACGCCGACCGCGTAGTGCACGCCGAACTGCGGGATCCACCGGACGGTCTGGTTGAACTGGAAGTCGGGGCCGTTCGGCGAGAACCGGAGCGCCATCGCGGCCGCAACGGCGAGCGTGGCCAGCGAGAATACCAGCGCCAGCCGCTTGACGAGCGTGTCCCGCGCGCTCTGGGCGGCCTCGCCGGCCGAGGTGGTGCCCGGCACCGCAGCCACCACCACCGCGCCGGCCAGCGGAATCGCGCCGGCGACGGTCAGCCAGGGGAATGTGCTCATGGGATCCGCAGCCTCATCAGGTCTAGATCTTCACCAGCAGGAGCGCGCCGACGAGCAGAACCGCGCCGACGAGCATCGAAAGCGCATAGGAGCGCACGAACCCGGTCTGCAGCCTGCGCAGCCTGCCCGAGGTGCCGCCCATGGTGGCGGCCAGCGTGTTGACGAGCCCGTCTATGCCGCGGTTGTCGAAGTACACCGAGAGCCTGGTCAGCCACTGGCCAGGCCGCATCAGGACGGACTCGTTGACCGCGTCGCCGTACAGGTCCTTGCGCGCCGCGACCGTGACCAGCCCGCCGGCCGGCGAGATGACCGGGATCTCCTGCCGCCCGTACCTGGCCCACGCGATCGCGGTCCCGATCAGCGCCAGCGCGAGCGTGGCCAGGCCGGGCACGCTGAGGAGGCCGTGGAAGGCGGGCGGCCTCCCGACCACGGGCGCCAGGAAATCGGCCAGCTTGTCGTTCACGATCAGGAAGGCGCCCGCCCCGACCGAGCCGATGGCCAGCACGATCATCGGGGCTGTCATCACCGGCGGGGCCTCGTGCGGATGCGCGTCCGCTTCCCACCGGCGCTCGCCGGCGAAGGTCATGAACATGAGCCGGGACATGTAGAAAGCGGTGATGGCGGCACCGAGCACCGTAGCGCAGCCCAGGATGAACCCGGAGGTACCGCCCTTGTCAAAGGCCGCGTCGATGATGCTGTCCTTGGTGAAGAAGCCGGAGAACGGCGGGATGCCGATGATCGCGAGATAGCCGAGGAAGAAGGTGACGGTCGTGATCGGCATGATCTTGGCCAGGCCGCCGAAGCGGCGCATGTCCACCTCGTCGTTCATCTCGTGCTTGACCGCGCCTGCGCCGAGGAACAGGCCTGCCTTAAAGAAGCCGTGGGCGAGCAGTTGGGCGATCGCGAAGGCGTAGCCGGCCGGCCCGAGGCCCGCGGCCAGCATCATGTAGCCGATCTGGCTCATGGTGGATCCGGCCAGCACCTTCTTGATGTCGTCTTTCGCGCAGCCGATGATCGCCCCGAACAGCAGCGTGGCGGCGCCGACGACGGTGACGGCCAGCCTGGCGTCCTGGGACAGGTTGAAGATCGGGTTGGACCGGACAATGAGATAGACGCCGGCCGTGACCATGGTGGCCGCGTGGATCAGGGCTGATACCGGCGTCGGGCCCTCCATCGCATCGAGCAGCCAGGACTGCAGCGGAAGCTGGGCAGACTTGCCGCAGGCGCCGAGCAGCAGCAGCAGGCCGAGCGCGGTCAGCGTGGTCGGGCTGGCGGCACCGGCCGCGCCGAATACCCCGGTGAAGGTCACCGTGCCGAACGTCGCGAACATCAGCATGATCGCGATCGACAGCCCGGCGTCGCCGACCCGGTTGGCGATGAACGCCTTCTTCGCGGCCGTGGCGGCGACGGGCTTGAACTGCCAGAACCCGATCAGCAGGTAGGAGGCGAGGCCGACGCCCTCCCAGCCCGCGTACAGGCCCAGGTAGTTGTCCGCGAGCACGAGCAGCAGCATCGCGGCCACGAACAGGTTCATGTAGCCGAAGAACCGGCGGCGCTCCGGGTCACGGGCCATATAGCCGACCGCGAAGATGTGGATCAGCGAGCCGACGCCGGTGATCAGCAGCACGAAGCTGATCGAGAGCGGATCGAGCAGCAGCCCGATGGTCACGTGGAACCGGCCGACATCGATCCAGGTGAACAGGTTCATGTCCCGGCTGCGCTGCGCCGCCGGGTAGCTGAGCATCGCGATGAACGCGAGCACGCCATAGCCGAAGGCGGCGACCGGCATGGCGACGCCCAGCAGGTGCCCCCAGGCGTTCGTGCGCTTGCCGCCGAGCAGCAGGATGGCCGCGCCCGCCAGCGGGAATGCCAGCAGCAGCCACGCCGCGCGCTGGATGCCGACCGCCTGCAGCGTCGTCATCACCGCGGCCGACGGCGCATGCGCGCCCGCAACTGAGCCTGTCACTGGCTAGCCCCTCTGCAACGCTGGCCCGGGAGGACGCGATGCCCCCCGGGGAAAGCCCGCGGGCCCCGCTGGCCCGGAGCTCTCCGGGTCAATATTTCAGCAGACTCGCGTCGTCCACGGATGCGGACCTGCGGGTACGGAAGATCGATGTCAGGATGGCCAGGCCGACCACGACCTCCGCCGCGGCGACCACCATGACGAAGAAGGCGATGACCTGGCCGTCGAGGTTCCCGTGCATCCGGGCGAAGGCGACGAAGGCCAGGTTGACCGCGTTCAGCATCAGCTCGACGCACATGAAGATGACCATGGCGTTGCGGCGGACCAGCACGCCCACGGCGCCGATCACGAACAGGATCACCGCGAGGGCCACGTAGTGCGCCGGGCTTACCACCGTTCCTCCTCGTCGCCGGTGCCCGCCGCCTGGCTGCCGGGCGGCTGTGCCGCGTCCCCGGCCGGCTCCGCGGCCTGGCCGGGCCTGGCGTTGCCTGATTCTGCGCGGCCGGCCAGCACGGGGGCTGACCCGGCGCGGCCGGTCGCCGCCGCGCTGACCGACAGCTGAGCGTGACTGCCGTCGGGCAGCAGGGCCGGCATGTCGACGGCGTTGTGCCGCGCGTAGGTTCCCGGTCCTGGCAGCGGCGCCGGCCGGCCGCCGGACATCCGGCGGACGGACAGGTCACGCTGGGTCGGCCGCGGGCTGGTCCGCTCCCGGTGCGCGAGCACCATCGCACCGAGCGCCGCGGTGATCAGCAGGGCACTGGTGACCTCGAACGGGAAAACATACCGGGTGAAGATCAGGGCCGCGATGCCGCTCACGTTCGTCGAGCCGAAGTTCGAGCCGGTCTTGGCGGCTGGACCGATCACGGCCTGCCCGATGATCAGGCTCAGCAGGACCAGCAGCCCGATCCCGGCGACGCCGGCGGCCAGCCGCTGCCCCCTGATCGTCTCGATGACCGAGTCCGCCGACGTCACGCCGACGATCATGATCACGAACAGGAAGAGCATCAGCACCGCGCCGGTGTAGACGATCACCTGGACGAAGGCGAGGAACGGCGCGCCCTGCATCGCGTACAAGATGGCCAGCGACAGCATCACCACCGCGAGCAGCACCGCGCAGTGCACGGCTTTCCTGGCCAGCACGATGCCGAGGGCCGCGACGACGGCCACGATGGCGAGCACCCAGAACGTGATGGCCTGGGTGGTGGCGGCCGCCCCGGCGGCCAGCAGCACAGGATGGTTCACCGGCCCGCACCGCCCTCGCCGTCAGCCGGGTCCGCGCCCGCTACCCCGGAGGCCCCGAGATTGTAATAGTCCACCTCGGTCTCGCCGAGCCGCATCGGGTGCGGCGGGGCTTCCATCCCCGGCAGCAACGGCGCGACGAGCTGCTCCTTGGTCCAGATCAGGCTCTCCCTGCTGTCATCCGCGAGCTCGTAGTCGTTCGTCATGGTCAGCGCGCGGGTCGGGCAGGCCTCGACGCACAGGCCGCAGAGTATGCAGCGCAGGTAGTTGATCTGGTAGACCCGGCCGTAACGCTCCCCCGGGGAGTACCGCCCGTCCTCGGTGTTGTCCGCGCCTTCCACGAAGATGGCGTCGGCCGGGCAGGCCCAGGCGCACAGCTCGCATCCGATGCACTTCTCCAGGCCGTCGGGCCAGCGGTTGAGCTGATGCCGGCCATGGAACCTGGGCGCGGTGGGCCGTTTCTCCTCGGGGTAGTAGGCGGTGTCGACCTTCTGCAGCATCTGCCGGAAGGTGACCCAGAAGCCCTTGACCGGGTTGAGGAAGTCAAGCACCAGTGACCTCCTTGGCCGTGTCGGCGACGGTCGCCGGGCCGGCGCTCACCGGACCCGCGCGATCGTGGCGCTGGTCCACGGTCACGCCGATGCCGCTGTAATGCGGCAGGTCCATGGGCGGCAGCGGGAAGGCCCCGGCGCCGCGGTCCTGCGGCCCGGCGTCATCCCGGCCGGCGTCATCCCGGCCGGCCGCCGGAAGTTCGGCTCGCTGCGCGGTGACCTCCCCGGCCAGCAGCAGCGCGATCAGCACGACCACGATCCCGCCAGCCACCACGTAGACCCCGGTGCTGCCGCCGTGCTGGCGCCATACCCGCATGGTCGCCACGATCAGCGTCCAGGCCAGCGCGCCGGGGATGAGGACCTTCCAGCCCAGCTTCATCAGCTGGTCGTAGCGGATCCTGGGCAGCGACCCGCGCAGCCAGATGAAGAAGAACAGCAGCAGCGCAATCTTGCCGAGGAACCACAGCAGCGGCCACCAGCCGCTGTTGGCTCCGGGCCACACGGTGATCGGCCACGGCGCCCGCCAGCCGCCGAGGAACAGGGTTGCCGCGAGCCCGGACACGGTGATCATGTTGATGTACTCGGCCAGGTAGAACAGCGCGAACTTGAGCGAGCTGTACTCGGTGTGGAAGCCGCCGACCAGCTCGCCCTCGCCTTCCGGCAGGTCGAACGGCAGCCGGTTGGTCTCGCCGACCATCGTCACCAGGTAGATCACGAACGACGGCAGCAGCAGCACCGCGAACCAGGACGGGTAGTGCAGCGTCACCCCGCCGGCCTGCAGCGTGGCGCCATGTGCCTGCTGCTGCACGATGGCCGTCGTGGACAGCGAGCCCGCGTAGAGGAACACCGGGACGAACGACAGCCCCATCGCGATCTCATAGCTGATCACCTGCGCCGACGAGCGGAGCCCGCCCAGCAGTGAGTAGGGCGACGCGGACGCCCAGCCGGCCAGCACGATCCCGTACACGGCCATCGAGCTCATCGCGAGCACGAGCAGCACGGCGACCGGCAGGTCGGCGAGCTGCAGCGGGGTGTGATGGTGGAAGATCGAGACGATCGGGCCGAACGGGATGATCGCGAAGCTGATGAAGGCGGGGATCAGCGCGATGGCCGGCGCGATCACGAACAGCAGCTTGTCCACGCCGCGCGGGATGATGTCCTCCTTCAGCGGCAGCTTGAGGCCGTCCATGAGGGACTGCAGCAGCCCGAACTTCCCGGCCCGGTTCGGGCCGGGGCGGGACTGCATACGCCCGATCACCCGCCGCTCGGCCCAGATCGTCATCAGCGTGGTGATCATCAGGAACGCGAAGATGACACCGACCTTGAGCGCGATGAGCCACCAGGTGTCGTGGCCGAAGCTGGCCAGCGTGGGATCAGCCGCGGTGCTCGCGTGCGGCTGCGCCACCGACGTCATGGCCGTCATTCCGCCCTCCTCACCATCACGAGGCCGCCGTGGCCCGCGCCGAGTTCGCCGCGCACCGCGCAGCCAGCCGAGTTGGCGGGCAGCCAGACGACCCGGTCGGGCATGTCCGCGGTCCGTACCGGAACGGTGATCGCGCCGCGGCTCGTGGCCACGGTGACCTTACCGCCATCGCCGGTGCCTGCCTCCGCCGCGGTCGCCGCCGACATGACTGCGGCGGCAGCCCGTGCCGTTCCGGCCAGGTTCGGCTCGCCGTCCTGCAGCCGCCCGGCATCCAGCAGCTGATGCCAGGTGGCGAGCACGGCCGCGCCGGGACCAGGATGAGCCCGGCCCAGGTGGCCGATCTGCCCGGTCACGGCAGGCTGCGGCGCGGCGGGCCGGCTCGCGATGGCCGATGGCCGCGGTGCGCCCGGCTGGGTCGCGGCATTCCCGGCCGGCGCGCCGGGCCGGGCGGCCGCGACGGCAACGGCCGGGGCAAGGCCGGCCAGCTCGGCGCGGGCCGCTGCGGTGCCCGGCAGGCCGAGGTGGACGTCCATCGCATCAGCGATCTCGCCCAGCACCTGCAGGTCCGCCTGGACCGCGGGGACCTGCAGCGCCGCGGCGAACGACCCGGGCCTGCCCTCCCAGTTCACGAAGGTGCCGGCCTTCTCGGCGACCGCCGCCACCGGCAGCACGACGTCGGCGCGGTCGGTGACCGCGCTTGCCCGCAGCTCCAGGCTGACGATGAACGGCGTGACCGCCATGGCCTCAAGCGCGGCGGCCGGGTCAGGCAGGTCAGCGGGGTCGACTCCGGCGATGACCAGGGCCTCGACCTGGCCGGCCGCCGCGGCAGCCAGGATCTGCCCGGTGTCCCGTCCCGGCTCGCCGGGCAGCGAGCCGACTCCCCAGGCCCTGGCTACCTCGGCGCGCGCTTCCGGGTCGGTGACCTGCCGCCCGCCGGGCAGCAGCCCGGGCAGCGCCCCGGCCTCAATCGCGCCGCGCTCGCCCGCGCGGCGCGGTATCCAGGCCAGCTTCGCACCGGTGACCTCGGCCAGCCGGGCGGCGGCGGACAGCGCGCCGGGAACCTCGGCGAGCCGCTCGCCAGCGAGGATGATGGCGCCGTCGCCGTGCAGGGCGGTACTAGCCCCGGGGATAACCCCCGGACCCCCAGACCGGGAGGCTTCGCCCCCCGGAGCCCCCTTGCCGTCTGCTCGGGCCAGCGAGTCGGCCGTCGCAGCCGGCATACCTTCGCCTGCTTCGTCCGCGAGCGCATTCAGCGTCGCGGTTTCCTCGCCGGGCACGGCCGGCAGCAGCACGCCGGACAGCCTGCCGAGGCCCGGGCTGGCCAGCGCGGCGAGTGAGTAGACGGCAAGCCCGTGCTTGCGGACCGCCTTCCTGAGCCGCAGGAAGACGATCGGAGACTCGTCTTCCGGCTCGAATCCGGCCAGCAGCACGGCCGGGGCCCGCTCCAGGTCCGCATAGCTCACGCCGACGCCGCGGCCGGCCACGTGATCGGCCAGGAACTGGGCTTCCTCCGCCGAGTGCGGGCGGGCCCGCATGTCGATGTCGTTGCTGCCCAGCGCCAGCCTGGCGAACTTGGCGTAACCGTAGGCGTCCTCCAGGGTGAGCCGCCCCCCGGTCAGCACGCCCGCCCGGCCGCGGGCGGCCTGCAGGCCGCTGGCCGCGGCCGCCACGGCTTCGGGCCAGGAGGCCGGCTCGAGAACCCCGGCCTCGTTGCGGACCAGCGGGTTTACCAGGCGATCGGGCTGGGTGGCGTAGGTGAACGCCCAGCGGCCCTTGTCGCAGTTCCACTCCTCGTTCACCTGCGGGTCGCTGCCGGCCAGCCGGCGGGTGACCGCGCCGCGCCGGTGGTCGGTGCGCTGCCGGCAGCCCGCCGCGCAGTGCTCGCAGACGCTGGGCGTCGACACGAGGTCGAAGGGCCGGGCCCGGAACCGGTAGGACGCGCCGGTGAGCGCGCCGACCGGGCAGATCTGCACGGTGTTGCCGGAGAAGTACGAGTCGAACGGCACGCCATCGGCGATGCCGACCTGCTCGCTGGGGCCCCGGTCAAGCAGCTCGATCAGCGGGTCGCCGGCGACCTGGTCGGCGAACCTGGTGCAGCGGGCGCACTGCACGCAGCGCTCCCGGTCGAGCAGTACCTGGGCGGAGAGCGCCACGGGCTTGGCGAAGTCGCGCTTGGTGCCGGTGAACCTGGTCTCGCCCTGGCCGCTGGACATCGCCTGGTTCTGCAGCGGGCACTCGCCGCCCTTGTCGCACATCGGGCAGTCGAGCGGATGGTTGACCAGCAGCATCTCCATCACGCCGCGCTGCGCCTTCGCCACCACCTCGGAGGTCAGCTGGGTGCGCACGACCATGCCGTCGGTGCAGGCGGTGGTGCAGGACGCCGGGGGCTTGGGCTGCCCCTCGACGTGCACCAGGCACTGCCGGCACGCGCCGACCGGGTCGAGCAGCGGGTGGTCGCAGAACCGGGGTACCTGGATGCCGAGCAGCTCCGCGGCGCGGATCACCAGGGTGCCCTTGGGCACGGTGATCTCGAAGCCGTCGATGGTCACGGTGACGCCGGCGGCGGGCACGGCCACGGCGGCCTGCCCGCCCTCGCTCGCCTGGATGGTCATGCCAGCTCCCTGGCGAACAGGGCGGATTCCGCCGGGTCGAACGGGCATCCGCCGCGGGTCTGGTGCTCGATGTACTCGTCCCTGAAATGCTTGATCGAGGAGACGACCGGCATCGCGGCGGCGTCGCCGAGGGCGCAGAAGGACCGGCCGACGATGTTGTCGCAGATGTCGAGGAGCTTCTCCAGGTCCGCCTCGCTGCCGGCGCCGCGCTCCAGCTGCTCGAGCACCTGCACCATCCAGTAGGTGCCCTCCCGGCATGGCGTGCATTTGCCGCACGACTCATGCCGGTAGAACTCGGTCCAGCGCAGCACGACCCGCAGCACGCAGGTGGTTTCGTCGAAGATCTGCAGCGACCGCGTGCCGAGCATCGACCCGGCGGCGGCCACCGACTCGTAGTCCAGCGGCACGTCGAGGTGCTCGCTGGTGAAGATCGGCGTCGATGAGCCGCCCGGGGTCCAGAATTTCAGCGAGTGCCCGGCCCGGATGCCGCCCGCGAAGTCGAGCAGCTCGCGGAGCGTGATGCCGAGCGCGGCCTCGTACTGCCCGGGCGTCGTTACGTGACCGGACAGCGAGAATATGCCGAAGCCCTTGGACTTCTCCGTGCCCAGCGCGGCGAACGCGTCGGCGCCGCTGCCCACGATGAACGGGATGCTGGCGATCGTCTCGACGTTGTTGACCACGGTGGGGCAGGCGTACAGGCCGGCGATTGCCGGGAACGGCGGCTTCAGCCGCGGCTGGCCGCGGAAGCCCTCCAGCGAGTCCAGCAGGGCGGTCTCCTCGCCGCAGATGTACGCTCCCGCGCCGCAGTGCACCACCACGTCCAGGTCGAAGCCCGAGCCCAGGATGTCCGTGCCGAGATAACCGGCGTCGCGGGCTTCGGCGACGGCGAGCTGCACCCGCCGGATCACGTGCAGTACCTCGCCGCGAAGGTAGATGAACGCCCTGTCCGCCCTGATGGCGTACGCCGCGATCACCATTCCCTCGATCAGCGCGTGCGGGTCCGCCAGCATGGTCGGGATGTCCTTGCAGGCGCCGGGCTCCGATTCGTCGGCGTTCACCACCAGGTAGTGCGGCTTGCCGTCGCCGCGGGGGATGAAGCCCCACTTCAGCCCGGTCGGGAAGCCGGCACCGCCGCGGCCGCGCTGGCCCGAGTCCTTCACCAGCTGGATGAGGTCGTCACGGTTCATCCGCAGTGCCATCGGCAGCGCCCGGTATCCGCCGTTGCGCCGGTAGGCAGCCAGCGTGAACGAGTCGGGCTCGTCCCAGCGCGCGGTAAGTTCCGGCATGAGCACCGAGCTCATGACTGCCCTCCCGTGCTAGCCCGGGGGACGACCCCCGGACCCCCAGACCGGGGGGCTTCGCCCCCCGGAGCCCCCCTGCCGTCCGCTCGGGCCGGCGAGCCGGCCGTCGCGGCCGGCATACCCGCGGTCAGGACCGTCCCCCATCGGGCATCCATACCCGCGGTCAGGACCGTCCCCCATCGGGCATCCAGCCGCGCTCCCTGGCGATCCGCTCGGGCCGGCGAGCCGGCCGTCGCGGCCGGCATACCCGCGGTCAGGACCGTCCCCCATGGAGCATCCAGCCGCGCTCCCTGGCGATCCGCTCGGGCCGGCATATCCGTGGTCATGACTGCCCTCCATCGGGCGCCCAGCCATGTTCCTTCGCGATCCGCAGCCCGGCGAGGGACGCGTGCCCGGCGGTATGTCCCTCGGCGGCCTGCCCGTCCGGAAAGCCGGCCAGGATGCGGGACGCCTGCCGCCAGGTGCACAGCCGCGGCGCTCCCCGGGACGGGGCGACGTCGGCGCCTGCCCGGAGGTCGTCGACCAGGTCCCTGGCCCGCTGCGGTGTCATGTCGTCGAAGAACTCCCAGTTGACCATCACCACCGGCGCGTAGTCGCAGGCGGCATTGCATTCCACGTGCTCGACCGAGACCCTGCCGTCGGGCGTCGTCTCGTCGTCGCCGATGCTGAGGTGCTCCCGCAGGTCGGCCAGGATGGCGTCGCCGCCCATCACCGCGCACAGCGCGTTGGTGCAGACGCCGACGTGGTACTGGCCGACCGGCCGCCGCTTGAACATGGTGTAGAAGCTCACCACCGCGGTCACCTCGGCCTCGGCCAGGCCGAGCTGCGCGGCGCAGAACGCGATGCCGTCGGCGGAGATATAGCCCTCCTCGGCCTGCACCAGGTGCAGCAGCGGCAGCAGCGCCGACCTGGATCGCGGATAACGGGCGATGATGCCGGCCGAATCCGCTGCCAGCGCGGCGCGCTGTTCGTCGCTGAGCGCCATTACCGGTCCACCCCTCCCATCACCGGGTCAGTGCTCGCCACCGCGGCGATGACGTCGGCGATCATGCCGCCCTCGCACATCGCGGGCAGGGCCTGCAGGTTGGCGAACGACGGATCGCGGAAGTGGACACGGTACGGCCGCGTGCCGCCGTCGCTGACCGCGTGGCAGCCCAGCTCTCCCCGGGGCGACTCAACCGCCGCGTAGGCCTGGCCGGCCGGCACCCGGAAGCCCTCGGTGACCAGCTTGAAGTGATGGATCAGCGCCTCCATGGACTGGCTCATGATGTGCTTGATGTGGTCGGGCGAGTTGCCGAGCCCGTCCGGGCCGAGGGACAGCTGGGCCGGCCAGCCGATCTTAGCGTCGGCGATCATGACCCTTGCGTCGTCGGCCGGCCGGCGGCCCGCCAGCCGGTCCGCGCACTGCTCGATGATCCGCAGCGACTGCTCCATCTCGTCCATCCGGACCAGGTAACGCCCGTACGCGTCGCAGGTGTCCTGCACCGGCACGTCGAATTCGTAGGTCTCATATCCGCAGTACGGCTGGGATTTCCGCAGGTCCCATGGCAGGCCGGTGGACCGGAGTATCGGCCCGGTGACGCCGAGGGTCATGCAGCCCGCCAGGTCGAGGAAGGCGATGTCCTTCGTCCTGGCCAGGTAGACCGGGTTGGCGTCGAGCAGCTTGCGCAGGTCGCCGAGCAGCCCCGGCATCACGCCGACGAACTCCCTGATCTTCTCGATCGCGCCCGAGGGCAGGTCCTGGGACACCCCGCCCGGCCGGATGTAGGCGTGGTTCATCCGCAGGCCGGTGATCAGCTCGAACAGGTCGAGCACCTTCTCCCGCTCGCGGAGCCCGTTCAGCAGGACCGTGGTGGCGCCGAGCTCAAGGCCGAAGGTCGCGATCGCCATCAGGTGCGAGGAGATCCGGTTCAGCTCCATCATCAGCACCCGGATCACCGAGGCGCGCTCGGGGATCGCATCGGTGATGCCGAGCAGCCGCTCGGTCGCCAGGGAGAAGGCGGCCTCGTTGAACAGCGGCGATAGGTAATCCATCCGGGTGCAGAACGTGACGCCCTGCGTCCAGGTGCGGAACTCCATGTTCTTCTCGATGCCGGTATGCAGGTAGCCGACGACCGGGCGGAGTTCCGTCACGGTCTCGCCGTCTAGCGTCAGGATCAGCCGGAGCACGCCGTGCGTGGACGGGTGCTGCGGGCCCATGTTGACGATCAGGCGTTCCTCGCCCGGCCGGTCGCCGGCCTCGTCGGCGGCGGCGACGACATCGTCCCAGTCCTGGCCGCCGACGTTGTAGACGCGGCCTTCCGCCTCGGCATCGGTGCGCGGGGTCATTCGTACGCCCTCCGCTCGTCCGGCGGCGGCACCGTGGCGCCGCGGTACTCGACCGGGATGCCGCCCAGCGGATAGTCCTTCCGCTGCGGGTGTCCCTTCCAGTCGTCGGGCATCTCGATCCTGGTCAGCGCGGGATGCCCGTCGAAGATCAGCCCGAAGAAGTCCCAGGTCTCCCGCTCGTGCCAGTCGCAGGTCGGGTAGACGCCGACCATGGTCGGCAGGTGCGGGTCGCTGTCTCCCGCGGCGGCCTCAAGCCGCAGCCGCCGGTTGTGGGTGATCGATACCAGGT
>WNGA01010944.1_pt1 | contig 20301 bp, 22 predicted proteins | sample 5400061 | NCBI WGS metagenome assembly WNGA01 (sample SAMN13153366, study PRJNA577476) | soil metagenome | isolation source: 100 cm soil or saprolite under grassland replicate 2 | place: USA:California | collected 2016-06-15
CGAGACGTCGTGGCCCGCTTCTGCGCCAGCATCTTCCGCGCGGGTCGCAGGTTCGACCTCGTCCCCACGGGAGCCAACGGTCAGCCGGCGTTCGGCGCCTACCTGCGCGCCGCCAACGGCATCAGCCACGGGATCGGCCTCTACGTCCTCACCCTCACCGGCGACCGGATCTGCGCCATGACCCGCTTCGACAACAGCGTCCTCCCGTCGTTCGGGCTACCGCGATCGCTGCCAAGCCGATAGCAGCCCTCGTCCTGGGCGCACCCATCTCGGCGGAAGAGTGCTTCGGCGAACGTTGCAGGAGCGGAGATCACGTGATCGCGATCGGTTTGGTGATCAAGCCGTTCGGCACTCAGTCATCCAGGGCCCGCGCCGGCAGCGCGGAAGAGGGCGGGCAGCAGAGACGATCACGCCGGCTTGTCAGCCCGGGTGGTGGTCGGCAGGAAGGTCGGCGTGACGCCGACGACGGCCGCCGGTGCCTCCCACCCACGGAAGGCCGCCTGGATAGCGCGTTGGTCGATCTCCGTCGATGACTCGGGCCGAGGACGGCGTCGCGGAATGCGCGTACCGGCGCGGGGTGTGCCACGTCGGCGAGCCATACCAGTGCGATCGTCCGCGTCGCGCGCGGTGCCGTGACGTCGAGCGCCACCACGTCCGGGCGCGGCGACACGACCCGGGTCTTGCGGTGGGTTCGCCAGGCCCCGGGGCCATGGGCTGCCGCGGTCCGGGTGGGGCAGCGGATGTTGGCCGGCGCTTCTAGGCTCACGGTTGCGTGAGCGGCCGGAGGTCGACGGCATTGCGGTGGGTCGGCGCAGCCGGCCCGGTCCGCTGTGGCCCCGGTGGCGCGCTTGGTATCCGCAAAGACGCTATTGCCAGGACAGCATCGGAGATTGCAGCGAGCGAGGTGGTACATGGCGGGAGAGCTACTGGTCGACCCCAACTCGATCAGGGGGGCGGCCACGACCTTGCACAATCTGGCCCGTGACCTGGATGCCGGCCAGTTCGACCTGTTCCTGCTGGACTGGGCCGCCGACCCGGCGAGCCATCGCGATGTGGCGCGGGCCATGCGGACCTTCGGGGAATTCGCGCACGATCAGTACCAGGACGTGATTGCGCTCCTGGCAGCGCTGTCCACGCGGCTCAACGACGCCGCGAACGGCTACGAGCAGACCGACGAGGCGGCTGCGCGGGACATGACGAAGCTCCTGACGGAATCCACCTTCGTCCCCGCCGACCAGCGGAAGTAACGCATGGCCTACCGCGACGCCGTGAAGTACATCGAGGACATGAAGCCCAACTACGTCAACGCCGTCGGCGACGAGTGCCTACGCACGAAGGCGATCATCCAGACGGCGCTGCCCACGCTCTCCGGCCTGCCGGGCAATGTGGACTGGAGGTCCGACGCGGCGGCTCTCTACGAGCAGCGGCTCAAGGAGACGATCGAGCTGGTCGAAGGCCTACATGACGGGTTCGACAAAGCCGGGAAGGCCGTCGCCGACTACGTGCAGGCGCAGCGGCAGGCCCAGGCGCGGGTGGCAGACGGGGTCAACGCCGAGAGCCAGCTGCACGCGCTGATCGCGCCGATAGTGGCCACCCAGTCGTTTCAGGTGCGCTTCTCCGACGCACTGCGGCAGTGGAACGACCTTCGCAGCACCACCGGAGTCACGGACTGGGTTATCGAGCTTCCGGAGCACGACGAGATCAACAAGGTGCGTGCCGAGGCCGACGAGCTGTGGTACCGCGCCACCGACGCCTACGACGAGGCGATCCGCATGGAGTCTGACGCCCGCAACGCGGCCGTCTCCCAGCTGGCCGCCGCCTACCGGCTACTGCCCGACTTCCTGGCGAACTCACCGCTCAGCGCGAAGATCGTCGCCGAGACACCAGGCCTGGTGGACACCCACGGCAAGTACCACATCGGACCGCCGACCGCGCCCAAGCTGACGTTCGACGACGACTTCCCGTACGACCCGGACGCCACGCCGACTCCCGGCGACCTTGCCAGCTGGTCCAAGTGGATGTCCAAGCTGCGCGGCGCACAGCTGTTCCGGGCCGACCTCGACGACGCCACCGCAGCCTACGACCATTACACGGACGGGACGGGCACTGACATGCAGGTGGACTACGAGGAGGCGTACCGGGAGGACCCCGCCATCGGCTGGGCGGTGGACAACGAGATCGCGTACGCGCAGCAGGAGGCGGAGCGGATCTACCGCGAGACCGGGCAGACCGGCTTCCAGATGACCGGCAACCCATCGTTGGCCACGGAGCTGGGTGGCTACCCATCCACTGAGAACTGGCAGAAGACCCTTGGCGACCACACCATCTACGGCACATCCCAGGTGGTCGTCAACGGCGACCAGATCACAATGAAGATCAAGGTACACGCCGAAGACATGTACAACTTCGACTTAGACGCCAGCGACATCGCCACCGAAGCACCCGACGAGGAAAACGGCCGGTTCTCGACATTGGGTTGGGCCAAGGGATTCCGTACGCACGGCGAACTAGAACGCACCGTGACCTGGACGATCGGCGAGTCACCCGACATCAGCGACGGCACCGGCCCCGAACGCCATGTCTTCGGCGAGGATCGCCCGGACGGACGCGAGGATGGCTGACATCCGCACCGTGGTCGTAGCGTCGGCGGTCGTGCTGGTCCTCGCCGGCTGTATGCACGGCGCCCCCACTGACCGACGCCCAGAGGAGAGGACCACGACCATGAGCACACCGGCTGTGCGTACCGACCGGGAGCCGATCGCGAGGCGGTTCCCGAAGCTCGGCGATTTCCTGCAGGTCCACTGGATGGGATCGGCAGCCGGAACCGACACCGGCGGCGTGCCCGGACCGACCGACGTGCGCATCCAGGCCCTGGCCGCTTTGCAGCCCGACGTGCTCGCGTCGTTCGCCTCGCGCTACCGATGGAAGCCCGCGCCCGCGCGCTGGGATGCGGCGCTGAGCGCTCAGTTGCGCCCCTTCGCTCCCACGGGCGGTACCTGGCAGACCAGCGACCAGTTCGCCGAGGACGTGCGCACGAGCCGGTACGCCGGCCCGGTGTACCTGGACACCACGAGCGGCACGGTCTTTCTCGACGTCGTCGGCGGCTGACCGGCCGGCGCCGGTTGCATCCCTGCCACAACGGCGAAGACCCCATAGAACGGGGATCCATCACATGCCCTGCCGAGGGCACCTCACCACCCAGTACGGGACTGATCGCTAGGCGGGGCCGGACATCCACGGTCGACGGCGTTGGCTGGCGTGGAGCGCGAGGGTGTCGTACGGGACGAGGCCGGTGGGTTCGAGCACCGTGATGTGGTCGCCGGGCCGGCGCCGATCGCGGCCGGCCCGATCCAGCCCCGGCGGACCGATCGAGGTCGACCGGCTGGTGAGCGCGAACGGGGTCATCGCCCTCGCCGGGGCGCTGGACCTGGCGGCGCAGCACCGCGACCTCGTGGCGCAGTACCAGCAGTTCCACGTCCTTGGCGCCGCTGTCCCGGGCGAGTTGGGTCAGCATATGCAGGATCTAACGCAGCGGAGGTACACCAGGGAGGCACTCACGGCCCAGATCATCGCCCCAATCGTGTAGATGACCTCGCACAAACCCGCACGTCATGACGCCTGCCCGAGTTCGCGAGCCCCACAGGCTGTAGTCTCCTCGACATGGCTATGCACTCGGTCACGCATGTGGCGCTGCGGGTCGAGCGCTTGCGCGAGGCAGAGACGTTCTACCGCGGCTTGTTCGCGCTGGAGGTGGCGTTCAGGGAGGCGGAGACGCCGGACGGGTGGTCGACGCTGCCTGAGTCGGCCGACTGGGATGATGCTGAACGGGCCGGGATCGACCTGGGCCTGGTGATGCTCTATCAGGGCGGCCTTCGGCTCGCACTCGAGGCGGCCGATGCCGTGGCCGAGGATGGCCAGCTTTCCCATGTGGGCGTCTTTGTGGACGAGGACGAACTCACGCGGCTGCGCCGGGGCGCTGCTGATCTCGGCTGCGAAATCGTGCTCGACCGCGCGCAGGCGCTGACTTTCAACGACCCCTTCGGCGTCCGTTGGGAGCTGAACAGTTTCCCCTACGACGATCCGCCGACCTTGAGCACCGGCGCGCGCGCCGGGCGTTGGCTTGACGTCGCGTCGTCGGAAGCTTCCACGAAGCGGTGAACGGCGGGCGCGAGATCCGCACCGGGAAGTGTGGCCTTTGAACTGGGCGAATATTGGTCGCGTCGGGTCCGGGGTTGGGGGTTCGAGTGGAACCTCGGGTTGATTTGAGCGGTTGCTCCCCGGCCTGCGGTTGACCTCGCCTCATGTCAGCGCGGGCGCGCTGGCCTCCCCGCATTGACCTACCTGCGCCGATCGGCAAGGACGCAGCCGCGCTCCTGGTGACCAGACCACTACGGCCGCGCTCCTCGCGGCAATTGCGGACGGTTGTGCTACTCCTCAGGTTTCTGTGGGTGGGTTGGTGGCCGGTGGAGACTTCTCCGTGGCATAGGTGGATCATCTTGGTGAGGCCTATGTGGTCCACGGCGTCGACGCTGAAGCGCGGTATGGACGGGCAGCAGGAGGCCTCTACAGGACCAAGCGCTCAATTGTTTACTGGTAGCGGGTCTTGTGCCGCAGGACCCGGGACGAGACAGAGGCGACGCGCCACGGAGGCCTAAACATGGCTACTTCACTGCGAGATCGACAGCTTCGAGTGCTGCCCGCGACGGAGGATCGCTGGGGTGTGTCAGCGGCCACGGAAAACTCCCCGTAGGCGGCCAAAAAGCTCCCCGCCGATGGCCATGGATCTCCCTGGTGGCGGTCATGTTTCTCCCCAGTTCAGCCGTGTCGCTGCGCCTGGTTGGCGCAGCGGTCGGCTGCCCTGGAGCCAGGTTGATCTGGCTTCGGGGAAGGACGGACGTGAAGCGACCGGAGGAGATCATGGAGATTCTGGAGGCGTACGACCTGACTGGTAGTTACCGGGCGGCGGCGGAGCTGGCCGGGTGTGACCACCACACGGTGGCGCACTATGTGGCGCTGCGGGAGGCCGGCCGGGCGCCGGAGCGGATGCACGCGGAGCGGGTGGCCGACCCGTTCCTGGCGAAGATCGAGGAGTGGGTGGAGCGCTCGCGTGGCCGGGTCGGCGCGGACGTGTGCCATGACAAGCTGCGGGCGATGGGCTACCTGGGTTCGGAGCGCACCACCCGGCGGGCGGTGGCCGAGGCGAAGAAGCTGTGGCGGGCCGGCCATCGGCGGGTGTACCGGCCATGGGTCCCGGAACCGGGGCTGTGGCTGCAGTTCGACTGGGGTGACGGGCCGACGGTGGCCGGTAAGCGGACCCAGTTGTGGTGCGCGTGGCTGGCCTGGTCCCGGTTCCGGGTCGTGTTATCCACTGTGGACAAGACGCTGCCGACGTTGTTGGCGTGCCTGGACACCACGTTGCGGCGGCTGGGCGGGGTACCGACCTACGCGCTGACCGACAACGAACGCACCGTCACTGTGGACCACGTGGCGCAGATTGCGGTGCGCCACCCGCAGATCGTGGCCGCTGGCCGGCACTACGGGCTGACGATTGCCACCCGCGTGCCGGCCGACCCGGAGTCCAAGGGCGGGTCGGAGGCCACGGTGCGGATCGCCAAACGGGACCTGCTACCCACGGCGGTGAACCTGCGCCCGGCGTACGCGTCGTTCGCCGAGCTGGAACAGGCGTGTGCGGCGTTCTGCGGCCAGGTCAACGCCCGGGTCCATCGGGAGACCGGCCGGACCCCAGTGGAGATGCTGGCCGAGGAACGCGGCCGGCTGCACCGGGTGCCGGACGCGGCGTTGACCACGGTGTTCGGCGAGACCCGCAAGGTGATGTGGGACTCCACGATCAGCGTGGCCGGGGTGCGCTACTCGATCCCCAGCGGGCTGGTCGACGAACGGGTCTGGGTCCGGCTCGCCGGCGACGAGCTCGTCGTCACCCACGTCGGCGCGGACGGTCCGGTCGAGGTGGCCCGCCACCAGCGGTCCACCCGGGGCCGTCCGTCCATTAAGGACGAACACTACCCACCCCGGCCGCCCGGCGCGTTGAACCGCCAGCCCCGAGCGCGAAACGGCCAGGAGTCGGCGTTCCTGGCCATCGGTGCGGGCGCCACCCAGTGGCTGGTCGAGGCCGCCGCGGCCGGCGCCAACCGGATCCGCACCAAGATGGCCGAGGCGATCACGTTGGCCAAGCTGCACGGCGCCGAGCCGGTCGACCGGGCGCTGGGCGCCGCCGCGGCCGCTGGTCGGTTCGCCGACGGCGACCTGCGGGCCATCCTGGACCACCAACGCCACGGGTCGCTCGCCGAACCCCGCCGGGCCAGCGAGCGGCACAGCCTACAGCCCGGAACCAGCGCCTGGGCCGCGTTCGGGGCAGGTGACCAGTCATGACCACCAGCACCGGCAAACGGCGGCCACCGGCCGCGGTAGCCGCCCCCACCGGCGACCCGCTGGACGAGGCGCTGAGCCTGACCCGCCGGCTGCGGCTGCCCTACCTACGCAACGCGATGGCCGACGTGGTGCCCACCGCCCGCGCGCAGCGCTGGGACCCGGCCGAACTGGTCCGGGTGCTGCTCGCCGAGGAGGCCGCCGGCCGCGACGAGGCCACCATCCGCGCCCGCCGCCGCCGCGCCGGGTTCCCCGCCGGCAAGACCTTCGACACCTGGGACGAGACCGCCTCGTCCATCCCGAGACCCACCCAGCACGCACTGTCCACATTGGAATGGGTTACCAGACAAGAGAACCTCTGTGTCTGCGGGCCATCGGGCACGGGCAAGTCGCACTTCTGCGAGGCGCTGAGCCAACGCGCCATCGACCGCGGCATGACCGTCGCCTGGTTCTCCATCGAAGACCTCGGCACCCTGGTCCGCCGCCACCGCGCCGACGACTCCGTCGCCAAGGCCATCACCCGGATCATGCGGGCCGACCTCGTCACGGTCGACGACATCGGCCTGCTGCCGATCAGCCCGGACGCCGCCGAAGGCTTCTACCGCCTCGTCGACGCCGCCTACGAACGACGCGCCCTAGCGATCAGCTCCAACCTGCACCCATCGGCGCTGGACGAGCTGATGCCCAAGACCTTGGCCACCGCCACCGTCGACCGGCTGCTGCACCACGCCCACATCGTGGTCACCCAGGGCGACTCGTTCCGGCTCACCGAGGCCACCGCCGGGAAGGGGGTGAAGCCCCTCACCTGACCAAAGGTGGGGAGAACCATGACCGCGCACGGGGAGCCAACATGGCCGCCAGCGGGGAACAAACACTGGCCGCCACCGGGGAGATCCACTGACCGCCAGTGGGGAGAACTCAATGACCGTTGACAGGGTGATGTGGTTGCGTGTTTCGGCCGTCGCGGAAACGATCCGGCGTGGTGTTGGTGTCAACGATTCGTGGGCATGCCGCCGGGTGGAGACAACCGTGCTGCGCTGCATCGCCAGATCACCGCTGCGGCAGTCCCGGTCGGGCTGGTCGCGTTCGCCGGTGAGCAGCCCGTGGGGTGGACGAGAGTCTCACCGCGTGCCGAACTCCCGGGGGTGCTATCCAACCGTGCCCTCAAGCGCTTGTTGCCCGAGGATTCGGGCGCGTGGTGGGTGACGTGCTTCGCGGTCGACGCCAAGCACCGTGGGCACGGTGTTGGTCACGCACTGCTAAACGCCGCGGTGTCACACGCGCGTGATCACGGTGCGTCTGCCGTTGAAGGTCACCCCGTCGACGTCGACAAGTTGAAGGCGAGCAGCGTCAGCGGATCGGCGCTGTTCACGGGCACGTTGGCCATGTTCGAGGCCGCAGGGTTCACCGAGATCGGCCGGACGTTCCCAAGCCGCCCCGTCATGCGTCTCCAGCTCTGACTTTATGGTCGGGCACAGTCATGATCAGCGGGCACAGGAACGCCCCGCTCCAGCGCCGAAGGCGTGCTTGTGAGCCGCCGGTCCCCGGCGACGTCAACTCGTCTGCCCCTGTGGGGCCAAGACATGGACCCACTACGACCAGCTCACGCCGGCGCTGGCGGCACCTGGACTTCGGTGCCTGCCAAGTCTGGCTGGAAGCCCATATCCACCGCGTCGACGAGATCTCCTACAAACGCGGCCATCGCTACCTGACCGTGGTGGCCGACCACGACACCGGCCGGGTGGGGTGGGTCGGCAAGGAACGCACCAAAGAGACCTTCGAGGAATTCTTCGACGCCGTGGGCCACGCCCGCACCGCCCAGGTCGAGGCGATCAGCCTGGACGGCTCCAGCATCTACCTGTCCGTTGCCCGCGACCGGATGCCGCAAGCCACCATCTGCCTGGACCCGCTCCACGTCATCAAGTGGACCAACGAAGTCGTCGAGTCCGTGTACCGCGCCCAGGCGCCCCGATTCCCCCTCGGCGCCGACTACCCAACCGACGCGAATGGCGCCGCACCCGCTACGCACTGCGCGCCGCCCGCGAACGCCTCGACGAGGACCACCGCGCCATCCTCGCTGCGCTGCGCTGCGCTGCGCCGTCACCGGCACCGGCTATGGCGTACCTGGGAACTCAAAGAACAACTTCGCGACCTATACCGCACCGTGGATCCCGCCGACGCCCCCGCCTACCTCAAGGCTTGGTGCACCTCCGCGCTGCGCAGCCGCATCCCCGCCTTCACCAACCTCGTCGGCCGCATCCGCAAACACTTCGACGCCATCATCGCGGCCGTACAGCTCGGCCTGTCCAACTCGCGCCTGGAAGGCATCAACGCCAAAATCCGCCTCATCCAACGCCGCGGCCACGGCATCCGAGACCTCGACTCACTCACCTCGATGATCTACCTCTGCCTCGGCGGAATCACCATAAACCCACCCACAGGAAGGTGAGGAGTGGCACGGTTGTGCTAACCGGCCAGCATCTTCTGCACGGCTTGGCGCGTGACTCCCATCTCCCGGGCAATGTCGGCCTGCGAGTAGCCGTCCTTGATCAGGCTCTCGATTATGCCGCGACGCTCGGATGCGAGTTGCTGCGCCAGGCGCGCGTGCTTCAGTGCCTCGGCCCGGACCTCGTTGAGGCGACGGAACGTCTCTTGATGCTCGGAAGGGACATCGTTTCTTGTCATGCCAACGGTGTGTCAACCCCCCGTTGTCGTGTCACCCCCGGTTGTCAAGCCATCCAGCCGCTCATCGCCAGAGTCGGACGACCGTCCAATCTCAGCACGCTCGGTCAGCGGCATGCGGGTGGGTCGGCTGTCGGTGTGGCGTCGCTGGCCCGGCAGCTGATCTCCATACCGTCCTCGACGGGGAAGGCGATGCTGATGTACCCGTTGGTGGGGTCGCGAACGTAGTTGAGGTACTCGCGCATGGCGGGGAGGTCGATGTCGTCGGCCACGACCAGTGCGCCCGACTCCAGCCGCGGTTCAAGCAACCGAAGTACCGGTAGGCACAGGTCCTTCCAGCCATCCAGCAGCACCAGTCCGATGGGTCCGGGGATGTCGGCGACCGTGTCCAGCGCGTCACCGGCCAGGATGGTCACCCGGTCACCGAGGCCGGCCTCGTCGAGATTGGCCCGCGCGGCGGTGACCTTGGCCCGGTTCAACTCGGTGCCGAACACCCGACCGGCGCCGTTGTCGGCGACCGCTGCGGCGAGGTACAGCGTGGATATCCCGAACGACGTGCCGAACTCCACGACAGTCGTCGGGCGGCTGGCGCGAACCAGCGCGTAGAGCAGCTCGCCGCCCCGCGCGGAGATCGGCAGATAGAAGGCCTGCAGCGCGTCGGCGCGCTGCAGGGCCGGGGCGGAGGCAAGCGAGCCGGAGATCGGCGGTGGTGGCCGGTCGTCATCGTGCGCGGCGGCGGCGAACAGCCGGTCGAGCACGGTACGGACCGATGGACTCTGCAGTGTTGTGGACACCGTCGCTACGCTAGACGCTACGTTGCGTCCTGTCTAGACTTTCGGTATGCTCGCTCGGCGAAGGAGGGCCATCGGTGCGACGCGACCCCCTGCACGCGACCGACGACGCCGCGGTGCCGGCCGTCGACCCGTCAGCCGACCGTGACGCGGTCGCTCGCCGGGCCGCACACCACGGAAAGCACCGCGGAAACCGGTACGGACGCAGCGAGCAAGCCCGGCAAGCCGTCCTGGAAGCCGCCGACGACCTGCTGGTCGAGCGCGGGTTCGCCGGGGTGACGATCGAGGGCATCGCCGCACGAGCCGGCGTAGCCAAGCAGACCATCTACCGGTGGTGGTCGTCCAAGGTGGACATTCTGATGGATGCCTTCATCGATGACATGGCGCAGCATCTGACCCCGCCCGACCACGGCGATGTGGGCCTCGACCTGCGTACCCACCTGAGCAGGCTCGCCGATTTCCTGACCCGCTCCGACGCGGGTGCGGTGTTCCGTGCACTCGTCGGGCAGGCCCAACACGACCCGCAGCTGGCAACCCGGCTACGCACCGACTACCTCAGCCAGCAGTGCACCCGTGATCGTCTCCCCCTGCTGCGAGCCGTCCAGCGTGGCCAGCTACCCCGCGACACCGATCTCGATCTGGCACTCGACCAACTCCTCGGCCCCATCCACTACCGGGTCCTGGTCACCGGCCAACCCGTGCCCCGCGAGTTCACCGACGGTCTCGTGCACCAGTTCCTCGTCCAGCACGATCGTGCGGGGTCGCTCGAACACTGAGCAGCACGACCGCCAAAACCGGCCGGTCGGTCTCATCCGGCGACCGCGACGGCAAACAACGCCACCCTGCGCCACCCGCCGGAAGTGTCCTCATCTTCGGCACCACGGCGCGCTCCGCGGCAGATGAGTGGACCGGGTGGGTTCTTCGGCCGCATTCGCCCGGCGAAGCAACGCGTTCGGCCGCTTGCTTCTGCTGGTTGCCCGCGGTCCAAGATCTGACCTGGCTTTCCCGAGAGGACTCACGATGGTTTGGGCAGGGTGGCACAGAGATTGTTCGGAAACTCCGGTTCGACGGTTAGGACAGCGCCGCAACCGGCCTCGGCCGAGCTTGTGATCTCGCTCCAGCCCGACCGGCCGGCCCAGCGTAGGAAGTAGCGGCGCACGCTGACCACCGGGACGCAGCCGGGTCTGGGCTGAGCACCGCACGGCACCGGGTCCAGGGGCACCGTCATGACCAGCCACCTGCCGTCACAGCGTTCGACTGTTCCGGTGGAATGCCGAGATACGTCCAAGCCTTTGACCGCGACCTGGATCCAGGCTGGGGCGCAATGGTCGGCGGGCAGCGGGTCACAGCCGAACGTCGCGTCGCAGTGGTGATACTCGTTGCCGTCAGGTTTCCACGCCTGTTGGTTGAGCACCACGATCCGGCCGTTGATCGGGTCGGGGGCGGTCAGCGTCACCGCACCCGGCGTATTGCTGGGGCACGCGCCAATCACCTGCGACAATCGTGAGTCCTGCACTACGTTGGCGTAGATATGGTTGTTCTCCTCGGTGAAGTAGGTGATCCGCGGGCTACGGGAGCAACCCTCCGCACCAGCAAGCAGGGCCACGGTGAGCAGGAGCGAGCGCGGGTCGGTGCCAATCCGCACCGCAGTGACGTCGGCCTGGTACGTCACCCACTCCGTGCTCGGGTCGGAGCCTGGCGGCCTCATCACCCCCGTGGTCGCCGTCGCACGCGGCCCGGGCACAGTACCCGAGCTGACCGCCGGCGCAGGGCCTGGCCTGGCACATGCCGCGAGCACGGGCAGGCACAACAGTCCGATCACCACTCGACGCATGACGTGAGTCTCCCCGCGCTCTCCGGACAGCCGCATGCGTACCCGTACTCATCTCTGGTACCGGATCTACACAGTCAGGTCGGCGTAACCTCGATCGGGCGACCGCACGGCTCGCGGCAGATCAGCACGTCGCGCGTTCCTCCCGGCACTAGGGCGCCGGGGAGGGCCTCGGGCAGGTAAGAGGTAGTCAGCCGGTGCGGGGCCCCCGGAACCGCGCCGGGTGCCCGCTCAGCTAACCGCGCCGGGTGCCCGCTCAGCTCTTCGTGCCCACGTCCGGCTGCCAGGTTACGGTTGCGGACATGGCGCAGACACAACGACAGCCCGTGCCACGCAACGACTCAGGCGAGCTCGACACCGCCCTGGCCTTCCTGTCATTCGCTTGGCAGTGCGTGGTGAAGAAGGCCGACGGGTTGTCCGAGGAGCAACTGCGCCGCGTCCTGGTTGACAGCGGCATCTCGATCCTGGGCCTGGTTTAGCACCTGACCGTTGGCGAGAGGTATTGGTTCGGCCATCACCTCACCGAGTCCATATCGGAGACGGACTGCGACTTCAGCATGGTCGTCCCCGCTGAACGGAGCGCAGCGGAAGTGCTGCGGGACTACCGCGCGGCGATCGATGACAGCGACGCTGCCATTCGCGCGGTCGGCGATCCAGCCGCGCTCGTGGCCCGTCCGGTCGACGGTGAGAGGCGTACCCTCCGGTGGGTGATCGCGCACATGACCAGGGAAACGGCCCGACACGCCGGGCATGCGGAAATCCTCAAACAACAGCTCGACGGAACGACCGGTCGTTAGGCGCGCGACGCAGATCAGACAGCGGCCAAGCCGAGCTCGCCTCGGCTGACTCACCCTGGTCGCGCTCGCGGCAGAACCCGGCGAATCAGCGGTGGTCGGCAATATCGAAAGCGAGTCGACGCCGGTACTCCGTTGACGGCGGTAGTGTACTTGGCGGGTGCTCGACCACGTGCTGCGCCCGTTGCGGCCCGACGACGCGTCGGCAGTTCATGGGCTGCATGCCCGACATGCCGCGGCTGACCTCGTCGACGTCCGCTCCACTATCGAGCCCGTGCTGGATCCGGACGGCTACGTGGCGGCGCGGCCTGGGGAGGCGGCTGCTGCGCGAGTCCGAGGCGTGGTCGAGCGGCCGGCGGCGGTGGGCACGGCCGCGCCCAGCGGCGGGGAGCACAGCCGCCGGTGCGACAGCGGCGAGCCGGCGGCTGCGCGGTAAGCACGGCCGCGGGCGCGGACGGCGACTCAGGCCTCGAGGCCCTTCGGGTGATGATCGGCGACGACCGTCAGCACGATGCCGTGCTCCAGCAGGGCCTTCAGCGCGCAGAGGACCGTGGTGAATCCACCTGTGGAGGCGGCCACATGAGCCAGGACGTCATCCCCCGAGCCAGCGAACCCGGTCTCGGTGACCCGGACGTAGGTGGTGTCGTTCTCCCAGGGAATGAAGCGCAGCTCCACGGTCGTGGGCTTGTGGTCGTTCCAGGTGAAGAGGATGCGGCGGTCGTCCTCGACCTCCTGAACGGAGACCGGGGTCGAGACGCCGTACATTTCCCACTCCCACCGCAGGTCGGCACCCGAGGTCATCTTGCCGGTGCTGTGGGTGAACCAGAACCTGGTCGTGACGGCCGGGTCGACGAACGCCTCGAACACCTCAGCAGGCGGCCGGCGGATCAGCATCCCCACCGTCATGGTCGGAAGCTGGGTGAGCTGGAGATTGTTCTTCGACATTGCCCTGGCCCCTTTCTGTTCATGAACCTCGGTTCTCGTCCCGCCGGGACCCATGCGGGTCGGCGGGTAGGGTGTCACCGGTTTCGAGCAGGGTCTTGAGGTCGGACATGAACTGCGGCCAGCCTTCGGTGACCATCTCCAGGACGGTGCTGCCGGGTTCGAAGTCGTCGTGTACGACGGTCAGCTTGACGATCCGACCGATTGGCTCGATCTCGAAGGTCACCTTCGACCGGCGCTCGCTGGCCATCTTGGCGACGACGTCGTCGCTCAGCCCGACGGCCTTGCCGAACTCCGGCGTGAAGGTGTGCCAGGTGTAGGCCAGCCGGCGACCGGGCTCGGCCTCGAGGACCACCTGAGCGGGATCGGCGATCCGTACCCCATCCTGTTCCCAGGTCATGGTCGACCCGACGGCCCAGTCGGAGTCGACGGTGACGCCCCAGTACCGCCGGGTGAAGGCCGGGTCGGTCAACGCCTGCCACAGCCGCTCCGGCGTGGTGTTGATATAGGTCGTATACACAAACTGTCTGTCGCCCATCGGTTCCTCCAGGACTGACTTCAGGTCGGCGAGCGCACGCACGCGTTCACGGTCGTACCGGTTGATCCAGCGCTCGGCGATGGCGTTGATCGGGGCAGCGTTCAGGTAGTGCAGCTTCTCCCGACCCCGCCACAACGTGGTCACCAGGTCGGCCGCCTCGAGCACGGCGAGATGCTTGCTGACCGACTGCCGGGCCATGTCCAGCCCGTTACACAGTTCGCGCAGGCTCTGGCCGTTCCGCTCGTTTAACCGGTCGAGCAACCGCCGGCGGCTGGCATCGGCCAGCGCCTTGAACACCTTGTCCATCCTGGTGCCAATCAAACATGCAGCCATCGGGCTCCCTAACAATATGCAGCCGAACGGCTGCATATCAACCCGGTCGGCCGCTGCTGTGATCGTCCGCATAGGCTCAGCCTGGCACGCGCATCGCCAGCCTGCGGCCGACACGGAAGAGCGGGCTGGTCGACTGCCTGGTCGCCACGGCCCACGAACAGATCGCCTGCGCCGCGGTCGACGCCGGCATGCCGGCGTTCGTGGAGAAGCCGCCCGCCACCTCCCACCCGGGTGCTGGCCGCGTCCGAGATCTCCACGTACATGTCGAGCAACGCCGTCGACGACCTGCATGCCCTGATGCGTCAGGCCCGGTTTGCGGTCGACGAGCGCGGCCGCTCGGCGCAGACATTCCTGGTCGAGGTCGTCGCAGGGTCGGGTGGCGTGGAACGCCGCGCGGTGCGAGCGGCCGGGACATCTATGCGGTCACCGCACCCCGGTCGTCGAGGCAGCCTTTCGGGTGCTGGCCGGAGCAGGAGACACCGCCGGCGTCGCCTTGGTCGGTGCACGCTTCGACGCAAAGGACTTCCTGGGCTCGCTCAACCCGGAACACCTAACCCTCGGGTGACGGGGCGGCCGGACCTCGCCATGAAGCGGGAACTCACCGCCGGCGCTGAGCGATACGACCAGGCAGCAATCCATCGTCCGCTCAGCGGCTACGAGCGGAGTTTGACCACCTCCTCGGACAAGAGCGCGTACTGCTCGACCGGTTGTACCGATGCGAGGCCGACGAGGAGGTGATGCAGCCGGGGCATCGGCGGGCCGTTCGGCTCTGCCGGCCGCCTGCGGCTGCGGCTAGCGTCCTGTTCGTGCCCGTAGCCAGCTAGGTGTGTGGGAGGTCGCCATGTCGGTCGAGCACCGGGCGAAAACACCGCGGCTTCCGCCGCGCTGGTTCATCCGTCTGGCCTGGTCGGTGCACCGGGGTGTGTACCGGGTCTTTGCCGGCCGGGTCGGACTGTGGCGACCACGCGCCAACGGCTGGGGCACGCTGCGGCTGACCGCCACCGGGCGCCGCACCGGCCGGCAGCATAGCGTCATCATCGGGTACTTCGAGGACGGTCCGAACCTGGTCTCGCTGGCGATGAACGGGTGGGGTGAGGGTGAGCCCGCCTGGTGGCTCAACCTGCAGACGCACCCGGACGCGACCGTCGATCTGGCCGACGGGCGGCGGCTGGTGCGTGGTCACGCCGCAACAGGCGACGAGCGGTTGCGGCTGTGGGCTCGCTGGCGCGAAATCGACACGAAGCTGGACGCCTACGCGGCGCGGCGGTCGTCCCAGACCGCGGTGGTGGTCCTGGAGCCCAGACCCGGCGCGTCGGACACGATACCCGCTGACCAGGACCCGAAGGCGAGCAGACGTAGCGGTTGATCGAATGTCGCCGACACGCACCCGTCGGGTGCGTAGGTCGCGGCGGCCGGTGCGGCAGACTGGGCGGATGAGTCCTGCCAGCCGCGGCCGCAAAGGCAAGCAGAACAAGAAATCCACCCGCCGCAGTGTCCTGCCCGAGGTGCTGAGCACGGCGGACGAGTGCGACTGCCCGGCGTGTTCGGGTGCCGACTTCGACCCGCAGCAACTCATCGATGAGTTGATCGCCGGTGCTGCGGACCTGGTCGAATCCGAGGACCCGCTGGACGCGGAGGTGGTGGGCGCGGCGTTCGTGTCGATCGGCGCACTTGCCGGTGAGGAGTTCGAAGAGGCGCTGATCGGCGGGTTCATCCCGCAGTTCGAGGCCCGGGCCAGTTCGCAAGCGCTGGCGATGCTGCTGGCGATCGGTTCGGTGGCGGCCGGCCGGGCCGGCAAGGCGGCGTCGGTGGCCGCCGACCGGCTGATCCAGGCTGGCGTTGCCCGGCCGGGATGGGCAGCCGAACTCGGCGAGCCGGTGACGGTCGGCGACTGCCAGCGGCTGAGCGACTCGCAGGGCACCGCGTCGATGCTGGCCTGCTCGTTTCATCGAGCCGGGCGCTCACACGCGGCCGTGATCAGCGTGGACCACACCGACTGCGGCGCCGCCAGTGACATTCTCCTGCTCGACGCGGCCGACCTGCCCGAGGCGCTGGACGTGATCCAGGCCAGCGGCCGTAACAGCGGCCTTCAGATCACGGCGCAGGCGCTGGACGCGGCCGAGTTCCGCTGGCAGGTCGAGAAGGCCCTGGACGCGCGGGCGGTGCATGACAGCGACGACGGACCCGATGAAGACATGATCGACCTGCCCGTCGACGAGGACGGCCCAGGCTACCCGGCCCTGGCTGTGCTGGTACGGGCCCGGATGAACGCCCTACCGTTGCCCAGCAAGCCGCCCGCGCCGCACGCAGACGAAGGCCAGGGCCCCGTCGGGCTCGCTGCGCTACAGATGTTGACGCAGCTCGCCGGGAGTGCAGGCAGCCCGGTCTTTGCCGCAGCGCCGATCGCGCTGCGCGGCCGCACAGCGGTAGCCGCGCTGCCGGCCAAACGCACCAAGTCCGACCGGCCGGCGCCGGTATATCAGATCAAGGTCGGGCTGCGGGGCGCGAAACCACCGATCTGGCGGCGGCTTGAGGTACCCGCCGACATCAGCCTCGACCGGCTGCACACCATCATCCAGGTCGCGTTCGGCTGGGACGACAGCCACCTGCACGTCTTCGAAACCCCATACGGCAACTTCGGGACCGCAGACGCCCAGCTGGGCCACCGGGCGGAGGCACCAGTGACGTTGGAGCAGGTCGCCCCCGCGGCGAACAGCAAGATCCGCTACACCTACGACTTCGGCGACGACTGGGAACACGACATCCTGGTGGAGAAGGTACTCGACCGCAACGAGACGACAGCGTATCCCCGGTGCACAGGTGGACGGCGCGCCGCCCCGCCGGAAGACTGCGGCGGCGTCTGGGGCTACGCCGAGCTCGTGGAGACCCTCAACGATCCCGACCACCCAGAACACCAGGACAGACTGGAATGGCTGGGACTCGATGACCCCGCCGACTTCACCCCGGACAGGTTCGACGCCGAAGCGGTGACCCGAGCACTGTCCGCCTTACGCTGACACACACGCAACAACCCGGCTCGGCCACCACCCGCGAGCCAGCTTGATCTTTTCGAGGGCGTTCCAGCCCGAAGTCGGAATCCGTACGTTGGTCTCCTGAAGATCATGCACCCCCAAGTATCCCGTTGCCAAATCATGTTGACTGGCAACACTTCGCCGAGGCCGTCCAGGCGGGACATGACCCGCCGACTCGTCCACGCCTGCGAGAACCCGCACGTCAACGTCATCGGCCACCCCACCGGCCGGCTGATCGGCCGGCGCCCGTCCGTCGATGTCGATCTCGACGCCGTGTTCAAGGCCGCCGCCCGGACGGGTACCGCGATCGAGGTCAACGCCTCCCCCGACCGACTCGACCTCGCCGACGAGCACATCCTCCGGGCCCGCCGGTACGGGGTGAAGTTCGCCATCAACAGCGACGCCCACGCCACCACCCACCTGGCCTTCATGCGCTACGGCGTCGGCACCGCACAACGCGGCTGGCTCACCGCCGACGACGTGATCAACGCATGGCCGCTGCGGCGGCTACGCACCTTCCTGCGCAAAGGACGCTGACACCCTGGGAGTACCGATGGCCGACCCAACCGTCAAGACCCTGCTGGACCGGTACGGGCACACCTATGCCGAGGACGCCGGCATCCGCCTCGCCGACCGCCCCGCCCCGCTCTACCAACTCCTGGTCCTTGCCACCCTGCTCAGCGCCCGGATCACCGCCGGCGTCGCGGTCGCCGCGGCCCGGGAGCTGTTTCGCGCCGGGTACCGCAACCCGACCGCCATGCGGGAGGCGAGCTGGCAGGACCGCGTCGACGCGCTCGGGCGCGGCCACTACCGCCGCTACGACGAACGCACCGCGACCATGCTCGGCGACGCCGCCGACCTGTGCCTGCGCCGGTGGCACGGCGACCTGCGCCGCCTGCACGCCGAGGCCGCCGGCAAGATCGGTAGGCTTCGCGGGCTGCTGATGGAGTTCCCGGGGATCGGGCCGACCGGCGCGGACATCTTCCTGCGCGAGGTTCAGGACGTCTGGACCGACATCCGGCCGTACCTGGACCGCAAGGTCACCGCCGGGGCCAAGAAACTCCACCTGCCCACGTCGCCCGACGCCCTCGCCCGGCTCACCGACCCGGCCGAGACGTCCCGGCTGGCCTCCGCACTGGTGCGAGTCTCCCTCGACCGCGGCGCCGACACCGACCTGCGGGACGCGACGAAACCCCGCAGGTGACAGGCGCCATCGGGAATGACGTGCCCGGCGATCATGTCGAGGACGGCGAGACGAGGCGGCTGTTCCCGCGTGAAGTCCCCGGATTGCGGATATTTCAGCCGGTTGACCAAGGTTTCCGGCCATGCTGGAGGCGACCATGGGTACCGTGACGGCGGTGCCGATCCCGACCGCCGGGGTGGTGTTGGCGGGCGACGTGACCGCGGTCGACCAAGCGGCCGGAGTTGCTGTTCGCCCACGGCAGCGGCAGCTCCCGGCACAGCCCCCGCAACCAGATGGTCGCCGGACGACGGCTGCAGCGCGTTGGGTTGTCCACGGTGCTGGTGGACCTGCTCACCGCCGAGGAGGAGCAGGCCGAGGAGCGTGGAGCCGTGGGCCGCTTCGACATCGCGCTGCTGGCCGGGCGACTGGGCTACCCGCCGGCTGCGACCTGCGGGTGGTACCGCACGCAACCCACCTGTTCGCCGAACCGCCGAGTGGTCCGCCGGCGGTGGCTCATTGCAGCGTGGGGCCGGTGCGGTGGCCTCGCTGGTGGTCGTGGTGGCGGCCCTGGCCTGGGGCGGCGCTGCCCGGGCGGCTGGTGAACCGCTGACGAGTGCGGCGCGCACGCCAGGCCGGCGCCCGGTGTGGCCGACGAGGGGTGGGGCAGCCCGAACCCCGGCCCGGCACCTGTCTCCGCTAGGTGTGCCGCGCGCGGTTGGCTGCGGCGGTCGTGGGTAGGTGGACGGCACGGAGGTGATGCGCTCATGGCAGGCATTCAGCTGCGCAGTCCCGCGTTCAGCGACCACGACCTGATCCCGCGCCGCCACGCCCACGACGGCGGTAACGTCTCGCCGGCCCTGCAATGGTCCGGGGTTCCCGACGGCACCGCCGAGCTGGTGCTGCTGTGCGAGGACCCGGACGCGCCCGGCGGCACGTTCCTGCACTGGCTGGTGACCGGCATCGATCCGGCTAGCACCGGGATCGGCGAAGGCCAGACCCCGCCGGGCGGCCAGGAATGGCCCAACGGCTTCGGCGAGAAGGGCTGGGGTGGGCCGCAACCGCCGGTCGGCGACGACGCGCACCGGTACTTCTTCCGCCTGTACGCACTGGGCCAGCCGGTCCGGTTGCCGGCCGAGCCGGGGATCGACGACGCGCACCGGGCGGTCGACAACACCGCCTCGGCCAGCGGTACGACGGTCGGGCTGTACCAGCGGTAACGCGAGGAGAAGAGCGGCAGGGCCCGCAGGCTTGCGTCGTTCGTGGCTCTTCGGAGCGGGCGGCCTGCCGATGGGCGACGCGCGGTTCGGCTACCAGGGGAGGATCCGGCGTACGCCGCCGTTGGCAGTGCTGCGCGGGTACCGTTGCCTGCGCCGGGGGCGCCCGTGGACGGCGATTTCCGCTCCTGGGCAGCCCGCCGGTGGGGTGAGCGGGACGCCCGCGCACCGGGGGGTGTGCATCGAGACCGCGAGCCGGGTCGACGAGCTGCCCCCCGTGATCGTGGCGACCCAGCTGCGGGACGCCGCCCGCCTCCTCGACGATCCGGGGCTGAGCTGGACCAGCGGCACCTGCGCGGTCTTCGATGTCGGGGCGGTGGTGGCCGCCGGTGGTGTGGACGGTGGCCGGGTTGCTGCTCTTCGTGAAGTGGGCGGGCATGCGTGGCGCGGTCGCCGCTGCGGGGCCAGGTTCTATGCTGGTGGGGGTCTGACTGGGGGTGTGTCGGTGCTGGTCGTCCATGGCCTGTGGCTGTCGGCCGGCCGGCTCGCGCTGTGGGGTGAGGACTCGGCGCTG
>WNGA01013667.1_pt1 | contig 20301 bp, 21 predicted proteins | sample 5400061 | NCBI WGS metagenome assembly WNGA01 (sample SAMN13153366, study PRJNA577476) | soil metagenome | isolation source: 100 cm soil or saprolite under grassland replicate 2 | place: USA:California | collected 2016-06-15
TTTTCTTCAATTCTTCCGGGCTTACATCCTCATTTTTGAAAAACTCATAAGTTGCTTTAGTATCATACCAACTTTTGTTTTGCTTAGGTATACTGGCTCCAGGTTGACTACTAATGTTATTGATTATAGTAACAAAGCGGTCATCCCTACGTATATCTCCAAAGTTTAAATGTGGAAAATCCTTAACAGTAATCTTGTGCATTGCAAATGTTTATGTCAAAGAACCTTAATATTTTTACTCTAACAAAATTTGGGTAAAGGGTAGCTGCCGGCAGGCAGGTGCAGTTGGGTCAAAAAAATAAAAATGATATTTTATACCGATCAATAAAAATAGAAAGATGGCAAAATTTAAATCGCTGAAAAGGTACAGGATAAGCCTGGTCGTTTTTTGTATATCCTGTGTTTCAACATACGCACAACAGGTTAATATCATTCCTTATCCGCAACAGGTAAGCATGCAAAGTGGCAGTTTTAATTTATCCCATGCAACAAAAATTTATTATGATGCAGCTTGTAACAATGAAGCGATTTTTTTGCAACAGGCATTGAAAGATGAACAACAACTAAAAGTCTTTGCAGCCAAAAAGAAAGATGCAGTTATTAAGACCGGTAATATTTATTTGAACATTTATGCTGCTGATTCTGTAACACTCGGCAAGGAAGGATATACGTTAAAGGTTGATGAAAATAATATTGTTGTTAACGCAGCAACTACTGTCGGTGTTTTTTATGGCGTGCAAAGCATAAGGCAGCTTATCCAAAACAAAACAATTCCTGCTGTAACTATAACAGACAAACCTGCTTTTCAATGGCGTGGTTTTATGCTGGACGAAGGCCGTTATTTCAAAGGAGAAAAAGTTGTGAAAGATTTCCTGGATGAAATGGCGTTACTGAAGATGAATACATTTCACTGGCATCTTACAGATGATGGCGGATGGCGTATTGAAATAAAAAAATATCCAAAGCTTACAGAGATAGGAAGTAAAAGAAGAATGTCTGAACTTGGCACATGGTTAAGCAATGTGTTTGATAGTGTGCCGCATTCGGGATTTTATACACAGGAACAAATAAAGGACATTATCAAATATGCTGCTGACAGGCATATCACTATCATTCCTGAAATTGAAATGCCAGGTCATGCAAGTGCCGCTATCGCTTCTTATCCGTGGCTTGGGGCCGAAAACAAGCAAATAGAAGTACCTATCAGTTTCGGAATAAAACCGGATGTTTTTAATGTTGCAGATGCAAAGGTCAAACAATTCTTACATGATGTATTGGATGAAGTAATGGCTTTGTTTCCGTCTAAGATCGTGCACATAGGTGGCGATGAAGTGTTATACGATCAATGGAAAGCTTCAAAACAAGTGAATGAATTCATGAAGCAAAACAATATCAAATCTCCTGCTGATCTGCAGATCGATTTTACAAATGGCATAGCAAAATATCTTGAGCAACATGATCATCGCATGCTGGGCTGGAATGAAATACTGGGAGGGCATCATCAAAACAATGACAGCACAGACGCAGTGACACAACAACAATTATCGAAAAGCGCTATCATAGATTTCTGGACAGGCGATCCAAAGATCGTTGCTGATGCGGCGATGAAAGGATATGATGTTGTGAACTCTTATTGGTATTTTACCTACCTCGATTACGATTATAAAACTACAACACTGGAGAGAGCCTATAGTTTTAACCCGGTGCCGGATAGCCTACCTATACCTTATCATAAGAAAATTCTCGGTCTTAATACACAGATGTGGGGAGAATGGATTCCGACTGTTGAACGAATGAATTTTCTTGCTTATCCACGCATTGCGGCGTTGGCAGAAGTTGGCTGGACAGATGCCTCACAAAAAAACTATAGGAGATTTCTTGATGCATTGATAAAAGGTAATTTAAAAAACCATTGGGAAAAAAGAGGTATCACACTTTCTGATGAACAAGTATATGGACCAAAATAGTTTTTAACATCCCAGCCATAGTTTTTATCTCATCTTCGTTGCGTGGCACACTTGTGCAGTTTATGCAAGTGGTATCTTTTATAGTTATCCACAAGTTTGTTAACTAAATTTAAATAGCTTACAATAATGAACCGGTTAAATAAAATCATTGTCATTGCTTTTTGTTGTTTCACTATTTGCTGTGCAAAAGTTAGTGCACAGGGAAAGAAATATTATGTAGCTGTATCAGGCAATGACAGCAATAACGGGCTTTCTATACAAACAGCATGGCATTTGCCTGACAAAATAAATACTACTGACCTTAAACCCGGAGACAGTGTATTGTTTGAACCCACATTTTGCAATTAAAACTATTTTGTCAAAATAGCAGATTCTATAATTCCTTTCAACTGCACAGCAGTTGAAACTTTTTAATCAAATTCATTGATAAACAACCCAAAAATAAAATAAACGACTTCAAAAAATAGCAATGTGCAAAATGACAGTTTATATAACAGAATGTTTTTTTGCCACTGTTTCCAATGCAGCAGTAGGGTTGAATGTGAAGAAATATATCATTTCCGACTGCAAAATCTTGGTTGAAGGTGGCGCTGTTTTCAACGGCACTATAAAACTCACTTCGGACGATAACGGAACAGCAGACAAACCGGTTGTATTTACAAGTTATGGGAAAGGAAAAGCCATTATTAATGCAGGCGATGGTAAAGGTCTGCTTGCCGTCAACACATCTTTTTTAAAACTTTCATCGCTGAATTTTAAAGGATCAGGAGTGAACACAAATAAAGGAAGCGGCATTCTCAACACACATACTGGTCTTACTCAACAATTAACAAGCTGTTGAAGGACTAAAAATATTTACCAATAGAATTACTGATTTATTACCAATAGAATTACTGATTTATTAGTTGATGGCGGTAAAAATATTATTGCCACTACGCTTACCGGGGTATACGCATTTGATTCATCATTACACCTGATATACAGGTATGATGCCTATTCACCGGCTGATGTTGGTAAAAAAAGAATTGCATTTGCATTCTCGCTCGACCTTTTGCAGAATGGAAATATTCTTGTATCCCATAAATAATAATTTTTTTTGTATTGGATATTAAAAAAAGAAAGATTGAAAATATTGATCGTTTTTCCGGAGATCAATGTCAGCTTTTAAAAGGATGGAGTAAAAAATCTTATTTGTTTTTAAAGTGGAACCCGCATGGACAAGGGTTTTTGGTTGATTACAATAGCTATACAAATAGCTTCTGTTTGAACCTGATAAATTTTTTAAAACAAAAAACTACCACTTTATCACTTCCACTTCCCTCTGCTTTAAAAAATGAACTTTCCTTGAAAAGCAACCTGCATATAACTGTTGTAAATGTGCTGTATAAAATTTATATCTCGACGACGAAGACTGCTGATTAAAGTTCAGGACGATGAAGTGAGTGACGCAACAGGCGATGAGTAAAGTGTCAAGAGCTCGTCAAAAAAGTAATAAAGACTAAGATTACATTCCATATAGCAAGACATACTTTTGCTACTACTGTCACTCTCGAAAATGGTGTACCTATTGATTCAGTCAGTAAAATGTTGGGGCATAGAAGCATTAAGGCTACACAGATTTATGCTAAAGTAAGTGATAAGAAGATTAGCGACGATACAGAAAAACTGTTTACAAAATTTCAGGGAATCAATTACCAAAAAACAGGGAAAGATGTTTCAGCGTATAATTAGTGATAATGTAGCAATAAAAGGCCGTGTGTTTATAATTATAAAAACCTAAACTTTGATTTTGCAGTTGAAAAATATTTGACAGTTGTTGTTGCTGTCGCAGCTAATTTTATCTTGTCAACCACTTTTTTATTTTTAACAATATAGCCGTATCGAGAATGGTAAAGTGGAGCCTTTGTTTCCACACTAGAAAAATTAGCTAAAGTGTTTGATATATCTGTTTCAGAGTTCTTCCCCCGAAGTCTGCGGTGTCAAAGACAATGATTGTAAGGGGAAGCGTGATGAAGGCGTTACATTAACCTTCTATGTTCACGTCCAATCAATTTTTCCATACAATTTTATTTTCAGCCAAGACTAATCCAAAGAATATAGTTTTGGCTGATTATAAATATTTAAGATAGCCGAAAAGCCTCGTTTAAATCAGTGTTTTGGCTTAGATAAATTCACCCCTTAAAACACTGGTCTTGCATCCCAAAGTTTTTTAATCATGTGTGCTTTCTGAACCTGATCTGCTTTTATGTATCTTCTGAATGCCTTTTCAGTTTTATGACCACTTATCGCCATAATTAATTGAACAGGCGTTCCATCTAAAAATTCATTCGTACAAAAGGATCTTCTGCACGTATGAGACCTAACCCATTCATATTTGGGTCTTGTTTCCTCTATCGTTTTATTCCCGCGTTTATGCGTGATCTTAACCATCTCATCAATTCCAGAAAGACGTACCACTTCTTTAATGTAATAATTTAAGTTAGCATTACTTACTTGTGGCATTTGCATATTGTACTTATCTATTAATATTTCTTTTGCTTCCTTTCTTAAAGGCACTACAACAGTTGCAAGCGTTTTAGCCTGATTGACGTATAACATTCCGCCTCTTACTTCTTCAGGTTTTATATCTGAATAATCACTAAACCTAAAACCTGTCAGACATCCTAATACAAATAAGTCCCTATACTTTTCTAAATGTTTATTTTCTGATAATTCCAAATGATAAATTAACGACAACTCTTCCCAACTCAAGTAAACTGCATCTACTTCTTCTTCCATTACTTTATGCACTTAAATCAGAATAAGGAATGATTTTTTTACGCATTCTATCTTTTAAAAAGGATTTTAAATGCTTTATTGTTTTACCGATGCTATTTACTTAAAGTCCTTTTATATGAGCTCTTCTTCGCATTTGAGGCATCTCATAAGTGAGGTATTTTACAAATTCCTCATAAAAATCAACATCAAAAGAATCGAATATAATTGGGATTTTCCTGTAAGCTTCAAAACTTTTCAAATGACTTTTCATTGCATTTATTACATTAATTGTACATCGCTTAACAGAACTTTCCTTGCTCTTGACATATTGATCTATATGGTAAAAAACATTTAGGTTTTTTTCGGCATGACTCATTTGTTCTAGCTTCCAATGAGAAGGCAAATGAAAGTTGTCTTTTAGGAACTGCATCGGGCATACATTCTTTTTTTTCAATGCATATTCAACTATGTCTTCTGCTTTGCGAAGTTGGTCGGTAAGAGTTTTTTCAAGTTCGTAAATATTTCCATAAGTAGGCGGTAACTCTTTTGATAGTCTTCCGGTTTTTTTATTCCAATACTGAATTGGAATAGCAACGCCAGTACTTAAAACAACTCTTTGTTCTGCAGAATAACAATACTGTACTGAAATTAAAGCGGTGCCATCTTTTCGCACCTTTGCTTTTCTTACGATTAACTTAATTGGTTGACGCATAGCTTGGTCTATTTTTGGTCTATTAAAATGTTACCAAGCTGTATAAAGGTAGGGTGCAACAAAATTCCAATTTGACTATAAATACTTAATAATCAGGAGTTTTTGTTAAGTCGTCCGGTCCGCTTAGTAAAACGCCTGAAACCAGCTCCCAGAACGGGTTTTCGCATTTTAGGTTCATTTTCCGGGTCCGCAAGATTTTTTATCTATTCTGTCACTAACGTACGTAACGTTCAGTAAATCAAATCGGACCTTTTTCGGACCCTCAGGCAAAATCTACAGCCTTAACTAAGGAAAAGGGTGCATGTGAGGGGACAAAAATTTTTTTAGATTTTGGTATCCTCAATTTCATGAAACATAGTCTGCTATTGGGTTTCGCTTAATTTGTTCTGCGAGATTCAGGAACAATTTTATAATTTTTAGGTGCACAAGAGGAGGCAAAATTTGGAACCCAAAATATGCGAACACTTATCACCTTATATTCAGCTCTTTATAACACAACCAAAATATTGATCTTAAAACGGACAAAACTCGACGTATTTTCACTCGATTAAAACTCGATCAAAAATTATAACTACCTAAATTTTAATAATGTAAAATATTTTGAGCGGACCAGTTGGACTTGACACATTTTCCATTGAAAATTTGGCAGATAGCGTCTGAAAAATTTAGTAAATGATTTCGCCATCGTTCAACTTCTCACTGAACAATTTCCCGATTAGATTTTGAGATTGTTAAAAGCCCAAATCTGCATCGGAGGGGCTTTTGAGTTGGTCATTGACTGCTCATGATGGAGCCGCAGTTTTTTTAAACATAATGGCGAGCAGCAGCATTGCCAATGGCGCTGTGATGCCCCATGGAAAACCTAAAAAAGTAGACTTTCTGAGTAGGTGGGGTAAAAATAGACAAAGGTGATGAGTGGAGTGACAAGTGCGTTGGCTAAAAAAGAAATCCTCACCCATCTTTGAAATCCGTTCTTATTAAAAACCGGAATGGCGATTAATGTTGTCAAACCCATGAATATGTATCCCAGGGCATCAAAATCCCAAAATAAAGAATGGGGTGTTTGCTCAAGAACGGTTATTTCGCTGCCGACGCCCTTTAGTTTCGAAGGGATGACGGTTGCCAATTGAACAACATAGTTTGCGGTAACAAATACGGCATATAGAATGGAGAAGATTACAGCCGCGTGGCTCCAAAACTTTTTTTCATCAGGAGTTATATAATGGAGCGCCAGTATCTCAAGAAGAAAGGGTATAACAATGCAAAGTGAGGTGCTATAGATTAAGATTTCGTCGAGCGGGTAAAGAAGTGCTCCGGCGACCTGCAACAATTGAACGATAACATATGCCACTGTTGCCATGAAGGCAATAAGCCCCGACCAAAAACCAATTTTATGTATCGTTTTATTCACGGTTCAATCTATGAAGTTGTTATCATGGTTAACTTAGGGTGCTATCGCGTCACAAAAAGGGGCCACAGCATGAAAGTTCTAAATTACAAAAGATAGTAAGCAGGTGAATGAAAGTTTGGAAGTCGAAAGAATTTGGGCGGTCAAGCCGGACGATTTGTGGTGTCGCCTCATGCTTAACTCACTTTTGGCAGGTGGGGACAGGTATATAGCCGATGCAAACAATCGTTTATTGACATCTCTTACGATGCTAAAACATCTGCAAAATTTCTTTTTGACCATACACTTTTTTCTTCGACGCGTGAGCAGACGTGTTCTTTTATTTTTTCTATAATCGCCCAACCTTCAGCCATAAGACGGTGTCGCACTGATGATAGTTTATCAGCGTTTGATCGCATACTCTTTAGTACCGCAATCGTTTCACCGGTTGTATCCATTATCTTTTCTTTAAAGTGTATTCCGATTAATGTTGCGTGCTCATTATACACACAATGACCAAGAATAATTCCCGTCATGTTCAGAAATTTTGCGCAAGGTTGTAATAAATTCTGAAACACTCATATTAAGTTTTGCGAGAGTAAATTTTGGAGTAGTAAATGTCAATAATGGATAAATAGATTGTTTTGGATTCTGTTGGGGAACACTCGATGCAACTTTGCGACGATACAAACTCCTGACAGTACAATAAGTTTTTCAAGATAGTGTTTGTTCATTTTCTTCAATCGCCGTAATAATGCTGCGTTGCACCTGCCGGTCAAAAAACGATGGCTCAAATAACAACGAGTTATCCGTTCGACGGACATAGAGGAACCCGATGGCAGTTTTTAAGAACACAATGCCTTGAAAGGCTTCTCCGTCCTTGCTAAAGATTTTTTGATATTTCAAAGGATATATTTTGCCATTAATGGTGCACTCGGTTTTGATCATCGTGGGGGAAATTTATCTGGCACTAAGCAATTTATAAAAGTACAATAACATTTGCCGAGCCATTTGTTGTATGCTAATTATTTCTTTGCTTTGATATAATATCCTTTTTCTTCGTAATGTTCCACTGCAGTGAAACCGGCTGCTTTCAGGGCTTCAACTACCTGCTCGATGGAGTATTTATTAAAAACAATGTCCGGCGCTCTTTTATTCAGTAAAAAGGCTCTGCCAGCCATATAAATATGAAAAGAACCACCTTTTTTTAACAGTGATAATACCTTCTCAAATGGCGCTCCCAACTCATTCCAGAAATAGATCACGTTTAAGCAAAAGATTTTGTCATAATCGTAATAGGCGACAGGCACTATTAGAAAGTCACCGAACAGCAATTCTACTCTCCCCGCATTAATAAACTCTTTGTTGTACTTCCTGGCTCTTTTATACATCAACCTGGAAAAATCGAGGCCATGAATCGTGCAGGTGGAACATGTTTCAGCAATCATCCGGATGCCAATTCCGGGTCCATAGCCAATTTCCAATATTTGGTCATTCGGTTGAAGGTCCAAATCCTTTATGAGTCTATCGTAATTCTTCCGGTTGTTCTTAGTCATCAAGTTAGCTGTAAAGATTCCAAACAGTCCTCTTGGCTTTTTAAATTGGGAAGCAATAAACTCTCGAAACATGACAAATGCTTGTTTAATTGGACAAGTACAATTTACAAAAGATTTACCGACTGTTGAATTTGCTAAACCAGGCTTCGGAAGGTCAAGGCTCTTTTGAATGTCCATAAGATGTTTTAGAAGATCTCCGTCATCGGGAACATTGTCAAAATATGACTGACAAAAGGAGGCACATCAACCTCCGCTGCGCTACGCTTCGTTTAAGCCATATATGTTGGCAGCAGTATATTTCGTGATGATTTATGCTTCTTCTATAAAGGCAATAATATTCCCGTCCGGGTCTGCAACGTAAAATTCTTTTCCGTAAGGCATGCGTCGTAACGGTTGGATGAATTCGATAGATTTATTTGAGAGTTCCTCATATAAATCCTCGATACCGTCAACCGAAAAGATGATGTCAAGGGTTTCATTATTTCTTTTGTTTTTTCTTTCCTCAATTGAATGCTTGCCTGATTTAAGATGTATTGAACAACCGTCTTTAATAATTCCCGCATAAAAGTCTTCGTACCGAAAATCAACATCAAAGCCTAACTTTTTTTTATAGAATTCAATGGAATGCGCAATGTCAGCCACGAGAAGTTGTGGGCTCATTTTTTTAATCTTAGAATATGTGATTGTGTCCATAATGATTATTTTATGTCCTTCACCTTATGTAATGCTAAATAATTTTCGTTTGAAAAAATTTTATCCTTGGTGAAAGTTCTGACGATATTGCTGCGAACGGCTCCGCATTGCCGATGTGGCGGTATTAGTATTCCGTAAGCTCCAAACCGATGGTGAGTAAAAATACAAAAGTTCATTGTTTATTCTAAAGCCCAGTGTTATTCGTCACTTGAAACTGAAGTTGAGTAGCGATAAGTAGCTGATTGTTCTTCTGTCGCCCCCCATATTGCCAATGCAATGTTAGCCGGCAGTGGATACCAATTGCTTTGTCCAGTAGGCTGTATGTCATTTCAATATCCAACGGGTCTAACAAAACCATCAGTCAATTGCGAAACTTTCATGGCAAAATGAATGAGCTCGGGTTCACTCCAATATTTTCCTACTATCTGAGCCCCGAGCGGCAGGCGTTCAGGGCCAAGACCTAATGGAATCGCGATTGAGGGGTTGCCACAAGCATTGAAACAACCCACACATGGCCACGCATAGTTCGCATAGAGAATATCTTTCCCGTCGTAGAAAAGTTTACTTCCCATCTTGCAACGTTTGTAGGCCGGCCCGAATGCGACGGGGTAGATCAAAAAATCATATTGATTGAAGAACTGTTCATAGAATTTTACCTACTGATGAACAGATACAAATCATTATCGCCACGCCATTAATATCGGTTCAGTTGGGAAACCAAAAGATGGCGATCCCAAAGGATGCTATGTCATATTACACATTAATGAGCATAGTAGCGTCCAATATAAAGAAACGGTGATTGCAGAATTTGTGAGATTTGAATACGACATAGAAAAAGCAGCAAAGGCGGTTGAGGAAAGTGAACTGCCAAATGAATATGCGGAGATGCTGAGAAGGGGATTCTAAACCGGCTTTTTAATTTACACATAAAAGGCATCATACTTTTTTTCAGCCGGGTTTTTCAAAGCCTGGCTTTTTTTCAAACCGTGTTGTTCACTGGAAAGCGACGCTGATTAAATAATATATAATTATTTTTCAGAAACAATCTCAACAACAGCGTCCTTTAATCCTTCAGCCCTGGCTGTCAGCACAATTTTGCCTGCTTCTCCTTTGGGTCTCACAATAGCAAGACATTTCCCTTGCCAACTCTTCTTGCGGGGCTGCTTGAAACTAGACATATCAATGGGGCTGCCGCTGCCCACCCCGGCAATCTCGCCGTTTCCGCTGATTTTGAAGTTTATCAAAACATTATCCGAATTAACTACGTTTCCTTCAGCATCAATTATCTCAACCATCACATAGGAGAGATCATTTCTGTCTGCCTTAATCGTAGAACGGTCAGCAGAAAGCCTTATAGCCGCCGGCTTTCCAACAGTTTTAATTGTTTCTGATGCTGTTTCTACTCCATTATCGAAACATCGGGCTGTGAGTGTACCCGGCTCATACGGCACTTCAAACGTTGCTGTGATTGATTTGCTGTCATCAACAGCCTGTTCCGCCACCACTTTTCCATTCAATTCAAGCCTCACCAGTTTGCTTCGGGTGTACACATGCACCTGCATCTTTTCCCCTTCGTGACCTTCCCAGTTCCAGCTTTTAAGCTCATCGGGGAAACCAAAAGGACTGATAATTTCTTTTTTACCGGCAGGAATAGGATTGTGTACAAACATAGAAACTTTGTTCTGACGCCATACAATATGCTGATAATAATAGGGGACTTTAGGATTGCCAATGAGGTCAATATCTCCCTGGAAGTTCACAAACATAGGCCAGGAATCAGGCTGAAAAAACAGCATCATTTCAGCCATAGGATTCGATGAAGTATCGTTGGGTTTGATATCAAGCAGGCGCGGCACACCTGTTCCTGCTTCACCGATGTAATCCATGGCAGTCCAGCAAAAATTGCCGATAACATAGGGAAGCTCTTCAACTGCCTGCCAGTTTTGTAACGAAAGAGGCGGCATAAACTCAGAAGCATACATAATCCTTTGGGGATATTTGTTATGGTGCTCCCTGTATTTATCAAAAGCATAGTTATATCCAACCACGTCTAACAAGGCAAGGTGAGGTGCTCTCTGTTCCCAGGTGCTTTGTCCTCCCAAAGCTGCACCCAAATCAACGTGTGCTTCTGTTACAGCACGGGTACGATCATATTTTTTTACTTCGTTTACCAAATTGGTAGCAATCCTCAGCCCGGAACTATCAGCAGCTTCCCAGATCTCATTACCTATGCTCCACATGATGATGGAAGGATGATTGCGGTCGCGAAGCAATATGGATTGAATATCTTTCTGCCATTGATCTTTGTAAAACTTCGCATAATCCTCTATGTCATAGGTAGCTCCTTTGTTACCAAAAAATGAAAGACCCATCTCCGTCTTAGATTTTTCCCACATATCAAAAGCTTCATCAATAACCAACATGCCCAAGCGGTCACAAACATCAAGCAGGTAAGGTGAAGGCGGGTTGTGGCTGCATCGTATGGCATTGAATCCGGCTTTCTTTAAAATTTCTATTTTTCTTTCTTCTGCCCTGTCGATAGCCGCAGATCCCAAAGGACCATTGTCGTGATGAAAACACCCACCTCTAAGCTTGGTAGTTTTACCATTCAGAGTAAACCCGCTTTGTGGATCAAAATGAAGAGACCGAATACCAAAAGATGTACTAAGCTTGTCTTCCACTTTATCGTTGACAATCAGTTCCACCTGAGCACGGTAGAGATTCGTCTTTTCAAGCGACCACAATGCCGGATTTTCAACCGTAACAACTTGTTTCAACTCTGTTGATTGTCCTGCCGGCAGCGATGACTCCATCTTTGATTTTCCCACTTCCACGCCTGAAGGATCAATAAGTTTTACTATATAACTTACCGGCAAATCCTTTTTACTTTGATTGGTAATATTTGTTGCTACTGCCACACTGGCTTTCTTCTCAGAAACATCAGGAGTAGTTATATACATACCCCATGGAGCGATATGAACCAGGTTTACCAGCGTAAACCATGTATGCCTGTATATGCCGGAACCGGAATACCACCTGGCATTCAGTCCCTCATTTTTTACCTGAACAGCCACTACATTGCTTTGTCCGGGCGGATTGAGGAAAGGAGTAATATCATACCAAAACGAAGTATAACCATACGGGTGATTACCCACGTGTTTGCCATTTACCCACACATCGGAATTCATGTAAACGCCATCGAATTGCAGGTAGGCAGTTTTGCCTCGTTCTGCTTTATTTATCGTAAAGCTTTTTCGATACCAGGCTGTACCGCCAACTGTATAACCCATACCCATTTTAGAAATGGATGCCTTTGAAAAAGGGCCGATAATCGAATCTTTTGTTTGATGTGGCAGGTCTTCAATGCTCCAGTCATGCGGCAGATCAAGGGTCTTCCAGCGAGAATCATCAAAGCCAGGCTTTTCAGCGCCGGCAAGATTGTCTTTAATAAACCTCCACCCCTGGTCAAATAAAAGGGTTCGATGATTTCCGGGTGAAGCAGTTTGACTCCACACAGAGTTCCCAGTCAACAAAATGACTAATGTCATAATCGCTACTTTCAGTTGCAGCTTTTTCATTGTTTTGGTTTTATGTCCAACAAATTTATTTTCGGAACCAGTCTTAAATAATGTAAGGGGAATCCTCTTGCTTGATAAAAAACCTATTAAGTAAAACGCTAAGGCTATATTAATGCATTCATGTCAATCAAATTCCAAGCAGCGGTTTATCCTCTTGATAATACTTGTCTTCTTTATACGCTAACAACAGGGCTTTTTGCATGAAAAAAGAGTAAGTTATCTTCATTTATCAAAATGCGATAAATGAAGATAAGAGAGTTATTTATACATTTATCGAAATTTGAGAAATAAATTTTTTTTGAGCAAAATATCGTGATGGAAACGCTACACGAACTACAGGATTTTCTTAATAAAGGCTACTTGGCGTATCGTCCCAACCTGGCGGTGGAGTGCGCCATTTTTGGTTATCATAACAGCGAGCTGCACCTGCTGCTTGTAAAAAATAAAATCGTTACCAAGTGGTGCTTGCCTGCCGGGTATGTGAGAAAAGTCGAGAGCCTGGAACAGGCTGCGGCAAGAGTCACCGCAGAAAGAACCGGTATCGAAAACCTCTTTTTGAAACAATTCAAAAGTTTTGGCAGTCCGGGACGCAATGACCCTGATGCCGTTGATTTGAAAAAGCTGGTTGAAATGACTGGTATAACCTTAAATACAGATAGCTGGCTCGCCGGTGAAACCGTCGCAGTGGGGTTTTATGCCATAACTGATATTGTGAATGCAAAACCGAAAGCAGATATTCTTTCGAATGAATGCGCCTGGTTTTCTATGGACAAGTTACCCAAACTGGGCTTTGATCACGACGAGATAGCCCAGGAAGCCCTTTTTGCTATGCGCATGCACCTATATCATTTTCCCATCGGAAAAAATCTGCTTCCCGAAAAATTCACTCTAAAAGAGATTAAATCCTTCTACGAAGTCATGTCCGGCAAAACGCTCAACGCCACCCACTTTCCCAACAAACTGATTTCACTGGGCTTGATTGTAAAAACGGATGAAAAGAAGAGCATAGGTGCTCACCGGTCCCCAACTTATTACAAATTCGTTGAGGAAGTGTACAATAGGGCTCTAAAGGAAGGTTTGGTGCTGGTATAGGTTGTACCGGCGGTTCCTTAAACATTGTTATGAATGGGCATTTATAACACACATCCCATTCAATAATTTTTGCATCAGTATTTGTTTACGGCTTCTTTACTTAAACATTTTAGGTTCAAGCTTCTCCCATTCGGTTTTCTCCGTTGCCTTTATTTCCATCATTCCGTTTGATGTTAAGGTCACATTTTTCAGTCGGTACAATCCGGTTTTATACTTCCTGGGTATCGCCAGTCCCTCGGCTCTGAGATCGCAAGGGATGTGACCTCCGTCCCCTGGTGATATGGTTTCAAGAACCTCAATATTTTCCATCGGACAAAAATACAAGACCAGTTTGCCAAATTCTTTTTCCAACCGAACCGGCGATAGTGTTGCTATAACCGTTTCTCCATGTGTCAGTTTTTTTCTCTCATTTTTTGCTGTAAGACATCCGGCTGTGAATAGGATTTTATGACTACCTGATTTACATCTGCCGATGTGGAAGCGTTGTAATTTGTTCCAAAAAAATTGCTCAAAAGAGCTTGTAGAGTTTTCATATTTCAAGTTTTTCGTTTGCAAAGATTTTAGATGGGGCAGACATTATCTTCATCCATGCGAAAGATTTTCTTCTGTTTCTTGACAGGACCCTATTACTTCATTAATATACAACAAAAACAGAAAGGAAGCGGTGAAAACCATTATATTTTCAAGGACATTTTCGGTTATAGGGAAAGTTAAGTTCAGATAACAATATCTTAATAATTTGTTCACCGATGTAATTAACAGCGGCTATTTACAATAAGTAATTATGCAAAAATTCTGCTTATGATAAAACATGTAATGTCCGCCGCATCCTTGATGATTTGCTTAAGTTTTTTCTTTACAGCTTGTAAAAAAGATATCAATGATCAATCCTTAACAGGCGTTCAATCAGAAAACGCCGTAGCTGAAAATTCACTGCTTAAACGTGCCCATGTAACACAAGCCAGTCCTCTTATCATCTACACTAATGCCGATTGTTATAATGTTTATAATGGAGGTTATGGTTCTGCTATTGCTACTGCGCCGGGACAAGGTTCAGACGCTTTTTATCTGATGACAGATCGCGGATCCAATGTAAATGGCCCCGTGAGTGACAGCAAAACATTTATTCTTCCATCTTTTTCACCACAGATAGCGCTCTTCAAAATAATCGGTGATTCCGCAGTAAAACAAAGCCGTGATAATCTTAAAAGATGGGCAAGGAAATCCTCTTACCGTCTGCCGAATCCTGGCGGCGCGAGCAGCAGCGGTGAAACGGCGTATGATCTTAATGGCAATTTGCTGGCTGCCGATCCGAACGGTCTTGATGCAGAAGGTCTTGTTGCCATGAAGGATGGCAGTTTTTGGGTGAGCGATGAATATGGTCCACACATAGTGCATTTTAATTCAACGGGAGTTACCCTGGGACGCATAAGTCCGTTTGATAACGGATCAGGTGGTCGTCAGATACCGGCGGTGTTTGCGTTGCGCCGTGCTAATCGCGGAATGGAAGGCTTGACATTAACTAAAAACGGAGGATATCTTGTCGGTATGATGCAATCACCGCTTGATAATCCGAAAAGTGTTGCACGGAGTACCCGTACTGTAAGGATTTTATTTTTTAATCTTGCTACTGGCAAAACCAAACAATTCCTTTATCAAATGGAGAGCAAGGATAATGTTATAAGCGATATTCTTGCCATAGGGAATAAAGAATTTCTTGTATTGGAAAGAGACGGAAATTTTCCTCTTGTAGGTCAATTCACTTCTTCTTTTAAAAAAGTATATCGCATCAATGTTACGGGTGCAACAGACGTGAGCGACAGCACCAACAGTGCTAAAGGTGCTTTATACAGTGATAAGACAATTGAGGAACTGGCAGATGATCTTGCTTCGGTAGGAATTATTCCGGTACGTAAATTTCTAGCTCTTGATATCATCGCGGCAGCTCCCGATTATGCACATGACAAAGCGGAGGGCATCACTCTGACAGACGAAGGTGTACTGGCAGTTTCAAATGACGATGATTTCGGCATTATTGATGGAGCCAGCGGTGGCACCTACATACCCAAATATTTGCCCTTCTACGATCCTCAACAAGTGGTTGACAGAGGTGAAATTTATTTTCTGAAATTGAAATAAGGTGCATAAGAAATTTTCGAAAAAAGAGGCTGTCTCAAAAGTATGAGTCAGCCTCTTTTTATTCGGGTACCTGATGGAGACAGTAGTCGCTTAAGCAATTCCCGGGCCCTTCGTTTATTTTTGATACATTCTCTTTTTTCTATAACTATTACGCAAAACTTTATTTATAAATTCTTAGTCGGGGAGTGAGTTTAAGCTCTGAAATGAGTTACGTGAAAAGCACCCAACATGGTTGAGTGCTCTTCATAGATCGTTTTCATGGAGCAATGGATTTGATGCATGTGTTACTTCATGATTGTACCAATTGGTACAAAATAAATACCATAACATCCTGTTGCACGCAACGCAAGTTATGATGAAAGCAATATACACATGGATATGTAGTTATCTATATTTTCTTTCGTATGTTTTGTAACATTACTCGCCGTGCAGCATCATTACAACTTTGTAACGGTAACATCCTCCACATACCGCGTGATCGTTTTAATGGAGAATTTTTGCGAAAGTGCCTTGTTTTTTGAACTGATGATAAAGCTGTATTCATTGTCGACTCAGGTTTAGGCAATGTGTAATTTGTTTCAAAGGCGTTGTTTGTAAACATCTCTTTATACAACTGCCCTTCTTTCATGTTTTCAATTGCGATAGAAAACTTATCTCCGTGCTGATTATCCACTTTCACATTGACGGTGATAGTGCTGTCTGTGCTTACTATCATTTGTACTGTTACCGCTTTTTTGTCAGTGTTGTCTTCTCCGTTGGTTGAACTTTTGGCACACGCATCAGATACCGTAAGAATTGACAAAGACATGAAAACTGCACGCCAAAGATTGTAGCTGGATTTGAAAAATGTGTTTTTCATAATTATACTATTTGAATTGTTTGATTTCGATGAAGGCTCAAAAACGGAGCGCTCTTTTTAAATTAATTACACATCTTTCTTTATAGTAACCTCTTTTTTGTTGAATTAATAAACAGGTATCAAACTGATAATAGGAATTTAATTTTCGATAAAACAAAAGGAATGTAATGAACCTTATGTTTGTACTCCTTGTATGGAAAGGACAATTCTTTATGTCTTTATTGGTACTTGTTGTATCTGCGTTATAATCAAATTATATTTTTGGAACAGGGTTAACAGAAATGAAAAAAGCAGCTTTCTAAAAAGTTTCTTCAGGTGGTACAGTCTCATAAGAAGAAACGATTCGTCAACTTCAAATCAAAAAATACAATTTATGAACATTAATAATGTTGTAAATGTAATTTGGTGGTTAAGCACTTTTTCGATTGCTTTCTTGTTATATAAAATTTAAAAACAAGTTTGATCATTTACTTTATTGAAAAAGTTTAGCTGCTCAAAAAAAGTATTTGCGATAGCAGGGCTTGATGTATTAAATTGCTTTCAGGAACAAATAGTACTTGCCGAATGAATTTCAATTCAAATACGAATCATGAACAGCATCCCTTATTTCCAAGCGGAGAATGGGAAGGTTTTTACAAGTATAAGGTTTTTAAGGAGATACAATGTAAAATGGAGTTTAGCTTAAACTTTTGTGACGGCGTAGTCACAGGAGCCGGTTCAGATAATGTTGGAGCGTTTGAGTGGCAAGGTATGTACAACAAGCAGCAGGGAACTTGTAAAATGACGAAATTTTACGTTGGAGAACACGCAGTATTTTACGATGGTAATGCAGATGAAAATGGTATTTGGGGCACTTGGATAATCAGCACCCGTTGTACGGGTGTCATGCAAATAATAAAAAGATAATGCACTCCACTTAAAACTAAAAGTTTACTTTGTTTTGTGAAGTAATCAAAAAGAAAAAAGACCCCGCTATTCCTGGCGAGGTTTTCTTATGTGCATGGCTGATGCGGTCGCAACGCCGCAGAAAGTTTTGATGATCTGTGTAAAATTTTTTATTGAAAAACCGATCATGAAAAGAATGATGCGACGAAGGATACGCCGCATAAATTAACTGGGAGTTTTGCATTATGCTTTAGTGGCGCTGACTGATTTTACTGCAGGTCGCTTTCTGTTCACCTTTTTTGCAACAGGTATGATCACAACTTTGCTCAACGTCTTACTCGCCTTCTTTAAACTCTTTTCATACTTCTTTTTGTCTATACCATTTTTATATTGGCTCAGGACCGGGTCAATCTGCTCAGCAATTGCTACAGGGCTGTGAATCTTCCGTTTTTTGGTTGCTTTTTTAATGTCCATAACAATTTATTTTATTAATAAAAAGATAACGCAAAATTAATATTGAAGACGAAACGGCTGTGTTAAGTTTTTTAGCGATGGTTAAATGCTCAGTAGCGGATATAGGTATACCACAGAAGCAGCGGACAAGATTATTGCTGATGAAAATTTCGATGAAGGATTTTTGCTCAGTGATGAAAAAATTTCATTGGAAGCCGTGAAGGAAGAAATCAGCAAACCTGTTATTCTTGTGCCACAAAAGTGATAGTTGAAGAAAGTGTTTTAAAAAGATAGCTCAACTCTTCATGCCAGCGATCATGTTATCGCGATTCTTTTTTGCAACAGTGATAATCAGTATAAAACTCAGCAAGGGCAAAATAAATGCAATGGATGTGTACAATAAAACTTCTTTTTTGATGAGAATGTTTTTGCTTCTTAGTTCACTGATTTTTTGAAGCGTAAAGAGCATTACAAACAACACGATATGAATCGCGCCAATGAATAAAATTTCGACTATAGTCATGGTTTTTTGTATTTTGATAAAGGATTTGTGTCGAAGGTACATAGTCGTTCTTTACTGAAAAGTTCAGGCAGTTTATAAATTTATTAAATCTTTATTCTTTTGATGGTGGACTGCGACTGGTTTAAACCGGCACATGAGGAGGCGGGAGAACCAGGAAACAAGGGGTGGTTGCGACACTTGATCAACTTATACCTGAAACATGATCGTTATCATTTGCTACGATTTTGATTAGGCTTTTCTTTGAAGTAAAAACACTATGAAGCTCCTGGTTATTTACGGCACCACCGAAGGGCAAGCGCGCAAGATTGCCCGCTACATGGAAGATGTTTTGCAGGATGCCGGTCACAAAGTTGCGATTGCCGATGCAACAGAAGAACCTCCTTCACCCGAAGACTATGACGGGATTTTGATCGGCGGTTCAATACACATGCATCAATACCAGTCTGCTGTTGCGCATTACATTACCCGCCATGTCGCTGCTTTGAATAAAATACCGGGCGCATTTTTTTCTGTCTGTCTTGCGGTAGCATCTGATATGGACGAAGAACATCGCGAGGCGCAAAAAATCACAAACGATTTTCTGGAGCGAACCGGATGGAAGCCGCTGATGACTACTCAAATTGCGGGTGCATTGAAATATACGCAGTATGATTTTTTCAAGCGCCTCATCATGAAAATGATCTCCAAAAAGGAAGGGCGTACGACTGACACATCAAAAGATTATGAGTTCACTGACTGGGATCAAGTGAAACAGTTTGCAAGTGAGTTCGTGAATAAAGGTTCTCAAGCGTCATGAATTTCTGATCGAATGGCCGCTACTCATATTTTTATGAAGCATTGAAATTCATGAATGCCTGATTAGCAACAAAGATTTTGAAAATTCGATTTCGTGCATAAAAAAGAGTTTCTATGCATACTAAGAAAATAATTATTATCGGTGGTGGCATGGCCGGGTTGTGTGCGGGTTCCTACCTGCAGATGAATGGCTATGATGTAACTATTTTTGAAACGAACGGCACTCCGGGTGGAGTTTGCACTTCATGGCAAAGAGGGAAATACACCGTTGACCTTTGCATACACTGGCTGGTTGGCAGCGGTCCCGCGAGCAGCTTTTATGAACGCTGGTCTGAGCTCATTGACCTGGACGAAATAAAATTTGTCAACCACGATGAGTTTTTCAGAGTGGAAGATGGAAAAGGGAATTATATCAGTGTGTTTGCTGATATAGATAAATTAGAAAAAGAATTTTCGCAGAAGGCTCTCCCGAAGACGAAAAAGAAGTCAGCGAATTTATTCATGCCCTGCGAAAGCTCTCGGGATTCGACATGTCTACCGACAAAGCTCAGGAACTTGCCAATGTATGGGAGAGGTTGCAATCATTTGCGAAGCTCCTGCCGTATCTCGGAACTTTTGGAAAGTACATGAAGTTAACTTGCAGGGAATACAGCGAGCACTTTAGGAATCCTTTGCTCAAAAAAGTAATGCCGAATTTGCCGGGAGCCGAAATGGGAATCATATTCGGCATGATTACGCTGACCTGGTTTCATAACAAAACGGCGGGCTACCCTATCGGCGGTTCATTGAATTTTGCAAAAAGGATATTTGAAAATTATCGGCGGCTCGGTGGTAAAATAATTTTCAATTCACACGTAAACAAAATACTTGTTCAGCAAAATAGTGCCGTGGCGATTGAACTTTCA
>WNGA01005988.1_pt1 | contig 20296 bp, 20 predicted proteins | sample 5400061 | NCBI WGS metagenome assembly WNGA01 (sample SAMN13153366, study PRJNA577476) | soil metagenome | isolation source: 100 cm soil or saprolite under grassland replicate 2 | place: USA:California | collected 2016-06-15
GTGAGGAACTGCCGGGAGGCGCGGGCGACATCGATGACCCCGGGGAAGACCTCCCGGTACTGGTCGCCGGCCGCGCGGTCGACGGGGTAGTTGTCCTTGCCGCCCAGCCAGTAGTTCCAGATCCGGGCCGAGTGCGGCACGGTCGTGTCGATCGTGGGTGCTTGCGGCTGCTGGCCCGGAGGGGGGGAAGTGTCTGTCACGGTTGCACCTTCTGCGCGGCGGTGGGGACGGTACTGGATGACTCTAGGTCGTACCGTTCCTGGTCAACAACTCATGATTGCGGATTGGCGGTCGGTCATGGCGGTGGCCACGATGGGGTCCGGCCGGACTACGGTCCCGACCAGCCATTCATCTCGGTGGGCAAGCAGCAGCGGGGGGGCATTGCACTCGCTCCGGTGAGCATCTCCCTCACCATCTTGGCTCTTACCAGCCAGGCACGGCGTTGTGGCCACCCGGCAAACGGCCTGGGCACCGTCCTGTGCAGCCGGTACCCGAGTCCAAGGCAACCGCTGACGTGCGACGGAAACCGGGAACCAGGACGCTCAGGTGGCCATCGCTCAAGTGCGTCGGCCTGGTCGAACGCACTGGCGAGCGATCGACACCCATTGCAGGAGTGGGCACGAAGACGCGCCTCCAGCACGACTCCCTCGTGACAGGGCATGCAGAGCACCGCACGAGCTGATCCCTTGGTGGCCCGCACCTCGACCCTGATGCCAGGGGCGACCTCGCACACGGCGCATGGGTCCATTCGCGACCCCTTTTGGTGAACTCCCGATGGCTCAAGTCGTGCGATCCGCCTGGCATCGGTTTGGCGTTTGGGCTGTCCGGAGGTGACGAAACGATCGCCGAGGACCCTTACTACGGGCAACGCCGCCCTGACAGAAGCCGAGTACCTGCCCAGTCCGTCAGGCGCTCAAGAACCTCGCCCGTGCCGTTCTCACAACGTCCACGCCGACGGCACCAGCGGATCTGGAATCGGGGGCGATGCTGCCCACACCGCCTCTTGGCGGGACGGCTGGCCGGCTCCTGCGCCGCCCCCGCTTGCGGTCGCGGGCCGGCCAGCCGTGTGCACGGTCGTGGTGCGCACTTACGGGCTGCTTGCTGGTGGGCTCAGCGGCGGGCTGGAGCGACCTGAGCGGGCGGCAGTTGTGCTCTGGCTGCTTGGGTTGCTCGGCTCCGGTGCGGCGGTTGCGTGAGATTCCGGCTCGCCAGTGAGCGGGCGGTAAGGGTGCAAGTAAGTGGCCGGCGGCATTGTGCGCGACGACTCCCCCAGCGGTTCGGCCGCGTGGTCCGGCTTCCGTGCCCCGTCTTTGACGGATGTCGGGCGGCTCGATCGCCGCTGGGGGAGGAGATCGAGCAATCGGACTGGAGGACAGACCGTGTCACCTGTGAACTACACGCCGGACTGGTCGCTGTTTCAGGCGGCCAGCGGCCTGGCCACCAAGGGGCTGAACCTGCTCGCGGCGATCGCGTTGGCCGCGTGTGCGGGCTTTTTCGTCTGGGGCGTGATCCTGACGGCGGGTGGGGTTTCCAGCCAGGTCCCCCACAACGTTGCTCGGGGTCGCCAGCAGATGCTGGTGTCGGCGCTGTGCGCGCTGGCGGTCGGGATCGGCGCGCTGCTGATCCGCACCTTCTTCCAAGCCGGCCGAGCGGCGGGCTGAGCCGAGCCCCTAACCCTTTACGGAATCCATCAGATCCCGGCCGGGTGGCAACTCACACCCTTGGGTTGCCACCCGGCCGACCGGCCAGAGGAGTTGCTGGTGAGCACACCAATAGCAGGCCGCGCGGAGCGGACAGCCGCGCAGCGACGCATCGTCCAGCGACGACTGCGTTTTGCGGCGGCCGCACTGCTGGTCGCCGCGGCCATTGCGGTGATCTGGGTTGGACGCCCTCCGTCACCGCCTCGACGGGCGCTGGTGGTGGGGGCCGAGGCGGCGCTGGCTGATTCGGCACGAATCAGTAGCGGCGTCGGACCCGCCCGCTGGGTGGACGGCGTGCCGGTGGGCTGGACGCCGACCCGCCAAGGCGCGGTGGCCGCCGCGGCCGCGTACGGCAAGGTGCTGTCCTCAAGGTGGTTTCTGACCGACGCGGCCCGCCGCGACCGAGCGATGACGGCCCTGGCGGCGCCGGGCAGCCTCGCCGAGCTTGAGACGGCGCAGCGGGGCCTGGCAGCCGCGGTGGCGACTGGGCCGTTCGGCATGGGCCTGGGGCGGCGGGGGGTGGCGTCGGTGCTGACCATGGCCTACCTGGGCTATCGGCTCGACACCTATCAAGAACACGACTCGGCCCGAGTGACGCTGTGGGCGGTGGTCGTGGCCGGCAACGACGCCAACCTGCCTCCCCAGGCGCTGTGGGCCACCTCCACGCTCACCCTGCGGCGCGTCGACGACGACTGGAAGCTGGAAGCCACGCAGACCATCCCAGGGCCGGTGCCGGTCGTCGGCCAGGTCGAGCCGAGCACACCCGCCGACCTGGTGGCCGCGACCCAGGGCTTCGAGGCGTTCACCGATGTCCCACTCGGCTGAGGCGAAGCGTCGACGCGGACGAGCTGGTCGGCTGCTCGCCGCAGGAGCGCTGCTGGTGGCCGCGATGCTGTGGAGCACGACCGCGAACGCCGCACCGTCGAACCCGGCCGCTTGTCCTGGTGGACCGGCAGGTCTGCTGGGCTGCCTGCCGACCCCCGGCCGGCTGGCCGCATCTGCGGCGCAGTCGGCCAGCAGCACGGTCATGGCGGGCGTGACCACGTGGTTCACCGACGGCGCGCGATGGTTCCTCGAGCAGATCGGCGGGATGCTCGCCGGCGCGACCCGTCCCAATCTCGGCGCTGCCTGGTGGATCGGCAAGTATCGGCTGCTGCTGGCGTTCGCGGCGATGGTGGCGGTCGCCATGCTGCTGCTGGCGATCATCCAGGCCGGGGCCAAGGGCAGTTGGGAGGGACTCGCGGCGGCGCTTGGCGTCGACGTCCCGGTGGCGGCGCTGGTCGGCAGTGCCGGACCGATCCTCACGCAGTACCTGGTGGAGGTCGCCGACTGGTTGTCGGGCGCGCTGCTCGGCACGATCGGGGCGGACAGCGCCACCGCCCTGGGCCATACGGCGCAGTGGCTCGCCGCCTTCGGGTCCATCCCGACGCAGCCGGACACGCCGCTGGTGGTTGGGGCGTTGGTGGCCCTGGTCACCATCGTCGCTGCGCTGCTGGTGCTGCTGGAGCTGCTGCTTCGCGCCAATGCCATCTACCTGCTCGTGGCTATGGTGCCGCTGGTGTATGCCATGCGGATCTGGCCGGTGCTGCGCCCTGTGGCGCGCCGCACGACCGAGGTGCTGGTCGCGATCGTGTTTGTCCAACCGATCATCGCCTTCTGCGTCGGCCTGGGCGCTGCGGCCGGGGCAAGCCTCGGCGGTCTGGGCAGCGCGACCGGCGAGCAGTTCGGATCGGCCCTGTCGGGCGTGGTGATGCTGCTGCTGGGAGCGCTGTCGCCCTGGGCGCTGTTGAGCTTGCTGCCCTCAGTGGAGGCTGGCATGGCAGCGGCGCGACAGCGGCAGGCTGCCAGTGCCGGACCACGATCCGCGTTGCAGACCGTCTACGTCGGCAGCTACCTGTCGCGGCTCACACAGTCGGGCGGCCGGAGAGCCGGTGGTATGGCGGGTGGCTGGTCGGGGTCGCCGGCGGTGGCCACCCGGCAGGTCCGGGCCGCCGCACAGGCTACGGCGGCGCGTGTGGCCCGGGCGACGCAGCGGCCGGGCGGCGCCGCGCCGGGTGGCCCGACAGGCCAACGTGGCGCTTCGACTCGCCAACGCGGATCCGATCGGGGACGAGGCGGCCGATCGTGACTGAGCCGTCGCGGTATCTGTTCCCGCCGCCCGAGCACAAGCGCGTGCTCGGCCCCTTCACGGCCGGCCAGCTCACAGTGCTCGGCGCGGTGGCGGCAGTCGCCGTGTTCGGCGTCATTTGGGCCAGCCCCACTCCGGGCGGCGTGCTGGCCGCCCTGGCGCTGCTTGGCCTGGCGGCCGTGGTCGCCCTGGTCCCTGTGCGCGGTCGTGTCACGACCGAGTGGCTGCCGTTGACCTTGCGGTACGGGTTGGCGCGGTTGCACGGGCGCACCGACTTCCGCGCCCGGATGCCGCTGCACGGTCACGCCGACAGTCCCCTGTCGTTGCCAGCAGAGCTCGGTGAGCTTCAGATCTTGGCGCATCCGTGGCAGGAGGACGTCCTGGGCGTGGTGGTCGACCGGACCGGGGGTGTGTATACGGCGGCGCTCGAGGTGGACGGGCCGCCATTCCTATTGGAGACCACGGACGCGCAGGAACAGCTCCTCAGCCGGTGGGGGGCCATCCTGGCGCGGCTTGCCGGTCCTGGCAGCGAACTGCGGCGGCTCCAGTGGATCGTGCGCACCACCCCGGACGATGCCGCCGCCCTCATGGAGGACCTGCGCGAGGCTAATCCGCGGGATGTCGCCGGCGCCGCCGAGCTGGTCCGCTCCTACCTCGCGCTGCTCACCACCGCGGCGACGGGCGCCGCCCGTCACCTCATCCTGGTCGTGGCGCAGCTTTCGGCGCAGCACTCGGCGCGAGCGATCCGCCAGGCCGGCGGTGGCGACCAGGGGGCCTGCATGGTGCTGGCCCACCAGGTCGACGCCCTGACCAGCGAGCTGACCGACCTCGGTGTCGAGGTCCGCCGGCTGCTGGACCCGCGGGCGTATCAGGGGATCATCCGAGTCGCCTTCGATCCGGCCGCGCAGGTCGAGCTGGACACGCTCGGCCGCCTGCAGCCCGACTGGGGGTGGGGGAGCGATTGGCCGTGGCCGGTGGCAACCGAGGAACGCTGGGGCTACTACCGCACCGCCGACCGGGCCTGGCACCGTTCGTTCACGCTTGCCCTGCCGCTGGGTGAGGTCCCGGCGGACTGGTCGGCGCCGATGATGCTGAGTGACACCCCGGTCTGCCGCACGCTCGCGATGACGGTTCAGCCGGTCTCCCGTCACCAGGCCAATCGGGAGGTCAGCAGGACGCTCACCCGGCTCATGGCCGAGGAGGAACGCAAGCAACGGCTCGGCCAGCTGCGCACCGCCCAGGACGCCAAGCACGAGTCCGCCGCGCTGCGGCGCATGCAGGAGTTGGCCGACGGCCACGCCGACGTCATCTACGCCATCACCGCAACGGTGACCGCTGCGGACCTGGCAGCCCTCGACCAGGCATGCCAGTCGGTCGACCACGTCGCCGGCATGGCCAGCTGCGAGCTTCGCCAGCTCGACAGCCAGCAGGCCCAGGCGTTCACGTGGACCCTACCGCTCGCCCGCGGGCTGGACTGAGGAAACTCCGAGGAGACCAGGATGCGGATCGAAACAAGAACCCACCGCTCCCCATATCGCAGCACCACCCGCCACGCCCAGGCCGTCTACCCGTTCCTCGCCGACGCAGCGCTCGATACCCCTGGGCCTGTCATCGGCCGTGACGCGCTGGGGCGCGTGTTCCGGTTCGACCCGTTCCGCCTCTATCAGGCCGGCAAGCTCCACGGACCCAACATGCTGGTGCTCGGGGACATCGGCTACGGCAAGAGCAGCCTGATCAAGCTGTACCTGTACCGGCAAGCCCTGTTCGGCTACGTCCCCCTGGTCACCGACGTCAAGGGCGAGTACGACCGGCTCTGCGCGGCGCTCGGGGTGACCCCGATCCGGTTCCTGCGCGGCGGGCACCTACGGCTCAACCCCCTCGACCCAGCCGTCGGTGGCACGAGTGGCCTGGCGCTGCTGCGGTCGATCGCTGAGCTGCTGCTGGGCAGGAGCCTCCAGCCACGCGAAGACGCGGCCCTCCAACAGGCGTCCACGCCACTGGAACGCACCACCAGGCGCAGCCGGCGCCAGCTCATCATCGGCGACGTGATCGCGCACCTGCTGCGGCCCGACTCGGCCGCAGCCGCGGCGCTGGAGACCACCCCGGACGAGCTGGGCGAGTGGGGCCGCGACGTGGCGTTCACGCTTCGCCGGCTGGTCACCGGCGATCTCGCCGGCCTGTTCGACGAGCCGACCAGCCCGGGCCTGTCGCTGGACGGACCGATGGTCTCGGTCAACCTGTCGCAGATTCCCGACCAGGCCAAGCCCATCCTGATGGCCTGCATCGCCAGCTGGCTCCGCAGCGTGTGGACCCGCGCGGACGGCACCCGCCGCATCGTCGTCCAAGAGGAGGCGTGGCATCTGCTCGCCTCCCCCAGCGTCGCGGAGCTGCAGCAAGCCAACTTCAAGCTCGCCCGCCAGTACGGCGTGCAGAACATCCTGGTGATGCACCACCTGGGTGATCTCAGGGCCGCGGGCGACGCCGGCACCCGAACCGCGGAGCTGGCCGCGGGGCTGCTGGCCGACACCGCCACGCGCGTGCTGTACCACTTGGACCAGGGCGAGGTCCGCGCCAGCAGCGAGCTGCTGGGCCTCAATCAGGCCCACCGGCAGGTCGTCCCTCGGCTCCAGCGAGGCTCGGGGCTGTGGCTGGTCGGCCAGCGGGTGCACGTCGTTCACCACCTCCTCACGTCAAGCCCACAGAGTCCCGAGCGCTGGATCGTCGACACCGACCAGGCCATGCTCGGCGCCACCGAGCCCGAGGGGACGATCGAGACCGACGCGTCGGAGGGCTGGCGATGACGCTGGACCGCGGCGGTCGGTCGGCGCCGGGCGGGACCACCGCGCTCACCCAACTCGCCGGCCTGGCCGTGGCGATCGTGGTGCTGCTGTGGGTGACCGGCATCGTGAGCGCCGTGGTCGTCCACCACCAGCTGCCACAGACCGGGCTTGCGGAGATGGGCGCGGTGGTGGTGCGGCTGCTGCACGACCTCGGCGACCCCGCCGCCGCATGGACGCCGACAGACCAGCCGCGGGTCCCCGGGCCTGCCGGCTTCTACGCCACCCTCACCGTGCTGTCGTGTGGCGGCGGCGTGCTGGCGGTCACGCTGTGGCGCATCTATCAGCGGCTGGGCGGCGGGCGGCTCGGCCGTGGCGACGGGGCGCGCTGGGCAACCCGCCGCGACCTCCGAGCCCTGGTCGTGCGCCGCGGCACGCCGCTGACCGGCCGGATCGTGCTCGGCCGCACCCCATGGCGGCAGACCATCGCCACTCCCCACCGCCAAAGCCTGCTGGTCTTCGGCCCGACCCTGAGCGGCAAAACCTCGAGCTTCGTGATCCCAACGCTGCTGCGCTGGCGTGGCCCGGTTATCGCGACCTCCAGCAAGGTCGACATGCTGCTGGCCACCCTTCCAGCTCGCCAGCAGCGCGGGCAGGTCTGGCTGTTCGACCCGTTCTGTGCCGCTGGCCTTCCCGCAATCCGCTGGTCGCCGCTGGTCGGCGCGCGGACCTGGGCGGACGCCCTCGACATGGCGTACTGGCTGACCCAGGCCGCGTCGGTGTCGCACAACGTCCAGAACGCCGAGTTCTGGGAGACGTTGGCTCGCACGCTACTGGCGCCATTGCTGTTCGCCGCCGCCAACAGCCCGGGCCGCACCATGGGTGATGTCCTCGCCTGGACCAACCAACCCGAGCTGGCACATGAGGTCTTCAGCGCGCTGGATGCCCTCCAGGCCGACGACCCGACCGACCCCGGGCCGCAGCTCGCCCAGAGTGCACTGTCGGCCTGCGTCGGCGCGGATGACCGCCGGCGCGACAGCATCTACGGCACCACGCAGGTGCTGCTCGACGTCTACCGCTATCCAGCGGTGGTGGACATGGCCGCCGGCTGTGATATCGACCGGCACCAGTTCCTGCGCGGCGTCGACGACGACGGCGCACCGGTTGACAACACCGTGTTCGTGTATTCCCCAGAGCACCGCCAGGACCAGGTACGCCCGCTGATCGAGGCGTTCGTGTCGTGGCTGATCCGAAGCGCTGAGGACCGCTACGCCCTGACCGGGCTGACGCTGGACCCGCCGTTGCTACTGATGCTGGACGAGGCGGGCAACATCGCGCCGCTGCGACAGCTCGGCACCTACGCCTCCAGCCTGGCGTCCCAAGGCTGCCAGCTCGTCTCGGTCTTCCAGAACCTGAGCCAGATCCGCGACCGCTACGGCAACCAGGCCAACACCATCGTCACCAACCACCTGGCCAAGGTGCTCATGGCCGGGACCACCGACCGCGAGCTGCTCGACCTGCTCACCCATCTGCTTGGCAAGCAGGAGTCGACCGAGGAGTCGGTCACCTACGCCGCCGACGGCTCCCGGACCAGTACCGCCTCAGTCCGCCAGCACGACCTCGCTCCGATCCACACCCTGGTCCAGCAGCGGCCCGGGCAGGTGCTCGCACTGCTGAGCCATTGCAAGCCTGTCAAGCTGCGGGTCCGTCCCTACACCGAGACCGCCGATCTCCGCGCGTTCCTCGCGGGAGCCAAGGGAGGGCCGGAGTAGTCATGACCAGTCAGCCAATCCGAATCTCGGCAAGCGAAACAGTTACCGTGTTCCGGCGTCTACCAGCGAATGTGACAAGTGAGCTGTTTTATGCGAAAGTCCGCACTGCGGTGGGCACCGTAGCAGGGACGTCTGGAACCGGTCGAATGAGTGTGTCAGCCGCAACTGCAGGGACTGCGCCGCGCCGGTGGTGCTGTGCCGCGCTGGTCCTGGCCATCATGATGCTCGCCGCGGGCTGCACTGATCGGGCCCGCAGCCAGGGCGACGATGGTGGGACTTCGGCGTCGTCGACGGGTCCGACAACCACAGCCGATCCAACCAACGCGATCCTTGCGGCCTACCGCGCGCACTGGGCCGATGTGATCGAGGCTGGCAAGACCGCTGACTGGCGCTCGCCGCGGCTGGACGACCACGCCACCGGCGAGGTCCTGAAGACAGTCCGCGACAACTACCGGCGCATCCAAGCCGACGGCGAGGTGGTCCGGGGCACCGTTCGCCTGCACCCACGTATCGCCTCCATTCGCGGCTCCACCGCCATCGTGCGCGACTGCAACGACGTCACCGACTTCATCCGCTACGACGCCAAGACCGGCGCGCCCCGCGAGGAGCGCAAGACCGACATCGCCGAGCTCGAGGCTATGCTTCGCCTCGTCGACGGGCGCTGGCTGGTCTCCAAGACCATCTTGAAGGGATCATGCAGGCCATAGCTACCCTGCTCAGCTTCGTGCTGCTCCTGGCATTGGCCGGCCCGGCGTGGGCTGGAAACCGTCCCAACGTGGACGTTGCCCAGGACCCGACTGGCGTGCACGCCAGCGTGGAAACCCCCGCAGCGCCCGCGACCAACCATGCCGCCAACGGGCATCACGCCCCGGCCGCCAGCGGTAACAAGACAAGCGTGTCATGCAGCTTCACGCCTACCGACGGCCCCGGACTCATGTTCACGGCGACCTGCTCGGATCCGACGGCTACTACCCAGGCCCTATCCATTCTCAACGTACAGTTCGTCGCCCCCGTGCCGGCCCGGCCCACGGCCAGTCGCTTCCGAACCATGCGCTCCCAGCCGGTAGTCACCCCTGAAATGCTCGCCCACCAAGCATCCAAGTACCTGCCGTTGCCAGCACCAATCATCCGCACCAACCCCGCCACCGACCGCGACCAGCTGGTCTACCTCGAGATTTGGCTGTGGGTGGAACGAGCGAGCTGGGGCCGCCGCACGGCCACCGCCAGCGTCCCGGGCCTGTCGGTGACCGTGGTCGCCACACCCTCCACGGTCACCTGGCGGCCCGGCGACGGGACGGTGCACGTCTGTGATGGCCCCGGCACCGCCTATGACCCAGCCCGTACGCCCGATGCCCAGCAGACCACCTGTGCGCACACCTACCGCTCAAGCTCACTCGGGGAGCCGGGAGGCCGCTACCAGATGACCGCCACGATCACCTGGAGCGTCAGTTGGACGGCCAGCGGGGCGATCAGCACGAGCGGGACGCTGCCGCCGATGGCCCGATCCGCACAGACCACCCTCCGGGTCGTCGAGGCCGAAACCCTGAACTAACAAAGGAGCCTGCGGCATGGCCGCAACCAAACCTCCTCCCCAGGCCGCGAGCGCGGCGCGGCCAGGCTGGTCACCGTCCGAGGGGTTCCGGATCTCGTCTCCGACGCGACAGACCAGGCCACTGCTCGGCGTCGTCGCCGTGCTGCTGATCCTGGTGAGCGGGGCGGCCGGCGCGATGCTGCACCTGCGGGCAGGGAGCCGGACCGACGTGATCGCGGTCGCGCGCACCATCCCCCTGGGCCATCGCATCACAGTGGAGGATCTTCGGCGCACGCCGATCAGCGCGGATACCGCGCTGGAGACGATCCCGGCCGCCCAGGCCGACCAGGTCGTGGGCAAGGTGGCCACCACGACGCTGCTGCCCGGGATGCTGGTCACGCCGCAGGCGCTCGCGTCCACGGTGATACCAGCGGCCGGCGAGGCGATCGTCGGGCTGGATCTGACCGGAGCCCAGCTCCCGCTACCGGCAGGCCAGCTCACGGCGGGTGTCCAGGTGCAGCTGGTGCGCACGCTGCCGCGTGAGACGTCACAGCCGGTTCCCGGCCCAAACGAGCAGGACAGCGACACGATCCTGGTGGACCATGCGGCGGTCTACAGCGTCGAGCCCGCGCCATCCGGCGACAGCGTGCACGTGGCGGTGGTGGTGGACCGCGCCCAGGCGCCAGTACTGGTCCGTCTGGCCGCCGCGAGCCAGGTCGGCGTTGCGGTGGTGCCGGCAGGTGGCGGATGAGCCTCATCGCCCTGGCCAGCGCCAAGGGTTCCCCAGGGGTGACGACGGTAACCGTCGCCTTGGCCGGCGCGTGGAGCGGGCGAGTGGCCATCGCCGAATGCGACCCCGCCGGCGGTGACATCGCGGCCCGCTTTGGGCTCCCCACCGCTCCGGGCCTGCTCTCGCTGGCGTCCCATGCGCGCCATCAGATGCGTGCTGACCACCTTTGGAAGCACCTGCAGCGGCTCCCTCCCGGCGGCGTACCGGTGCTGCTCGGCGTGCAGATGTTCGAGCAGGCCGCGGCGCTCGGGCGGGTGTGGGCGCTACTGCCACCGGCGCTGGCTGGTCTGGGAATGGACGTGCTGGCCGACTGCGGCCGCCTGGTACCGGGCATTCCTGCAGAGGCTGTCGTCCAGGCCGCAGACCTGATCCTGCTCGTGGCCCGCCCGACGGTGGAGGAGATCGCGAAGCTGGAGCAGCGGCTCGGCGCGCTCGAGGAGGATGGGCGCCCGACCGGCGTCGTCCTGGTCGGCGAGGCGCCCTACGACCGCGGCACCGTGGCGGGCCGGCTCGCCGCGGACGGTCTGCGGGCCCCGGTCCTCGGTGTGGTGGCGGACGACCCCGACGCAGCGAGCGTGCTGTGTGGCCGGCCCAGCCGTCGGCGTACCGCGACACGCTCCCACCTCGCACGTTCGTTGCTGGTTCGCTCTGCGCGTGAGCTTGCGGCCAGGCTCACCGCTCGGCTCAACGGCTCGCTGGCGGGCGCTGCCGCCGCCCTGTCGGGGCCGGAACTCGGCTCCATCCAGGAGGCTGGTCAGGATGGCAGTGACTGACCAGGCCCTCGTCGACGAGCTACACGCCCAGGTGGCCACGCGGCTTGCCGAGTGGCGCGAGGCCACAGAAGTCGGCGGCCGGCAGCTGACGCGAGAGGACGAGCAACGGTACGCGGCCTATCTGCTCGAGCAGTTCCTGGCCGAGCATGCCAGGCGTCGCATCGAGCGCGGCGAACCGCCCCCAGACCCTGAGCAGGACCAGGCGCTCGTCGAGAAGGTGCAGGCGGAGCTGTTCCGGCTCGGCCGGCTCCAGCCGCTGCTGGACGACCCTGAGATCGAGAACATCGACATCAACGGCTGCGACCAGGTCTGGCTGCACTACGCCGACGGCACCGTCAAGCAAGGCCCCGCCGTCGCCGGCTCCGACCAGGCGCTCATCGAGCTGATCCAGCTGGTCGCCGAGCGCAAGGGCCCCAACCCTCGACCCTTCAGCCGCAGCCAGCCACGCCTGCACCTCAAGCTCCCGGACGGCAGCCGCCTGTTCGCCACGATGGGCGTCTCCCACCGGCCCGTCGTGGCGATCCGCCGGCACCGGCTCATGCGGGTCTTCCTCCACGACCTGGTCCGCCTCGGCGCCATCGACCAGAGCCTCCACGCCTTCCTGGCCGCCCTGGTCAAGGCGCGCAAGAGCATCCTGATCGCGGGTGGCACCGGTGCCGGCAAGACCACCCTGCTGCGGGCACTGATCAACGAGATCCCGCCCATCGAGCGGCTGGTCACCATCGAGAACGCCTACGAGCTGGGCCTGCACGAGCCAGCGCTGGCCGACCTGCATCCCAACGTCGTGGCGATGGAGGCACGCGATGCCAACATCGAGGGCGAGGGGCAGATCTCCATGGCGGACCTGGTCCGCGATGGGCTGCGACTCAACCCCAGCCGGGTCATCGTCGGCGAAGTCCTCGGCGACGAGATCCTGACCATGCTGGAGGCGATGAGCCAGGGCAACCCCGGCTCGATGTGCACCATCCACGCCCAATCCTCGCTCGGGGCCTTCCAGCGCGTGGCGATGTACGCCGCCAAGTCTGTGCAGCGGCTGGACATGGAGACCACCTACCAGATGCTTGCCGGCGCGGTGCAGTTCGTGGTGTTCATCGCCCAGCGAGACGAGCGCCACCAGCCCGGCGGCGCCCTTCGCCGGTTCGTCTCCAGCGTCCGGGAGGTGACCGGCGCGGAGGGCAAGCGGGTCATCACCAACGAGGTCTACCAGCCACGCCCCGACGGCCGCGCCGTTCCCCGGCCCGGCGCACCGCTGCGCTGCCTGGAGGAGCTGGAGCTGGCCGCGTTCGACCGCGACTGGCTCCAGCAACCCACCGCATGGTGGTCGCCATGAGCACCGCACTGGCCGCCATGTCCGGCGTCGGCGTCGGCACCGGCCTCGCGCTGCTGCTGGTCGCCGTCTTCGGCACTGGTTCGCGCCCCGCCTCCCGGCCCTCGGTGCTGCGGAGCACGCTTCGCCGCGCAGGGGTCCGGCGGCGCCTGCTGGCAAGCGGCGGCGTCGGGCTCGCGGTCGGCGTGCTGACCCGATGGCCGGTTGGCGCGCTGCTGGCGATGCTCTTTGCGTGGTGGTGGCCGGCCTTGTTCGGCGCCAGGGGAGCTGTTGAGCAGGCAGTGGCGCGCATCAGCGCCATTGCCGCCTGGACGGAGATGCTGCGCGGCATGATGGCCGGTGCCGCCAGCATCGAGCAGGCCATCGTGGCGACGGTGCCGTTGGCGCCCGAGCCGATCCGCGACGAGCTTGCCGCCTTGGCGCAGCGGCTGCGCCAGGGTCAGCCCCTGGTGACGGCGCTGCGACCGCTGGCCGACGCGATCGACGACGACACCGGCGACCTGGTCGTCGGCGCGCTGATCCTGGCCGCGGACCCGACCCAGCGCAGCGGCAACCTCGCTGAGCAACTCGGCGAGCTCGCCGCGGCCGCGCGTGCCAAGGCCAACATGCGGCTGCGGGTGCAGGCCGACCGGGCCCGGCTGCACGCCGCCGCGCGGGCGATCATCGTGATCACCCTGGGCGTGATCGTGAGCCTGCTGCTGGTGGGCCGCTCCTTCCTGGCCCCCTACGGCACACCGCTCGGCCAGCTCGCCCTGCTCGGCGTGGGCGCTGTGTTCGCGATTGGTCTGGCCGGCCTGGGCTTGCTCGGCCGGCACGGCACGCCCGAGCGGTTCATCACCGCCAGCGGCCACCATCGGGAAGGAGACCGCTGACCATGACTGCCGCGATCCTGACTGGCTGCGGAGTCGGCGCTGGGCTTGCCCTGCTGATCGTCGCGCTGTGGCCGGCGCAGCGCGCGCTCGGCGCCGCACTCGAGATGCTGCGCGCTCCGCCGCCATCGACGGTGCTGGCCCTGACCCCGGCGGCGTCCTGGCAGGCACAGCTCGGCCAGGCCGTCACCCAGCTCACCCGCCGGCTCGGGATCGACCACCACCGCCTGCGCGCCGACCTGGCGCTGCTGGAGCGACCATTCCACGGCCATGTCGCGCGAAAGACGCTGTGGGCGGCGGGGGCCGGCCTCGCCGCCCCGCTGCTTGCCGGGCTGCTCGAGGTCGGGCGTGTGCATGTCCCGCTGCTCGCCCAGGCATGGCTGGCGGCTGGGCTGGCCATCCTCGGCTTCGCCCTGCCTGACCGACGCGTCCGCGCGGTGGCCCGCAAGCGACGCGCCCACCTGCGCTACACGGTCGGGGCGCTGCTGAACCTGGTCGCGATCAACCTGGCTGGCGGCGCCGAGGTCGACGAGGCGATCCACAACGCCACCCGCCTGGGTGACAGCTGGGGCTTCGCGCTGCTCCGCCAGCACCTGGAACGCGCCCGGCTGGCACGACAGAAGGTCTGGGCGGCCTGGGCCCAGCTCGGCGAAGACCTCGACCTGGCAGAGCTGCGCCAACTCGCCCAGCAGGTCGCCATCGCCGGTGACGAAGGAGCGCGCATGCGCCACGCCCTTGTCGCTATGGCCGAAGCTCTGCGCGACCGCGAGCTGGCCGAAGCCGAAGTGCGCGCCAGCGAGGCCAGCGAGCACATGGTCCTGCCGCTCACCTTCCTCGGCGGCGGCTTCCTGCTGTTGCTGGTGATCCCCGCGCTCACTCAGGTACTCGGAACGTTCGCCTTGTGAGGCGACTGACGTAACCGGAGGTACGCATGCCAGAGCTCATCTTGCTGCAACTCCTTTTCGCCGCTCTCCGCGCCCGCCTGGCACCAGCGCAGCCCCGCGACGCTGGCGCGCTGACCCTGGAACTCGTGGCGATCACGCTGATCCTTGTCGCCATCGCCGGCGTCGTCTTCACGATCCTTCGCACCAAAGCCCAGCAAGGTGCCACCCGGATCAGCCTCCCGTGACGACGCGGCGATGCGCGGCAGGATGAGCGGCCGGTCGTCCCGGCGGAGGGAGCAGGGCACGATCACCCTCGAGGCGGTCGTGATCTACCCGCTGGTGCTCCTGATCGCCTGGATCGGCATGCAACTCGCCCTGGTCTTCCTGGCCAACCGGGTTGCGCTGGCCAGCGCCGAGGAGGGCGCCCGCGCAGCCCGAGCACGCGCCGGCACAGTCACAGCCGGCGAGCAGCGCGCCAACCGCTACCTCGATGTGCTCGGCGCCGGGCTTGTCACCACCCCGACCGTCGAGGTCGTGCGCACCGTGGACACCGTCACCGTCCAGGTCAGCGGCCAAGCCCAACGGATCGTCCCGGGCTTCCCCGTCCGGGTCACCCAAGCCATCCACAGCCCCACCGAGCGCTTCCGCGCCGAAGCCCGTGGGTTCATCCCATGACCCTCCAGGGGTTCCGATCCCGCACGCACGACGAGCGCGGCTCGCTGGCGCTGGAGCTGGTCGTGCTCACACCGGTGCTGGTGCTCACGCTGTGGCTGTTTGGCGTGGTCAGCCTCCGTGCGATGGTCGCGCACGCCCAGGTAGACAGCGCCGCCCGTGACGCCGCCCGAGCCGCCTCGATCGCACGCTCGGCCCCAAGCGCCAAGCAGGCCGCATCTGTTACCGCTGCCGGCTCGCTGCACCAGACCCGTCGGACCTGCCACGCCGTCCAGGTCACAACCAACACCGAGCGCTTCCGACCCGGCGGCACCGTCGAGGTGACCGTCACCTGCACGATCCGGCTGCAGGACCTCGGCCTGCTGTTCATTCCAGGCGACCGGACCACCAGCGCCAGCTACGCCGCCCCGATCGATCTGCACCGAGGGATCCAGCCATGACCGGCCGCCAACCTGCCGTCGCCGACCAGAGCGGCAGCATCAGCACCTCGGTGCCGCTGCTGGTGCTCACCGTCCTGGTCGTGGTCGGGTTCGCCTTCGACGGCGGCAACGCCATCACCGCGCACCGCCGCGCGGTCAACCTCGCCGAGCAGGCCGCACGCGCCGGCGCCGAGCGCCTGGACATCGCCGCGCTCCGCTCGCGTGGCGTGTACCGCCTCGACCATGCCGCCGCCCGCGCCGCCGCGACCGCCTACCTCGCGAGCACCGGCAACACCGGCCAGGTCCAGCTCGGCCACGACGCCGACGGTGACTACCTCGAGGTGGTCGTCGGCTGGTCACAGCCCGCCGTGTTCGCCAGCCTGCTCGGGCGCAGCCGCTTTGTCGGCACCGGCCGCGCCCGCGCCCGCAACTGCCACGGCCTGACGACGGAGGAAGGCTGTTGACTCCCCGCCGGAGGTCGCAGCGTCGACGCGCCCGCAGCGTCGAGATCGTCCGAGCGCTGGGCGCGCTGCTGGTCCTGGCCGCCCTCGTCGGCGGCATCCCCGTCGTGCTGTGGCGCCTGGCCGGCTGGCCACTGCCCCACAGCCTCCCTTCCCCCTCCCAGCTCCGCGTCGCGATCACCCGCCCCCTCCCTGACGAGGTCATCGCCAACACCCTCGTCATCCTCGCGTGGGCCTGGTGGGCACACTTCCTGGCCTGTCTGCTCGCCGAGGCGGTCTCCGCCGCACGCGGGCGCCTGCCAGTCCGGGTCCCCGCCGGCTGGCTCAGCCAGACGATCGCCGCCCGCCTGATCGGCGCGATCCTGTTCCTGACCCCAACGGCCAACTTCGTCCAGCCGGGCGCCATCGCCGCACCCCGCCCCATCGCGGCCGTCGCGGTCGCCACGCCACCGCACGCCCAGCCGCACCTGAACGGATCCGCCACCACGATCCCTACGTCGGCGCCAGGACGACCAGACGGGCAGGCATCAACCGCCCAGCATCCGGTCCGCAAGCGCTACATCGTCCAGGCCAGACCGCCCGGCCAGCCACACGACACCCTCTGGGGGATCGCCCAGCGCCACCTCGGCGACCCGCTGCGCTGGCCGGAGATCTGGGACCTCAACCGCGGCCGCCCCCTGCCGGACCCCCCCGGCGGACACTTCACCGACGAGGACCGGATCTGGCCAGGCCAGGAACTCCTGCTGCCCCCCGACGCTGTCGGAGTCCCTCCCCTGGAGCACCCCACTCCCTCGCCACGGCCTCCACCGCCGACCCCGCCCCAGCTCCCCGGCCAGCAACCGCCGACACCGCCCCCCGACCGAACATCCCCATCGGCACCGGCCGCCCCGTCGACGACCTCCCCTGCACGACCAGCGCCCGTGCCGGGCCCCCCGGCGACGTCGGCGCCCTCGCCGGATGGCAGCCAGGGTGGACAGCGGCTGCGCATCGTCGCCGGGCTCGCCGGCGCCGGCCTGCTCGCCGTCGGCGTCCTCGTCTTGCTGACCAGGCTGCGACGCCGCCAGCAGCGTGCACGCCGGCCCGGCCGCAGGATCCCCCTGCCGACCGGCACCGCCGCCGATGTCGAGGTCGCGCTGCGCACCGAGCAGGAGCCTGACACCGCCCGCTTCCTCGACCTGGCCCTGCGGACGCTTGCCCACGCAACCCGCCAGGCCGGCCTGGACGCCCCCCAAGTCCAGGCCGTGCTGCTCACCGCAGACGACCTCGAGGTCCGCCTCGCCGACCCCAGCGACCACGCGCCGCCACCGTTCCAGCAGGCTGCTCCTGACCGCTGGCGGCTGGCCCGCAGCACCCCACCCGACCAGCTCCAGGACGCTGCCCCACAGGCGGTCGCGCCGTTGCCAGCGCTGGTCACCGTGGGGCAGGTCGAAGACACCCGCGTGCTGCTCAACCTCGAGGCAGCCAGCATGGTCGCCCTGGCCGGCGACCCGATCCAGGCCCGGGCGCTGCTGGACGCCTTCGCGGTGGAGCTGGCCACCAGCGTGTGGAGCGACCACCTCGACCTGGTCCTGGTCGGCTTTGGCGACGAGCTCGGCCCGCTGGAGCGGGTCCGTCACCTCGCCACGGTCGAGGACTTCCTGCCGGCCCTAGAGCGCCGCCTCAAGCACGCCCGCGAGCTGCTGGATGCCGAAGGGCACGCCTCCGCCACCGCGGCCCGCATGACCACCCAAACACCCGACAGCTGGACCCCGACCATCGTGCTGTGCGCCAGCCCACCCTCCCCAACCACTCTCGCACAGCTGACCGCCGCCGACACCCAACCCCACCGCCTGCCGCTGGCGATCGTCGCGGTCGGCGAGCTGCCACCACCGGCATGGCGCATCGACCTGGCAGGCGGCCACGCCACCATCGACCCGCTCGACCTCACCGTCCGGTCGCTGCAGCTCACCGCCGAGGCATACCAGGCCATCACCAAACTGCTGGCAACCGCGGCCAGCACCGACGACGTGGAACCCACCGCCCCGCCCTACGACACCCTGCACCGCCCCACCACGGCTCCACGGCTGCGGCTGCGTCTACCTCGCGTTGCACCCGTTGGGCGTGGACCTGGAGCGGCTGTGGGAGGCGCTGTGGCCCGAGCGACCGCTCAACCGCCCGACCCTGCATACCACGGTGTCGGTGGCCCGCAGCCGTCTGGGCGACGCGCCCGACGGCACGCCCTACCTGCCCAGCGCCCGCGACGGCCTGTACCGGCTCAGCCCCACCATCAGCGTCGACTGGACCCGGTTCCAGACCCTCACCCACCTGGCCGCCCAGGACCAGGAACGCGCCACCCAAGCGCTGCGCCAAGCCCTCGACCTGGTCAGCGGCAGTCCCTTGGAGTCGGCGGCACTCGGCGGCTACGAGTGGGCCCTGGTCCACCGCACCGAGATCGAGTCCGCGATCGGTGAGGCCGCCGAACAGCTCGCCCGCCGCTCCCTCGACGGCCACGACCATGCCGGCGCGACCTGGGCCGCCCGCCGCGACACCATCGCGCTTTACAAGAAACTCCGCGGAACCCGGCTGCTGCGCACTTGAGCCCGCGGTCCTGATCGGTTGGCCGGCACGAATTGCCTTACAGAGTGCCGCTGACGCTTCCAGGCTCAGCTATCCTGCTCGTCGCGAGCCGGACAGACGGTCAAAGCGCACGATACGGATCTCTCATCTGCGTGACGGGTCTGCTCGACGGCTCGGCAGGTCCGCGCCGGATGGTCGGGAAGGGCAGGGGAGCAGTGGGACAGCGGGAGCTGCGCATCATCCACGGCCGCCAAGACGCGCCCATCCCACCACCGCTGACGGCAGCCGACCTTCCGATCGGGCCGCTGGCAGGGCTGGAGCTGCCGCTATGGCGCTCACCGAGCGGTAAGGCAGAACACGCCTCCGCGCAGTGCCCTCATCTATCACGCGGCACCCCTCGGCAGACCCGCACCATCGTCCTGCCAACCAGCGGCACCCTTGCCGATCTGCCCGCCATCCCGCGCTGCCGCTCCTGCCCCGACCCACTTCCCGCCTACCATCAGCAAGCAACCCGACTGCTCTACGACGCTGAGGAACTTGCCAAGACCGCGACCACCCTGCGTAACGGCTATCACCTGGCCGCCTACGGCGAACTTCTACAAGCGGCACAAAACGATTCGCTGGACACCCATCAGGTGCGGGAGATCGACCGGCTGCTCCAGCCTGCGCTCCAGCGACTACGCCACGAACGTCAACGCCTGGTCCGCCAGCATCGATCCGCCTACAGCAACGACAAGGCGCGACGCGACTTGAAGACCATCACAGCCGCCGCCCTGCTCAAGGCCGACGTCGATCGCCGCCAACCCGGGCGCCTACGAGCCGAACTGCTGGACCTCTCCACCAGCCTCGTGGCCGAGCCCCCGCCGGATGCGCGCACTCCGATCGGGGACAGAGAACTGCTGGAGCTGTCCGACGCGTGGATCGCTCCCATCTCCGAACGCTACTCAAACAGCGCCGGCCTGGCGGAACTGGACACCGCCAAGGAGCGACTCCGTGAAGGCCTGAGCCGGCTGCTGACAACACGGGACCCGCGGGCAGGCCGTCGCGACCCACCCCCCGACGTCGACCGCCTGACCACCCTCCTGCACGTCGCCTGGGTCGGCATGCTGGCAGGCATGGTGGCCGAAGGCTCCACCCAGCACGTCGTCGTGGCGGTCGACCCTCGGATGGTCCTACCCCTTCCGCCGTGGGCGCCCACCCTGCTACTTGCCCAGTACCCATCCGCCACCCGCAACGTCAAGGGGCAGCCCTATCGCATCGCGATCGTGCCGAAGCTGTTCGCGGACCTCGTCACCCACTGGGACCGCGTAGCGCTGCACGTCATCGCCGAGTCGACCTGGCCTGATGACGCCGCCGTATGCCATGCCGTCCTCCAGCAAGTCCCCGCCCGAGCCTTCGTCGGCGACGAACCCTGGTGGCAGCGCCTCCGTCAAGGACAACTCCAGCGCCTCCTCAACAAGGCACGCGGGACAAGCCCAAGACGCCTCGGCGATTAGCCCCAATGCCATTCGGTTTGCTGCTTTGACGTGGTAGTGTCCGCTCCTTGTCGCTTCGTGGAAGGAGCGGACACGACCGGATGGCTCCCGCCGCACCCACCCTGTTGCCCTCGCCGCCGCCGATCACCGGGCGGATCGCGC
>WNGA01006532.1_pt1 | contig 20290 bp, 23 predicted proteins | sample 5400061 | NCBI WGS metagenome assembly WNGA01 (sample SAMN13153366, study PRJNA577476) | soil metagenome | isolation source: 100 cm soil or saprolite under grassland replicate 2 | place: USA:California | collected 2016-06-15
GGCAGGAGGGCGGACCAACATCCGCTCGGTGTAGTACGCATGCATCCGCATCCGCTCGGATTCGGTGGCGGTGAGCGGACCGGGCTTCTCGAGGATCGTGGCGGGCACGCCGTGCACGCCGAGGTCGTGGAGCAGCGCCGCGCGGCGAAGGGTGGTGACCTCATCCTCCGGGAGGCCGGACAGCTCGGCCGCTCGGGCACACAGGCCGGCGACCGCGCGCGAGTGGCCCGCCCGCGACGGCGAACGCAGGTCGGTGAAATCCGCGATGGCTTCCAGGGCGTGGTCGAGTTCGTCCTCGGCCAGCCGTTGCTGCAGCCCCGGTTCATCTGCGATCAACTCGTTCCAGTCGGTGATCGCGTCCAAGTCGGCCAGCACCTCGCCGGCGCTCCGGCAGAAGGCGTCCACGACGGCCGGGGCGAATTGCGTGCCGCGCCGGGCCCGCGCCACCCCAACCGCTGCGTCGACGCCATCGGCTCGGTGAACCACCTCCACGCCGTCGGCGATGTGGAACAGCCGAACCACTGGGGCGATCAGTTCGCCGGCGATGCCGGATGGCACGCCCTTGCCGTCCCAGCGCGTGAAGACCTGCTGCAACGGATCGCACACCTCGGCGCCCAGCCCGAGCCTCTCGGCCATCCGCGCGGTCGTCAGGCAGTGAGAGAGGAGCCCTCGCTCGACGCCCGCGCCACGGGTGAGCACGAGTTCGGCCCCGAGGCGAAGGCGGTGCAGGGCCGGGCTCCCTGCCCCGACGTGGCGAAGCGCGAGGCCCAACATGGGAAGCCCGGCACGATCGACGGGGAGGCCGTCCCGCCGGAACGCGATGTCATCGCCGAACCAGGACGCCACCACCGGCGTGTCCGCCACACACCCGACCCACGCCAGCGTGACCACGTAGTACAGCCACTGGCGCTCGTCCGCTCTGAGTCCCATCCGGTCACCCAGTCGCGCGGCGATGAGCCAGGACCGCAGCACGTGCTCCACCGGCTGACCCAGCCCGAGGTCGGTCGCCAGTGAGAAGGCCGCCACCAGCTCGGCGAGCCGAACACCCGAATCGCGCTGGTCACCCCCCACATGGGTAGGGTAGGAACCTGAGCTTCGAGTGTCACCAGCGGGTAAAGCCTCCGGAGTTCATCTGTCCAGCGAGACCGGGATCGACGACCACAGCCGGTTCTGCGTGGCCGCGGGGGTGGTGACCCGGGCATTTCCAAGGGCGGTGTGCGAGGTCCTTGCCACCTCCCTGGCCCGGTGGGGGATCCCCGATGAGATCCTGACCGACAACGGCAGGGTGTTTACCGGACGGTTCGGACCCCAGCCCGTCGAGGTAATGCCCGACCGAATCTGCCGGGAGAACGGGATCTCCCACCGTCACACCCGGGGTCCGCTCGCCCACCACCACCGGAAAGATCGAGCGGTTCCACCAGAGCCTCCGCCGGGGGTTCCTGGCCGACCGGACGTTCCCCTCGATCGAAGCGGCCCAGGCCGCCCTGGATGCCTGGGTGGAGGACTACAACACCGCCCGCCCCCATCAGGCCCTGGACATGGCCACCGCCGCCCAGCGGTTCCGCGTCACCCCCCTCGCCAAGGGGCGGGTCTCCGTGCCGGTCGACGCACGGGAGGTCCACCGGGGACAGTGGGTCCTCAGGCGGGTGGGCTCGAACGGGGTGGTCTCGGTGGACAACCAGCTCTTCTCCGTCACCAACGCCTACAGGGGTGAGTTGGTCGACGTCTTCGTCGACGGGCGCGTGATCCGGGTCTGGAGCAAGAACCACCTCATCAGAACTGTTGCCCGCACGCGGGAAGGGAGGTCAGGAAGGTCAGAGCTGATGGGCTACACGTCAACGATCAGCCGCTCTCCCTCCCGCAGCTTCCGGACGATCTGCTCAGGCGTGTGCTTCCTGCCTTTCATCGTTCCTCCTGGCCGGGTCGGCCGTGGCGGATCCCTCATACCAGGTGGGCCCGTTTCAGGGGGTCAGGTCACACTAGCGGGACGAGGACTCGGCCATATCGCCAGGTCAGTGTGGATGACGCCGGCGCCGTTGCAGTTGGGGCAGGCGCCCTCGGAGTTGGCGCTGGAAAGCGCCGGCTTCACGCCGTTGGCCTTCGCGATACGCCGTGCAGATCGGGTCGAGTAGTCCGGTGTACGTCGCCGGGTTGCTCCGTCGCGAGCCGCAGATCGGGGTCTGGTCGACCGCCCACTCCGTCCCGGCCCGGCACCGAGCCGTGGATCAGTGAGGCTCAGTCCTCAGCTCACCGCTTTCTTCACGAGCGCGCCGATCCTTGCCTCTTCGGCGGCGGTCAACTCCTTCAGCGCGAAGGCGACCGGCCACAGGGCGCCTTCGTCGAGGTTCGCCGCGTCGCTGAAGCCGAACGTCGCGTACCTCGTTTTGAACTTCTGCGCGCTTTGGAAGAAGCAGACGACCTTGCCGTCCTTGGCATACGCGGGCATCCCGTACCAGGTTCTCGGCGAGAGGGCTGGCGCGCTGGCTTTGATGATTGCATGGAGCCGCTTGGCCATGGCGCGATCCGGTTCCGGCATCTCGGCGATCTTCGCGAGCACGGCGCTTTCCCCGTCCGCCTTGACCGCGCGCGGGCCGCGGCGCGCGGCCGCCTTCAGCTCTTGGGCGCGCTCCTTCATCGCGACTCGTTCCTCGTCCGTGAATCCCTTGAACGTCTTGCCCATCGCGGTGGTGCTCTTGGCGGACTTCTGCGTGGCCTTCTTTGCGCTCATCGTTCCCTCCTGTGCAGGCTCTCCGATGTCCTACTTGTCTCTTACCAGCTCTGCGCGACCAGCTCGTAGGACTCGTGCTTGCATAGCCATTCGTCGGTCCTTTCGTCTCTCGTGGCGATCAATCCTAGCCGTGAGGGGGCGATTCGCAGACCCTCTCATGAGGTTGGGCTTGAGACTCGCCGCCGGGCTAGCCTTCGTCTTCTTTGGAGTGGCGCTCCTGACTCCCCCTGATTGTTGAGGCCGCTCAACCGTACGAGCCGGCTCGGCACAGCAACAACCTTCCCCTGCAGCCGGGGCTTTGCTCCGTATGTGGCCAAGGGGAAATGGCGCGCCCCCGAGCCCCCGGCCATCAAGCCGCCGGTCAGCGTGCCACGCGATAGGTGATGTGCGTGGCAAACGGTGACTGGAGCAGGCGCAGGTGCTCCAGGTTCACCGTCTCGTCGAACCCATCGAACAGGCGCTTCCCCCCCGCCGAGGATGACCGGTGCGATCGAGATCGACACCTCGTCAAGGTATCCGGCGCGAAGCGCCTGACGAATGACGTCCGCCCCACCCCCGACGGCGACGTCCTTGCCGCCCGACGCCTCCCGCGCCCGGGCGATCGCCTCGTCCAGGCCGTTCAAGAAGGTGAATCCGCCCTCTGCACGAGCGTCCTCCGGCCGGTGGGTCACGACGAAGAGCGGGACCCCGAAGGGATTGTTGCCGCCCCACGCCTCCGCGGCCTCGTACATGTTGCGGCCGATGGCCACGGCACCGGAGCGAGCCATGGCCCCGTCGAGGTATTCCTTGTCCGCGCCCGTGCCCTCGCCTCTCGGCGGCTGGTCGTAGCTCCACGGGCCGCCGAAAGACCCAGTAGTGGAGTCGCTCACCGCCGTCGCCAAGACCCCGGCCGGGCCCGTCGTTCGGACCCGTGATGTAACCGTCCAGCGAGAACGTGATGCCTGCGGCCACCTTCGTCATTGCGTCCTCCTCCGTCGTCACCCTCGCAGGTCAGACGGCTGGGGCCCTCGAAACTCATCGCCGCCAGTTCCGGCCTTAGGTATTCGCGGTCCCCCCTCCCGCTGGGGTTGCGAGGGAGTCGAGGGACCTGATCTGCTCAGGCAACTCGAACTGCCGGGCGTTCACCCGCGGCGGTACCGTGCGATCGCGATCGGCGCGAACACCAGCACGATCACGGCCGACCAGATCACGGAACGCGTGATGAAGTAGCTCGCCGGGTGACCGAGCAGTGCCTCGGCGCGCGCCCCTCCCGCCAGGCTTCGCACGGCGTCGACCATGTACGTGACCGGCTGATGCTCGGCGATGGCGCGAAGCCCGCTCGGCATGGAAGAGATGGGCACGTAGGCGCTGGACACGAACGTGAACGGAACCAGGATGAGGGAGAGTCCCTGCGCCGCTTGCGCGTTGCCAGCGTAGAGCCCGGTGGTGATGAACACCCACTCGAAGGCGAAGAGGTACACCATGATCAGGCCGACGGCGATGAATCCGTTCCCGACTCCGTCCTCGAGCCGGAAACCAACGAGGAAGCTCACGATCGCCATGGCCACGAGCCCCCACACCTGCATGGCCGTGTCGGCTAGGGCCCGCCCGGCCAGCACGGCGCTGCGAGGAATGGGCAACGAGCGGAGCCGGTCGAACAGGCCCAAGCCCACATCCTCCGTGACGGCGACGGCGGCGCCCATCCCCTGCCAGATCAGTCCCGTAGTGAGGATTCCGGGGATGACGAAGCCGACGTACCCAAGATTCCCGGCGCCGATTGCCCCGCCGAAGATGTACCGGAAGATCAGCAGGAACATCACGCCCTGCACCGTCGCGGTCCAGAACAGCTGCGGCGTCCTCAGGAACTTGAGCCAGCCCCGTTTCGCGATGACCGCAACGCTCGCGACGAGGGACGGTGATCGTGTGGCGACGCCCACGCTAGCCATGACGGATCTCCTCCCTCACGTCATCGTCGGTTGGCACGAGGCTCAAGCCCATGGCCGGAGCATCCGCGTCGGCTGCTCGCCCCTTGGACCTGGCGCCATCCGTCAGCGCGAGGAACACCTCGTCGAGTCTGGGCGGACGCAGGGCCACGTCTTCCAGCGTGATGCCCCGCTCCTCGAGTGGCCTGAGTGCCCTGCCGAGTTGTTCCCAGCCTCCATCCACGACCACCATCACCCGGCGCGTGGACTCATCGATCTGGGCTTCGCCGTCCCCGATCGTGGCGAGCGCGCTCGCCACCTCGGCGACGTCCTCGGGAGCGCGGACGTGGACCTCGACCACCTTGCGCCCTGCGCGCTTCTTCAACTCGGCGGGTGTGCCCTGGGCGATGGTTCTGCCGTGATCGATGATGACGATCTGATCGGCCAGGTGGTCGGCTTCGTCCAGGTATTGGGTGGTGAGCAGAACGTTGGTCCCCCGGTCGACGAGCCCGCGCATCGCGTCCCACAGGTCGAGGCGGCTTCGTGGATCCACACCCGTGGTCGGCTCGTCGAGCAGCAACAACCGAGGGGCGCCGACCAGACTCGCCCCGAGGTCCAGCTTACGGCGCATGCCCCCCGAGTACGTTCGCACAAGACGGTCCGCGTCCTCGGCGAGGCCCAGCTGCTCGAGCACCGGCGTGCTGTTGGCGCGAGCCGAGGCTCGGTCCTGCCCGAACAGGCGCGCGACCATCTCGAGGTTCTCGCGTCCGGTCATCGCCGGTTCGACCGCGGCGAACTGACCGGCGAGCCCGATCGCAGATCGCACGGCGTGTGCCTCTCGAACCACGTCGTGCCCGAAGACGCGCAGCGTGCCTGCGTCCGGCTTGAGGAGCGTCGCGATGCACCGCACGAAGGTGGTCTTGCCCGCGCCGTTGGGGCCCAGCACGGCGAGGATCGACCCCTGCTCGGCGAACAGGTTCAGTCCGTCGAGGGCAGTGGTCTTCCCGAACCGCTTGACCACCCCGGTGGCTTCGATCATCGCTGTCATCCCGTTGCTCCTTCAAGCTCGTCGAGTCCGGTGCCTTCACTCATATGACCGAGCGGGGGCCGAATGTGTGACCGGTGAGGGTCCCGCCGTCACATTGGGCGGCTCTCATCGGTCAATGTGGTGAGATGCGAGGAGCGGTAGGACCGGTGAACGAGTCTGAGTGGCTGGCTGAGCGATTCGAGGAGCACCGCTCGCACCTGAGGGCGGTCGCGTACCGGATGCTCGGTTCGCTGGCCGAGGCGGACGACGCCCTCCAAGAGGCCTGGATCCGGCTCAGTCGCACCGACACCAGCGGCGTGGAGAACCTCGGTGGGTGGCTGACGACGGTCGTGGCCCGGGTGTGCCTGACCATGCTGCAAGCGCGGAGGTCCCGTCGGGAGGAGCCTCTGGACGCGCACGTCCCGGACCCCGTGGTGACCGTGGAGGAGGGAATCGATCCGGATGAGGAAGCGCTCCTGGCCGACTCGGTTGGCCTGGCGATGCTCGTGGTCCTCGACACCCTGCCTCCGGCCGAGCGTCTGGCCTTCGTGCTGCACGACGTGTTCGACGTCCCGTTCGACGAGATCGCCCCCATCCTCGGGCGCTCCCCTGTGGCGGCACGACAGCTCGCGAGCCGCGCCCGCCGCAGGGTCAAGGGGATGGCCCCGGTTCCCGACGGGGATCTCGCTCGCCAGCGGGAGGTGGCGGGAGCGTTCCTCGCCGCGGTCCGTGCCGGTGATTTCGACGCGCTCGTCGCGATCCTCGACCCCGACGTGGTGCTCCGCGCTGACGGGGGCGCCCTGCCCGCAGGAGCATCCAGGGTGATCCGGGGGGCCGAGGCGGTGGCCGGGCAGGCGCTCGCGTTCTCGCGGTCGCGGCGGCTCCTGCCCCTGGTGCAACAGGTCCTCGTGAACGGGGGCCCCGGGTTCGTCGCCCGCTCACCCGATGGGCGCCCGCTCTCGGTCGTGGGCATCACCGTGGCGGGTGGGAGGATCGTTGAACTCGACATCCTGGCCGACCCGAAGCGCCTCCGCCGGCTCAACCTGGCAGAGCTCGATGAGGGATAGTTCGCGACGGAAGGAGAACGGGATGCAGTCTGAGGCCATCACGTACGAGCGGCTTCGCGCCGCCCTCACCGGGAGGGTCATCGGTCCCGACGACCAGGACTACGACGAGGCGCGGACGATCTTCTACGGCGGCTTCGATCGAAGTCCCGCCGCGATCGCTCGGGTCGCCGACGCGAACGACGTGGCGCGCGCCGTTCGATTCGCGGCCGAGACGGGGACGGAACTCGCCGTTCGAAGCGGAGGGCACAGCGTCGCCGGGCACGGCTCGACCGACGGCGGCATCGTGCTCGACCTGGCCGAGATGAAGGCCCTCGAGCTCGAGGGGGACGGTCACGCCGCGTGGGCCGAGACCGGACTCACGGCGGGCGAGTACAGCGCGGCGGCCGGCGAGCACGGGCTCGCGACCGGGTTCGGCGACACGGCCTCGGTCGGGATCGGCGGGATCACGCTCAGCGGCGGCGTGGGTCTTCTCGTGCGCAGGTTCGGCCTGACGATCGACGACCTGCTCGCCGCGGAGATCGTGACGGCCGACGGGGAGCTGCTTCGCATCGACGAGCGGACCGATCCCGACCTGTTCTGGGCGATCCGCGGCGGGGGCGGCAACTTCGGCGTCGTCACGCGGTTTCGATTTCGCCTCCACGAGCTCCCGTCGGTCGTCGGCGGCATCCTGATCCTGCCGGCCACGCCGGACGTCGTGGCATCGTTCGTTGAGGCGGCGGTCGACGCGCCCGAGGAGCTCTCGACGATCGCCAATGTCCTGCCGGCGCCACCGATGCCCTTCGTCCCGCAGGAGCACCACAGCAAGCTGGTCGTCATGGCGCTCATGGCCTTCGCGGGGGAGACGGAGGCCGGACAGAGGGCCATCGCCCCGTTCCGTTCGCTCGCCACCCCCATCGCCGATATGGTCCGGCCCATGCCGTATCCCGAGATCTACCCGCCCGAGCAGCCCGGGTTCCACCCGATCGCGACGTCCCGCACGATGTTCGTCGACGAGATCGACCGGTCCGGGATCGAAACGATGCTCGAGCGCCTCGAGACCTCCACCGCGATGATGCGCGCGGTGCAGATCCGGGTGCTCGGTGGGGCGATGGCCCGCGTGCCGGCCGACGCCACCGCCTTTGCCCACCGGGACCGGCGGTTCATGGTGAACGTCGCCGCGATGTACGAGCGGCTGGAAGAACACGAGGCGTACGCGCCCTGGGTCGCCGACCTCGCGGCGCAGCTGCAGCGTGGGCCGATGGGTGCGTACGTCGGATTCCTCGGCGACGAGGGCGCGGCCCGGGTCCACGACGCGTACCCGAAGCCGACGTGGGACCGGCTGGCCGAGGTGAAGGCGCGGTACGACCCCAGGAACCTGTTCCGCCTCAACCAGAACGTTCGGCCGGCGGATAGCTGACACGTCCGGAAGCCTCGTCAAGGACTCGGGGTTGAACGAGCTCGAACCGTGGGTGGCAGGCCGTCCAACGGTCCCTTCCTGATCAGGGCCGGTCTGTTTCGCAGGCATCACGGAGCACGACTTCGCGGGGTCGGCGTGCAACGCCGTCCCGAGAGGCCCCAGGTCCGCTGAGCGGTGCACCCCATCCAAAGGATCCCACCAGGCTGCCGCGTCCCCACGGGAGGCGGACGCCGTCGGTCCCGGATCCCGGGTGGGCGTACTGTGATTGGAGGGCTGACAGCAACGGATCGTCCCGAAAAATGGAGCCGCCGGAGTCCGAAGAACCCCAGCGGCTCCCGGTTCGAGCGTCCCTCACTCCTGAGCGGGCGAAGAACACGACCTGCTCGGCCTTGATCTTCTCGTCCTCATCGAGCAGGTAGAGCCGGGCCGCCGGGAGGGCCACTTTCGCCCCGCCCGGACCGAGAGCCGCCTGGACGGTGACCATGATCAGGGCGTTGCGCTCGTCGCCCAGGCTCGCATTCACATCCAGGCTTGCCGGCAGGACGCCTTGCGCGAACTCCTTCAGGCCGTGCATGTAGTCGTCGGCGCCCGTGAGATCCGTGTCCTTCATAACCGGCTGCGTCGTCGTCGCCCTGACGTGGACGTCGGGCGCGTCGTTGAGGGCAAGGTACTCCCGTTGGAACGTCGTCCGTTCGGCGTCCGAAGTGTCCGCGTGTGCCTTCTCGCCGTAGACGAGCAGCGCGTACTTCATTCTGCTCCTGCTTTCGATGCGCGCCGTCACCCATGCGACGAACGGGGACCGCGGACAGCGACATCCTCCTCCTCCTCTCCAGCTGGACCGCGCCGCGAAGCCGCAGCATCGCCGCAAAGGCCTTGTTCCCGAGGGACGTGGAACCCGCCGCCCGTCGTCAGGACTAGGAGATTGAGGTTCACGACTGCAAGCTGAGTGCGCTGTTGGTAAGCGCTCTTCCGGGCGGGGCCACCACGAGTCACAGGATCAACGAAGCTCAGGAGTCAGGACCCACGGTGCTCCCTCGTCCGTCGCGGCGTGTCGAGGGTTCGCGAGCTCTCGCGAATACCCAGTCGGGCTCTCTGTGAGACTCTCACGCACCGCGATCATCGCAACCTTTACGGATCCCATCGTGAGGATCTCGAGCCCTCAAGCCGCACAGTGCGCCTGAGTTAGACCGCCGATCGCGCGCCTATCGCTTGGTGGGAAGGGAGCGAGCGTACCTCACGCCGAGCGTCACCCACTTCGCAAGCTGGCGCTTGGTGCGCACGTCATCCGGGGCGACTCGTAGCCATCCCTGCATCTCCCGGCCCCGCATCTCCATGGGGCGAGCGTTCGTGGTGGCGACGACCCTGTTCGACTGCGCTGGGTCGACCCGAACTAGCACTCCCCCTTGGCCGCTCGCGGCGACGGCCATGTTGCCCCCGATGAGAAAGGCGAGCCCGCCGAACATCTTCTTCTCGGTCAGATCGGCTTCGCCCAGCAGTTCACGGATCCGATCGGCAAGCTCCTCGTCGTACGCCATGGCCGCGATGGTACGTCGTGACCGCGAGGGACCTCGGCCTCACCCGGCGCTGTGTTCCGCACGGTAGCTCACGAGGCGCTTAACGAGGTCGTAGGGGGCCCAGCGCGAACAGGTGGCCGCCATGAACGGGGGTTCCCACCGGGCCAGCTTGGTCACGGCGCCCCGGCCACCGCCGCGTGCGTGTCGGAGGTTCGATTCCTCCCCGGGGGCGACTCCCCGGGGGCACCGAACCGAACCTCCGACGTGACGGTGAGGAGACAAACGGAGGAGTTCCGAGAGGGGCCGCGACAAATTGTCCGGGGGCCCGCCCGCCGTTTGGGTGAAGGGCGGATCGAGAGTAAGAGAGTCATCACGAGTGGATCCTGAGCCCGAACCAAGTTCGAACGACCGGCCGTTGGAAGACATGGTCGAGATCAGCCAGCGGTGGTTCCTTCCGCTCTCGGCCATGTCCACGCGTACCAGATGATCAGCACCAGGAGGGCGATCTCCACGATGCTCAGCAGGTAGAAATACGCCCACGATTCGCCGATCACAGAGGCCACAATGGACACGATGTAAAGGATCGGCAGCACGATGTTCGTCCAGCGGTTGACCCTCGGCCTGAGGACGAGCGTGAGGAAGACCATCAGGCTCGCGATCGCGATGTACACGGAGACTACGAACAGGAAGCCCTGCGTGATCTTGATCCCCGAGACCTTCCCTGCGATGACTTCCTCGATTCGCCCGGTGTTGAAGAACCCGAAGATGTCTCCGTAGGCGAACAGGAAGAGCATCGCGATCCACAACGCAGCGATCTTGAGTCGGATGCCGATCTTCCCGTCTTCGTGGATCCTGGAATTGGACGTCGACACCGTGGGGTCCCCCTTTCCCGCTGCTCCTCATGGCAGTAGCCCCTCACACCGGCCATGGGGTTCCGCGCCTCGCCGGCATCGGCGTCGCCTCACACCGTGATGACCACCTTGCCGCGAGCGTGCCCTTCCGCCAGGTACCGAACCGCCTCCGAAGCATCGATCAGCGGATAGGTCTTGCCGACCACCGGCGTGACCGTGCCGGCTTCGATCAACTCGGCCAGCGCCTGGAGGTCCTCACGCCTCACCTTCGAGGTCACCGGACGGAGCCTCTTGCCGGTGAACAGGGACAGGATCGGCGCCCGAAGGATCTGTCGGAAGAAGCCGCCGGTCCAGTTGCCTCCGCCTTCGCCGCCCACGATCGCGAGCGTTCCGCCCTTGGTGAGCGCGCGGCTGAGCGCCCTGACCGGACGACGCCCGGCGGCGTCGACGATCACTTCCCACCGGCGCGTCCCGTCCGAGAAGTCCTCGCGCGTGTAGTCGATCACCTCGTCGGCGCCGATCGAGCGGACGAGGTCCAGCTTCGACGTGCTGGACACCCCGGTGACCTCGGCCCCGAACGCCTTTGCGATCTGCACCGCGAGCGTGCCCACGCCGCCGGCCGCGCCGATCACCAGGATGCGCTGCCCCGCCCGGAGCTTCGCCACGTCTCGGAGTGCCTGGAGCGCGGTGACTCCTGAGACCGGGACCGCCGCGGCCTGTTCGAAGCTGAGCCGGGCCGGCTTGCGCGCCAGCTTCTCGGGCCGGGCGATCGCGAGCTCCGCGAACGAGCCCTGGGCTTCACCCATCACCTCGTCGCCGGGCCGGAAGCCGGTGACCTTCGGGCCGACCGCCTGGACGACCCCCGCGACGTCACTGCCCCGCACGCCGGCCCGCATCTTGTAGAAGCCGGGCATCAGGCGCACGAAGTACGGACGCCCCGTCATCAGGTGCCACACGTCCGGGCCGCACCCGGCTGCGCGCACCCGGACGAGTACGTCGGCCTCCCCTATCGCGGGGTCCTCGACGTCTCGGAACTCCAGCACGTCGGCGGAGCCGTACCGATCCTGCACGATCGCTTTCATCACGTATCCTCCTGTCTCTCCCCTCCCCCCTCGAGCTGGTGGCGAGGCCCAGCGAGGACCTTCGATCAACAGCTTGACCATTGTCCATGGGCAGGGGTAAAGTCACCGGCGGAGACCGCTGGGACCTTCGGGTTCCGGCGGTTTCCATTTTTCCGGGCCACCGGGGACAGGTCGATCAGCTCACTCGTGTGCCGCCGTTCTCCGCTTCTGTACCGGGATGGACATCAACGAGAAGGGCCCAGACCGGCACGGGCTCCAGAACCCGGCCCGTCACGCTCATGGAGCCACACCTCGACGGCTTGGCGGTCCTCAAGGCAATGCAGGAGGAGAGGCTCGAGGCCAGGGTCCTGGTCCTCACGTCCTCTCAGAACGAGGATCACTTGCTGGCCGCTGTCCGTGCAGGCGCCCTCTCGTTCCTGCCGAAGACCGCCGGCGCGGATCTGGTGGTCGAATCGGTGCGGGCCGCCTCGCGTGGGGAGAGCGTGCTCGAGCCCTCGGCCACCGCCCGGCTCCTTCGCGAGCTCCGGGGGCGGGCGAAGCGCGACCCGTTAGATGAGTTGAGCCCCCGCGAGCCGGATGTCCTGAAAGCGATGGCACGGGGTCGATCGAACCGGCAGATCGCCAAGGACTTATCCGTGACAGAGGAGACCGTGAAAAGCCACGTGTCGAGCATCTTGGCGAAGCTCGGGCTGTCGGATCGCACACAGGCTGGCATCTTCGGGCTGCAGCACCATCTCGTCCCCCTGGATGAAGCATTGGACGAATAGCCCGCACTCACGAGGCACGTCAAGGTGAGCGCGTCAAACGCCTTCGCAGCCGCTGGCCGAGTCGTACCAGGCGTCGGAGGTCTGGTCCGACTGCCCCCGAGGGCGCGACCCTGACGCTGTTCGAACCTTTCCTACTACTACCAGCGTTCTTGGTTTGTATCGAGTAAGCCAAGCACGCGGAGAGAGGACAGCGGCGCGTCCTCCCGGCTTATCACCCACGGATCGAATTGTCCGATCACGCTCCCCGCTTGGGCTCATCACCCCGCTTCCCGGTGCGGCCTCCTCGCGCTCGCCGACGGCCGCGGCTTCACCTCGGAGTGCGACCCCGGGGACGAAATGCCTGGTCAGGAGGGGTGGGGGGGGAGGACTTGAACCTCCGACCGGCGGATTATGAGCCCCCAATGACCTGGACGAATAGAAGGAAAGGGCATTTGACCACGCCTTTTGTCTTTGGTCCCTTGCGGTCATCATTGGTCGTTGTTGGACCTCGTAGCGACCAGAGAGAGACCAGTCGAACGCCATCTCCCGTGGAAGGCGTTCCGCCGCCAAGGGTTTACGAAGCGAGTCGGTGGTCGTTCTCGGAGCCTCAGCTCGTTCCGATCACAGCAGTCGAGGACCGACGAGCGCTCCTCGCGCTCGCCGACCCGCTGACTACATTGTTCACCGACGCATCGCCTGACGGCGCCGAGGCCAGACAGGTAGGTTCGAGTCCTGTCGGGTGCACGACCCTGACGGTGTGCGAACCTTTTCCGCAACGTGGCGGGCATCTTCCCGACCTTCGCGGCCTCGGCCGCGACCTGACACGAACGAGACACACGGGGCCGGCCCGATGTCGAGTCAGCAGGAGGTTCCAGGGTTCGAGGGATGGGTTCTTCAGCTCTCGGCAGTCGTATCGGCGTAGGAGGTCTTCCGACCACCGACTCAACGGAGAGGAGAAGAGGCCAGTGTCCACGCGCAAGAGAGTCGTCGAGAGGTACATCGAGGGATTCCGTCGCGGTGATCACGCCCAGATCTTGTCGTGCCTGGCGGATGACGTCGTGTGGGCTCTGCACGGCTACAAGACGCTCCAGGGCAAGGAGGTCTTCGATGCCGAGATCGAAGACGAGGGCTTCGAGGGCAGCCCGACGCTCACCATCGACCGCCTGATCGAGGAGGGCGACACTCTCGCCTGTACCGGCGGCGGAAGCGTCGCCGAGAAAGGCGGCACCAGGCGGGAGTTCGCCTTCTGCGAGGTGTTCAGCTTCACAGGCCACGCGGTCCGCCGACTCGACACCTACCACGTTTGGCTCACCTGACCGAAGCGGACGCACTCGAAAGGAGCCACTAGATGCAGATCCGAACCCGCATGTGCATAAGCCTCGACGGCTACGTGACCACGCCGGACGGCTGGCCGGCTCAGCTCGCCGATCCAGCATTCGATCCCGAGACCTACGGTTTCGTCGAGTTCCAGAAGACCTGCGACGCCGTGCTCATGGGTCGGACCACGTTCGAGCCCGCTCTGGGCGCCGAACTGTGGCCCTGGCCGGACCTGGACGTCTTCGTGCTCGGCTCACACCGTCCGCCCGGTACCCCGGAGCACGTGGTTGTCGACAGTGACCCGGCGCGGCTGCTGGAAAAGCTCCGAGGGGCTAACAAGGGTGGCGACGTGCACCTCGTGGGCGGCCCGCGCACGATCGAGACGTTCCGTACCCTCGGCGCGCTCGACAAGCTCGGACTGATCGTTCTGCCACTGCTGATGGGAGAAGGGATGAGGCTGACGCCGTCACTGAGCCCGGACACCGCCCTGACGTTCGAGTCCGAGTGGGTCCTTCCGGGCGGCCCGGTGGAGATCGTCTACGGAGTCGGGAAGAACGCGGGCGGAGCGCCGGCCCGCGGCACCGGTTGATCGACTATCACGCGAACCGCCCCACTCAGCGTCGTCCCGCGCACAGCCGTCTTGCGGTATCCGGCCCGTCGGATCTTGCCGTGAAGCGAAGCAAGCACAAGCGTCGGGCCTCCTACCAGCAGGTTTGAGTTCGTATTGTGTAAAGCCAAGTGCACTCGCACCTTGACGAATACGCTGACAAGTTGCCTGCTAGAAGCGCAGATCGGATGTCCGATCGCTCGTCGTCAACCCCCACGTGTTGGGGTTCGAATAGGCTCCTGGCGCTCTTACTCGTTCGATCGTCGATTGGCGTCCAAGGTTTCGGAGGAACAGGATGAGCGATACGAGCACCGGAAACGGCAAGGTGGTCGTGAACAGGTCGATGTCGCTTGACGGCTTCATCGCCGGTCCCGGCCACGCGATGAACTGGATCTTCGACTTCGTGGCCCCAGACGAGTTCCCGGAGATCGCGGCGGCCACCGGCGCCATGCTCATCGGGCGGCGGACCTACGAGGTGGCCAACAGGATGGAGGCCGCCGGCGAGCATAGCGGCAAAGAGTACGGCTTTTCCGGACCCTTGTTCGTCATGACCCACGAGCCGCCGGACCCGCCGGACCCGGCGGTCACGTTCCTCACCGGTGACATCGGAGAAGCAGTCGCTACGGCACTGTACGCTGCGGGCGAGAGGAACCTCGAAATCCTCGGTGCTGACGTGGCCGGCCAGTGCCTGCGGCGGGGGCTCGTCGACGAGATCCTGGTGTATGTATTGCCGGTGCTGCTCGGCGACGGCATCCGGTTCTACTCCTCCCCGGGTCTCGCGAGGATAGATTTGGAACCGCTCGGCAGCACGCGGTCGGGGGCCGTCACCATCCTTCGCTTCCGCGTCCGCAAGCGGTCATCGGTGTAGTACTGCGGCCAATGACGCACCCGAGATAGGAAGGCCTGCTGCGCGGGCTCCAACCCCGTCGGCCTTCCACTATGGCGGCGCCGCCAACTCGATGATCAGAGGTGATGCGGGTCCCGGCGACGTGCTCGGCCGTGCCAAGTCCTGCTCAGCAGGTTTCACGGTGGTGATACCCTCCGGCCGACGTAAACGAATACGCGTCCGGGAGTTCGTCATGCCCTATACCGTGGACTTCAACACGGTCTCGCCTGTCGGTCTGGAGTCGTCGCCGGTCGCGGCCGCGCTCGCTGGTCTGCGGGCGAACGAGGCCCGCTTCGTCAAGAACAGGTGGGACCACGTCTTCACAGTGGAGCCTGCGAGCGACGCCACGTCGACCATCGACTGGGAGCACCGGATCCTCAAAGAAGAACGCGACATCGTCATCCCGTCTCGCCCTCTCGAGGCTACGGCCTTTCAGATCGAGAACATCCGAATCGCCTATGTCTTCTATGAGAACGGTCTGTCGATCAATGTGATGTACACCGCCGATGACCCCAAAGAGCGGGCGGTCGGATTCAAGCTCTCCGAAGGGATGCAAGTCCCCGCGGAACTCGCCTCGCGGTTCAAGTTCGGAAGGCAGAAGTCCAGGCTGGCCGGAACCATTCGCGGTTCCTACTTCGCGTTCAAGAACGACTACTGACCCGGACCGGCCAGCGAGGTCAGTCATCTCCTGTTGCCCTTGGGCCCCCGACGGGGAGGCATCGCTTGCCCATCATCCCGGACCCTGTTGGGCCGTCACCTTGCCGCCCATGAACCCCGGCGGCTCCAGGTTCTTACACGCGCCGATGGCCCTCTTCCACGCCGCGCTGCTCGGGTCCAGCGACGAGCCGTTTACTACCGCATCGATGGTGAACGCGCCCGACGCATCTGGGTCCGGGAACGCGCTGACACCGTTGGCGCGCATGCACTCGGCGAACTTCACCGCCTTCTCATGAGTGGCGGCGGTGCTGTTGGCTGCCGCTGCTGCTGCCAGTGCCCGCAGATCCGTTCGAGCAGCCCGCGACGATCACGGCGAGCATGGCAAGGGCGGCCAGCGGCCGTTGTGCTCTACTCATGGTTTCCCCCCACGTGTGGTGATTGCGTTGACACCGGTTCTCTGCCGAGCGTGCTGGTCACTGCTGCATCCTTGGATCCTGCTTAGGGTCGACGTATAGGGGCGGGCAGCCTTGATCGCTGGCCTGGGGGCGCAGGTGGCGCTGGCAGGGTTCTTGCTGTGGATCTGGCGCAGCCCGCTGACCGGTGATGCGATCGACCATGGCGTCGGCGGCCGCGAGAGCCGCCGCGATCTGGTCGTGGCCGGCCTGGCCCAGCACGACCCCGGTGATCGTCGTCCGCTTGCCGTCGATCCAGCGAATGGCCCGGAAGGCGAAGCAGCCGCCGGCCGCGTCGTCCGAGCCGGTCTTGACGCCGAACACGTCGCGGACGGCCGCCCAGAACCCCCTCCCAGGCGCACCGAGAAGTGCACGCCGTCGACCCAGCAGTACACGTAGTCCACCTCGGACAGGTCACGGGACATGAACGCCTCCTGCTCGGCGGCCCAGCTCCCGGTGAGCCGGGTGATGGCCGGGGCCGACAGCCCGGCCTCCGACCCGAAGAACTCCGCCAGGGCCGGCACGAAGTCCTTCGTCGACAACCCGTGCAGGTACAGCAGCGGCAGGACCTCGGCCACCTTGGGGGAGCGCCTGATGTATGGGGGGAGGATCGAGCTGCGGAACCGGTGCCGCTTCCCGGTGGCCGGATCGATGCGCCCATCATCGACCCTCGGCGCCCTCGCCCCGAGGGCGCCGGCGCCCGCCACCACGTTCCTCGGCCTGGCGTGGCCGTTGCGGACCACCAGGGCCCGGCCCTGATCGTCCCGGGCGTCCCGGTCTCGCTCCACGTACGCCTCCACCTCGGCTTCCAGGGCGGCGGCCAGCATCCGTTCGGCACCGAGGCGGCAGATCTCATCGGCGAGGGCGAACTCCTGACGAGCGCCCTCGGATGCGACTACCCTGAGCATCGGCGTACCTCCTCTCGCCGGTGCTACCACGCCGGCATTCCGATCAGGAATCGACCGGAGGGTACGCCACGCCCATCACCAGGTCCCGCATCCACAACTTCCGTTCATACCTCGGTGGCATCCCGTGCTACCCAGTACAGCTCAGAGGGCCCGTTTCGGGCCATTCATCATGTCTGGTGTTGCCCTGTGCGTTCCCGTTGGGTAGCACGGCGGGTAGCAGCGACCCAAGCAACCTAGTTGGGCACGATGACCGCCCCTAGCTGATCGGCGATCTGTTCGGCCAGAAGCCGTCCATCTCCTCCGGAGAGGTCGTCGTAGTGCGGGTCCCCAGGCTGCCACACAGCGGGTTCGGTCGACACCCGGTCACCAAACAGAACGCACACCTCGCTCGCTCGTGGGAGCAAGTCGGCGAAGAGCAAGGAATCTGCTCCCGCGAGCTCGGCGACACGCGAACGCCACAGCAAACCAGCCGGAGCGATCCCCCCCACCCGCCGACGGTGCAGCGTGGCCGCCCACTCGCGGGTGCAGGGATAGTGCTCGGGCGTCGTCGCGACCAGCTGAGCTCGGGCCAAACCAACCCGGTGAAGCCCTTCGTCCGTGAGGTCGATGAGCGGCAAGGGCCCCGGGACCGTCAAAGCAACGAGACCACGGGGTGCCAGGCGTAGTCGCTCCGAGATGATTCGGGTTCCAATCTCGTGGACCTCGTGGAATGCGGTCTCGAGGAGAGCTACGGTCTGCGTCGCTGCGACGTACATCGTGGGTATCGCTGATCCGTCGGCCAGCAGGGGCGAGAACCGAGTGTTCCCGATCACCGATGCGTTGAAGAGCTCCGGCCAGCGGTCCCGACGGTACGACGTGTGCACGGTCGCCGCCTCGGGAAGACGGATGAGCCTCAGGCGCCGCAGATCCACATCCCTCGGATCCGGAACTGGGCAGTTCGCGGGTTCGAGGCAACCAGGCGCCGTCACGCCGCGGATGCCGCTCGCTGCCGGGCGCTCTCGGCCACAAGTTCCGGATCGGCCACCAGCATCTCCGCGGGAACGCGACCGCCGAGCCAGACGGATGGCGTGGCGAACCACGCCCACAGGGCCCACCCGTCCTCGCCGACCTCGCGGAGCGCCTTGACAGGGTCGTGGGCTTCCGGCTTCGGCTCAAGCTCCTCATCGAGCAAGAACGACGGCACGAGGGTCTCGCCTTCGTGAGTCACGGTGAAGAGACGATGCGCCTTTCGATGCCGGGAGATCCACTGACGAGCGTTGTTGGGCGTCATCCCTCGCGCCTTCGCGATCGCCGCCGTGGAGTAGGCGCCGCCCCGGAGCAACGACGCTCGCAGGGCGGCGAGGCGGCGAGCCTGCTCGACGGTCGCGTGGGGCACGGGATCCAGGTCTGCCAGCGAGGGACCGAGTGCCCGGGCAAGTTCTTGGCGCGCCTCAGGGGCTCGTCGCTCCTGGAGGAGACCGGCCTGCACGAGACGGTAGAGGAGGTTCCGAATATGACTCTCGGAGACGTCGACCTCGTCAGCAACGCTGCGCACCGCTTCGGTCAGTGCCAGGGCGAATCGCTGGTGCTCTGGCGGTAGGCCACGCAGCGCCGCAAGCACGTGCGACTTCCCCGACCCAGCCGACGCGATCACCGTCGACACACGCTGCGGACGGCTCGACCTCTGCGCTTCTCTTCTCCGGGCACCATCTGGGACGGTCTTTGGTGCCATCGAGAGTCTCCCCTCTTGTTTCTCTTTCGGCGTCTGTCACGACTGTAGCACTACCTATGCAGTGTTACAAGCGCGTCAGTCGCGCGGATGCGGGGCCACAAAGTTCTACCGAGGTGAACCTACGGAGCGTCGTCACCGGTCATCGCATACGTCTTCGGGACTCCCGCCAGATAGGCCATGGTGTGCGGCGCGAACACCTTGAGGGCCCACACGGGGGACCCCCATAGAGCATGCGGGCCCAGGCGGGCTGCACCACGACGGTTCATCCTCCCGGGAGGTTCCCCGAGATCACCACCAGGTGGCTGACCCTCTCGGAGTGGCGCAGGGCCAGCTGAAGGGCCGAGGTGGTGCCGGCCGAGATGCCGATGACATCGATCTGGCCGATGCCGAGGGCGTCGAGCAGCGCGGCGAGCGCATCGGCCTGGGCGGCCGGTGTCGCCTCGGGCGGCATGCTCGAGCCGGGGTAGCCGAATCGGACGCACCGAGGATGGCCGGCAGCATCAGGCCATCCCGAGCCGAGCGCTCGCAGTACTCGTTGTCGATCGGCCAGGCCCGCGTGGCGCAGCGTCTGCCACGCACACACCGAGTAGGGCAGCACGACCAGGGGGGAGGTGATGGCACCGGGCGTGTAGCCACCGGCAACAGCCGACTCCGCGAGGTGGGCAAATGCGTGGCCCGCGTACGCGGCGAGGGCGGGAAGGAACAACCCGGTGTCCACGGACCGAGAACGGAGGGCCCGCAGCGAGGACCAGGTGACAATGCCGCCGATAACCCCCATGGCCAGGGTGGCCTGAGCCGGCGTGGTTTCCACCGCTTGGCGACCGCGCGGGGGATCCAGGGGAATCGCCCGCGGATCCGTTCGGCGACACGCCGATTCCATGTGCCCATCGTTACGACTTACTCCAGGTCGTGGAGGGTCCAGGCCACAGGGAACAGCACTATGACCCGGCGAACGGCTGGTGGCAGTCCCTGTTCCATCTGGCGATCAGTATTCGGCTGAGCGGCGACGAACGGCCCGCGGCTCAATCACAGATGATGCCTCAGGCATCGGTTCCGACGTCTGCGGATAATCGTCCCGCGAGATCGTGTTGAGGGCGGCGATGCACACTCAACCAGATCGCGATGCGAGGCCGGGATCCAGTGGGATCGGTTGTCGCTGATCAGGCCGGTCCTTCTTGTCAGGAACAGCCTTCCTCATAGCCGCTCATCGTGCAGGGGCCACTGCCTCTGGCACGCGTTGCCTCGCGATGGGTTCAGCGATGGCCTCCTCATCCAGGGTCAGGCCATAACCGCTCTCGATCAGTTCCTTGAACCGTTCGGTGAACCGGGCCCCCGGTGCGGCGTCCATCATGTTGTGATCGAAGCTGACCGTCAGGCTCAGGTAGTCCCGCGTGGCGATCTGCCCGTCGACGATCTCCCGCTTCTGGCCGATGCCGCCGA
>WNGA01005960.1_pt1 | contig 20288 bp, 9 predicted proteins | sample 5400061 | NCBI WGS metagenome assembly WNGA01 (sample SAMN13153366, study PRJNA577476) | soil metagenome | isolation source: 100 cm soil or saprolite under grassland replicate 2 | place: USA:California | collected 2016-06-15
GGACTCGTTCCGGTCCTTCGTCCTCCTGCGCGACGAATTGGGCAATCCGCTGGCGACTCCGGTCACCGTCACCTCCTGCAACACCGGGGTCGCTACGGTGCTGCCGGCGTCCGATGCGCCTCAGGTGCGCACGGCGTTCTTCGTGAAGGCGGTGGCGTTCAACGCCACGTCGGTCTGCATCACGGCGAGCGCCGCCGGGTTCACGGACACCATGATGGTGACCGCGGTGCCGTTCGCGCTCCAGGTCACTGGCGGCCCGGCGAACGACACGATTGCCTCCGGCACGACGGGCACCTACACGTTCATCTACAAGGACGCCCTGGGCGTGACGCTGACGGGCGTGACGAGCCCGACCTTCTCGACCGGCGACACGACGATCGCCAAGGCGGGGGCCACAGTCGGGCAGGTGAGTGGACGCGCGCCGGGGTTGACCGTCGTGACGGCCACGTTGAAGATCGTGCCGGCATCCGGAGATACCGTGAGGATTGCGGGCACCCCCAAGAACGTCACCATCGTACCGGCGGCGTTCACCGGGACGACTTCGAGTCCCGTGGTTCCGGGCGCGTTCCTGATCGTGTATCGAGGCACCGCCCCTGCCTTCGACGACAACACGGCGACCTCAATCGGGGCGAACGACACGACCGGGGCATTTCCGCCGCAGCCGGGCAACACCGACTCGCTCAAGGTGCGGGTGAGCGATCTCGCGTCAGCGGGCACCAAGAAATTCACGATCACCGGGCTCGGGGCGGCTGACGTCGCTGACACGGGCTCCTATGTCGTCGCCGCGCCCCCGGCCTTCGCTGGAACGTTCGTGCCGAGTCCCGCCCAAGCCGGCATCAACATCAAGATCGTCCGGAATGCGGCGGATCCGCCGTTCGACACACTGAAGAACAGATTCTTCCGCGGGCGCCCCGCGGCGTCGGACTTGGCGGCGGTGACATGGGTGAAGAACGGCGTCTGGCCGGACTCATTCAAGCTGGCGGTCTCCGATCTGGCCACGGCCGGCACCTACTTCGTGCAGGTCACCCGACTCGGAGCGAGCAACGCGGCATGGCGCGGCACCTATAGCCTGCCGGTGGGGACCTGGGGCGGAACCATGACACCGAGCTCGGGCCGTCCGGTGGACAAGATCGTCCTCCGTCGCGGCGGCGGTGATCCGCTCTTCGATGCGGACACCCGGGTGTATCTGGGCGGTGTGCAAGCGTTCATCGATTCGTTCTCCTCGGACACGGCCGTGGTGATCGTGCCGCCGCTCGAATTCGTCGGTACGGCCGACCTCCGCATCAGTCGGATGGACGCGGGTCAGTTGGCGGTCGACGGGGCCGATGCGTTCACCAGCACCTTCTCGTCCCCGCTTGACCCCCTCGACCACGCCAACGACTTCACGTTGGGGGCGAGTTCCCTCACCGCGAACGGCACCTACTATGGCACCTTGTCGGGGACCTGCGACGGCGGCGTGGCCACGAAGGGCGCCGACGATTGCGACGACTTCTTCAAGGTGACCAATCCGTCGGGGACCGATACCCTGTTCGCCCACGTCGACCTTGCTTGGAACACGGGGGCGGACATCGACATCCTGTGGTGTCGGAACGCAGCGTGCTCCTCCGTCACCAGCGGTGGCGGTGCCACGGTCGCCAACCCGGAGCACTCCAATGTCAAGATTCCACCGGGAGCGACGTGGTATCTCTGGTTGAACTTCTTCGACAATGCGGGGGTGAACTCCGCGCTGGTGCAGTTCAAGGTCACGGGGTTCCCTTGATCTTCCTGCTGTAGTCCAAAGCTCAACACGCCCGGAGCCAGTTGCTCCGGGCGTTTGTTTTGGGGATCAGGGTGCGTCGGGTGGGGGTGACCCGCTGCTCACCGCGAGTACCAGCGCCGCCCACACCGCCGTGCCCACCGCCGCGTGCGCCACCTGCAGCCCGCGCGGCAGCGCGAGCAGCACCATCGCGGCCGCGATCCCGATCTGCAGGAGCACGAGACCCAGCGCGGCCAGGGGGCCGGGGCGCCGTGTGCGCCACGCCCACCAGGCGAGCGTCCCGAGCAGCGCGAAGCCCAGCAGGCGATGCAGCCAGTGGAGGTACTGCAGATAGTTCCCGGTAGGTACCAGTTGCCCGTTGCACAGTGGGAACCCGAGACAGGCGCTCGCGGCGCCGAGGTTCGCGGTGAGTGCGCCGAACAGCACCGTGGCGAACGCGAGCCCCAGCAGGACGAACCCCGGGCGCAAGCCCGGGGAAAACCCAAGCAGCCCGGCTTCCGGATTCCCCGGGCTGTCGCCCGGGGTTAGTCGCTGCTTGCCACGCGCGATGACCAGCAGCGTCGCGAGCAGCAGCATCGCGGTGCCGAGGTGCAGGATCACCGTCCACGGGGGCAGGGCGAGTTTGACGACGACGGCGCCGAGCGTGATCTGGAGGACGAGGAGCCCGAGGGCGACGAAGGCGAGGCGGTCAGGCGGTCGGGCGGTAAGGCGGTCGACCCCATCCCGCATCCCCCATCCCCCATCCCGTGATTCCCACCACGCCGTGCCCGCGACCGCGACAACGAGAACAGTGACCAGCCCGGCGAACAGCCGATGGTTCCACTCGATCAGGGTGCCGATGTCGTCGAGCGGCGGGAACCAGCGCCCGTGGCAGCGCGGCCAATGCTCGCCGCAGCCGAGCCCGGAGCCGGTGACGCGCACGACCGCGCCGATGACGATGAGCAGGTAGGTGCAGGCCGCCGCGGCCCAGGCGAGCCGCGTGAAGCGTCGCGTCATAGGGGACAAAATGTAACCGGATAGGCAGATCCTTCGCGCCGAAGCAGATCCTTCGCGCCTCCGCGCTCATACAGATCCTTCGCGCCTGCGGCGCTCAGGATGACAGGCTCACCCCCTCTGCGAAAGAGAATAAGGAGACCCCCCCCGTCACCTCTCTTTCCCTATCTACGTCGCCCGAGGGTGTCATCCTGAGCGAACGCGGGATCTGCGCGTGAGCGAAGGATCTGTATATTCGCTCCTCATGTCGGCACCGCACGTTTCGACTCCGGACCGCTGGGGCGACCGTCTGCCACGCCGCCTGGGCCTGTGGAGCGCCGTGGCGGTGCTCGTCGGCTCGACGATCGGCAGCGGCATCTTCAGGACACCCGCCATCATCGCCGCGCGCGTGCCCGCCCCGGGCCCGATGTTCGCGGTGTGGATCCTGGGCGGCGTGCTGGCGCTGTGCGGCGCCCTGAGCTACGCCGAGCTCGCGGCGATGTACCCGCGCTCGGGCGGCGTCTACGTGTACGTGCGCGAGGGCTTCGGACGCCTGCCGGCGTTCCTGTTCGGCTGGACGGAGCTGGTGCTGATCCGCGCCTCGGCGCTGGGCGCCATCGCGACGCCGTTCGCGGAATACCTGCTGCGCTCCCTGGGCTACAACCCCGAGATCGAGCCCTACGCCACCACGGTGCACTGGGTGGCCGCGGCGGCCATCGCCGCGACGGCGACGGTCAACTACGTCGGCCTGAACTGGAGCTCCCTGCTTCTGAACCTCACGACCGGCGCCAAGTACGGCGCGCTGGTGCTGCTCGTCGTCCTGGGCTTTGCCGCGGGGCAGGGCGATTTCGCGCACTTCGGGCAGGCGGCCGGGTCTCCCAGCACGGGGCTGTTCGGCCTCGCGCTCGTGTCGGTGCTGTGGGCCTACGACGGCTGGGGGGATCTGTCGTTCGTGGGCGGGGAAGTGCGGGACCCTGAGCGCAACATGCCGCGCGCCCTGGTGCTGGGCACGCTGGGGGTGATCGCCATCTACCTGCTGGTCAACGCGACCTACCTCTACCTCTTGCCGATCGACCGCATGGCCCACTCCCCGCTGGTGGCAGCGGACGCGGCGCAGCTCATCGTGGGACAGATCGGCGTGGGGCTCGTCGCCGTGGTCGTGATGGTCGCCACGTTCAGCACGCTGCTGGGATCGATCCTCACGTCGCCGCGCATTTTCTTCGCGATGGCGGAGGACGGGCTGCTCTTCAAGCCGGTCGCCCGGGTGCATCCGCGTTTTCACACGCCATCGGTGGCCATCGTTGGGACGGCGGTGCTGGGCGTCGTGTTCGTGCTGCTGCGCACGTTCGAGCAGCTCGCCGATCAGTTCGTCGTAGCGATCTTCCCCTTCTACGCCCTCGCCGCGGCGGCCGTGCTGGTGCTGCGGCGCCGGCAACCGGACCGCCCGCGGCCGGTCCGCGTGTGGGGCTACCCGGTGGTGCCCGTGCTGTTCGTACTCGCGAGCCTCCTGATCCTCGCCAACGCGCTGCGCGAGCATCCCGGCCCCACCGGCCTCGCGTTCGGCATCATTCTGCTCGGCATCCCCGTCTATTACGCCTTCCTGCGCGCCCCCCGAGTTCCTTGACGACGTTCCGGGCGCGGGACACATTTACCGCGCCCTAGGTCTTTCCCTCGATTCAGTTTCATCTCCGGAGAACGCCTATGAAGCGGTATGCGTTGTGGGTCGCGGTGTTCGCGTTCCTCGCCGCGCTCCTGCCCGTCGCCCCCGCGGCGGCGCAGGGCGTCACCTCGGCGGCGGTGAGCGGCCGCCTGACGGACGAGAGCCACGCTCCCGTCGAGCAGGCGGTCGTGAACCTGATCAACACCTCCAACGGCCAACGCTACTCCACGCGCTCTTCCTCCGACGGGCGCTTCTATTTCGAGAACGCGCAGGTTGGCGGGCCCTATACCCTCGAGGTGCGGGCGCTGGGGTTCGCGCCCGAGCAGGCGACCGGCGTGACGCTCACCCTGGGCCAGCGCTTCGTGCGGGACTTCTCCCTGAAGCGCACGGCCGTGGAGGTGGCGGGGATCACGGTGTCGGGCAATGAGAACCCGCTGCTCTCTCCGTCCCGGACGGGCGCCGCGGCCACCGTGGGAGGGGACGTGATCAATCGGCTTCCGACGCTGGGTCGCAACTTCACCGACTTCGTGAGCACCGTTCCCCAGGTTGTATCATCGGGCGTGCCGGGCACCTCCCTGGGCGGGCAGAACAACCGGTTCAACAACATTCAGGTGGACGGCGGGGTGAACAACGATCTGTTCGGGCTCGCCGCCGGCGGCACGCCCGGCGGTCAGGCGAACGCGCATCCGATCTCGGTCGAGGCGATCAAGGAATACCAGGTATTGATCGCGCCGTTCGACGTGCGCCAGGGCGGGTTCACGGGCGGCCTCATCAACGCCGTCACCAAGTCAGGGTCGAACGCGTTCCACGGATCCCTGTTCGGGTTCTTGCAAAACCAGGGGCTCGTGCGGGACTCCGTGCCCCAGCGGGACAGCATCACAACCAGGGTACCTCTTCAGACGGACTTTACGCAGACCCAGTACGGGGGCTCAATCAGTGGACCAATTCTCCGTGACCGGTTGCAGTTCTTCGGTTCTGTCGACGTTCAGCACCGGGTGGCGCCGTTCACCGGTGCGGTGATTGGGTCCGATACCACGGGGGGAGCGGACTCGGTCGGTATCGGGATCCGCTACGCGACCGCGACCCGCGTGCAGCAGATCCTTCTGACGCAATACGCGCTCGATGCGGGTGGCCTGACGGCCCCCAACCAGCGCAACCCGGACAAGAACATCTTCGCGAAGTTGAATGGCGAGATTTCCCCGAACCACCATGCCGAGGTGTCCTATAACTACGTGGACGCCTCGCAGGACGTCCTGACCCACAACACGGCGAACGCCACGAGCTTCCGCGACGGCTACCAGTTATCCAACAGCGGCTACCTGTTCGCCACGACCACGAACACGCTGCGTGGCAGGCTCGCGAGCACCTTGGCCCGCGGCGCGTCCAACGAGCTGCTCCTGGGCTACCAGCGAATCCGCGACCACCGCGATCTTCCCAATCGCGCCCCCCTCATTTTCGTCGGCGGAGACCGGGGGCAGCCGGTGTCGCCTACCGCTGTCCCGACCGTCAACATCGCCGCGGGCGCGGATCGGTTCTCCCAGGGGAACTTGCTCGATCAGGACATTTACGAGGTCACGGACAACTTCACCTTCCCGACGGGCAGCCATCTGATCACGGTCGGGACACACAACGAGTTCTTCCACTTCTTCAACGTATTCTTCCCGGCTTCGTACGGCGTCTGGAGCTTCCGCGACACGACGGCCCTCAAGGCGGGGACGCCGTTCCGCTACGAGATCGCGTTGCCGCTCAGGCCCGGCGGGCCCAACGCCGACTTTCACGTCGAGCAGCTGGGAGGTTACGTCCAAGACGTCTGGTCTCCCCGCCCCGGCTTGAACGTGACGCTCGGCTTGCGGCTCGACGTCCCCTTCATGGACAAGCCGCCGTTCAACAACGCCTTGGACATTTCGGTCCTGAAGGTGAACACCCGCAATAGCCCGACGGGAAACGCGCTGTGGTCGCCCCGTGTGGGGTTCAACTATGACGTGAAGGGGGATCAGTCCACCATCGTGCGCGGCGGCGTGGGGGTGTTCAGCGGCCGGCCGCCGTACGTGTGGGTGTCGAATGCGTACAGCAACACCGGTCTCGAGCAAGTGACCCAGATTTGTGACGGGAACTTTACGACGAGCCGTACGAACGACACCGTGCCACGCTTCCGGATCAATCCCGACAGCCAGCCCAAGCTGTGTGGCAACGAGGGCCTGGGCTCGGCCCCCGCCTCGGCGGGAGCGACGTCGGTCGTGTACTTCGACCACAGCTTCAAGCTGCCGCAGAACCTCAAAGCCGCGTTCGGCCTCGACCGCCAGATGCCGTGGGGAGTGGTCGGGACATTCGACTTCCTGTACACCCGCGGCTTGAACCAGTTCTATATGTACGACGTGAACCTCCGGGGCATCGTCGGGACCTCAGCCGGCGAGGGCGGACGACCGTTGTACGGGACGATCAGTCCCACCAGCACCAGTACCACCCCCAGCCGCCTGACCTCGAGCTTCGGGAGCGTGCTGCGGCACACCAACCGTAGCGGTGACTACGCTTACTCGTTCACCGGCCAGATCCAGAAGCGGTTCAGCAACGGCGTCCAATTCAACGTCGGCTACACCTACGCGCGCTCCTACGACCTGATCTCGCTCACCTCGAGCGTCGCGAACTCAAACTACCAGTTCACGCCGCTCGATGGGCCGATTACCGACCGCAACCTGCGGCCGTCCACGTTCGATATTCCGCACAAAATCACCGCGAGCGCCACGTTTGATATCAAGTTCGGCGTCGCACTTTCGGTGGTGTACAGCGGCCAAAACGGCTATCGGTACGGGTACGTGGTGTCAAACGACGCTAACGGGGAGGGGCTCGGCAGCAACGACCTCGTGTATGTGCCGCGCAATGCGGCGGACATCACGCTCCAGACCCCCGCTGATTGGACCAAGCTCGACAACTACATCAAGAACGAGCCGTGCCTCGAGCGCAATCGGGGTCGGATTCTGCCGCGGAACTCGTGCCAGAACCCGTGGATGAATTTCCTGAACCTGCGGCTGGCGAAGGTATTCACGACGCTGCAGGGGCAGAACGTTGAGCTCACGGCGGACCTGTTCAACACGTTCAGCTTCCTCGACGACATTGGCATTCGCAACAACTGGGGCGACGTGAAAACGGTGCACGTCGCAGCCGCTGGGAATTTCGAGAACGAAAGCCTGCTCTCGCGGACCGGGTACGATACTGTGAACCAGCGGGGCATCTACGCACTCAATAGCAACAGCATGCCGATCAAGTATCACAACCTGAACGACGCGCGCTGGAAGGCGCAGGTGGGGATGAAGTATTCGTTCTGAGATCGAGGTGGAGAGTCTAATAGCGCATGTGCGGGGCCGAGACCATCTCGGCCCCGCTTCATGTCTGCGGTAATACGCGATCGATGAGCTACTAGGGCGTGCAGGTGGGGACATCAACGCCGTCAGCATCCGTGTTGGGGAAAACCGTGTCGGCAGCGAAGACGATGCCGATGATCGCCCTCGCCTGGCAACTGTAGTCGCCCGTAGAATACATGGGTCCCCAGGACGTATCAGAATCTACGGTCCCTCCTGCAGCGCACACCCAGATCGGGTTACCATCCTGATCGTACGACCAGTAGCAGTACTGGTACTTTTCGAAGTAGCCGGTTGCCCCCGGGATTCGAGTCCAGTTTACGTAGAAGTATTGGCCGGGCTCCAGGCTCCCGGTTATGGTGATGATGGGAAGCGCAGGGTACAGAACCCGCACGGCCTCGATGTCCCAGGAGCTGAACCCACCCCACGAATAGCCGCAGGTGTTGCCATTCATCACCGAGGCATCATCGGTTTGTGGAGTGTGTCCTATGAGTAGGGCCCCAGGCGGTTCGGCGGATTCATGTAGGCTCTGCCAATTCGTGTGACGGAAACCAACCGTGTGGCCAAATTCATGCGTCATCACTAAGAGCTTTTCGGGCGCGGGAAGGCTGGTCGCGAACCATGAGTTGACCGTGATGAGATTGCCTGGGCCGTTGCTGGTGGGGAACGTGGCACGTGCGCACGTTAATCCCTGGTCGATGAGAGTTTGTTGAATGGTGATATTGGCTGGTGAACCTTCGACAAAGTGCAGCGCTATGCCAGGAACGGAGTCCCACTCGGCCATCGCGGCCCGCACCGCTTCCGCCCATCCGCTACTGACACTCGGTGAGATCGCCACTACAATGTTCTGAGCCTGTTCGAATTGCACTAACTGGTAGGTGCTCCATTGAAACTGGGGGCGGAAGGGATTGTTGTTCGGCACCGAGCCCACAGAGGGTTGAAGATCCCTCTTCCAGATGACAATGTCCCCTTCGACAACGAAATAATCGCCTCGATCGCGGATCATGTCTGGCCTGAAGCCCATGTCGATGATCCGTTGGACCAACGGGTCGGGACTACGTGTTCCGGTAGAGTCACTGCAGCCAACCAGAGCGGCTCCAGTCGCGATTCCGAAAACCACAGCGAGAGGGATCCCGGTCTGCCGCCAAGAGTTCATGGGTCCACCTCCGTTGTCGGGAGGCTACGGATCACGGTGGATGATCGCAAGAAGGTACGAAAGCGATTGGCGTTGCGTCCGTGCGACAGTCGCTGTGGGACAAGGAGCGGTGGCGGCTGCAGCTGGGGATGAAGTATTCGTTCTAGGCGGTATGGCGGGAAGGTGGTAGGGCGGTACGCATGACGAGGGCGGGAAGGCCTACCGCCTTACCGGCCTACCGCCATACCGCCCTTTACGTCGGCGTCTTTCTCAGCAACCAGATCGCCAACCCCCCGAACAGCAGATTCGGAAACCACGCCGCGAATGTCGGCGGCAGCACGCCCCCCGCGCCCACCGCCTTGGACAGCTGCACCAGCAAGAGGAAGACGAACGTCGTCGCCAGGCTCACGGCCAGCCCCCACGCGGCCCCGCTGCGCGGATTGGTCATCGCCAGTGGCGCCCCGAAGATGGCGATCACGAGGCACGTGAACGGGATCGCGATCTTCAGCGCCCGCTCCACCACCAGCTTCTTCGTGTCCGAGCCGCTGCGCGCCAGCGCGTCGATGTAGCGGCCCAGCTCGACGTAGCGCATCTCGTCGGGGGCCTTGGGCTCGGCGAGCAGGTCCTCGGGGCGCTCGATCAGGTGGCGCGGCACCAGCGAGTCGAATGCGAACGCCAGCTCGCGTCCCGCGTCCAGCAGATAGCGCAGCTGGCCGCGCGCCAGCGTCCACCGCCGGGTCGTGTCGGCGTAGCGCGCCTGCTGCGCGGCGATCAGGATCGTCGGGTAGTCGGGGCCTGCGCCCTCGCGCTCCAGGACGACCTCGCGCATCGTGCGCGGCCGCACCTCCAGCCCGCCGACCACGTACACCCAGCCGTCGTCGGCGCGGTACACGAAGTTGGGGCGATAGTCCCGCGCCCGCACCTGCTTCAAGCCCAGCAGCTCGGCCTTCCTCGTCGAGCCCCCCGGCGCGGCTTCGCCGAGCACCAGCCCGGCGACGACCGCGGCGCCGGACAGCAGCAGCAGCGGCCGGATCAGCCGCAGGAACGAGATGCCGCCCGCCTTGGCGGCGGTGATCTCCGAGTGCCGGCCCATCGGCCCCACGGTGAAGGTCGTGGCGAACAGCACCGCGGCGGGCAACACCAGGAACATCGTCTCCGGCATCCCGTACACGTACGCCAGCGCCACAGTGCCCTTGGAGAGGCCGCTGCTCAGGTACTTGTTCAGGTTGTCGGTCAGATCGATCACGATGACCAGGATTGGAAACCCGAGCATCACGACGAAGAAGACGCGGCTCCACTGCCACCGCACGTAGCGGTCGAGCGTGCTCACGCGCGCTTGCTCCTTCGCCCCAGCCAGCGGAGCAGGGTGTCGCGGAGGTCGGCCGCGTCGCCGCCGCGCGCCCCACCCCCTTCACGCCGCACTAGCCACAGCCCGAGGAGTCCCACCACGACGAAGAGCAGATTCGGGATCCACATCGCCACGAACGGGGAGACGATGAGCCGGTCGCCGAGATCTTCGCCGCCGATCAGGCCGATGTAATAAACCGCGAACACGGCAACGCTGGTGCCGATGACGACGCCGGCGCCGCCGCGCGGGAACATGAGCGCTACGGGGATGCCGAGCAGCGCGAACGCGAAACACGCGGCCGCGATTGCCAGCTTCTTGTGCACCTCGACCGCGTACGCGGCCGCGCGCTGGCGGTCGCCGCGGGCGCGAACGTCCTCGCCGAGCCCGGCGCCGGGCGTCACCAGCAAGGGGTTGGGGGTGGGGGCCGGTCGCTGGGCGGGCGCGTGCACGGCCGGCACCTGCGCCGCCTCCGCCTCCCGCGGCGCGAGCCACCCGATCACGCTGGTCCACAGCCGGCACACCGGCCCGTCCCGAGGCGGGTCCGCGCCGGTGTCCCGCGTCGGAGGGGGCACCGGGAGGCCGGCGAGCCGGCGCAGGTCGGCGGCGACCGCGGCCCGCGCCTCGACGTGCACGCGCGCCTCTTCCCTCCGCGCGATGCGCACCTGCCGGGCGAGATCGCACAGGGACATCTCGCGGTCGGTGCGATAGGTATCGTTCTGGGTCCGCGTCAGCGTGTCGCCGATGTTCGCGACCTTGATGCGGTTCGTCCGGAAGAAGGTGCGGTTGAACTGCCCGGGCTCGGTGCGCTTGACCTCCTGGATCTCGCCGTCGCGGAGGGTGAGGTACAAATCCTTGCCGCCGGGGGTATAAGCCATCTGGCCGCTGTCGGCCACGATGATGCGCCGGCGCTCGGGGGCGTCTCCCAGGTCGTAGATCGTCACGTCCTTGAGCCGGTTCGTGGCCGGATCAATGCGCGCCGCGCGCAGGAAGAACTGGCCCTGAGTCACCTCGTTGATGACCTGTTCCTTGAGGGCGAAGGACGGCTTCTTGCGCGTGATGTCCATCTGCAACGTGCGCAGGCGGTGATTGGCCCGCGGCAGCACCTGGTCGTTCCACACCAGGGCGACCAGGGTCACCAGGGCGGCGCCGCCGAGCACCGGCGCGACCACCCGGCCGAGACTCACGCCGCCCGCCTTCATCGCGGTGATCTCGTTGTCGGCCACGAGGCGCGTGAACGTGTGCAGCACCGCGACGAGCACCGCCATCGGCAGCGTCATCGCCACGATGAACGGGATCGACAACACGAACACCTCGATGATCACGCTCCACGGCAGGCCCTTGCCGACCAGACTGCCGAACTGCTTGGCGATCTGCTGGACCATCAGGAACGCGGTGAGGCTGCCCAGCGCGAAGCCGAGCGGCGCCACGTGCTGACGCAGGAGGTACCGGCTGAGGATGCGCACGGACGGACGCGCCATTATATTCGGCCCTCCCGGTCGCTACAAGGGATGCGACGCCCCGCCCTCGTCGTGCTCTTCGCCACTTCGCTCGTTGTACCCCCCGCCCGCGCGCAGGGAGCCGCCGCCGATACTGGTGGGACACCAGCGTTTGTCGCGCAGTTCTCCGCCTGGGCGATCACGGTCCCCACGGTAGCGGCCCTGCAGCCCGGCGGGCGCCTCGGTTCGAGAGTCCCGGCTGCGCTGCTCGCGGCGCGCTGGGAGCGGGACGTGCGGGCGCGGTGGCGCCGCGCGCTCACCGCCCCTGGCGCGGCGCCGGGGGCACCCACGCTCGCGCAGGGGCCGGCCGAGCCCGGGCAGGAGGCGCCCGGCGCGCCCCCGCTGGGAGCCCCCCGCGTCTTTCAGGGCGCGGGTCGCAGCAGCCCGTTCGGACAGTACGCCGATATCGGGATGCAGCTCAACCTGCGCTTCGAGCTCAAGGCCGATCAGTTCCGCAACCTCAAGTGCACGTCGTTCGAGCGCCAGCAGGCGATCTCCGGTTGCACCGCCGGCTTTCCGACGATCACGCCGAACCCGCAGTACGCGATCCGCACCACCGGCGTCGTGGGCCAGCGCCTCCACGTGAACGTGGATTTCGACAGCCAGCGTGAATTCGACGCCAACAACAACCTCCAGGTCTGGTACGAGGGGCTCGAGGACGAGGTGCTGCGCCGGGTCGAGGCGGGGAACGTGTCGTTCAGCATTCCGTCCTCGCGCTTCATCAGCGCCGCGATCCCGGCGAACAACTTCGGCGTCCAGGCCATCGCCCAGTTCGGCGCGATGGAGGTGCGCGGCATCTACGCGCAGCAGAAGGGCAACGTCGTCAAGGACCGCCAATACACGGTGGGGGAGACGACGAGCCAGCCGCTCGACCGCGCCCAGCGCGACCTCGACTACGAGCCGGGACGGTTCTTCTTCGCCGTCGATCCCGCCGCGATCGCCGGATACCCGGCGGTGGACATTCTGAGCGTCGACGCGGCGGGGCTTGCCGACTCGCTGCGCGTCGGCAGCCTGCGCGTCTACCGGATGCGCGCCGTCGCGCCGGGGAGCACCGGCAACCAGAACCTCGGCGGGGTGCGGGCGGTCGCCTGCGGCGTCGGGATCGCCGCCGTGGATTGCGCCCACCAGCGCGCCGGGCCGTTCCAGTGGGAGATCCTCCAGGAGGGTCGCGACTACTACGTGGACCCCCCCAGCGGTGCATGGCTCGCCCTCACCTCGCGGCTCGATCAGAGTGATTACCTCGCGGTCTCGTACGTCCCCGCGGGGCAGGCGGACTGCACGGGCCCGCGGCGCTGCGTCGGCACCTTCCCCGTGACCGCCACCGAGGACCCGACGCACGTCGACACGTTGCGCCTGGTGTACGACCCGCGGCCGGCGGTGTCGGCGGACTCCTCGACGTTCCGCTTCGAGGTCCGCAGCGCCTACCGCGTCGGCGGCCAGGAGGTGGACCGCACCACGGTGCAGCTGGGCCTGACGGTGAACCAGCGCGAGCGCACGGTGAGCTCCGGGGAGACCTACCTCGCGCACCTGGGGCTCGCGCTCGCCAACGACCCGAACACCTTCGACCAGTACAACCGGCTGTTTCCGCGCGCGCGCGATCCGCAGCAGGGCGCGGCGCTGCGCGAGTACTACGTCGTCTTGCCGCACCTCCAACCCTTCGGCGACGCCACCCGCCTCACCGCGGAAGAGCGCAACGACTCCTTGTACCGCACCCCGCGCGCCCTGCTCGCCACGCAGGCGCCGCCGTCGGTGTTCATGCTGCACCTGCACGCCAGCGTGTCCGCGTCCCAGGACCGGTCCACGCTGTCGCTCAACAGCTTCCAGATCCGCGACGGCAGCGAGCGCATCTTCGTCGGCAACACGCAGCTGGCGCGCGGGGTGGACTACGACATCGACTACGCCTCGGGGCAGGTGACCTTCCGCAACGCCGACTCGCTGTTCGGCGCGGGGACATCCCAGGTACGGGCACAGTTCGAGGAGCGCGCGGCGTTCGCCGTCGCCCCCACGTCGATCTACGGGCTCGCCGCCCGCTACGACCTCGGCACCGTCGGCGAGGTGGATCTCACGGGGCTGTTCCAGCGCGAGCAGAGCGCTTTCACCCGGCCGCCGCTGGGCCTCGAGCCGTCGGCGAGCTTCATCGGCGGCCTCTCGACGCGGCTCAACTTCCAGCCGGGCTGGCTGACGCGCGCCGTCGACGCCCTCCCCGGCGTTCACACCGAAGCGCCGTCGTTCCTCAGCGTCGCGGGCGAGGTCGCCGTCTCCAAGCCCTCGCCGAACCCGCTGGGGCAGGCGTACGTCGAGGAGTTCGAGGCCGAGGGCGGCCGCTTCATCCCGCTGAACGAGACCGCCTGGCATTGGGGCAGCATCCCCACGACGGCGCGCGGCACCGACCCGTTCGGCATCTCGGGCGCCTTCAATCCTCTCGACGCCGCGTTCCTCACCTGGCAGAGCCTGCCGGTGCATCTCGACGGCCGCCCGGTGCAGTTCCTCGCCCAGGACATCGACCCCAACATCCGCGTGTCGGGGCAGGCCCAGTCGGCGGAGCCGGTGCTGTGGCTCACCTTGAAGCCGGATACGGTCCTGGGCCTCGCCAACTTCGTGACCGGGAACCCCAACTGGGTGAAGCCCCACGTCGTCGAGCCTCGCTGGCGCTCCATCACGCAGTCGCTGTCGGTCACGGGCATCGACCTGACGCGCACCGAATACCTGGAGTTCTGGGTGTGGGAGGACGGGCGGCGCACGGCGCGGGCCGACCGCGCCGCGGTGCTGCTCGACTTCGGCGCGGTGTTCGAGGACGCCCTCGCCTTCGAGCCGGACTCGTTCACGGTGGTGAACGGCGACACGACGTACTACGGCCAGCGGCCCGTGGGCGCGGGGCGGCTCGACTCCGAGCGCGACCCCGTCACCCGCTCCTGGAACGCCGCGATCGACGACCAGGGCGTGCTCGGCGATCGGGTCACGAACGGCATCAAGAACGCGACCACCGGACAGGTGATCGACACCTTGCCGCTGTGCAGCGCGACGCGGAACGGCCAGCTGCAGGCGTACCTCCTGGGCGACCTGCGGTCGCGCTGCGGCCGCCGCAACGGCGCGGTCGATACCGAGGACCTGGACGGCGACTTCCTGCTCGATTCCGTCGCCGGGGTGCGCACCAGCGAGAGCTTCGTGCGGTTCGTGTTCCCCATCGGCGACGACCGCTACTTCGTGCGCGACGGTGGGATGATCGCCGATCCGGCGGGCGGCCTCGCGGGGTGGCGTTTGTATCGCATCCCGTTCCGCACCGACACCCTGCTGCAGGGCCAGCCCAACCTGCGGCAGATCCAGGCGCTGCGGATCACCGTGATCGCGCCGCCGACCGCGAGCGGCGGCGCGGACCCGCAGGTCGTGTTCGCCTTCTCGCGGATGCGGCTCGTCGGCAGCACGTGGCTCAAGCGCGCGGAAACCCCAATCCGTGGCATCGCCGGCGACCGCGGCACCGGCGCGGGCGAGGTGATCGCGTCGGTGGCGAGCACGGAGAACCGGGACCTGGGCTACACGCCGCCGCCGGGCGTCTTCGACCAGGCCGATCGCCGCGACGCCAACTTCTCGATCGGCACCACGCAGATCAACGAGCGCTCCCTGCGGCTGCTCGCGCGCGGGCTTGGCGTCGGCGAGCACGCGGAAGCGTACGATCGCTTCACGACCGAAGGTGACAAGAACTTCCTGCGGTATCGGAAACTCCGCGTGTGGGCGCGCGGCCGCGGCCCGGGCTGGGAGGATGGGGATCTCGAGTTCTACATCAAGGTCGGGAAGGACGAGAACAACTTCTACCTCTATCACGTCCCCGCCCGCACCAGCTCGTGGGAGCCGGAGGTCGTGGTGGACCTGTCGCGATGGATCGCGTTGCGCGCCCGGATCGAGGTGGCGTGGCTGCGCGGCGATACGGCGCACGTCTTCAGCGGCTGCCCCGATACCACCGTCGTCCCCTTCGACTCCGCGTTCGTCGCCTGTGACGGGCCCTACGTCGCGCACGTCCGCGACCCCGGCACGGCGCCGCCCAACCTCGCCGCCGTCCAGGAAATCGCGGCGGGGATCCTGCGGGTGGCGAACCGCGTCTTTGTGGACCAGGCCGAGGTGTGGGTGGACGACATCCGCTTGTCCGACGTCGTCCAGGACGTCGGCGCCGCGGGCGCGCTCGACGTCACGCTCACCGCCGCCAACCTCGCGGACGTCGCCATCAGCGTCTCGCGCCGCGACGCCAACTTCCGCCAGCTCGGCGAGGACCCGCGCTACCTGACCGACGACGCCGCGAGCGTCGGCGGCACCGTCCGTCTCGAGCGCTTTCTCCCCGACCGCTGGGGGCTCGCCGCCCCGCTCACCGTGCGCTACACGCGCACGGCGAGCGCCCCGCTGTACCTCGGCGGCACCGACATCCGCGCGGACGCGCTCACCGGGCTGCGCACGCCGCGCTCGACGGCCGCCGCCTACACGCTCGGCCTGCGGCGCGTGCGCCGCTCCGCGTCCGCGCTGGGCCGCTGGCTGCTCGACCCGGTCTCCCTCGGCGGCTCGTACGCCTCGGGCGACGACCGCACCAGCCTGTCCCGGGCGAGCGCGTCGAGCTGGAGCGCCTCCCTCGATTACGCGTTGACGCCCCAGCCGGTGCGCGTGGCGCTCCCGGGCCCCCTGCGCCACCTCGCCGCCGCGATCCGCGTCAACCCGGCCGCGATCCGGTTCCGGTCGGGGTACGCGGCCGGCGATGCGTCGCGGTCCACGTACAACGTGCCGATCGCCACCGATTCCGACGCCGCCATCGTGTCGATCCGGTCCATCGGCCGGCTGTGGCGCAACAACGGCGCCCTCGAGCTGCAGCCGCTGACGGGCGTGCAGTTCCTCGTCGACGCGTCTTCGCAGCGCGACTTGCGCGACTACGGCGACGCCAGCACCGTCGGGCGTCTCGCCCGCCTGGAGCGGCGCAGCCTGTTCGGCGTGGACGAGGGCCTCGAGACCCAGCGTGGCGTCAACACGCAGCTCAACGTCACGCCCCCCGCCACCGGGTGGCTGCGCCCCCGCGCCACGCTGGCGACGACGTTCTCCCTGACCCGCGACCCCAACGCCCGCAGCCCCGTGCGCACCATCGGCGACACCGCGGGCGAGTTCCGCCTGCCGACCGCCTTCAGCAACCTCCAGCGCCTCGACGTCGGCGCCCGCGTCGATCTGCGGCGGCTGGGGCAGCGGCTGTTCGGCGACAGCGCCCGGGCCGTCGCCTGGCTCGCGCGCATCACCGGCATCGACGTCGCGGCGAGCCGCACCCGGCAGTCGAGCTTCAGCCGCACCGGCTTCATCCCCGCGCTCGGCTACCAGGTGCCGTGGGGCGGGTTCGAGGGATTCCGCGGTATTGGCCGGATCCTCGCCTCCGCGGCGTCCGACCTCGCCAACGCGAGCGCCGCCACCGGGGCCGCGCTGCCGCTCGGCCTCCGCACCAGCCTCACCTATCAGCACACCAGCGGCGTCACGTGGGTGCTGCGCGGCGCGGACCAGGTCGCCCTGCGAACCCAGAGCACGGAATGGCCGTCCGGCAGCGTGAACTGGGCCTTCAGCCCGCCCCGCGGCTCGATCGGGAAGGTGCTGCAGAACATCTCGGCCCAGCTTGGGGTTCGGACCCGCAAAAGCGCCTCTCAGCAGGCCTCCTTCAGTCCGACGGCCGGGGGGCTCCTGACCAGCGGCACCGACCGCACGCTCACGCCCTCGGTGTCGCTGTTGTGGGTCCACGGGATCCTGACGGCGTTCGACCGGTCGGTCACGACGAGCGACCAGCGCAACGCCGGCAATCAGTTCAAGAACACCCGCAGCCAGCAGAACGCCTCGCTCACCTTCGCCTTCCGGCCGCCGGCGAGCCTGCTGCGACTCAAGACGGACATCCGCACCACCGCCCGCTGGTCGGTGGCCACGGGGCGGTCGTGCCTGCAATCACCCGGGAGCGCCACCTGCGTCCCCTACGTGGACAGCCGGCAATCCCAGGCCCAGCTTACCATGGATACGGACTTCCCCCCGACGCTCAGCGCCGGGTTGCAGATGGCGTATCTGGTGAACGAAGAGCGGCAGATCAACCGCAAGACGGCACAGCTGGTCATCACGGCGTTCGTCCAACTCAACACGAGCGTGGGACAGATCCGATGAGAGTGCTGACGGTAGCCCTGCTGGCCGCAGCGACCGCCTGCCAGGGGCAGGCCCGGGGCGGGGGCGGGGGGGGCGGGGGGGGCGGCGGTGCGGGGCGGGGTAGTGGGGGATTCGACGGCCAGCGGGCGTTCGGCTACATCCAGGCGCAGATGGCGTTCGGCCCGCGCGTCCCCGGGACCCGCGGCCACGAGCAGACCGCCGACTGGCTCCTGGCACGGCTGCGCGAGCGCGCGGACACCGTCATCGTGCAGGACATCGCGCACCGGCTGCACAACGGCACGACGCTGCACCTCCGGAATTTCCTGGCGCGTTTCAAACCGGCCGCCGCGGAGCGCGTACTCTACCTCGCCCACTGGGACACGCGCCCCATCTCCGACCAGGCCCGCGCGCCCGCCGACCGGCGCCGCCCGGTCCCCGGGGCGAACGACGGGGCTTCCGGCGTCGCGGTGCTGCTCGGCGTCGGCGACGCGCTCAAGGCCAAGCCGTCGCGCATCGGCGTCGATCTCCTGTTTGTGGACGGCGAGGACTATGGGGACTTCGCCGACACCAGCGACGTGCTCATCGGGGCGCGCTGGTTCGCGGGGCACCAGCCGGCGGGCTATCCGCCGCTCCTGGCCGTGCTGTTCGACATGGTCGGCGACTCGGGGCTGCGCATCGCCGTCGAGCAGAACTCGCTGGCGGGCGCCCCGGAAGTGGTCGAGCGCGTGTGGCGCACCGCCGAAGAGTTGGGGTACGGCGGCGTGTTCGTGCGCACGCCGGGCCCGGTGCTCACCGACGACCACGTGGCGCTGCAGCGGGCGGGGATCCACACCATCGACGTCGTGGACTTCGACTACGGCCCCGGCAACAGCTGGTGGCATACGCCGGACGACACGATCGACAAGGTGTCGGCCCGGTCACTGCAGATCGTGGGGGACGTGGCTCTCGCCGTGATCCGTAGCTTCTGAAGGCGTGGGATGTGGGGAGTGGGGTGTGGGCCCACATCCCACACCCCACATCCCACGCCGTAAGCATCTCGCATTTTCCCGCCCCTGCCCGCACGAACCGGATACCAGTAGCGCGCCGCAACTCCATTAGGGTTGGAGATGGACGACAAACGCGCCGCGCTGGTGCTCGCGGGGCTCGCGCTCGCGGGAGCGGCCGTCAAGCTGCTGCTCGCTCCGCCTGTCGGCCGCGCCCCGGGCGACGTGACGCTCACCGCCGACACGGCGGCGCAGCCGGCGGGGCTCCGCGCCACGGCGCTGGAGGCGGCCCGGCTCGCGCGGCCGTTGGCGCCCGGCGAGCGCGTGGACCTCGATCTGGCCGACGTGACCGAGATCACTCGCCTGCCGCGCCTCGGCCCCGCGCTGGCGCGCCGCATCGTGGATTGGCGGGCGACGCACGGCCCGTTCGGCTCGCTCGCGCGTCTCGACAGCGTCTCCGGAATCGGTCCGCACCTCTTGGATGCGATTCGCCCTTACGTCATGTTTTCAGGGAGTTTAGCGCCGCGTCCTTGACCGGGGTGTGCCGAAGCCATAAGTTAGCTGCTTCAATCCCAACGAGTTGCGTTTACGGCCACCGCCGCCGCCGCCGCGGACAAGCTGGGTGACATCCTCGTCCGCGAGGGCCTCATCACCCCCGAGCAGCTCAAGCGGGCCCTTCAGGAGCAGAAGGGCTCGGGGATGCGGCTGGGCTACACGCTTGTCAAGCTGGGATTCGTCGAGGAGACCGAGGTCACCAAGTGCCTGGCCCGGCAGTACCGGATGCCGGCGGTGGACCTCACCCGCTTCGAAGTGGATCCCAAAATCCTCAAGTTGCTCCCGCCCGACATCGCCACCAAACACACCGTCCTGCCGCTGAAGCGCGAGGGCCGGACCCTGACCGTGGCGATCGCCGATCCCAACAACGTGGCGGCGATCGAGGACATCAAATTCATCACCCGCTGCGACGTCTTCCCCGTGATCGCGGGCGAGTATACCCTGCGCAACGCGATCGACCGCTACTACCAGCAGTCGGACGCGCAGCTGCAGACGCTGCTCAAGAGCGTGGAGGCCGCCGAGGAGGACCTCGAGGTCGTCGAGGAGCAGCAGGACGAGGACGTCAAGGCGCAGGACCTGGCCGATGATGCGCCGGTCGTGAAGCTGATCAACGGCCTGCTGACCGACGCCGTGAAGCGCGGGGCGTCGGACATCCACATCGAGCCGTTCGAGCACGAGCTGCGGGTGCGCTACCGGGTGGACGGCGTGCTGCAGGAGGTGATGAAGCCGCCGATCAAGATGAAGGCGGCGCTCACCTCGCGCGTCAAGATCATGGCGCAGCTGAACATCGCCGAGCGGCGCGTGCCCCAGGACGGGCGCATCAAGCTGAAGTTCGGCAGCAAGGTCATCGACTTCCGCGTCTCGACGCTGCCGGTGCTGTACGGGGAGAAGA
>WNGA01005037.1_pt1 | contig 20285 bp, 25 predicted proteins | sample 5400061 | NCBI WGS metagenome assembly WNGA01 (sample SAMN13153366, study PRJNA577476) | soil metagenome | isolation source: 100 cm soil or saprolite under grassland replicate 2 | place: USA:California | collected 2016-06-15
CTTACCGCCGACGCTTGGGTGTTCCGCTCCGAGCGCGGGCTTCGCCCGCGCCCCGAAAGGGGGAGGATTCGGAGGGGGCCGTCGAGGCCCCCTCCGAGAGAACGCAGCAGATGGGCCTTTTTCAGCAGCCTGCTAGAGGCAGTGGCGACATGAACGATCTTGTCTGGAAGTCCATGGTGGAGCTGGCTCGGCTGGTCAAGACGAAGGAAGTGTCCCCGGTGGACGTGGTGCAGGCGCACCTCGCTCGCATCGCGGCCCTCGACGGCAGGCTCCGGTCCTACATCACCGTGGTGAACGACTCCGCGCTCGCGGCGGCCAAGGCCGCGGAGGCCGCCGTGATGTCGGGAGAGACGGTGGGACCGCTGCACGGCGTGCCGGTGGGGCTCAAGGACCTCTACTGCACCAAAGGCGTCAAGACCACCGGCGGCTCGAAGATCCTCGCCGACTGGGTGCCCGCGGAAGACGCCACGGTGGTCTCGCGGCTGGCCGGCGCCGGTGCCATCGTGCTCGGCAAGCTCAACATGCACGAGTGGGCCTACGGGCCCGAGGGACTGAACCCGCACTACGGCGCACCGTGGAACCCGTGGGACGCGGCGACTCATCGGATCTGCGGCGGCTCTTCGTCGGGCTCGGGGGCGGCGGTGGCCGCCGGGCTCTGCGCGGGCGCTCTCGGCTCCGACACGGGCGGCTCCATCCGCATTCCGGCGTCGCTATGCGGCATCAGCGGCGTCAAGCCCACCTACGGGCGGGTGAGCCGGGCCGGCGTGCTGCCGCTCGCGTGGTCGCTCGACCATGTCGGCCCCATGTGCCGGACCGCGGCTGACTGCGCGCTGATGCTGGGCGCCATGGCGGGCTATGATCCACGGGATCCCACCACGAGTGTCCTGCCGGTCCCCGACTACATGGCGGCGCTCACCGGGGTGGTGAAGGGGCTGCGGATCGGGCTGCTGAGGCCCTTCTTCATGGAGTCGGCGACCGCGGCGCAGCAGCAGGCGGTCGAGCAGGCGGTGAAGGCGCTGCAAGGGCTCGGCGCCTCCGTCCAGGAGGTGAAGCTGGAGACGGTCAAGCTCGCCGCCGGGGCCTCCTCCGCGGTCATCGCCGCCGAGGCCTATGCCTATCACGGCGCGTTCGTCTCGGGCGCCGACTACGTGAACGGGCAGCGCGCGCGAGTGCTCATCCGGGATGATGTCGACGCGGCCCTGGCCAGGCTCGACGTGCTCGTCGCTCCCACCACGCCCATCGCGGCGACGCCGGTGGGTGAGGGCGAGGTCGAGATCAACGGCGAGCGCCGGCCGGTGCGGGCGAGCTTGATTCGCTTTACCCGCCCCTTCAACGTCACCGGCCATCCGGCCGCCTCCGTCCCCTGCGGCTTCACCCCCGAGGGGTTGCCCATCGGGCTTCAGATCGTCGGGCGCCCCTTCGACGAAGCCACCGTGCTGCGCGTTGCCGACGCCTATCAGCGCGCGACCGACTGGCATGTAGGCCGCCCGCCGCTGGCCGGCTGATCGCCATCCCGGTGGAGGGAGACGAGCCCGATCCGGTGATCCTGCCGATCGAGGACTCGCTCGACCTGCACACCTTCGCGCCCCGGGATGCGCCCTCGGTCGTGGACGAGTACCTCCAGCAAGCGGTAGCTCAGGGGTTCCGCGAGGTGCGGCTGATCCACGGGAAGGGCAAGGGGGTGCAGCGGGCGGTGGTGCAGAAGGTATTGGCCGGACATCCCCTCGTCCTGCACTTCTTCGACGCGCCGGCGGAGCGAGGCGGTTGGGGAGCGACGGTGGTGGTGCTGCGCGGCTAATCCTTGTCAGCGCGGAGCAGCAGCATCCGGTCGGCGAACGAGACGATGCCGTCGCCGTCCAGTTCGAACTGGAAGGCCTCGCGGCAGCGGGCGGGTGCGTCGAGAACGAAGCGCTCGAGCGCCGCCTTGGCGTCGGGGCTCATCCGTGACCGGCCCGTCCAGTCCTCCCAGACGCGGACCTTGCCCATGATCGCCTCATCGATCACGGTGAGGCCGGCCGCGCGCAGGAACGCGGTCCACTCGAGCTGGCGGAACGAACGCACGTGGCTTGGATCGCGCCGTTTCTCCACCTCCAGGATGAAGGCGGCCAGCTCGGCATCGTCGTGGCCCAGGATGTCCTGGACGAGGAAGGAGCCGCCCCGGCGCAGCACGCGCGCCACCTGACGGATGGCCGGAAGCAGCTCGGGGAAGTGGTGGGCTGCGATGCGGCAGCTGACCACGCCGAAGCTCTCCTCCCGGAACGGCAGCGCATCGGCGTCGGCTGCCACGAAGTGGACGCCGGCGACGCCTCGGCCCACGATGAACTTCCGCGCCGCGCCCAACATGGAAAGGGTCAGGTCGGTCGCCACGACCGTCGGGGTGAAGCCCGCGAAGGCCAGGGCCGTGTGGCCGCCGCCCGTGGCGATGTCGAGCACGCACGCGGCGCCGCGCTGTCGTCCCCAGCCGAGGAGCCGGTCCAGGTCCTCGCCCTCGGCGTGACCGGCGCTCCGCACATAGGCGTCGGCGCTGCCGCCGAACTGGGCCTGTACCCTGGCCTTCTGCTGGTCCGTCACGCTTCCTTGGGCCCCGAGCGCTCCGCGAGATGGCGCACCAGGAAGTCCGCGTCGAGCGGGGAGAGGTCGAAGCGGCGGCTGGCTTCGTCCACGAGCTTCATGCGGTCCGCGTCCGGATGGTCGTGGAGCTGCTCGTCGATCCACTTGACGGCCTGCTTGATCGGGGCTTCGCCGACGGCCATGACACCTCCTCACGAGCTCCTGCGCCCCTCACCTCGCCCTTCCCCCAAGGGGAAGCGCAGGCGAGAGGCGTGGTCTACTTGCCGTTCTCGCGCTCGTGCTCGGTCTTCCACTCCTTGTTCAGATCCTCGACGCCCGGGATGTACTTGATGGTGCTCCAGGTGGCCCGAGCCGCGCCACGCATGGCGTAGTACAGGGTCTCGCTGATCTCGTCCTCGGAGGCGCCGGCTTGCTTCGCGGCCGCGAAGCGTCCGGGCACTCAGGAGGTGCAGCCGGCGGCGGCCATGGCCGCCAGCGCGACGAGCTGCATGGTCTTGGGGTCCAGCGCTCCTTCCCGGTAGTACACGCCCGCGAACTCCTTCATCGCTCCCATCGGCTCCTCCATGGCTTAGGGTGGTTGGACGAAAACGGCTCAGGAGATTTGAGCATAGCGCGAAGCGTCCTGGCGCGCTAGCAGGCTGCTGAAAAAGGCCCATCTGCTGCGTTCTCTCGGAGGGGGCCTCGACGGCCCCCTCCGAATCCTCCCCTTTTCGGGGCGCGGGCGAAGCCCGCGCTCGGAGCGGAACACCCAAGCGTCGGCGGTAAGGCTCGGGCCGCTCTGAGCCACATGTCATCGCCGACCAGGCAGGAGTGTTCCACTTTCGAGCGCCGGCTTTGCCGGCGCAACGAATCCTGGGGGGAGGTCTCGGAAGGGGGGCGAAGTCCCCCTCCGAGGAACTTGGCGCCCTCGGCCGCACGCTCAACGTACAGGGAGTACGCCTCGCGTGCGGCCCTCGGGCGCCGCCTTGCATCTGGACCTTTTTGAGCAGCCTGCGAGTTTTTCCGCATCCTGCTAGATCACTGGGAGGGGCCTCGACGGCTCCTTCCCTTGCCGTCTCTCCCAGGAATAGACTGCGCGGGCAAGGCCGGGGCTCGAACCGTCGATCACGTCGCGCGAGCCTCTCTCGTAGGGGGCCGGTCGCCGAGGGCGCGGAGGTGCGGACGGCCCCGGCTGTGCGGACGTGCGGACGCCGGCAGCTTGACAGGTGCGGGACAAGTTGGTAAAAGTATCTCGGTCTGTGCTGTGGTCACGCGCGGATCGAACATCAGATCGTTTTCCGGGTAGCGAGTTTAACAGGAGGGCCGCAATGGCGTACGTGATCGCGGAACCTTGCATCAATGTCAAGGACAAGGCCTGCGTTGAGGTTTGCCCGGTGGATTGCATCTACGAGGGCGAGACCATGCTCTACATCCACCCGGACGAGTGCATCGACTGCGGAGCCTGCGAGCCCGTCTGCCCGGTCAAGGCGATCTTCGTCGATGACGAGTTGCCCGCCGAGTGGAAGCAGTACACGGAGATCAACAAACAATTCTTCAAGGACAACCCAGGCGTGAAGCCGGCCACCAAGGCCTGAGCCCCGGCTCGTTCGCTTCTCGGCCATTCGACGGGGACCCTGATCGGGTCCCCGTCCTTTTGTCTCCTGCCCTCGCCTTGTCCCGCTCGCGCTGCCCAGCCTCGGATGCATCCGTCTGCGCGCGTTTGCCTAGTTGCTCGTGCAGCGTCCGGGGAATCGGCAGCGCATCCTCTTGAATTGCCGCTCTGGTCAGCGCTGGCATCTCCTTTGCGTTCCGCGGGTGTTCGTGGCTACACTCACCACGAGCCAGGCCCCGATTCTCAAGGGCGTCTTCCCGAAGCCGGCGGTGCCCGCGTCGCTGCTCGCGCCGGCCGCACCGAAGCCGGCCGTGGGATTCCACGGCGCCGTGTGCGAGTTCAAGCGCCGGCTGATCGAGGCGACCCTCGCGCAGGCCGGCGGCAACCGGACGCGCGCGGCGAAGGCCCTGGGGCTCCAACGGACGTACCTCCTGCGACTGATGCGGGAGTTCGACGTCCGCATCCCGCCGAGCCCGACACCACCACGTCGATCGGGTACCAGCCAGGCGGCACTTCCGGCTCAAACACGTTGACACTTGGACGGACCCGGTTTGAAATGGGGACGTGACGGACGTCTGGATCTCGGGAGCGGGAATGACGCGCTTCGGGAAGCGCGCCGAAAGCCTCCCGGATCTCATGGCCGAAGCCGCGCTCGCAGCCCTGGCCGACGCCGCTCTCGAGCGCCCCGACGCCGTCATCGTCGCTGTCATGAACCCCGAGGAGTTCACCGGGGAGGGGAATTACGGCTCCCTGATCGGCACATACCTCGGCCTGTCGCAGGTGCCCGCGCTGCGCGTGGAGACCGCCACCTCTTCTGGCATGGCAGCGGTGTACGCGGGCTTCGCCACCATCGCCGCCGGGATCCGTCGCTCCGTCCTCGTGGTGGGCGGCGAGAAGATGACCCATCTGCCCACACCCCGCGTCTCCGAGATCATCGGGCGGTCCATCGATCCTCACGAGCGGAGCTACGGCTCGACCATGCCGGCCCTGGCCGGGCTCATCACGCGCGCGGCCATGCACCGCCGCCGTTTCACGCTGAAGGAGATCTCCCAGGTGGCGGTCAAGAACCACGGGCACGGTGCCCGCAACCCTTACGCGCACTTCCAGGAGCCGGTCACGCTCGAGGGCGTGATGGAGAGCCGCGTGGTCGCCGACCCGCTGAGGCTCTTGCACTGCTGTCCCATCTCGGACGGCGCCGCCGCCCTCGTGCTCACCGCAGAGCCGCGCGCGGTCCGCATCGCCGGCATCGGGCAGGGGATGGACTCGATCGCCGTCCGCTACCGCTCGGACCTGACCTCGTTCCGCGCCACCCAGGCGGCCGCGGCAGCGGCTTATCGGATGGCGGGCTTCGGGCCCGAGCGGGTGGACGTGGCCGAGCTCCACGATGCCTTCGCGACCTTCGAGCTGATCTCGCTGGAGGACACCGGGCTCGTGCCGCCCGGAAAGGCCGGGCGCGCCACGCTGGACGGCGAAACGGCGGTGGGCGGCCGGCTGCCCGTGAATCCATCCGGCGGGCTCAAGGCGCGCGGGCACCCGCTGGCTGCGACCGGCATCGCCCAGCTCGTCGAGCTGACGTGGCAACTGCGCGGTCTCGCGGCGGGACGTCAGGTGGAGGCGGGGATCGGACTGGTGCAGTCCATCGGCGGGCTCGCCACCAACAACTGGGTGGCGCTCCTGGAGGCTCCGTGATGCAGGACGTGCTGGGGGCCTCCCGCTGTCCGCGGTGCAAGCGAGTCGTGGCGCCTCCCGCGCGCATGTGCCCCGACCACCCGGTGGCCATGGAACCGCATCTCGTGCCGGCCGTGGGGGAAGTCATCTCGTTCACGACGCTCCACTCGCCGCCCGAGGGGTTCCGCTCGCCGCTTCACATCGCCATCGTGGAGTTAGAAGGCGGTGCCCGTCTGTTCTGTCACGGCGAAGAGACCCGTGGCGTCAAGATCGGATCGCGGGTGTCGGTGGAGGATGTGGACTCGGTCTTCTACTTCTCTCACATGGGCTTCGCCGACCGGGCGCGTGTGTTCTGGCGGCGGGCGGGATACCGTGGCGAGAAGGTGGCGGCCATCGGCAAGAGCTTCGTGAAGGGCTTCTGGAAAGGGCGATCACGTGGAGAGCGCTAGGCGCAAGTCCGTCGCTGCCGCGCGCACGCCGGCGCGCTCGCGCGCCCCCCTCGCCGGCGTGCGTGTCATCGATCTCACGCGGATTCTGGCGGGCCCGTTCGGCTCCATGTTCCTCGGCGACATGGGGGCCGAGGTGATCAAGATCGAGGAGCCGGCCAAGGGCGACGACACGCGCGGCTGGCCGCCGTTCGTCGGGGGCGAGGCGACCTACTTCCTCTCGGTGAACCGGAACAAGAAGAGCCTGACCCTCAACATGAAGGCCCCCGAGGGCCGAGCGATTCTCAAGAAACTCGTCGCCAAAGCGGACGTGGTGGTGGAGAACTTCCGTCCCGGAACGATGGAGCGGCTCAGCCTGGGCTACGACAACCTGCGCGCGCTCAATTCGCGGCTCATCTACTGCTCGATCTCGGGGTTCGGCGAGAGCGGTCCCGAGGCAAGCCGTCCCGGTTACGACCTCATCGTCCAGGGGGAGGCGGGGATCATGGACATCACCGGGTTTCCCGACGGGCCGCCGGTCAAGGTCGGTAATTCCATCGCCGACCTCGTGGCAGGAATGTCGGCGGCGCAGGGCATCACCCTCGCCCTCCTTGCCCGTGAGCGGTCCGGCCGCGGCCAGAAGGTCGAGATCGGCATGCTCGACGTCATGGCCTCGCTTCTGACCTACCAGGCGGGGCTGTACTGGAACGCCGGCGGCCGGCCCACCCGCCGCGGCAACCAGCACCCCTCCATCGTGCCCTACGAGGTGTTCCAGGCCCAGGACGCCTATCTCACACTCGGCGTCGCCAACAACTCGCTCTGGGAAAAGACTTGCCGCGCGCTCGGCCGCGAGGACCTGGCGCGCGACCCGCGGTTCGACAGCGAAGCCAACCGTGTCACCAGCCGCGACGCGCTCGTTCCGATCCTCAACGATGTCTTCGGAACCAGGCCGGCCGACGAGTGGCTGGAGCGCCTGAATCAGGCCGGCGTTCCCGTCGGCAAGATCAAGACGGTGGCGGAGGTCTGCGAGAGCCCGCACCTCAAGGCGCGCGGCATGGTGGTCAAGCTCCCGCATCCCAAGGCGGGCTCCATCACGGTGATGGGTGTGCCCGTCCGGCTCTGGGGTACGCCGGGTGCCCCGACCGTCCCGCCGCCGCTCCTGGGCCAGCACACCGACGAGATCCTCACGCGCCTCTTGCGGATCCCCAAGGCCAAGGTGGAGAAGCTGCGCGCGGCGGGTGTGGTGTAGTAGGGTCAGGCTCTTACTTCTCAACGTCCCGGCTCACGCTGTCACATGAAGGCCGCCAGCAGGCCGGCGCCCGCCGCCAGGATCGAGTCACGCCCAGAGGGTAACTTGACACCCGGGCACCGGGGGCGGGATGATAGGAACCCATGTCGCGCGAGATCAAGATCTACGACACGACGCTCCGGGACGGCACCCAGGGAGAGGGCGTGGCCTTCTCCATGGAGGACAAGGTCCGCATCGCGCAGCGTCTCGACAGCCTCGGCATCCACTACATCGAGGGTGGGTGGCCGGGCTCGAACCCCAAGGACCTGCGCTTCTTCAAGCGCGTCCAGGACGCGGTGTTCAAGACCGCCAAGATCGCGGCCTTCGGCGCCACCCGCCGTCCCGGCATGCGGCCGCAGGAGGACGCGAACCTGCGGGCGCTGGTGGAGGCGGGCCCGCCGGTCGTCACCATCTTCGGCAAGTCCTGGGACTTCCACGTCACCTCGGCGCTCGGCACGACGCTGGAAGAGAACCTGGCCATGATCCGCGACTCCGTGGCCTATCTCCTCGAGCACTTCGAGGAGGTGATCTACGACGCCGAGCACTTCTTCGACGGCTTCAAGCGGAATCGCGACTACGCGCTCCGCACGCTGCTGGCGGCGGAATCGGCGGGCGCCCACTGCGTCGTGCTCTGCGACACCAATGGCGGGAGCCTCCCGCACGAGATCGCCGGCATCCTCCGCGAGGTCAAGGGCGTGATGAAGCCCGGCACGCCGCTCGGCATCCACACCCACAACGACGCCGAGTGCGGGGTGGCCAACTCGCTGGCGGCGGTGGGCGAGGGCGTGAACCACGTGCAGGGCACCATCAACGGCTACGGCGAGCGCTGCGGCAACGCCAACCTCGTCTCCATCATCCCGAACGTGGTGCTGAAGATGGGGCTCGACTGCATCCCCAAGCAGCACCTCCGCGAGCTTCGCGACGTATCGCGCTTCGTCTCCGAGCTGGCGAACCGCAAGCCCTGGCCGTCCCAGCCCTACGTCGGGGACTCCGCGTTTGCCCACAAGGGCGGCATCCACGTCTCCGCGGTGCTCAAGCACCCCGAGACCTATGAGCACATGGAGCCCGAGCTGGTGGGCAATCGCCGCCGGGTGCTGGTCTCGGAGCTGGCGGGGCAGTCCAATATCCTCTGGAAGGCCCGCGAGTACGGCATCGACCTCGACAGGAACACTCCCGACGCCAAACGCATCCTCGAGATACTGAAGCGGCTCGAGGACGAGGGCTTCCAGTTCGAGGGAGCGGAGGCGTCCTTCGAGCTGTTGATGGGGCGCGCGCTCGGCAATCACCGGCCGTACTTCGACCTCGACGGGTACCGCGTCATCGTCGAGGAGAACAACGGGGACGAGGAGCCGGTGGCCGAAGCCACGGTTCGCCTCAAGGTCAAGGGCATCCCCGAGCACACGGCGGCCTCCGGCAACGGCCCGGTCAATGCGCTGGATCACGCGCTCAGGAAGGCGCTCGAGGAGTTCTACCCCAACCTCAAGGAGATGTCGCTCCTCGACTACAAGGTGCGCATCCTCGACGAGTCCAAGGGCACCGGCGCCAAGACACGCGTGCTCATCACCTCCGGAGACGGCGACGAGACCTGGGGCACCGTGGGGGTCGCTGACAACATCATCGAAGCCTCGTGGCAGGCGCTGGTGGACTCCATCGAGTACAAGCTGCGGAGGGACGAGAAGAAAGGGCGGCGGTAAAGTCGGAAGGGGTTTCGCCCCCGTCCGAGCCCGTGATGGTCATGCGGCGCCAGGGACGATGCGGAAGACGGGGTGGCGCGGCGCCTCGATGGCGAAGGCCTCGAGGTCCGACTCGGGGCTCACGTCGAAGAAGGGCCGCGTGATCGGCACGCGCGCTACATACCGCTTCAGCACTGGCGCGCTCTCCGGGGCGCCGAGCTCGACGATCCTGACGGTCTCGGACTTGCCTCCGCGGCTCAGCGTCACTTGTCCCGCCGCGCGCGCGTTGCGGACCCAGGCCACCTCGCCGTACGGGGCGACGAGCCACCGCTCACCGCCGTTCTCAACGAGCGTCACCGGGGTCGAGTAGAGCTTCCCGGACCTCCGCCCACGCGCGGTCAGGAGGTACGTGGAGCGCGGTCCGAGACCCAGGTGGAGCAGCAGGCGCACAAGGTGGTTGACGAGGCGCCGCGCGATTCCCAGGCGATAGGTCACGGCCATGGGCTCTCGCCAGGCACAGGAAGGGCGCAGACTAGACACCCTTGGACGTGCGCCACGCCGCGATCTCATCGGCGTGGGCCTGATAGTGATGGCGGCTGTTCAGGTCCACGAGCTTGTGGGCGGTCCTCCCGGCCACGAAGCGCTCCTCGGGAACGACGCTCGCCGCCTTCATGAAATAGGCGTGGGAGGCGTCGAGCTCGCTCAAGATGTCGGCGGTCGTCGAGGACTTCCTGGCCCCGGCGAACCTGGCGTTCCAGGCGTCCACGTCATCGTAGGACACGCCCTCCGGGATCGGGCGCTCGCCGCGGGCGAGCCGCTCGAGGGCCGGGCCCAGCTCCCGGTGCCAGCCCGAGATATGAGCCATAATGTCCCGCACGGCCCAGGTGCCGCACCAGACCTCCCGCATCTGGGCCTCGCCGAGGCCGGCGATGGCTTGCTTGAATCGGCCGAACTCGCTCTCGGCAAGGCTGAGGAGCGTCGTCTTCTCCGACACGAGAGCCTCCTCGGTCTCCGCCTTCAGCCGATGCCTCGGGGCGGGATGCGCTTGTAAAAGACCAGCTCGCGGGCGCCCTGGGGCAGGTTGTCGATGTGGCCGCTCGGGGCGAAGCCGAGCGCCGCGTGCATTCGGATCGAGACGGCATTCGTCTCCTCGGTGGAGGAGAACAGGCGCGGGGTGGGGGAGATGGCCTCGACGGCCTTGAAGAACTCGCGCGCGATGCCGCGGCGCCGAAAGTCCTCCCGCACGACCACGAGCGACACGAGGGTGCACCGGAACCAGTCGGTGCGGTACGCGAGGAAGCCGACGATAGCCTCGTCTGCGTCGGCCACGATGAGGTGATGACGCTCCAGGTGGGACTTGATGAACGCCCCCGCTCGCTCCTCGCCGATGACGAGGGCGGCCAGCTCGGCGCAGGGCGTGGCGTCGGCGAGGCGCGGCAATCGGATCTCGATCATAGGGGGTTCTGGCGGCGACGGCGCTCGCCGCGACTGTTATTATACGCGCATGCCCACCCTCGAGGTGAGCACCCAGACCGTGCACTACGTCCAGACCGGCGGCGGCGCGCCCGCGCTCGTCCTGATCCATGGCGCGGGCGGCGACCACGGGACGTGGACACGTCAGCTCGAAGGGCTCGCGGACTCGGCGACGGTCGTGGCTCTCGACCTGCCGGGCCACGGCGCCTCGTCGGGCGACGGCTGCCGCACCGTCGCCGACTACGCGGCCGTAGTCCGGCAGTTCCTCGTCGCGCTGGGACGGGGTCCCGTCGTGCTCGGCGGTCACTCCATGGGCGGCGCCATCTCGCAAGCGCTGGCGCTCACCGCGCCCGGGCTGCTCGAAGGCCTCGTCCTGGTCGGCACCGGAGCGCGGCTCAAGGTATTCCCCCGGCTGTTCGAGCTGATGGCGAAGGACTATGCCGAAGGCGTCGCCTTCGTCACCGGGTACGCGTGGAGCCCCTCCTCGCCGGAGGCGCTCAAGGAAGGCGGCCGGAGGACCATGAGCGCGACGCGTCCGGCCGTCACCATCGACGACTTCAGGGCCTGCGACAGCTTCGACGTGATGGACCGTGTCGGCGGGATCCGCCTCCCCACCCTCGTCGTCGTGGGCGAGGACGACGAGCTGACCCCGCCAAAGTACTCGGACTTCATGGCGCGCGGCATCCCGGGCGCCCGTCTCGTCCGTATCCCGCGCGCCGGCCACTACGTGTCGGTGGAGCAACCGGAAGAGGTCAATCACGCGATCCGCAGCTTCCTCGCCGGGCTCCGGTGAGACGGCAGGCTGAGGGGCGACGATCCCGTCGCGAGGCGGGCCGCGCTCAGAGCGTGTCGGGCCAACCTCCGTTCGAGCGCGGGCTCCGCCGGCACAGGCTTCCCGCGCGCCGCTCGCCTCGGACGGCGGGGCCTCTCTCACCTGCTCGCCTCGCATGCGGGGGCCTAGCCCCCGGCCGTGCTGCGGCCCGCCGATCAGCTCAGTAGGTCCCGGGCCGGATCTCCTTGTAGATCGTCTTCAGCTTCTCCGCGGAGAAATCCGGCGACTGGCAAACCGAGATGATCCGCCGCTCGTCGGCCTCGACCTGGGCGATGGCCTCGGGGATCTGCGTCGCGATCTCGTGGGGAATGGTCAGCACGCCGTGCTGATCGCCGTGGATCAGGTCACCTGGCTTGATCCAGACGCCGCCGACCTTCACGGGGATGCCGAAGTCCACCATGTGGACATTGGCGTGGGACACGGAGACGTGGGCGGCGCAGAACTGGAATCCGAGGGCGCGGACCTCGTCCAGATCCCTCACCGAGCCATCGGTCACGACGCCCACGCAGCCGAGCGCACGGTGGATATTGGCCTGCACCTCGCCCCACTGGGCGCCCTGGCCGCGGGGATCGTCGAGGTCGTGGACCACGACGACGCGCGGGGTGGGGATGGTCTGGATGAAGTCCCACCAGCCGAAGACGCCGGCGCGGTGACCCTCCATGGGGCCGTGCTCCGCGCGGATCAGGGCGGTGACAGCATAGCCCACCATGGGCCCCGTCTCGGGGAAAAGGGCTCTGATGTCCGAGGAGAGATTACCCTCTTCTCTCGGCCGCACCTTGAAGGTCTCGATGGCATTGGCCACGCTGGGGCTGGTGATCTTCCTGAGCGCGTCGATCTGCTGAGTCGTGAGCGGTGGCACCGGTCTATCCTCCTTGTGCAGGCCGTTGAAAAACGCCTATCTGCGGCGTTGGCTCGGTCGGCGCTGCCCTCAACGTACAGAGAGGACGCAAGGGAGCAGCGCCTCCCTGGCCGCCTTCATCTGGACCTTCTTGAGCCGCCTGCGGCGGTTTCCAGCGTCGTGCAAGGTAAGCTTCACTCGCATCTCCACGACGGTGCCGCGGCGGGCGCAGCGTCAGATGGTCCCTTTGCGCTTCTCGATGATCAGGCGCTTGAGCTCGGCCACGGCGGCCTCGACACGTCGGAGGTTCGGGTTGACCTTGAGCGCCCGCTGGAAGTATTCCAGGGCCAGCTCCGGCTTGTCGAGCGCGAGGTAGATCTGCCCGTAGCCGGCGAGGACGCCCCAGTGCTGCGGGTTGCGCTTGATCACCTCGTCGCAGTCCCGGAGCGACTTCTCGTACTCGCCCACGAGGTAGTAGATGGTCGCGCGCTTGTTCCAGCCCTCGGCGAAGTCCGGCTTCTTCTGGATGATGGTGCTGAACGTCTGGATGGCGGCCTGGGCGGCGCCGTGGGCCATCTGCTCCACCCCGACCTGGAACAGCGCGTCGATCTGCGGGTCGCCCGAGCGGCTCCACACCTGCCAGAGCGAGTTCTCGGCCAGCGCCCGCACCACCTCGTCCTCGTCGCGCAGGGCCTGGAGCAGGGCGGGGACGTCCGGCGTGGTGCCCAGATCGCCGAGCGAGGCGGCCGCCTGGCGCCGCGCCTCCACATCTCCCCTCGCGATGTTCTCGAGGGCCTGCTCGCGTGTGAGCGCTGGCGTCGGCCCGGGCGGCGCGGGCGCCGCCGCGGCAAGGGCAACCGCGAGGACGAGCCCCGCGCCCCTCACGAGCGGCCCACCAGCTTCAGGAAGGCCGCCTCCTCCAGCGTCGGCACGCCGAGGCGCCGGGCATCGTCGGCCTTCGAGCCGGGATCCTCGCCGACGACGACGTAATCGGTCTTCTTCGACACCGACCCGGTGACCCGGCCGCCCCGCCGGATGACGAGGTCCTTGGCCTGATCCCGCGTCAAGCTCCGGAGGCCACCCGTCAGGACGAGGGTCTTGCCCTCGAGGGGCTTCGGGCCTTCCGCCACCCCCTCTTCCTTCATCACCACGCCCGCCTCGCGAAGGCGCTCGATGGTCCTCCGGTTATGGAGTTCCGCGAAGAAACGCACGACGGATTGAGCGATCTGAGGGCCGATGCCGTAGACCTCATTGATCTCGTCCTCGGTCGCGGCCATGAGCTTGTCCATGCTGCCGAAGCGCGAGGCCAGGAGCTGGGCCGCGCGCTCGCCCACCATGCGGATCCCGAGCCCGTTCAGGAGCCGCGCGAGGCCGCGGGTCTTCGAGGCCTCAATGGCGTTGACCAGGTTCCGCGCCGACTTCTCCGCCATGCGCTCGAGCGCGGCCAGCTCCTCGACGGTGAGCGAGTAGAGGTCGGCGAAGTCCTTTACCCTTCCCCGGTCCACGAGCTGGCCGATGACCACCTCGCCCAGGTGCTCGATGTCCATGGCCCGACGGGAGCCGAAGTGGAAGAGGCGCTCCTTGAGCTGGGCGGGGCACGCGCTGTTGGTACATCGCCAGATGGCCTCGCCTTCGGGGCGGAAGGCCTTGGCGCCGCAGGCCGGGCAGTGGGTCGGCATGTGGAAGGGCTTCGCGTCGGGCGGCCGCTTCGAGGTGACGACCTGCACGAGATAGGGGATGACGTCGCCGGCGCGCTCGATCAGGACCGCGTCGCCGATGCGCACGTCCTTCTTCCGGACCTCGTCCTCGTTGTGCAGGCTCACGTTGCTCACGGTGACGCCGGCCAGCTCCACGGGCTCGAGCTGGGCGGTGGGCGTCAGCGCACCGCTCTTGCCGACATTGATGGTGATCCCGAGCACGCGCGTCGTCGCCCGGCGCGCGGCGAACTTGTAGGCGATGGCCCAGCGCGGGTGGTGGGCGGTGGCGCCCAGCCGGCGCTGCTGCTCGAGGGCGTTGACCTTCACCACGACGCCGTCGGCGTCGTAGCCGAGGGCGTCGCGCCCGGCCTCCAGGTGGCGGCAGTACTCGATGACCGCGTCCATGTCCCCGGAGCGCTTGTTGTCCGGATTGACGGGGAACCCGCTTTTCTTGAGGGCCTCCAGGATCTCCCAGTGCGAGTCGAACTGGGCGGGCTCGAGGTGGCTCACGTGGTAGACGAAGATCGCGAGCGGGCGGTTCGCCGTGATCGCCGGATCCTTCTGGCGCACGCTCCCCGCCGCGGCATTGCGCGGGTTGGCGAAGGTCGGCTTGCCGGCCTCCTCCAGGCGCGCGTTCAGCTGAGCGAAGGCCTCGCTCGACATGTAGACCTCGCCGCGCACCTCGAGCTTTCGCGCCGACTTGAGCGGGCTGTGAAGCGTGGTGGGGATGGCCTTGATGGTGTGGAGATTCTGGGTGATGTCCTCGCCCACGCGCCCGTCGCCGCGGGTGGCGCCGCGGGTGAACCGCCCGCGCTCGTAGAGGAGCGCCACGCCCAGCCCGTCGATCTTCGGCTCGCACACATACTCGAAGCGGACGCCCGGGAGCGCGCGCGTGATGCGCGCCTCGAATTCGCGGAGGTCGTCCGCGCTGAGCGCGTTGTCGAGCGACAGCATGGCCGCCAGGTGCTCGACGGGGGCGAAGGCCAGGGCGCGGCGGCCGCCCGGGCCCTGAGTCGGGCTGTCCGGCGTGATCAGCTCGGGATGGGCCTGCTCCAGCTCCGCCAACTCGCGGTACAGGCGGTCGTACTCGGCATCGGAGATCTCGGGCCGGTTCAGGACATAGTAGAGGTAGTTGTGGCGGTGGATCTCCTGGCGCAGCTCGTCGATCCGGGCGGCGACGTCGGCCGGCTTCTGCATGGTCGGCCCCAGGATATCACTGCGGGGGCGTCCTCGGGAGGGGCGAAAGCGTGCCGGGGCTACTTGAGGAGCAGGTCGAAGGGGAAGACGTAGGAAGAAGAGCCCCAGCGTTTGGAGAGGGAAGTCAGCGCGCGCGCTGCTTGCCCTGCGCCTCCTTGACGAGCGCCACCACGCGATCGTGGTCTCCGCCGCTCGGCACGAGCGCGAGGAAGTGCTGCCAGGCCTGGACCGCGCCGGGATAATCCTGCTTCACCTCGTAGAGCACTTGGCCCCGATAGAGGTGGATCGGCGCGTAATTCGGATCGATCTTGAGCGCCCTGTCGAAGGTCTCGAGGGCCGAGTCGGCATGGCCGCCGATCGCCACGATCAGCCCGAGGTGAGTTATGGCGTCCACGTTCCGTGGGTCGCGCTTGAGCACCGCCTGGTACGCGGCGATGGCGTCCGGGTAGCGTCCTTGCATGAGGCTCTGACGGGCGGCGTTGAGCATTCCGGCCAGGATCCCGGGAGGAATGGGCTTGCCAGGCTCGAGGGCGAGGGTTGGCGGGCCCACGGGAGCGCCACCCTGGGGACCCGAGACCGGGGGGCCGCTCCCGGACGGCGTCATGGACTGCTCGGGCTGGCTGAAGCGCCCCACGTTCAGCCCGACGACGATGCCGAAGAGGAGGAGGAGCACCGCTCCGCCGGTCAGCGCCGCCGGATGACGAGTCCAGCCGCGGCGGGGCGGCGCCGCTTCGGCCTGAGTCCGCTCGCGCGCGCGCGGCGCCTTGGCGGCCGCCGGTCCGAGCGCGTCGAGCGCCGCGAGCAGCTCCGCGGCGCGCGACTCGTAGCGCTCAATGAGCCCTCGGTAGTCATCTTCCGAGAGATGCCCCGCCTCGTAGTCGAAGGTGAGCTCCTTGAGCGCCCGGTACACGGAGGTCTTCTGCTCCAGCAGCTCCAGTCTCCGGTCGCTCACCGGGATGCCGGGCGCGCGTCCATTTCCGCCGCGCCTCCGCCACAGCGGCCAGAGCACGACCGCGAGGGCAGGCAGCACCACAGCGGCGATGGCGATGAGTTGAGCCTTAGTCACGGGTCATCATGCTTGAATATGCTTGAAGATCGATGATCGCGGTTTGACGTGTGGGCCTCTTCGCTGCCGCTGCTCATCGGTCCATGTCGGCCAGCTCACGGCGGATCCGCCGCCTCATCGCTTCATCCACGGGGCGCGCCTCGACCGGGGCCGCGCGCGCCCGGCTCCACCGCCTCACCACGAGCGCCACCAGGACGAGTCCCCCCAGAAGGCCCGCGAAGGGGACCACCCAGACGAGCAGGCTGAAGCCCTGCCGGGGCGGCGCGAGCAGGATCCACAGGCCGTACTTCTCCACGAAGTAGGCCTTGATCTGCTCCGGCGTCTCGCCGGCGGCGAGCCGCTCGCGGATGATCTCGCGCATCTGATGCGCGGTCTCCGAGGGCGAGTCCGCCACCGAGAGGCTCTGGCAGACCACGCAGCGGAGCTCGGTCGCGATCTCCCGCACGGCGTCCTCAGTCACAGGCGTCGTGGCAGTGCCTAGCGCGGCTGGGGACAAGGCGAGCGGGCCCGGAGATTGGGCGAGCGAGAGCGAGCCCGCGAATGCGAGGCCCGCGCCGATCGCGAGGAGGGCAAGGAGGGCCACCGTGACGCCCCGGCTCATCCTCGCTCGCTGAGCAGCGTCTCGACACGCCGCTTGAAGATCTCGTCAGTCACGGCGCCCACCTGCTTCCAGCGCACCCGCCCGGCGCGGTCGATGAAGAAGGTCTCGGGCACGCCGTAGACCCCGTAGTCCACGGACACGCGTCCCGCCGGGTCCGGCGCATTGGGGAAGGTGTGACCGAACCGAGCCAGGAACTTCCGCGCCGGCTCCTCCTTGTCCTGGATATTGATGCCGATCATCATGACGCCGCGGTCCTTGTAGGTCTCCCAGGCGCGCTCGAGAGCGGGCGCCTCCTCGTAGCAGGCCGGGAAGCACCACGAGGCCCAGAAGTTGACGACGACTACCCGCCCGCGCAAGGCCTCGAGCGAGACCTGATCGCCGCCGAACGTCTTGAGGGTGAACGCGGCCGCCGGCTTCCCGATGAGCGGGGAGGGGACGTGGTGCGGGTCGGTGCGGAAGCCGTAGCCCAGGAGCAGGAGCACCGGCAGCGCCGCCACGGGAATGACCCACCCGAAGCGCCTCACCCAGATCTCCTCCGGTCGGGCAGGATCGCCAGCGCGGCGCCGAGCGTCAGGACCAACCCGCCGATCCAGAGCCAGGACACCATGCGGTTGACCTGGACCTTGATGGTGGCGTGAGAACCGTCCCGGGCGAAGTCGCCCAGCACCAGATAGAGATCCTCCACGAACCCCAGTCGGTAGTCCACCCCGGCGATCGGCGTCTGCTCCTGAGGGTAGAACTTCTTCGCGGGATAGAGGACGCCCAGCGGCCGGCCGTTGGAGACCGTGAAGGCGCCGGTCACCTTGGAGTGGTTCGACTCCTCGGAAGCCTGGAGCCCGTCGAAGCGCACGGAGTATCCGGCCACCCTCACGCTCTGGCCCTTCTCCAGCGTGGTCTCGGTCTGGACCGACCACGCTTGCGAGCCCGCCACGCCCAGCGCGACCACGAGGATGCCCAGGTGGACGATGAAGCCGCCGTAGCGGCGGTTCTGGCTCAGGAGCAGGCCGCCGGCGGCATCCATCCAGCCGCGGGCGGTGCGGCGGCGGGCGCGGACGGCACGGTAAAAGTCCAGCACGATGGTGCCGGTGACGAAGACGACGAGCGCCATGCACAGGAGCACCAGCGTGTTGCCCACGCCCACTAGCCGCAGGATCGCCGCGGCGACGATCCCGGCGAGCACCGGCCTGAGAAAGTTCCGCTTGAGGTTCTCCGCCGAGGCGCGCCGCCAAGCGATGGCCGGGCCCACTCCCATCAGGAAGAGCAGCGCGAGGAAGATCGGGATGTTCACCAGGTTGAAGAAGGGCGCCCCCACGCTCAGCTTCATGCCTCGCACCGCCTCCGACAGGAGCGGGAACACGGTGCCGAAGAACACAGTGAAGGCCGCCGCCACGAGGAAGACGTTGTTCAGGAGAAAAGCGGATTCGCGCGACAAGACGGAGTCCAGCTCTCCCTGCGCCTTCAGCCGCTCCAGCCGCCAGGCGAGCAGGGAGAAGGAGCCGAGCAGCACGAATGCCAGGAAGCCCAGGAAGAACTGGCCGATGGAGCCCTGGGTGAAGGCGTGCACCGAGCCGATGATTCCCGAGCGCGTGAGGAAGGTGCCGAAAATTGTGAGCGCGAAGGTCAGGATGATCAGGGTCAGATTCCAGAGCTTGAGCATCCGCCGCCGCTCCTGGATCATCACCGAGTGCAGGAAGGCGGTCCCCGTGAGCCACGGCATGAAGGCCGCGTTCTCGACCGGATCCCACGCCCAGTAGCCGCCCCAGCCCAGCACGTGGTAGCTCCACCAGCCGCCGATGAGGAGCCCGAGCGAGAGAAAGTACCAGGCGACGATAGTCCAGCGGCGGGTGATGGTGATCCACTCGTCACTGATGCGGCCGATGATCAGCGCCGCCATGGCGAAGGCGAACGGCACCGTGAAGCCCGTGAAGCCCAGGTAGAGCGCGACAGGATGGGTGATCATGCCCGAGTCTTCCAGCAACGGGTTGAGACCCCGCCCATCGGCGGGGATGGGCGACAGGCGCTCGAAGGGCGGCGCCGGGATGGTCATCACCAGGAGGAAGAAGGCCGCGATGCCGAGCATGACCGAGAGCACCCACGGGTAGAACTCCGGCTGGCGCCGGCGGTACTGGACGACCACTATCACGGTGTAGAGCGACAGCATCCAGGTCCACAGGACGATGGAGCCCTCGAGCGCTCCCCAGAGCGCCGTGATCCGGTAGTAGAAGGGCGTGCCGCGGTTCGTGGTGTTGGCCACGTAGCGGACGGAGAAGTCGAAGGTGAGGAAGGCGTAGACGAGGAGCAGCATGCAGCACGCGACGAGCACCCAGACGCCGAAGGCGGCGCGCTGGGAGGACTCGATCAGCGCGGGACGCCCGGTGCGAGCGCCGACGGCTGCCGCGACGCTGCCGTAGAGCGCCAGCGCGAGGGCGGCGACGGTGGCCGCGTAACCCAGTTCGGGCACGAATCCGATGCTCATCTGCTCCCCCCCTGGAGCGTCTTGATCAGCTCCTTGTAGCCGGCCTGGCTCGAGTCGTGAGGTGCCTTGTACTCTTCCGAGTGCTTGGCCATGATTACCCCGGCCTTGAAGTAGCCGTCGGCGGTCCAGGTGCCCTCGACGACGGCGCCGCGCCCCTCGGCGAAGAGATCGGGCGGCGTCCCCTTGTGCCGGACGGGAACCGACGCCTGCCCGTCCGAGAGCGTGAAGCTGAGCTGGAGGCTCTGCGCATTCCAGTTGACCGTGCCCGGCTTCACCATCCCGCCCAGACGATAGGCCTTGCCCGTCACGGGCGCCGCCGAGAGCTCGCTGGGCGTGACGAAGTACACCACCGACTGGCTCACGCCGGCGTACACGAGGTAGCCGAGGGCGGCCAGGATCACGAGGCCTCCGGCGATGAACTTCGTCTTGCGGGTCATGTGCTCTGTCCTCTTCCGCGTCTCCCGTGGGTCAGCGCGCGGGCTCTGGCCGACAGGTAGCCCCAGTAGCCGATGAGCGCCACGGCCGCCACGCCGTAGGCCGCGAGAACATAGCTCCAGTTGTCGGGCATGGGGCTCACGCGTGCTCTTCCAGGCTGGCGATCTCCAGCCGCCGTGAAAGGAAATAGGCGAAGAGCAGGGTGAAGCCGATCCAGTTCACCAGGAGCGCGAGCGCGATGGGAGTGGCGATCGGCGACGGCTCAGGGCCCAGAATGGTGGAAGGCTGGTGAAGGGCCCGCCACCATTTCACCGAGAAGTGAACGATGGGGATGTTGGCGGCGCCCACGATCCCGACCACCCCCGCGTAGCGCGCCCGCGCCTCGGGCTCGTCCACCATCGCGCGAAGGAGCAGGTAACCGACGTAGACCAGGAGCAGCACGGCTGTCGAGGTG
>WNGA01012373.1_pt1 | contig 20285 bp, 20 predicted proteins | sample 5400061 | NCBI WGS metagenome assembly WNGA01 (sample SAMN13153366, study PRJNA577476) | soil metagenome | isolation source: 100 cm soil or saprolite under grassland replicate 2 | place: USA:California | collected 2016-06-15
TTCTGCCATTTCGCTAGCGTCTTTCATCCTAAGCAGCATGCCAACCTGGAGCGCCACCGCCAGTCGCTCGGGATCAACGGGCTTCCCCAAAATGTCGACAGACCCCATGTCGATTGCCAGATTCACCAAGGTCTCATCTTCAGTGTTGCTCAACATGATGATTCCGCCAGTGTATTGCTTGGCCCGCAATTTCCTCACGACCGCTGGTCCCCCCATCCCTTGAAGGTCCATGTCCAGAATAATGAGCCGCGGCATTTCCTTGCTCACGAGTTGCAAGGCTGCGGGGCCATCGCGGGCTACTTGTATATGAAGCCCTCGCTGGGTCAAAAACACTTGGAGGTATCTGCCTGCATCTGTGTTGCTCCCTATGAGCAAGATGCGATCGGTCCCTAGGCCTTTGGGCGGGGCGCGCTTTTCCTTCGGTTTCACTACGGATGGTGAAGGAGGCTCCGCTTGATCTGTCGGTGGGAAAAACCGCTCCATGGAAGCCACGATAGTGTCGAGCGCGAGCGCTTTGCTCAGAAAATCGGTCACGCCCAACTGGCGGGCCTGCTTTTCTAGATCATCCGACCCCCATCCGGTCAGAATCATCACAGCGGCGCTGGCATCGATGGTGCGAATCTGGCGTAGCACTTCGATCCCGTTCATCTCCGGCATGCGGAGGTCTAGCAAGGTGAACTGCGGGCGATGCTGAGAAAACAAGTCGAGCGCCTCACGCCCGTTGTACGCCGTAAAGACTTCATGGCCGTGACCTGCCAGCACCGCCTTCAGCAGATCGCATAAAACACGTTCGTCGTCTACGATGAGGATCGTTGCCATACCAGCCTCCGATGGAGGTAAGACGGTACTGAGTCTAGAGCAGATGTTCAGAAAAGGCTACTGTACAAGATTGAACAAGGACCTTCCCACAGTCAAGGCATCCCTCATCTGCAATTGATGGATTCACCCGATAGTGTCTTCAGGGGTTCACCGGTCTGTGTCTTCTCGGAAGAGGGGTATTCATGCGCATTGCCGTTCGAAGCGCACTCCTGGCACTTGGTTTGCCTTTCGTCTACATATGGCAGGAGGACTGTTAGGGCGCTTGTACCCACGGCGAAGGCATTCGGTGCCTTGTCGGCTTACGTGGCAGGAGCGGCAGATTCTGGGAACAATGATAGATGTGTCGTATTCTGGTTTCGCTCTATCGCTTTCTGGCGAAGCCCAGTTGAGCGTGGAGAGGGAGGTTGTTATCCACATTCCCGACGCTATCACGCTACGGGCTCGACCGGTGTATATCCATCACCAACAAGGGGAAGATAAGCGCGTCGGATTCAAGTTAGCGAGCATAGAAAGGGGAAAGGAACACTGGCGCAGTCTGTGTTTTGCGCCGCGTTAGTAGTCTTCTCCTAAGCCGCGTGTTTGGTGTCGGAGGTGGACCCTTCAGGACCTTTTCCGTGAGATCCGGCCTGCCCCGTAGTGGAAGTCTCATCCGTACCGTACGAAAACACTATGTAGAACAGGCACACCGCGAGCATCAATACCAGGCCGGCCACGATTCCTATGTATCCCCAAAATCCCAAGTCTGACATGCTTCTCCCCCTTTTCTATGGGGAAGAATGAGCAAACCAAGTGCCAGGTGGCCCTATGCAAATTTTGTTGTTTGATGTGTTCTTTACATACCGCACAGTCCCTGTAGGTGGAAGTACACCACTGCCTCGTTGAATCCACCACCAGAGGACTGCGAAACCGACGCTGCAACAGCGTCATAGCCTTTTCTGACCGCCTGCGCTAGACTGCCTACCACCTTGAGCTACCGAGCGAGACATGGCAAAAATTCTAATCGTCGATGATGAACCCTCGTTTTGCGTGTTCCTCAAGGGGATCTTGAAGAGCCATGGCCATGAAGTGCGCACGGCATACACAGGGCGCGATGCTCTCGATGCCTTCCAGCAACTGCGCCCCCAGTTTACTTTGTTAGACCTGTACATGCCTGAAATGGGCGGGCTGGAGGTGCTCAGGCGGATTCATGCGCTTGACCCGCGCGCCTCGGTCATGATCCTGACCGCCTGGGGGGCGGAGGACGTGGAAGTGGCGGCGCGACAACTCGGAGCGGTCGATTTTCTGAGCAAAGCCCTCTCCTTGGACACGATCGTCAAAACCATGGAACGCATCCTCCATCCTGGCGAAGGCACCGGTCAGCCAAGCCTGCCAGCCGATAGTATCTTGCTGGTGGACGACAATCCCAAAACGCGAGCCCGGTATGCGCACGCCTTGCGGGACAGCGGGTATGAGCTCCGCCTGGCGCCGGATGCCTTTGCGGCATTGCAAGTGTTGGACAAGGAAAGCCCCGGACTCGTGGTGCTGGACCTGGACATGCCAGACAGACTGTGGGGCGAGGTTTTACACCGATTGCGGGAACGGAACTACAGGGGAGGCCTCATTCTGCTGACATCCCGCCAGAGCAGGCTCCTGGTGCTCGAAGCCGCGCATCTCGGATCGATTGATGTTTTGCACAAGCCGGTCCAGCAGGAGAAGCTGCTTCTTGCGGTCCAGGTCGGGCTGATGCCGCGACACTGGCACTAGGTTCCACCGATGCTGACCTGTCCCGCTTGTCATCAGGAGAGCCGAAAGCCCGAAAAACGCTATGGCCTATCCTATAGGGTGTTGCGTGCGGTCGGCATCGGCTACTTTCGGTGTGCCCACTGCGACAGATTTTATTTGGGCTTCCCATGGTATGGGTGGCAGTGGTTCGTCGCGCTCAAGGCTGCGCGCGAAGCTGCTCCTGTCGTACGTCCATGCCCGTAGTGCGGTGATAGCAAGACGCGCCGCTCACATCGTCAAGGCGTCGTTGAATGGATCGGTAGCGTCTTTCTCGTCCGCCCGTACCGGTGTATGACGTGTGGACATCGCTTTTTTGCTTTGAAAAGGTAGAGGGTCCTCATCTGTTGGCCGCATTCCTCATCAGCACCTGACCCTCCCGTTCGACCACCTCGTAGGACTGGCCCGGCGTGATCCGAAGTCGGTCGGTGCGTAGTCGGACGGTGAGCCCGCGAGCCGTGTAGCCGGCCGCATGCTTGCGAAGATGGCTTATGACCCATTGTTTCAAAGCGTTCCGCTGAAACGATATGGGCTCGCGCCCGGAGAGAGCCAGCGGAATAATCCGATGATACCCCAGATTCTCCTGGTCTAGTTGGAGGTATTCAACCCCGATCTCCCCTTCAGGAAGAAGCAGGACTTGCTCTCCAATCCGGGCGGCATTGGCGCTCGTGTCGAAGCGAACAAGTGAAATTTCGCGTTGGGGTCTTGCGGAATCGGCCAGAAACAGAGCGACAGCCATCGCCCCGATCGCAGCCAGCGCCATCACAGCGTCCCCAGCGCGGGCCAGCAGCCCGTGTCGTCTAATCCCCAGGGCGCGCCCACCTAGCCAGCCGAAGACAGCCAAGGCCGCAAACGCGAGGCCCAAAAAGAGCCGATGCAACGCCCCTTGGGGGGCAAGCGACCCTGTGGCGGTCACAATCCAGACCGAGAGCAGCAGGAAGGCGACGCTACCGAGAAGGTGGACTCCCCACTTGAGACGCCGCACGAACGTCCCCTCACTCTTTCTTGTGAAAGCAGTCCAGAGTCGTACCATCCATGGAATTCCGAGATCATTTCCGCAAGTGCCGCACTTTCGGCCTGAAACAAGCGTTTGTCTCCCGCAGTGGCCACAGGTCATCACCCATCGCTGTTCCATCCCCGTTCGCGCGGTTAAATACTGCATCCGGATTCGCCATACAGGAACCAGTATTACGAACACCAGGAGGGTCAGACCGCCGCAGTAGAACAGCAACGAAATCTGCGAAAGGGACTGACCGAGGCTCTGTTCGATACTTTGGAAAAGCAGTCTCAGCATGTCTTACCCCCATTTTACTGCAATTTTACGTTGATCTTACTTGAGGGTATAGCGCCCGCACTTCGAACGTGGTTAAGTTAAACGGAAGAGTCAATGAAACCTTCAACGCTCTCCTGGCGCGGTCCTTGCTATGTGCTTTAGTAGCAACTTCGCTCTTCCTAATGACGCCCATCGATGCGATCGCTTGGAGGCCGCATGCCGCGTATTCTAGTCGTTGACGACGAAGAGGAATTTCGCAAGCTGCTCCGCGCGATGTTGGAGAAGGCGGGCTATGAGGTGCTGGAAGCATCTGACGCCCAAAGGGGATTTACCCTGTACTGTGAGAATCTTATTGACCTTCTCATCATTGACCTCGTGATGCCCAAGGTATCGGGTGTTGCTCTGATCCATATGCTCAGATACAAGTTCCCAGACGCCAAGATCATTGCCATCTCGGGCGGGGGACCAACGGGAAACTTCGACTTCCTCGCCGCCGCCAGAGTGCTCGGCGCCCACCGCACGTTCCTTAAGCCGTTTAAGCGAATAGAGCTCTTGGCCACGATCAAGGAGTTAGTCCCGGTCTAATTTTTCTCCTTCGTCAGGTTGAACTGTAGCTTCATCCCCTTGGCGAGCTTCTCACGTTTGGCCGTCCCGGCCGGCAGTTCGAGTACGTACAAGGCCTCCTTGTTCGATTTGTATTCCGGGCAGGGATCCTGGCGGCATCCCGGGACGTTCTCCTCGATATAGACGATCCGCTTATCCGGTCCCAGCCACAGGATGTCCAGCGCGATCTTGGTGTTCTTCATCCAGAAGCGCCACTCGCCGGCTTCCTCGAAGACGAACAGCATGCCCCTGTCGGGAGCCAGACGGTCCCGGAACATCAGCCCGCTGGTCCGCTTGGCAGGCGTGTCGGCCACCTCGGCGAGGAGACGGGCCCCGTTGGGATAGGTGACCGTGACCTGGGATACGCCGGTCTGGGCTTGGGACGCGGGACCGGCCCCTTGGGCGTCTCCCGCGAAGACCAGGGCTGCGCCCAACAACCAGGCAACGGCGAGAGCGAGTGGCGAATGCATCGGGACGGGTATCATAGGTAAGTTCCGGCGATTATGCTTGACTTGACACCAATCCTGTGCTATAGTCCTAGCCATGATGACACTTACACAACTAAATACAAGGTTCTCCACCGAGGACGCCTGCAAGGGCTACTTGGTTCAACTGCGCTGGCCGCAAGGTGTCGCCTGCCCACGCTGTGGGAACACGAAAGTTCATAAACTCGCCCGTCCATGGAACTGGCAGTGCAAGAAGTGTAGCAAGCAAGGCTACCGCTTCTCGCCATTGGTGGGGACCATCTTCGAGAACACTAACTACCCGCTCCGCACCTGGTTCCAGGTGATCTATCTCATGTGCCAGAGCAAGAAGGGGATGAGCGCCATGCAGATTCAGCGTACCATCGGCGCGGGTTCCTATCGGACGGCGTGGTACATGTGTCACCGTATCCGCGCCGCTATGAAGAACGGGGAGTTCAAGAAGCTGACGGGCGTAGTCGAAGTGGACGAAACCTACATCGGTGGGAAGGCCAAGAACCGACATGGATGGGGGATTGGACGTGGCCATGAGAAGGGAGCAGCTGGCCGTGGACCTTCGGGGAAACTCGCCGTGATCGGTGCAATCGCCCGCAAGGGAAATGTCGTCGCGCAGATAATCGAGAATACCGACCAATTCACCTTGTCGCGGTTTGTTCACCAGACAGTCTCGGAGAAGGTGGATCTGGTCGCCACAGATGAATACCCAGGCTATCGCATGCTGAAAGCACGTTTCCCGCACAAGGTCGTGCGCCACACCATCCGCGAATACGTCCACGGTAACGTCCATACCAATAATCTGGATAGCTTCTGGTCGCTCATCAAGCGCGGCATCATGGGCACCTTCCATAAAGTGTCGAAGGACTACCTCCCGCTGTACCTCAACGAGTTCGCCTTCCGGCACAACTACCGGAAGCATCCCGACATGTTCGAGCGCGTGGTAGCAACATGCTGAGGACAGCTCCCTGGCGGCTGCCTCAGCTACGAAAGGCCAGCTAGCTATGCCCCCTGCCAAGCCTGTCATCTTGCACCCGCTAGGGTTTGAGAAAGCGCTAAAAGTGTTGCTGGCCGTGCCGCAGAAGCCGAAGGCGAAAAAGAAACGGCGGAAGTTAAAAAAGAAGGCATAGGGCGGCTAGTCTCCTTGATTATAGATTTTATCTATCATCTCTCGAAGATGAGATTTTAATCGTTTCGTCGAGCCGACTTGCTCAGCCCACAGCGCCCCGTCTTCTACGCCAAGCCGGAATTCCAACTCTGCCTCTTTTGGCCCTCCATAAGCGCGAACAAGAAAATTAAATTCTTTCCCGCGTACCGTATCGGCAACAGCGATTTTACAGGCGAGTTCACAATTCAATAACATTTGCTTGTCTTTATATATAACGGCTCGAATAGGGTGCTCTTCCCCGCGATGAACGCCAAAAGATGGAGGGGTTCCAGGAAATCTTTCTAGAGTGTAGTGACCTTCTTTTATTGGTTCAGCGCGAATTACAAAAACCTCTGGCCTGATGTACGCCGCTGATTTTCCGGTAACTTTAAGAAATAAAGTTTGCGTGTCGTTATGGGTTAATACTGTTTCCTCGATCTTATGCAGTTCAATGGATACTGATGGGGTATTCAGAACATCGAGTTCTCTCTTGGCCTTATCTTTGTCCCGTTTAATTTCACGCCAAGCTAAGAAAGAAGCGATAAAAATAGAAAATAGAATTATAGATACCCAAACCCAGGTCGGGGCATGTTCTCCATAAAAATGCCCCATGACTAAAGACACCACAAGGGCAGCGGCGCCGGTAGCAAGCGGCTTCCAGTGCTGCAATATTGCCAATAGGTATTGACCCCATTCTTTAAACATTCCGCACCCCTCCAATAAAGTGCGGATATTATAGGGATAATGCTATATGGTGTCAAGTTCAGCATCATCGCCTAAGTTCCGCTGGCTTGACAAGGTTGAAAGACGTGAGATACGGTGCTGCCATGGAACGGCCCTGGCTCCGGCAATACGAGGCGGGGGTTCCTGCCACCCTCTCCTATCCGGACATTCCCCTGCCCCAATTTTTGATTGACTCGGCCAGCCGGTACCCGGACCGCACGGCGCTGGAGTTTTATGGCCGGCGGATCTCCTACCGCCAGCTCAATACCCTGACGAACCGGTTTGCGCAGGCCTTGCTCCGCCTGGGCGTCCGCAAGGGCGACCGAGTGGCCCTCATGCTGCCCAATTGCCCTCAGGCGGTCATTGGCTACTTCGGCGCGTTGAAGGCCGGGGCGTGGGTGGTGGCGACCAATCCCCTGTACATAGGCACCGAAGTCGCGCACCAGGTGACCGATGCATGCGCGGAAACGATTATCGCCCTCGACCTGTTCTACCCGCGGATCGAAGAGGTGCGCACGCGCACGCCCCTCAAGCGGATCATCCTGACCCGCGTGTCCGACTATCTCCCCTGGCTGAAACGACTCCTCTATCCCATCAAAGCCCGCCGGCAAGGGCAGTGGGTTGACGTGCAACGCGTGCCGCCCCTCTACGACTTTTGCGCACTGCTCCAGGCGGCGCCGGCGAAGCCGCCGTCCGTGCCTGTTTCGGTGGACGACATTGCCCTCCTCCAGTACACCGGCGGCACTACAGGGATACCCAAAGGAGCGATGCTCACGCACCGCAACCTCGTCGCCAACGCGATCCAGTGCCTGCGATGGTTGCAGGGGATGCGGGACGGAGAGGAGGTCTTTCTCGGCGTGCTGCCCTTCTTTCACATCTATGGCATGACCACCTGCCAGAACCTGGCGACCATGCTCGGCGGCACCATCGTCCTCCTGCCCCGATTCCAGCCAGACGAAGTGCTCAAGGCGATCGTCGGCCATCGCGTCGCGGTGTTCCCCGGCATCCCGGCGATGTACATGGCGCTGGCGAACCACCCCCGGGCGGGCGACTACGATCTGACCTCCCTCCGGCTCTGCGTCAGCGGGGCTGGGCCGCTGTACGCGGAGGTCCAGGACCGCTTCGAGAAGCTGACCGGGGCGCGCCTGATCGAGGGATATGGGTTGACCGAAGCCGGTCCCGTGACGCATTGCAACCCGATCGTCGGGCTGCGTCACAGCCGGTGCATCGGGCTGCCGTTGCCAGACACCGAGGCACGGGTGGTGGATCCGGAGACCGGGAATCCCGTGGCCACTCCGGAAGACGGCGGGGAGTTACAGGTTAGGGGGCCGCAGATCATGAAGGGCTACTGGCACCAGGAAGCGGAGACGTCGGCGGTGCTGCGGGACGGCTGGCTCTCGACGGGCGACATGGTCCGGATGGACAACGACGGGTTTTTCTTCATTCTCGACCGCAAGAAGGATATGATCAAGTCGGGCGGCATGAATGTCTATCCTCGCGAAGTGGATGAGTGCCTCTGCGGGCATCCGAAGGTCAAAGAGGCCTGCGTCGTCGGCATTCCCCAGGACCTGCGGGGCGAGAAGATCAAGGCCTTCGTCGTGCTGAAGGAGGGCATGTCGGCGACCGCGACGGAGCTCCTAGAGCATTGCCGGCAGCGGCTGGCGAAGTTCAAAGTGCCCAAGCAGGTGGAGTTCCGCGCAGAGTTGCCGAAGACCTTGGTCGGCAAGGTGCTGCGCCGGAAGCTGCTCGAAGAGGAAATGAAGCGCACAGCCCCCGGGACGGGTGTCACGAGTGCTGGGTCCGAGGACGAACCGTAGGGTGGCCGTCATTGAATCACGGGATTGATCCGTGGCATACGTACTGCATACCGCGATGGCGATTGACAAGGCCGTGTTGCACCGGGACCGGTGCATCGAAGTGCCGGAGAACGTGACCGTCCATGACCACTGGACGGGGGTCTGGCAGGAGATTCCGGACAAGGAGCGGGCCTACGAAGCGCTGGAGTTGAGCCCAGCCAAGTACAAGTTGAAATGTCAGCTCTGTAAGCCGTAAAAGCCCCCTCACCCTTCCCTCTCCCCCCAGGGGAGAGGAGAGGTGAGGGGAACATAAGGGAGTTCGCATGAAAGAGAAGCGGATGGTGCATTACGTCAAGGGTGTCTTCGTCTGCCCGCAATGCCGGCAGTCCTACGTCCAGGAGAAATGGATTGAGGAGTGGCGGGTCCGCTGCCACAAGTGCGACTATCGCGGCTCGTTGACCCACGTGTCGGTCGAAGAGCAACTTGACGAAGAGACCCGCCGCCACTGAGCGGGCAACAGCGACGCTTCACTTGGGACCCTTCGCTTCATCCAGGGCGACCATGTTCGAGAAGCGTTTCTCAGCCCGGGGGCTCGTCGGCCCCTGCGTTGCTGCGCTGCTGCTCATTCCCACGCCGGCCTTGGCCGCCGACGAGCCTCTCCCCTTCGCGGTCCTCGTCACCTACCATTCGCGCACCGGCAACACCGAGAAGATGGCCCGCGCAGTCGTCGATGGGGCGAAGAGCGTGCCCGGCGCGCGCGTCGTCTTGAAACGGGTCGGCGACGTGACTGGGGACGACCTCTTCGCTTCCGACGCCCTGATCGTCGGCTCGCCGGTCTACTGGTCGAACATGTCCGGGGAGGTCAAAACATTCTTCGACAACTGGCAGCTCAAGTTCGGTGTCTTCCCCGAGTTCAAGATGCGCAACAAGGTCGGCGCGGCGTTCGCCACTGGCGGGCAGGTGTCCAGCGGCAAGGAAGTCACGATGCTGACCATCCTGGCGGCGATGCTTGGCAACCAGATGATCGTCGTCAGCGGGGGCGGCGCGTTCGGCGCCAGCGCCACCACCGAAGGGGACTCTCCCGGCATCGACGAGAAGGAATTGGCTGCGGCGCGCGAGTTGGGCAAGCGCGTGGCGGAGGTGACCGCGCTCGTCAAGCGCGGCGCGCGTAAGTAGGGCCGTGACCCCAACAAGGAAAGGCCATGGCGCAGGACATTCAGGCCTCCTTTGACGTCATCGTCGTCGGGGCCGGTCTCGCCGGATCGGCCTGCGCGCTGACCCTGGCGCGCAACGGCGTGCGGGTGTGCGTCTGCGAGCGGGGCGCCTGGCCCGGTGAGAAGAGCCTCTCGGGCATGATCCTCTACGGCCGCCCGCTGGCGGACCTGATCCCTGCGTTCTGGAAAGATGCGCCGGTGGAACGCGCCATCACCGGGCGGCGCTTTTCGGTCCTGTCCCAGGACTCGGAAGTGGCCCTGGACCTGCGCTTCGAGGAGTTCAACCGTGAGCCCCACAACTATACGTTCAGCGTGCTGCGCTCCCGGTTCGATCGGTGGTTCGCCCAGCAAGCGGCGGAGGCCGGCGCGACCGTGTTCACCGAAGCGCTCGTCGAGGATCTGCTCTGGGAAGGGCCGCAGGTGACGGGGGTCCGGCTCCGCGGAGGCGTGTGCCTGGGGGCCAGCGTGGTGGTGTCCTGCGAAGGCACGAACGCCTTTCTCGTCGAGAAGGCGGGCTTGCGCGATCCCTATCCGCCTCGCAAAGTCGCGGTCGGCGTCAAGGAGGTGCTGGCGTTGCCCCCCGAGATCCTTCAGGAACGGTTCGGCCTGGAAGATAATGAAGGCGTCGCCATGGAGTTCTTCGGGCAGTCCGTGAAAGGCCTCGTCGGGTCAGCCTTCCTGTATACGAACCAGGATACGCTGTCGGTCGGCTTGAGCTGTTCGGTGGAGTCCTTGATCGCGGAGGGGATTCCGCCGGCCGAGCTACTCGCCCAGTTCAAGCAGCATCCGTCGGTGCGCCGCTGGGTGCGGGGTGGCGAGCGGGTGGAGTACGGCGGGCAGATGATTCCCGAAGGCGGCTACTACGGCATTCCCCTGCTGGTCCGGGACGGGTTCCTGGTGTGCGGGAGCGCCGCCGGGTTCGTGGGCGGGACGTTCTACCACGAGGGCTCCTCGATGGCGCTGCTCTCCGGTAGGCTGGCGGCGGAGACTATCCTGGACGCTCAGCGGCAGGGGAATTACACCGCCCGCGTCCTCAAGTCGTACGTGCGGCGTCTCAAGGGGAGTTCGGTCATCAAGGACCTGCGGGCCCAGCGCCGCCTCTCGGCCTGGTGCCACCAGAGCCCGCGCTTCTTCAAAGAGTATCCCGATCTAGCGGTCGAGCTGCTGCGGGACTACTTCACGCTGTCTGAGAAGTCGAAGGTCGAGACCCAGCGGGGCCGCGTGGGGTATCTCCGGGGGCTCCGGGACTTCTGGCGCTTCCGCAAGGTGATGTTCGGGCGCTAGGCGCGGAGAAGAGCGGGTCCTGTCACCGAATTACCCTGACGTGCTCGCGCTCCGCCAAGGGCAAGCAAGTCGCGCTGCGCTCCGCCAGGGTCCCATTCGGCGCCACCCGCAAGAAATTTCCTCGCCCGCGTTGGCTGGTAGGGTTAAGTCAGCGTTGCCTGAAGGGCTTCGATTTTCTTCGTGACTTGCAGGTCGCCTTTCTTGAGGGAAACGGCGTGCCCGTCCTGGCAGACTTCCTTGGCGCGGTCCTTCTTGTCGATCTTTAGAAGTGATTCTGCAAGGGCGAGATAGGCGGCTGAGTGGCGAACGAACCCTCCTCCATCAGAAACTTACCCAGGCCGAACAACGCGACGTCGTCGTTCGGGTCCATCTGAACCAATTTCTTCAGTTGTTCGATCCGCGGATTCGCCATGGCGGCAATCTAGCATTAAGTCCGCGCCTTGTCTACGTAGGAACCGTGTGTTACATTCCGTTCATGGCGCTCACCGGCCTTGTCTATCACCCCGACTACCTGGAACACGACATGGGTCACACTCATCCGGAGTCCCCGCAGCGGCTGCGCGCGATCGTCGGCCGGCTCGAAGAGACCGGGCTCCTGCCGAGTCTCGTCCGGATCAATCCGAAGCCGGCGACCGACGACTGGATCACCCAGGTCCATGAGTATACGTATGTGAAGGGACTGCGGCAGCGGGCGCCGCAGAAGGGCTATGTCTCGCTAGACCCCGACACCTCGATGTCGCCCGGCTCGCTGGGGGCAGCCTATCTGGCGGCAGGCGGGGCGCTGTCGGCGGTAGACGCCATCATGGAGAAACGAGCGGACAACGCGTTCTGCGCCGTGCGTCCCCCCGGCCATCACGCCGAGTCCGACCATGCCATGGGGTTCTGTCTCTTCAACAACGTGGCGATCGCGGCACGCTACTTCCAGAAGCGGTACGGGCTGGAGCGGATCGCGATCGTGGACTGGGACGTCCACCACGGCAACGGGACCCAACACGCCTTCTACAACGACCCGACGGTGTTCTTTTTCAGCACGCACCAGTACCCCTGGTATCCCGGCACGGGCGGGGCCGACGAGCGCGGCGAGGGAAAGGGTGAAGGCTACACGCTCAACGTTCCGCTCTCGGCCGGGGTGGGCGACAAGGAATACCTTGACGTGTTCAACCGAAATCTGAGGATAGCGCTCAAGGCGTACCGTCCTGACGCCATCATCATCTCAGCCGGCTTCGACGCGCACCGCGACGATCCGCTGGCTGGGATGAATCTCACGGCAGAGGGCTACAAGGCGCTGACGCGGGTGGTCAAGGAGATCGCCGCCGAGCACGCGCAGGGGCGCGTGCTGTCCTGCCTGGAAGGCGGCTACAACCTCGCGGCGCTGGCCGCATCTGTAGAAGGGCACCTTCGCGTGTTGCAGGAGGCATGAGCAGTGAGGCGCCGCAGAAGCGGGGATGGTTCCAAACCTTCTGCCGCGTGTGCGAGTGGACCTCGCTGGGGATCCTCCTGCTCGCGGCGGCCGGGGTCTATCTCTTCTATAACGAGTTAAGGCCCAAAGTTATTTTCGGCCTGCGACAGGATTTCGCCCAGGCCATCCCGCTCCAGAAAGTTCCTGCCGGCATCCCGAGCTTGAAAGCCGAGGACTGCGGCCAGTGCCATCGCGAGATCTACGAGGAGTGGAAGACCTCCTATCACGCACAAGCCTATACCGATCCATTCTTCCGCGCCTACTGGCGGAAGGACGGCGAGGTGTGGATCTGCTTGAACTGCCACACTCCGCTCGCCAATCAGCAGCCGGCCTTGATCACCGAGATTCCACGGAGTCGGGTGGAGAAGGCCGTCAAGGCGCCGAATCCGGACTACGATCAGGCGCTCCAGCAGGAAGGCATCACCTGCGCCGGCTGCCACGTGCGCGACGGCGTCATCCTCGGCCCGTTCGACGACTCGGTGGCCCCGCACCCGACGCAGTTCGATCCTAGGTTCCGCACCACCGAGATCTGCTACCGCTGCCATCAGGTCCCCAAGGGCCCCTTTCAGTTCTACAACGTGGGACCCTGCGGGACCTTTCCGGAATACGAAGGGACGTACTTCGCGCGGGAGCGAGGGCTGATCTGCCAGAGCTGTCACATGCCCGAGATCGAGCGGCCGATGGCCGAGGGCGGGCCGATCCGGCGGGGGCGGCAACACTTGTGGCGGGGCGGCCACGATCCCGAGCAGATCAAGAGCGCGCTGGCCGTGCAGCTCGCCGCGGACCCGCCGCAACCCCACCCGGGCCGGCCGACGACCTTCACGCTGACGTTGATCAACGCGGGGGCCGGGCACAAGCTGCCCACCGGCGATCCCGACCGGTACTTCACCGTCGAGTTCCGCGTGGTGGATGGGAGCGGCCGCGTGGTCAAGGACCAAGCCGATTCGATGGGGCGCTGGATCCTCTGGCAGCCCGTGATCGTGGAGCTGTACGACAACCGGCTGCCCCCGCTGGCCAGTCGGGACTATCGTTTTACATACAGGATGCCAGGATCGTCCGACGTTATTGCGGGGCTGAAATTGCAGGTCCAGGTCCGGTATCATATCCTGACCGACAAGGCGTACAAGACTCTGAAGACTCGCTACGGACTTCAGGGAGACCATCCGTACTCCTTCGCGATCTACGAGCGGGAGGTGCCCTTGTCGGGACCGTTGTCGGCGGAATTCATTCCGTTGGGAAGCCCGCAATCCGGCGCGGCTTCCTGCGGCCAGAAAGGCTGAGAGTCCTATGCATCCGATGCTGGTGACGACGGAAGAGCTCGACGCCATGCTCGACCGCGACGATGTGGTGGTCGTGGATGTCCGGTCCAAGATGGCCTTCATGGCGAGCGGGCACATCCCGCGCGCGGTAGTGGCGACGTGGCATGACTTCAGCGATCCGAACTCGGCGATCAAGGGCCTGCTGGACTCCGACATCGGCCGCTTGGAGAAGAAACTGGGCGCGCTGGGCGTCAGCAACGATCGCCTGGTGGTGGTCTACTCCAACCCCTTCGACAATTGGGGTGACGAAGGGCGGATGTACTGGACGCTCAAATACCTGGGGCATCCGAACGTCCGCGTCCTGGATGGGGGGTGGATCAAGTGGTCCGCCGAGATGCGGCGCTTCGAGTCCGGCCCGGCCAAGCCTCGTCCGGCCGTTTTCAAGGCCAACGTGGATCCGTCGCTGATTACCAACAAGGCCGAAGTGCGTAGGCTGGTCGAGGGGCCCAATCCGGACACGATCCTGGCCGACGCCCGGTCGACCGAAGAGTACAACGGGGCGTTCCAGCAGGGGATCGCCCGGGGCGGGCACATTCCCTCCGCCGTGAATGTGCCCTGGAATCAGTTCTTCAACCCCGACGGGACCGTCAAGCCGGTGGAGGCGATCCGCGCCGTTCTGGAGAAGCAGGGCGTCGCGTCTGGGAAAGAGGTCGTGTGCTACTGCACGGGCGGGGTCCGCTCGGCCTGGCTCTACTTCATCCTGAAGCTGGCCGGCTACGAGAAAGTGAAGAACTATCCGGGCTCGTGGTGGGAATGGGGGAACGATTACACCCTCCCGGTGGTGAACCTCAAGGAACAGCAGCGCCCTCCGATCCAGCGCACCATGCCCAACAAACCGCCCACCGCCCATTGAACGAGGGGCGCACGCGCCCTCCATTGATGCGCTTCCAGGATCTCGTCACAGTCTTCGAACGGCTTGAGGCCACCACCAAGCGCCTTGAGATGTTCGAGATCCTGGCCGAGCTCTTCCGCCAGACTACTCCAGACGAGATTGCACCGATCATCTACATGAGCCAGGGCAGCCTCCTGCCGGCGTTCCACGGCTTGGAGCTCGGCATGTCCGAGAAGCTCCTGACCCGGGCCCTGGCCCAGGCGGCCCAGCGCGCGCCCGAGGACGTGCTGGCCCATTTCAAAGGCACCGGCGACCTGGGCACCACGGCCGAGGCGCTCCTGGCCGGGCGGGCCGGAGCTGGGCTGACGGTGGCCCGTGTGTACGACGAGTTGCTGCGCATCGCCCGCACGAGCGGGGAAGGCTCGGTCGAGAAAAAGCTACGCAACCTGGCGGACCTCCTGTCACTCGCCTCGCCAATCGAGGCCAAGTACATCGCGCGGTTCGTCCTTGGGCGGCTCCGCCTGGGCGTGGGCGATGCGACTGTCCTGGAAGCGCTGGCACTCGCCAAGCTGGGGAGCCGTGAGTTCAAGCCCGACCTCGAACGCGCCTACAACCTCTGCTCTGACCTCGGTCATATCGGCGAGGTGGCGAGCAAGGGAGGGCGAGAGGCTATCGCCAAGATCGCCGCACAGGTGGGCTATCCGATCCGCATGGCCCTCAGCGAGCGGGTCCCAGGCCCCGAGGAGATCATCGCGAAGATCGGCCGTTGTGCCGTCGAGCCGAAGCTGGACGGCTTTCGCTGCCAGATTCACAAGGACGGCGAGCGGATCGAGATCTTCTCCCGCAATCTGGAGCGCACGACGCCGATGTTTCCCGACCTCGTCGAAGCGGTCAAACGGCAGATGCGAGCCCGCGAGATCATCTTCGAAGGCGAAGCGCTGGCGTTCGACGAGGGCACCGGGGAGCTGCTCCCCTTCCAGACCACGATCCAACGCAAGCGCAAGCATGGCGTGGAGGACTACGCCAAGGAGTTCCCGCTGAAGCTGTTCGCGTTCGATCTCTTGTACGTGGACGGTGAGGATTGGACGCCGCGGCCGTATCGCGAGCGCCGGGCGGAGCTCGTGGCCCGCATTGCGAAGGACACGGTCATCGAGCCGGCCGAGATGGAGGAGACCGACAATGCGGCGCGGCTGCGGGTGATCTTCGAGTCCGCCGTCGCACGTGGGCTCGAAGGCATCATGGCCAAGCGACTGGACTCGCCTTACACCGCCGGCGCGCGAAACTTCAATTGGATCAAGCTCAAGCGGAGCTACAAGGGCGAGCTATCCGATACGGTGGACCTCTGCCTGGTCGGGTACTTCCGCGGCGGCGGGAAGCGGGCCCGGTTTGGCATCGGGGCCGTTCTGGCTGCGGCTTACGATCCTGCGTCGGACAGCTTCAAGACCGTCAGCCGGATCGGGACTGGCTTCTCCGACGAGGAATGGGTGCAGCTGCGGGAGCGGCTCGACAAAGTCGCGATCGGGCACAAACCGGCCCGGGTGGATTCGAAGATGGAGCCGGACGTGTGGGTCCAGCCCACGTACGTCGTTACCGTGGCGGCGGACGAGATCACCCGCAGCCCGCTGCACACGTGTGGCGCCGACGCCGAGGGGGTCGGCTACGCGTTACGCTTCCCGCGGGTCCAGGGGTTTCTCCGCACGGACAAGAATCCGGAGGACGCCAACACCATCCAAGATATCATCGCCCTGTACGAGCAGCAGCGTCGGGTGAAACTGGAATGAATCCGGCGTCATTTCAGCCACCTTGACACCGGAAAAATCCCCGTGCTAGGGTGACCGTGTTTTTCTGGTGATCTTCCAAGACACAGGAACGGCCACAGCAGCAGACGGTCGAAGCGGTTAACGTGCCAGCAAGGAGGTATTCGTCATGATTCGTACATTCGCGGTGGCGGCGTTGCTTTTCGGCGCTCTAGCGTTTGTCGTGAGTGGGGTTTCTTGGGCGGCCATGTCCCATGCGGCCGAGGCGGTTGAGCATACTGAAGAGGCGATCTCGCATGGAAAGCAAGGCCATGCGGATGTCCTGGTGAAGCATGCCGAGACGGCGTTGATGCACGCCGAGGCGGCGCAGAAAGAGAAAGCCAACATGCACATGGAAGAGGGCATCAAGCATCTGAAAGGGGCTGTTGCTGAGGGCAAGAAAGGCGATGCGGCCGGCGGCGTGAAGCATGCCGAAGAGGCGCTGATGCACATCAAAGAGGCGAAATAACGCACTTGCCTCTCAGCTAATCGGATGAGTGAACGGGCAGGGGGCTCCCTGCCCGTTCCTGTTTGAGGACCATGAAAGTCGGCTACTTCCAGTTCGCGCCTGGCTTCGGCGACATCAAGCGCAACCTCGACACCGTGGCTAATCGTCTTGCGCAGGTGGAGTGCGAGCTCCTGGTCCTGCCGGAGCTGTTCAACACCGGCTACCAGTTCGTGTCACTTGATGAAGCGAAGGCTCTGGCCGAAGACGTTCCGGGGGGCCCCACTACCGAACGGCTGCTGAAGCTCGCCGCCGAGCGGCGCATGCACCTCGTCGCCGGCCTGGCGGAGCGGGCGGGGAATCGGCTCTACAACTCGGCTGTCTTGGTGGGGCCCGCCGGGCTGATCGGCGTCTACCGGAAGACGCATCTCTTCTTTGAGGAGAACCTGTTCTTTTCGCCCGGCGATACGGGATTCCCCGTGTTCGACATCGGCCCGGCGCGGGTCGGGCTGATGGTCTGCTTTGACTGGTTCTACCCGGAGTCGGCGCGCACGCTGGCCTTGAAGGGCGCGGACATCATTGCCCATCCCTCCAACCTGGTGCTGCCCCACTGCCCCGACTCCATGGTCACGCGCTGTCTCGAAAACCACGTGTTCGCGGTGACGTGCAACCGGACCGGCTGGGAGGAGCGCGGCGGGAAGGAGCGGTTGACCTACATCGGGAACAGCGAAGTCGTCACGCCCCAAGGCGAGATCTTCCGGCGAGCGAAGCCCGATCAGGAGACGTTGGCTGTCGTCGAGATCGACCCACTGGACGCCCGCAACAAGAAAATCAACCCGTACAATGACCTCCTCGCCGGCCGCCGCCCTGAGTTCTATTCATCCTGACTTACTTCTCGCGGGTCCTGTCACCCACGGCTCCGGGGTCCTGCCGCCTCATCCCCCGCCATCACGCGGCGCGTCGAAGCCCCGATGACTCGCGCTCGCTACGGCGGTGGGCCCCCTTTCGGCGTCACCCCTCCGCCTTCGGCGACATCTGGACCAGGCCTTCTGCGGGTGGCGGCGAGCTGGGCGCCCAGACGGCGGCCTCAGCCTGCAGCCGAGTCTGCGGGGCTTCGACGGCGAAAGGCCGTCCGCCCGGTTGGGCTGCTCGCCGACAGGACCCGCTCTTAGAGTCTTAGAGGTATTTCTGCAGCGCGCGCCCTGTGTGTGATGCGCGCTCCACGGCGATCGCTTCCGGCGGGCCTGTCGCCACGACCTCGCCGCCCAGGTCGCCGCCCTCCGGCCCCAGGTCAATCACCCAGTCGGCGGTCTTGATGACGTCCAGGTTGTGCTCGACGACGAGCACGGTGTGCCCGGCGTCCACCAGCCGGCTTAGCACGGTCAGGAGTTTTTTGATGTCATCCATGTGGAGGCCGGTGGTGGGCTCATCCAGGATGTAGAGCAGGCCCCGAGCCGCCCGGCTTGCGGTCAACCCCACGAGCTCGCCGGCGATCTTGAGCCGCTGGGCTTCGCCGCCCGAGAGCGTCGTCGCCGGCTGGCCCAGGCGCAGGTAGCCCAAGCCCACCGAGGCGAGCAGGCGCAGCTTGACGCTGATCGAAGTCGTGTTGGCGAAGAAGCTTTGCGCCTCCGCCACGGTCATGTTGAGCACGTCGTGGATGGACTTGTCCCGGTGCCGTACCGCCAGAATTTTCGGCTGGAAGCGTAGCCCTTCGCAGACGTCGCACGTCGCATAGATGTCCTCGAAGAAGTACATCTCCATCTTCTGCAGGCCCGACCCCTGGCACGCCTCGCAGCGGCCCCCGACCGTGTTGAAGGAGAAGTCGCCAGGCGTCAAGCCGGTACGTCTCGCCTCTGGGAAGGCCGCAAAAACGCGCCGGATGTCGTCGAAGACTTTGATGTAGGTCGCCGGGTTCGAGCGCGGCGTCCGGCCGATCGGTTCCTGGTCGATCAGGCGCACCCCGTGTAGATGTTCGACCCCACCGATCGCCTCGAACTGGCCCATCGGCAGGTTCTCCACGCGGAAGGCGCGGGCGAGGGCCCGGTAGACGGTCTCCTCGACCAGCGTGCTTTTCCCAGAGCCCGAGACGCCGGTCACGCAGGTGAACGTGCCCAGCGGGATCTTCACGGTGATGTTCTTGAGATTGTGCTCCGTCGCCCCGACCAGCACGAGCGCGCGCCCCGTGCCCTTTCGGCGCAGGCGCGGAACCGGAATCGTTTCCTGACCGCTTAGATAGCGGGCGGTCAGCGCGGTCGGATGCGCCAGGAACTCCGGGTACCGGGCGGCGCACACGACTTCTCCTCCCTTTTCTCCAGCCGCGGGCCCCATCTCCACGACAAAGTGCGCGGATTCGATCATGGTGCGATCGTGCTCGACCATGATGACGGTGTTCCCCGCTTTGGCGAGGTCGCTTAAGATGCCGGCGAGGGTGGCGGTGTCGCGCGCGTGCAGGCCGATAGTCGGCTCGTCCAGGACATAGAGCGTGCCGGTCAACTGCGCGCCGAGCTGGGTCGCCAGGCTGATCCGCTGGGCTTCCCCGCCCGAAAGCGTCCGGGTCTGGCGCGAGAGGGTGAGATAGCCGAGACCGACACGCAGGAGGAAGCCCAGCTTGGCGGTCAGCATGGCGAGGATGTCCTCGGCGACCTCGCGCTCGAAGGCGGACAGCGGCAGCGAGCGCGCCCACTCGGCTGCGGCGGCGATGGTCAGGTCCGCGACCTCGGCGATGGTCCGGCTGCCGACCCGCACGGCCAGCGCCTCGGGGCGCAGGCGGGTCCCCTTGCAGGCGTCGCAGATGACCGGACTGCGGTAGCGGCTGAGCATCACGCGGACGTGCAATTTGTAGCGCTTGCCCTCGAGGTATTCGAAAAAGGCCTTGATGCCCTCAAGTTTGCCCTCTCCCTCCCAGAGGAGTTTCCGTTCGGTTTGAGTGAGCTTGTTGTAGGGTTTCGACACGTCGATCCCGCGTCGCTTGAAGGCCAGCAACATCTGCTTCTGCCACCAGTCGGCCGAGGGTTTCGTCCACGGTTCGATGGCGCCACCCGCCAGGCTCTTGGTCTGGTCCGGAGCGATGAGGTGCTCGTCGTAGCGTAGGATGTTGCCGAAGCCCTTGCAGGCCGGGCAGGCCCCGAGCGGGTGGTTGAAGGAGAAGAGCGCGGGTTTCGGCGTCTCGAAGGTCCGCCCGCAGGACTGGCAGCTATAGGCCTGGGAAAACCGATGACGTCCCGCGCCGATGATCTCCGCGACGCAGCGCCCGCCGCCTTCGCGAAACGCCGTCTCCAGCGTGTCCACGAGGCGCGCGCGGTCGTCCTCGCGGAGCGCGAGACGATCCAACACGACCTCCA
>WNGA01012831.1_pt1 | contig 20275 bp, 17 predicted proteins | sample 5400061 | NCBI WGS metagenome assembly WNGA01 (sample SAMN13153366, study PRJNA577476) | soil metagenome | isolation source: 100 cm soil or saprolite under grassland replicate 2 | place: USA:California | collected 2016-06-15
CTCCGACAAGCAGATGAAGGCCCTGGAACAACGCTCGATCAGGCGACACGCCTTCCACGGGGAATGGAACTACACCCTGCTGCCCGCTCGCCAGCCGACACACCCGACATCACAGAAGTAAATTTTCGGAGAGCCCTTACGGGGACCAGGACGGGTTCCGCGCCGAGCTGGCGGAGGCCGGGCTGCCGTTCGTGATGGCGCTCAAGCCGCGCCGCGGGACCTGGGCCCATGGCCCGGATGCGCACACCCCTGTCGATGCGGCCCGCGCGCTGGCCTGGGACGGCCCGGACGATCCTGGCGACTGGCGCCCAGTGACCAGGACGTTCCGCGACGGGCATGCCGAGACCTGGTGGGCTGTTGATGCGGCGCTGGGCTGGTGGGGGCCGGACGGCGCCCGGCGCCTGGTGGTTGCCACCGCCGACCCGGCCACTTTGCCGGCCAAGGCCACCTGGTACCTGGTCACGAACCTGTCCCGGCCCGGCGGCCCGCGCGAGCCAGACAGTCCGCACCCGGCCGCGGGCCTGGCCCAGATCGTGCGGATATACGCGATCCGCAACTGGATCGAGCAGGGCTACAAGCAGGTCAAAGACGAGCTGGGCTGGGCCGATTTCCAGGTCCGCTCCGATGTCGCGATCCGCCGGCACCAGGCCCTGGTCAACTGCACGTTCAGCTTCTGCTGGGCTACCTGGTTCCACGACCACCCCGCTCCACGCCGGACTGCGGCGCCGCGGCCAGAGCGCGGCCGCGGAGAGAGGGGGGCCGCGCGACGCCGTACCGCCACAAGCACCGTCCTGGCCGCGGGCGCTGCGCGCGGTCCGCGCGTGGCTTTCCCCCCTGGATCGCGCTGCAGCGCTGGTGGCCGGCATGGTCAAGGCGCCCCCGCCCCCGCAGCTGCAAGCCCTGATCAGCTCGGTCGCGGCTGGCTGCGGCCTGCACCTCTACATCCCGAATTAACAAACTACCGTTAGCACCCGGCCCCGAGCCAGACGCTGCCGCCTGCAGCCGCTCAACGGCCCCACCAGGGCGCCATGTCACGGACGGCCCTTAAAGGGCAAACCCCACAAGCCCCCGTCAGCTGGAACTCACTCCAGGAGAGCCGCACCCACAGCCGATGGCGATAATCGTGTCGTCGGAGTTTACCGATGTTGTCCTTGGAACAGGGGTCGTCAATGGGCGCTGGCGGTGATCGCGCCGGGCTCTTCGGAGATCTGTTGCGCCGGTCGCGGCTGTCTTCGGGGCTTACTCAGGAGGAGCTCGGGCGCCGGGCGGGGCGCGCAAGTGTGCGGTGGACCTGTCCTCGCTGCACCTGCTGGGCCTGCTTCCAGAAGACGATCGTCTCCTGATACGCGCCGCCCTGCCGGACATCGTCGTCGCTGGCGCCGCTGTCACCGACATCGTCCTCACCTGCGACCACATGCGCGGGCTCGCGGTCGCCACCTACACCGCCTCACTCCGCGCCGATGGCACGGTCGAGCGCACCACCCTCACTCCCGGCCAGCAGGCGCGCCTGCGTGAGCAGGCCGAAGCACTCCAGGCGGCCACGGCATCGCTGCACATGGTGCACGCCAGCGAACGCGGGGACCCGGCCGGGGAAACCGTCACGATAGCCAGCGAGCAGGGAGTACCTCTGTGGTGCGACGACTCAGTTCTACGGCAGAGGGCGCGGGGAGCCCGTATTCCGTCATTCAGCCTGCTGGACCTGGTCACAGTTCTCCGCCATCAGGGCACAAGACTCAACGAGCCGGTGATCCTCCGCGGTCTCGCTGAACAGTACGTCGTTGACCTGCCGCTGAATGCCGCCGACATCGTCGCGGTCGCAGGCGGTCACGACTGGAGACCGGGTCCAGCCCACACTGCGCTGGCCCGGCCGGAATGCTGGCGCCACCACGAGGGGGACTGGAGCGGCACCTGGCTTGAGATCGCCACCCATGCGCGGCGGCACTCCCCACGCGCGCTTGTCGACGTGACGAAGGCGGCACTTACAGGCGCGATCGAGCAGGTCCGGGGTGGTCTTCGCACCCAGCGCTATCAGCAGCTCATAGTCCTTGCCCTCGTCGGGTGCCACGGCGCAGGCCGGCCATCACCGTCGGGCCTGCTTGATGACCTGGCCCAGCATGCCGGGCCGGGGCTGGCACCTCGCCCACCGTTCGTGCTCACGGCGCTGATCAAGGAACTCACTGACCGGTCGGTCGATCGAAGACGCTGACCTGCTGGCACGACGCCTGCTCCCAGGCGTGGATCTCCCCTGAGGCGCGTTATGTGGGTTGCCTTATTGCTGGGCCAGGCAGAGGCGCATGAGGGTATGGGCGGCGATGGTCGCGGCGGACCGGGTGAGCAGGCCCCAGAAGGTGTGCGCGCCGTGTCGCGCTAGTTCCATCTGGTCGGTGATCTCTTTGAAGGTGGTCTCGACCCGGTTGCGCCACTCCGCGATGATCTTCTGCAGGATGGCTGGCATGTCCGCGCGCTGGTGTTTGCTGGGCGGGATGAGCACTGCGGTGCCGTGGCTGGCCTGGGCGGCGGCAAAGGCGGTACCGCGGAAGCCGGAAGCCGCAGGACCATTCGGCGTGCGCGGCGTCGCGGCCGAACCGGGCGGACAGGTCGTTGCCCGGGCCGGTCCAGCCGTCCGGGCCGCGGACCCGGGAGGTGTGCTTGACCGGGATGGCGCTGGTGCCGGTCTGCTGGCAGTTATCGACCGGCCAGGTGGCCGCCAGCGCCTCGCGGAACTGCTCGAAGGCGCCCCGCAGCCAGCGGATCCGCCGGTTGGCCTCGGATTGGTGCGGCAGCCGCGGGAACAGGTGCGCCCAGTCCCGGGCCACCTCGGCCAGGAACCCGGCCTCGCTGCGCCGGCCCAGCAGATGCCGGACTACCGCGATGGCCAGCAGCTCGGCGTCACTGCAGGCCGGTTCCAGTCCCGGCCGGGCCGGGATGGCGATGGTCCCGGCCGTGATCAGGTCGTGGATCAGCACGTAGACGCAGGCGAACAAGTCCTCGGTTGGCAGCATGGGGTTGTGCGTGCCGAGAATCTCATCCGTGGCTGTGAGCAGCAGAGTTGCGGTGTCGGCGACACAGCCGTGATGATCACCTGTCATGTGCCTGCGGTTCGTGTTTCTCCTGACCTCGCGGCTAACTGCGTGGCTGCGGCTGTCCCGGCGTGAGGAAACGTGGAAGACTGCCGAGATCTTGATCCTGCGCCACCAGCTCGCGGTCCTGCAACGGCGGCAGCCGCACCGCCCGAAGCTGAACTGGGCGGACCGGGCCCTGCTCGCGGCACTGCTCAGCATGATACCCAAAGCGCAGCGCCAGGGGCTGCGGCTGCTGGTCACCCCGGATACCATCGTGCGCTGGCACCGCAACATCGTCCGCCGCCGCCAGGCCGCCAGGTCTATGCGCGGCAAGACCGGCCGGCCGGCGACCCGCCGGAACATTAAGGCCCTGGTCCTCCGGCTGGCCCGGGAGAACCCCGAATGGGGCTACCGCAGGATCCACGGGGAACTGGCCGGCCTGGGAGTGCGAGTCTCGGCGTCGACGGTGTGGGAGATCTTGAAGAAGGCCGGAATCGATCCCGCGCCGCGGCGGACCGGGCCGACCTGGCCGCAGTTCCTGCGCTCCCAGGCCGACGCGATCCTGGCGTGCGACTTCTTCACGGTCCACCTGCTCGACGGCACGCAGGCTTACGTCCCGGCCGTGATCGAGCACGCGACCCGGCGCATCCGGATCCTCGGCGTCACGCTGCACCCCACCGGGGAATGGACCACCCAGCAGGCCCGCAACCTGGTCATGGACCTCGGCGAGCGAACGCGCCAGGCCAAGTTCATGATCCGCGACCGCGGCCCCAACTTCACGACCGCGTTCGACGCGGTCCTCGCCGATGCCGGGATCCGGACCGTGCTCTGCAATGTCCGGACGCCCCGCATGAACGCGATCGCCGAACGCTGGATCGGCGGATGCCGCCGCGAGCTCCTGGACCGCACCCTCATCTGGAACCAGGCCCATCTGCGGCGGGTCCTGCACCAGTACGAAACCCACCACAATCAGCACCGCCCTCACCGATCCCTGAACGCAGCCGCGCCGCTGAAACCGCTACCCGAACCAGCCGGCCTTGAGCAGTACCACGTCCGAAGGCAGACTCGCGTCGGTGGCCTGATCAACGAATATCGCCTGGTCGCATGACGTGGACGAGGTTTTCGGCACGCACAACGCTCGCCGAGCCGCCGTTCGGTACGGCTCACTGGTTGTGCGCTGTCGACATCGAGTGCTCCGCAGACCTGGCTGTTCTGCACGGCCCTGGGGTCGATTTGTCAGTATCGCCGGGAGGAGGTGGCGGTAGCGGCGCTGGAGTTGCGGGCCGCTGTGGCGGCCAGTAGCCCGGCGCGTTCCCCGCTGGCTAGTGAGCCATCCGATAGCCAGCCTTCTGGGCCGACCCAGTCTCCGGCGAGGAACAGGCCCGGGGCGCCGGGGACCGCGACCGGTGGACGCCCGGCCAGCCCGTGCTGCGGTGAGGGCAGGCAGCTCACCACCTCCATCCGGGGCAGGAAGCGCTCCACCACTACGTCATCGCGGCGGATGCCAGCCGCTGCCGCCAGGGCCCAGAGCTGTTCCCGGTCATCGGCCGCGTCGGTCGCACCGTAACGCATGACGTGCACCAGGCCGCAGCCAGCCGGGGCCAGGTCGCCGGGCGGGGCGTGCGGGGACAGGTAGAGCGGCTGGTCGATGCCGAGGACGAACCGCGCTCCCGGGCGGCGCAGGCCCAGGTCCAGGCAGGCCGCTGTCACCGGCGGCCCAAGGTCCCCCCATCCCGGCCCTGGGGGGAGCAGGCGCCTCGCGGCGGCGGGCCGGCCGACCGCGACCACCACGGCCGCGGCGCCGATCACCTCCGAGTCCGTATGCACCCGCCAGGCGTCTGGCTGGCCCGCCACCTGCTCCACCCTGGCGTGCCGGCGGATCTGCGCGCCCGCTGCCGACGCCCGCGACAGCAGCGCGCGGGTGAGCTGCTCCCAGCCTTCGTCAAGATAGGAAACCCCGCGGACGGCGGCGCGCATCTGGCCGATGGCCACAGTTGCCGGGAGCCGGCCCAGGTCCCCCACGTACGTGGTGACCCGGACCCCCGCCTCCATGAGCGCTGCCGCGTCATCGCGCAGCCCAAGCGAGCCGATCCAGTCCGCGGCACTGGCCCCTGCCCAGCGCGCGGGCCTGGCAGCGGCCACCCGGCCGATGGCGCAGCCAGTCTGCGCTACCGGGAAGCGGCGCGGACGGCCCGCGATCAGCGCCCGCGGCCGCCATAGCGGCGGTGAGTGGCCGGTGGTCTCGATCCCCAGGCGGGACAGCACGCGCCGGCCGGGGCCTCCCCGGAAGAGCGCATGGGGGCCCTGGTTGAACCGGAACCCGTCCCGGACCTCGGTCCGGGCCCGGCCGCCGACGGCGCCAGCCTCCAGGATGATCACGCGCGCGCCCGCACGCGCGGCTGCCGCCGCGGCGGCCAGCCCCGCCAGCCCCGCACCGGCCACAACCACTGGCAGTCCCTGCTCGTCTCGTGTTCGCATGCCCTTATAGATCCTTCACGGCCGTGGTTTCGTGACAGCCCGCGCCAGCTTCCCCGCACGAGGAATCAGCCGTGGCCGGGCACGCCAGCCCACGGCAGGCTCTCTTCCACGGGCAGGCTGACCGCCTGCCGGGCGGCGACGGCCAGCTTGCCCGGAGCCACCACCAGCCACAACGCCGCGATCATCCCTCGGTCGGCGTCCAGGATCACCACCGCCAGCAGGCTTCCCCGGCTCCAGGCCAGCACCGCGGGCTGGCCGTTCACCTCCGCCTCCGTAAGCCGCACATCGGTGAACCGCGGATCGGCCGCATACCGGGGGACCACCCAGGCAAAGAACCGCGCGAGCCGGGACCGCCCGGCCACCGGCTTGCGGGCCACCGGCAGGCCGCTGCCCTCCCCGTCCCCCACGTACCCGGCATCCTCGGCGAACAGCTGCTCCAGGCCTGCCACGTCCCCGCCGGCCGCGGCGGCCAGGAACTGCTCGGTCAGCCGCCGCCACTGCCCGCGATCGGGCCGGACCCGCCGCGGCGGGCTACCCAGCCGCTGACCCGCCCGCCGGTGAAGCTGGCGGCACCCGGCCTCCGATCGCCCCAGTACCCGCGCGATCTCGCCGTAGGAGTACCCGAACGCCTCGCGCAGGACGAATACCGCACGTTCCGGCGGGCTCAGCCGCTCCAGCAGCACGAGCACGGCAAACGACACCGAGTCCCGTTGCTCGGCAGTCTCCAGCGGCCCGAGCGCCCCACCCGAGGTCACCACCGGCTCAGGCAGCCAGGTTCCGGTATAGCGCTCCCGCCGGCGCCGCGCCGAGGCAAGCTCCTTCAGGCACAAGTTGGTCACCACCGTGGCCAGCCACATCCGAGGCGACACCACCGTGCCATCCGCCACGATCCAGCGCTCGAACGCGCTCTGCAGCACGTCCTCCGCATCAGACGCCGACCCCAAAAGCCGGTACGCAAGCCCGAACAACCACGACCGTTCGGCCTCGAACACCTCGCTGACCCTCACGGGCTCACCCGCCACGCCCACCAGGATGCAAGCCGCCTCCCGCGACCGCAAACACGATCGCCGACCCCAGCCAACCCCGGCCCCGCACCCGGCACCCGCGGGCAGACAGCGGGGGTGCTCCTGATCTTCCGGACTGCGGATCCTTATAGGATCTTCACCGGAAAGGACGGGATCGAGTGCCAAGAAAGAACAGGAGCTTCTCGCCTGAGTTCCGCGAGGAAGCGGCCCGCATGGTCGTGGAGACGTCACGTCCTATCGCGGATGTGGCGCGGGAACTCGGGGTCAGCGAGACCAGTCTCGGCAATTGGGTGCGGGCGTACCGGGAAAAGCACGCGGAAGATGAGCCGCCGCTACAGCTATCCGAACGTGCCCGGCTCCGCGAGCTGGAGCGCGAGAACCGCGAGCTGAGAATGAAAGCTGAATTCCTTTCAAAAGCCGCGGCGTACGTGTGTCCTGAACGGTAGCTGGCGGATCGCGTAGGTGCGTTCTGCTGGCGGCCGGTGCTGTGTGAGAGATGGAGGCAGGCCCTCCGCTGCCGCCTTGCAGGAGGAGGCAGCAAACCACCGTGAGCTGCGCCGGTTAAGAGCCGGGGTGGTGAGCGTCGCGGAAAAGGCGCGGCAGGATCGCGTCAGGTGCGGATCGTGAAGGCGAGTGAAACCGAACCCTTGTGGAAGCGTCGAAATGCTTAAGGTGATGTCGAAACCAGGAGAATGTATGCGGTCCTGGGAGGAGCCGGGGGGATACCTGTCTACTGCCCCGGCGGCATCCGGCGTGAAGAGGGCGCGAGCACGATCCAGGCTCTTGCATGGAACAGGAGAACCCGGATCAGGGGAATGCTCGAGTCCGACCCGGACTTCGAGGTGGTCGGCGAGGCGGCCAGCGGACCCGAGGCCGTCGAGCTGTCGCTGCGCGGGCGCCCCGACGTGGTGCTGATGGACCTGCAGATGCCCGGGCTTGACGGCGCCTCCGCAACCGCCCAGATCAAGGCTCGGTGCCCCGGGACGCAGGTGCTCGTGCTCACCACCTACGGCACGGACGCCGACATCGTGAACGCGATCGACGCGGGCGCGGTCGGCTACCTGCTCAAGGACGCACCGCATGAGGAGATCACCCGCGCGGTGCGCGCGGCGGCACGGGGCGAGACCACGCTCGCTCCCGCCATCGCCCAGCGGCTGATGCAGCGGGTCCGCTCGCCCGCCGGCGAGGCGCTCAGCCCGCGCGAGATCGAGGTGCTCCGGCTCGCCGCCCGCGGACTGAGCAACAGCGAGATCGCCAGGGAACTGTTCGTCAGCGCCACCACCGCGAAAGCCCACCTGGTGCACATCTACGCCAAGCTCGGCGTAAGCGACCGCACCGCGGCGGTCACCACCGCCCTCGAACGCGGGATCATCCGCCTGGACCAGACCTAGCGCGCGGGTTCACAGGACCGGACGCTATCCTGGCCCTCGGGTCAGGGATAGGAGCCCGGGGCAGGAACAGCACAATCGGAAAGCCTCTTTGTGTCAAGGGGTTCCGTCGGTCCTTTTCGCGGCGTGTGAGGTGCCCTTCGGGCACTGTGGCTTCACAGCGATCTTTGGCCCCTGGCCTTCCTCGTGGCCGGGTGTGGCCGTCGTCTCGCCGCGCCTCCAGGTCGTTCGTCCTCGCTTCGCTGCGGGCGCTCCACCTGGACCTGCGGCTTGGCCGGCGGCATGGTGGCAGCGACCGAGCCTTAACTACGCGGCCTTGCGTCGCTGACGCGATGGCGCTACGCGCCACCCTGGACACTGATCTTCGTGCGCCGTGAGGCGCTGCTGATTCGAGTGGAGGTGAGAGACCATCCACCGCTGACCTTGTCGCAGCAAGGCGGCGAAGCTGGGGGCAGCCTGATCCGGGAAGCGCCGGGGAGGGTGGGAGCAGCCCCGACAAAGCCGGGACGTGTCAGTACTGCCAGATGGTGCGGGTCCGGCGAGCGTGGCGGAGAGGAGTACGCGAGGAACCAGCGTCATTACGTCTCTTAACTGTCCACCGGCTCAAATCTGGCGGATATGGGCCGGGAGCGGCGCGCACCCGTTCCTTCATTGCGGAGCGGGGAACTCCTGGGCGGGCCTGAAGATGTGCGCCGGGAGGCCACGGTGAAGCGCTGCGGGGTAGCCGTGGCGATGCCGCAGGGATAGAGCTGGGCTCCTCCTTTGCCGAGCGAATCGCAGTGAACACGGGAACCGTCCCGGTCTGCCCGGTCGTGCGCGGCCAGCGCGCGGATACGGGCTGGGCCCGCTGTCGGCCGACCGGCCTGGGGCGGGGCGGAGCCGCCGTAGTACTCCGAGCCGGGGAGAGCCCGGCACCTGGGGAAGGGCGGCAGCGGTTTCGAGAAGGGAAGGAGGCTGCAATGCCGCAAGAGGCACCGCCGAATGGCGGCGCACCAGATACGGCCCCGGCGGGGTCGTGGTCGCGGGTAGCGGGGATGCAGGCCAAGCTTCACCGCTGGGCGGTGGCTGATCCTGGCCGCCGGTTCGATGACCTGTTCAACTTCGTGTATGACCCGGCGACGCTGATCGTGGCGTTTGACCGGGTCGCGGGGAACCGGGGCGCGAACTCGCCCGGCGTGGACGGTTTGACCGTCGCGCTGGTCGAGGAGCGCATCGGGGTCCCGGGGTTCCTGGAAGACCTGCGTGCCCAGCTGAAGTCGGGCACGTTCCGGCCCTTGCCGGTGCGGGAGCGCAAGATTCCCAAGCCGGGCGGTTCGGGGAAGCTGCGGAAACTCGGCATTCCCGCCGTGGCCGACAAGGTGGTCCAGGCCGCGCTGAAGCTCGTGCTGGAGCCCATTTTCGAGGCGGATTTCGAGCCCGTCTCCTATGGTTTCCGGCCGGTGCGGCGGGCGCACGACGCGATCGCCGAGATTCACGTGTTCGGCACCAACGGGTATCGGTGGGTGCTGGACGCCGATATCGAGGCGGCCTTCGACAACCTGTCACACTGCGCTGTTCTGGCGCGGGTGCGGGCCAGGGTGAAGGACAAGCGCGTGCTCGCGCTGGTCAAGGCGTTCCTCAAAGCCGGGGTCCTCACCGAGCTCGGCGAGAACAGGGACACCAACGCCGGCACCCCGCAAGGAGGCATCCTGTCCCCGTTGATCTTCAATGTCGCGATGTCGGCGCTCGATGAGCAGCTGCACCGGCCGTGGAAGCCCGGCGGGACGATGGAAACTCACGGCAAGCGCGTCCGGCGCCGCGCCAAGGGCCTGCCGAACTGGCGCATCGTCCGCTATGCGGACGATTTCGTCGTGCTCGTGCACGGCACCAAAGCCGACGCCGAGACCCTGCGCGAAGAGATCGCTGATGTGCTCACGCCGCTGGGGCTGCGGCTGTCAGCAGCCAAGACCCGCATTGTGCACATGAGCGAGGCGTTTGACTTCCTCGGGTTCCGCATCCAGTGGAAGCGAAAGAGGGGGACAAGCAAGTGGTACGTCTACACCTTCATCGCTGACCGGCCCATCCGGTCGCTGAAGGCCAAGATCCGTGCCCTGACGAACAGGAGATCGCAGCAGGACCTCAGGTACGTGCTGATCCGGCTCAATCAGATCATGCGCGGCTGGGCTAACTACTTCAAGCATGCAGTGTGCAAGCACACCCTGGGCAACCTGGCCAACTTCGCCTGGTGGCGAGTGATCCGGTGGCTCAGGACGCTGCACCGCTGGAGGTGGAAAGACGTCCGCCGGGCCTTCACCACCCCTGAGGGGCGGTGGAAACCGGTCACGGCGGACGGGATCGAGTTGTTCAACCTGAACGCGGTGCCGATTACCCGGTACCGCTACCGCGGCAACACGATCCCCAGCCCCTGGGTCCTCAACCACGCCTGACGGCAGAAACCGTGGAGAGCCCGGTGCCCGGAGACGGGCACGCCGGGTTCGGCGAGCGGCCTGGGGAAACGGGCCAGGAGCAATCCCGGCACCGCGCCCCAGGCCGACTCAACCCCGGCAAGTTCTCGCGCCTATCAGGAGGACGAGGCGGAGTCGAGGGCCCTTGCAAACCGTTACGGACCACGCGGAGTCCGTTACCCTGGGCATAAGCGACCGGCTCCGGGGCACACGAGCGAAAGCCCAGGATGCGCAACGGCTAACGTCGCCAGGTATGCGCGCAAGCGGGAAAAGAGCGCAGCATGAACACGCTTTGGGTGATCGTGGATGCGATGCGACGCACGGTGGAACAGCCGAAGGGTGAGCACGTCCCTTACCGGGCCCCAGGGCAGCAACCCAAGAGCGCCCAACGCCGCCTTGCGCCGAGAGGTTACAGCACTGCGGAAGGCGCTGTCCCAGCGTTCCCCGTCCCCGCTTTCGCGGTAGTTCGAGAACCGGCCCAGTGCCTGCCACCGTGTCTGTAACCCTGCAAGCGGGTCGCCCGCACTTTGCTCGCAGTCGCTACCACGCACCAGCGGGGCAGGCGTTTACCCTCAAGATCACAAATTCCCTGTTCTCTACGACTGGGAAACCGCTGCGGGTGACGTTGCTGATCTCGCCCAGCGACGGTCCCGCGATTGCCCCGGCGCCAGGTCGGCCAGGGTCTGGGATAATCGATCCCGGTCAAGCCTCGTTCGTTGCCCCGCGTCACGGCCCCCGGCACCGGAGTGTTCACGGTTTCCGCGCTTGCCGCCGGAACCTACGTCATGCAGATCATGGAAGCCTGGGGGCATGAGTCGAGTGCAGCACTGATCGTGCGGTAGAGATCCAGATTCGACAACCGTGAGCGTGCCCGCGGCGTGCCCGATGGGCCGGTCGGTGGCCGTGCTTCGCGGGCACTCACGGCCAAGCCAATAGGACCGTCCATCTGCGTATGAGCGGGTGGGGGCCAACCCCGTCGAGTAGCCGGGGGGAATCTCACCCCCCGGCCCTCACAGAACCGTGCTTACTAGGGAGTTCGAAAGTAGCTCGACTTTGATCTTGTGATCTGCGACAATAGAATGTCGAAAACGATGGCCGCAAGCTGGATCACAAGACCCTTGAGGCGCTGCGGATCCGGGCGGTGGATCAGGTTGGGGAAGGCGCTCATCCGGAGGATGTAGCCGCCGCGCTGGGGCTGCACCGCAAGACCGTCTACGGGTGGCTGGCGAAATACCGCGAGGGCGGCAAGGATGCGCTGCGGGCCCAGCCGGTGCCCGGTCGCCCGCCGAAACTGGGCGGCCAGCAATTGTCCCGGCTGTATGCGCTCTTATCGGGACTGATTGTCGACTGTCTTGTTTGTTCGGCGTCCGAGGTTAAGCCGATGCTGTACTGAACAGATCAATTGGTCGATTGGCCGGCAATCCGGGGGGTCATCCGCAAGATAGTGTTCACACGCACCTCCCGCATGCGCCGTGTTTTCTCGGGAACTGTACCCACGCCGTGTCGGCTCCGCCATAAGGCTGTTGGGGTCCTGGCGCCGTTCCGGGACCAGGAAGATAGCCAGGGGCAGCGGGTGTCACCGTCGCCGTCGCCGCTCACCGCGACGCCGTGCCCGCAGCAGCCATGCAACTAGCCGCGACGACTGCTTCAGCTCGTGGCCGTAGGCATCGGGCCACGTGGCAGCTAGCTCCCGGAAGATGCCGACAGCTTCCTTACTCGCGGCCAGCGCGTCCTCCAGTCGGCCCAGACCACCCTGTAGGACAGCCAAATTGTTAAGCGACCTGGCCAGTTCGGCACGGAACGCCTCCGGGTGGGTTTCGGTCAGGTCTCGGTAGATGCTGGTGGCTTCATCGCTGGCGGCCAGCGCATTCTCCGGCCGGTCCATGCCGGTCAGTAGGACTGCCTGGATGTGTAGCGACCTAGCCAGGTCGGGCCGGTACGCCTCCGGGCTTGCCTCGGCCAGCTCCCGGAAGATGTCCGTAGCTTCCTGGCTCACGATCAGCCCGTACATCAGCGGGCCCACGATACTCAGCAGGTTCGCCTGGGTGTTCAGCGAAGTGGCCAGGCCGGTCCGGAAGGCGTCCGGGTGAGCCTCGGCTAGTTCCTGGTAGATGCCGGTGGCTTCGTCGCTCGCGGCCAGCCCTTCTTCCAGTCGGCCCAGGTCGGCCAGCCGGTTCGCCAGGATGTTCAGCGAGCTGGCCAGGCCGGGCCGGAACGCGTCCGGCCCGGCCTGGCCAGCTCGCGGTAGATGCCGGTGGCTTCCTCAACTGCGGCCAGCGAACTCTCGCGCCGGCCCAAATCTCCTAGCCGAGCCGCCAGATGGTTCAGCGAGCTGGCCAGATCGGGCCGGAACGCGTCCGGTCGGGTCCCGGCCAGCTCCCGACGGATGATTATGGCTTCCTCCACCGCCGCCAGTGCGTCCTCGCGTCGCCCCAGGTCGGCTAGGTTGGCCGACAGGTTGTTTAGCGAGGTGGCCAATTCGGGCCGGTACGCCTCTGAGCGGGCTTCGGCCAGCTCCCGGAAGATGCCGGTGGCCTCGTCGACCGCGGCGAGCGCATCCTCGCGCCTGCCCAGTCCGGCCAGCCGGGCTGCCTGGATGTTCAGCGACATAGCCAGGTCAGGCCGGAACGCGTCCGGGCGGGCGTCGGCCAGCTCCCGGTAGATGCCGGTGGCTTCGTCGCTCGCGGCCAGCGCACCCTCCAGTCGGCCCAAGTCGCGCATATGGTCCGCCAGGTTGTGCAGCGACATGGCGAGGCCGGACCGGAACGCGCCCGGGTTAGCCTCGGCCAGCTCCCGGTAGATGCCGGTGGCTTCATCGATCGCGGCCAGCGCCTCCTCCCGCCGCCCCAGACGCCCTAGATGGGCGGCTAGGTTGTTCAGCGAGCTGGCCAGATCGGGCCGCAGCTCGTCCGGGTGGGCCCGGGCCTCATCCCGGCGGATGATGACGGCTTCCTCGCTCGCGGCCAGCGCATCCTCGTGTCGGCCTAGCGCGGCCAGCCGTATCGCCAGGTTGTGCAGCGACATGGCCAGGTCGGGCCGGAACGCCCCCGGGCGGGTCTCGGTCAGCTCCCGGTAGATGCCGGTAGCTTCCTCACTCGCGGCCAGTGCCTCCTCCAGCCGGCCTAGCGCGGCCAGCCGGGCCGCCAGGGTATTGAGTGACTCAGCGAGGCGGTTGGTGGTGTCCGGATCTTCATTGATCGTGCCTGCCCGGTAATGAGCGACTTGCTGGCTGGCGAGAGTGGCAGCAAGTGCGGCGAGCTGCACACTGGGGTAGGGCACCTGTTCGGCCAGCAGCGCGGCCAGGCCCGGCTGGGGTGCCAGCTGCAGCGCCAGGCTGACCAGGTCAGCTAGGTCGGCGTGGCCGGTTGTGACCACCAGAACGATGATTTGGGGAAGTGTCGCCGCGAGCAGCTCGTCGAGAGCCGCTTGGACGGCGGGCTGGTTCTGGGCGCCGCGGGTCAGTTCGGTGAGCAGCTGTGTGAGCAGCTCCGCTTCGTAGCGCTGCTCGCCGGCGAGGCGGGCGGCGGTGGTGGCGAGGAGGGCCAACTGCGCGGTGTCAGCCAGATGCTGCTCGGCTAGCAGGTCCGGCCGCAGCGGGTTCCAGTAGGAGGGCCCGGAATACAGCCGGTGCGCCCACACCACCAGCGCTTCCGCCCCGATCCGGGCGACTTCCGCCTGATTGGGCAGCACCGCGAGCAACGACATCGCGGACGGCTGGTCGGGCGCCGCAGTCAGCGTCACCAGCGCGACCACTTGGTCGACCAGTGGCAGGTCCGGGTTGAAGGACAGATGCTTACCAAGCTGATACCAGCGGGTGCGTTCCCGCTCACACAGCGCCTGAAGCAGCGCGAAACCCGCCCACGCTGGCGTCGATCGACGAGTGCGTCCCGGTCTCGGTCAACGTCACCACCCTGGCCTGGGGGAACCCCGCTGGCTGACCTTTGGCGTCCGCCGGCCCGCCGAACGCGGCCCGGTTAACCGCCGTGTCCGGCACGTCAAGCACGAACCCATCCACCGCGGCCACCCGCATCCCCCGGTAGAACGCGCCGTCCAGGCCGGCCGGGGCCACCGGGCCGGCCAGCCGGCGGAACACCGCCTCGATCACCCCCGCCCCCAGCCGCTGCCGGGCCCGGGTGAACGAGGACTTGTCCGGAATCGCCTCGTCCATCCCCTCCAGCGCTCCCACCAGATTCTCCGCGACATCGTCATAGGAATCCTGCTGGAACAGGGCAAGAGCGAGCACGTAGCAGACCATGAACCGGGCAGGAAGCACCCCGGGTTTCTTGTCCCGCTTGCCGCACTCAGCCAGGACCTCATCCACCAGATCGGCGGTCACCCACTCGGTGAGCACACCCAGCCGCACCGGATGCATACCCAGCATCATGCACCCACGGCTGCCTATCCACGAAACGATAGTTTGCAGCCGACAAACAACGGCATTGGCCGGGCACCTCCAAGTGGAACAAGTGTGTATGGCCTGGCGCCCGCCCCGGAGTGATGAAATGCCCTCGTGGGCCGCCGGGCGCGGTCGCCGTCTCGATACTGGAGCGCTGAGAGTCCGCAACAAGTTTGGCGCAGGGCCCGCGGGGCCTGGGATTGTCGCTGCGAGCACGAACCCCAGATTCGGTTAGCTACCAGGCCCTCCCCGGTGGGTCAGCACGGTAATCCACCGAGGAGGAGACATGGAACAGATCCACGACCGGGTGGCAGGCCTGGATGTGCACCGCGACCAGGTGGCGGTGTGCGTGCGGACGCCGGGGCCGCGTGGCGGCGCGCAGACGGACAAGGCCCGGTTCGACACGACCACCGGCGGTCTCGCCGCGCTGGCCGCCTGGCTGGCGGAGCGCGACGTCACGCTGGCCGCGATGGAGGCCACGGGCGTGTACTGGAAGCCCGTCTACTACGCGCTGGAAGACCGGTTCCAGCTGTGGCTGTGCAACGCCCATCACGTCAAGAACGTCCCTGGCCGCAAGACGGACATGTCCGATGCCGAGTGGCTGGCCGACGTGGCCGCGCATGGGATGGTGCGGCCCAGCTTCGTGCCGCCGCTTCCGATCCGGGAGCTGCGGGAGCTGACGCGCTACCGCAAGACCCAAGTCGACGCCCGGGCGGCCGAGATCGCGCGGCTGGAGAAGGTGCTCCAGGACGCCGGGATCAAGCTCACCTCCGTCGCGTCGAAGGTGCTGACCCAGTCCGGCCGGGAGATGATCGAGGCGCTGATCGCCGGCGAGCGCGACCCGAAGGCGCTGGCCGAGCTGGCCAAGGGCAAGCTGCGCCCGAAGATCCCGCAGCTGACCGCCGCCCTGCGCGGCCATTTCGGCGCGCATCACGCCGTCGTCGCGGCCCGTATCCTGGCCCATCTCGACTTCCTCGATGACGCGATCGCGGTGCTCGACGGGCAGATCGCCGTCCGGGTTGCCGGGGACTACCAGTCAGCGGCCAGGCTGCTGGGCGACGTTCCCGGGCTGGAGCGCCGCAGCGTCGAGGTCATCATCGCCGAGACCGGCGCCGGCATGAGCCGCTTCCCCAGCCCGGCGCACCTCGCCTCCTGGGCGGGCTTGTGCCCGGGCAACCACGAGTCGGCCGGCAAGCGCCGCAAGGTGGCCACCACGCCGGGCAACCCGTGGCTGCGGCGCACCCTGATCGAGTCGGCCCGGGCGGCAGCGCGGACCAAGGACAGCTACTTCGGCGCCCAGTACCGGCAGATAGCCCGCCGCCGGGGCCCGAACAAGGCCGCCGTCGCGGTGGCGCACAGCCTCCTCGACGTGATCTGGCACCTGCTCACCACCGGGGAGGTCTTCGCCGACCTCGGCGCGGATTACTTCACCTCTCGCCAGGACAAGGAGCACCAGACCCAGCGCCTGGTCCGGCAGCTGGAGAAACTCGGCTACACCGTGCAGCTCGCGGCTACCGCCACTTAGCCGCCGGCAGGAAGACCCTCCGGCCAGGGCACCGCCCCGGCCGGCTGCCGCGCGCCCGCTGGCGTCCGCATTTCACCCCAGATCGAGCACCGGCTGTTCTCCTACATCACCCTCAACTGGCGGGGCAGGCCGCTGACCAGCCATGAGGTGGTCGTCCAGACCATCGCATCGACCCGGACCAGCGGCGGGCTGCGGGTGGAGGCCGTGCTGGACAGCAGCGACTACCCGACCGGCGTCGCGATCAGCAAGAAGCGGATGGCGGGCTTGCCGCTGGAACGGCACGCCACGCACGGCGCCTGGAACTACACCCTCCGCCCCCGGCGCGTTTCCAGCCCCGCAGACCAGGCGCCTGCCAGCGAATCCCGCGGCCCGGCCCAGCGCCGCCAGGCCACGCTGGCCAAGCTGGCCGACCCGCGGCTGACCGGCATGACCGCCGCGCAGCTGGAGCAGCTGGCCGCTGCGCTCGCCCCCGCCCAGGCCGCGCGGGCTCAGCAGCGGTACAGCCAGCAGCGCGGCGGCCGGGCCCGGCGAGCCACCGGGAACGTCCGCGCCAGGCCGCTGTCCGGCGACGCGGCCCGGCTGCTGCTCACCCTCCTCTACCAGCGGCAGGCCTGCTCCATGAACGTGCTCGCCGACCTGCTGGAAGTCACCGCCACCTGCATCGGCGACCTGGTCAAGGAGACCCGCGAGATCCTCGAAGACCACGGCCGCGACACCGGAGTGGCCCCGGTCCGGTTCACCACCCACGATGCCCTGCTCGCCTTCGCGGACAGCGATCGGCGTCCCGCACGGACCACAGTCATCGAGCGGCTGTCCCACCCAGCGCTGACCGGGCTCACCCAGCGCGAGCTGCATGAACTCACCACACGCCTGGCTGCGCGGCAAGCCGCCCAAGCCGAACGCCTCACCTACCAGCGACGTGGCGGCCCGCGCCAGCCCGGCACCCGCGGCGGTGTCTTCCGCCAGAAGATCAGCAACAGCGAACGCATCCTGCTCGCCCTGCTCTACCACAGAAGACTGTGCACGCTGGATGTCCTGGCCGGCGCCCTCGGCGATGTCAGCAGATCCGCCGCCGGCAACGTCATCCGCGAGACCCTGCCCCTGCTCCAGCAAGAAGACCGCATTCCCGGGCCTGCGCCAACCCGATACCGCACAGCCGCCGATCTCCTCGCCGCCGGAGCAACGAACGACACGGCGACAAGTTGATTCTTTACGCCTGCACCGGTGCTGGAACCTTCTGGCCAAGATCCCACCGGGATGCAGGCCGAGGTCAAGGACGCCTTCTGGGCAGTCTTCGACACCGAGGATCTCAAGACCGCGCCCGGGCCCAGGCTGGTGGAGATCATCGACGCCCGGATCAGCGAGATGGCCGCCAGGTACGGCGCCACCTACCCCTCGGCGATGAAATGCCTGACCACCGACCGCGAAGGGCTGACCGCCTACCTGCGGTTCCCCGCCGGGCACCACAAGCGGATCCGGCATTCCAACTTCATCGAAAGAACGTTCGGAGAGACCCGCAGGAGGGTCAAGGTCATCGGACGGCTGCCCGGCGAGACCAGCTGCCTCACCCTGGTCTGGGCCGTGCTCGACCGGGCCTCCCGCGGCTGGCGCGGCCTGACCATGACCGCCGCCGGGCTCCGCCACCTCCAGGACCTGCGCCGCTCGCTGCTCGAACCCCCCGCCCAGCTGCGGCCACGCACCGTCACCACCACCCGGCCCGCGGACAGCCCCGAAACTGTCAGCGCCATCGCCTAACCTGACCATGAAGCCGGAACCACGCCCGCCGATTTACACCGGATTCCGGACGCCACCGCCCCTCCCCAGGTCTGGTCATCTGACTCGCCACGCCCAGGCTCAGTCGTCCGACTGCCGCTCCTCGTCGAGCATCTCGGCGATATCCGGCAGCTCCCAACGAGACTCCGGATCATCGTCGACGCGAGTGACGCCTTGAAGCCAGGCCTGCGGATCGAGGCTGTACTTCTCCGACAGGAACCGTAGACGGTAGACGTCCTCTGCGCGCTGGTAGGTATGCCTGGTCATGTTCGCGCTCAATGCAGCGTTGATCCCGACTCCCACGACAGGCACCGTTTGAGCGAGTTTCCCCTGTGTGAGCTTGACGCCGAGCACTTGGTACACGCGTCCGATGACCCTGACGAGGACATGCTCGTTGAGCTGCTTCCAGGTCGCCCTGCGCATCATCTGCTGCGTGAGGCGTGACAGCGCAGCGAGCGCCGTGTGCTTCGCTTCGAGTGTGCTGGCCATCCCCAGGGACAGCACGCCCATCGCGAAGAGCTCTTCGTCGGGGAGCCGGACGTCGTAGCCATACCTCACCGCTACGGACCCAACGCTGCGGCCCATCATCGCCAGTGAGGCGACGGTGTCGGCCGCAACGGCGGCGACCACAGCGCCCGCTGTCACCCCTCCGCTCACTGTCGACGAGACCACCGTTCCGGTGACGGCAAATGATGTAGCAGTGCCCTGCGCCGCCGAGATCGTGACGTACAACCCCTTGCGACGTCGGAACCGGTCCAGGTGCTCGAGATCGAGCTTCTTCAAGTCCTCCAGGCTGAATACGTTCCCGTGCTTCTTCTGGTAGCCACGCAGTGCGCTTTGGACACTCGCGGATCGGAGGGCGGGATTGAACGTGAGCTCGAGAGTCCCGTTCAGGGTCTTCTCCACGATGCCCTTGACTGTCGCCGCCGGAAGGTGCGCTTCAGCGAACTGGGCGGCATTGTCGGTCGTCCTGCTAGCGACCTCTCGGACCTTTCTGGGTACAGGCGCCTTGTACGGCGGTGCTTGAAGACGCTTGAGGCTCTGGTCCCAGGCTCGGCGTTCGTACGCGCTCATGCACTCAATGCTTCGTTGACCATCCACCGTCGAATCGATCCGATCTGTTGGTTGAAATCCGAGGTGAGTGTATGGCTGGCCCGTGGCTCCGGCCCACGCGATATCGGCACGCACGCGAGCGCCTAGCTTCCCATATCGCCGGTTCACGGGCGTACATAACGACGTCAGTCGCGGGGCACACGATGGCGCGCGAATCGGCGTTCTGGATCCATGGTCGTGCTTTCAGTCTTTGTGCGTGCGGTTCCCCTGCGTGGCCGGCGCTGCCCTGCGGGCACTCGCTGATCGTCGCCGGCTAACGGCGAGAGTGGGTCTTGGGCGATCACGGGCCGCCGGCTGCCAGGCGCCGCGGTCGCCTGTCCTTCGAGGTCATGTTCCCCGCGGTTCCGGATGCCCGCTGCACGCCTCGCCAAGCATGGCAAACCGGGTGGCGAGGAGGGCAGCGCGGGGGTCGGTTCGGCCACCATAAGAGTCGATGGGCGGTGGCCAGGCTGGCACGCGCGCGGATGCCGCGGCGGCCGGGGCCTTGGTGTTCGCCGTCCTGGCCGGGTGGCGGCGAATGCCGTCACCGGCCGCGACAGCAAGCGGTTCGCCGAACCGCTTGCTTTGCCCAGATCCTGTCCGCTATATGTCCGTGATCAGTGAAGCAGTCGAACTCACGATCGCATACTGTGGTGGCCTGCGCCGTCGGCTCGAACGTGTAGCCGATGCCGGTCCGGTGGGGTGTTCTCGCAGGTCAGCATGGCATAAACGAACACAACATCGGTCGGTGGGGAAGGGCCGGACGGCGAGTGAGAACCCGGCGCACGCACAGTTGCCCTGCTAGAACGAGCGGTTTGCAGACCGCTCGCTCCGGCTGGCAGTGCTAACGGGGACAAGATTCCGAATCACCGCGCTGACCTGCTGATACTACGGGTAGTTACTGGTGGCAGGTGTTGGGTTCGAACCAACGTAGGCGCATGCCGGCGGTTTTCCATCCCTGAAGGAGCGGGCCGGGGTCAAGTGGGGCGATGTGCCCGTTTTTCTTCCGTTCCGGGCCGGGTTTTGGGCATGCCGGGAGGAGGGCCGGGGTCAAGGTGGAGCGCCCGGCTGGACGAACGACCTTGAGGCCGG
>WNGA01004579.1_pt1 | contig 20273 bp, 21 predicted proteins | sample 5400061 | NCBI WGS metagenome assembly WNGA01 (sample SAMN13153366, study PRJNA577476) | soil metagenome | isolation source: 100 cm soil or saprolite under grassland replicate 2 | place: USA:California | collected 2016-06-15
ATGACCGAGACCGAGCAGCGGCTGATCGCCTGGGGCCTGGCCACGACCGGGATAGCCGGGCTGCTGGTGTGGCTCAGCGGCCAGCTCGCGGGCCTGCTGTTCGGGCACACCTGGATGCACCTTGGCCCCGCCGACGTGGCCGCGGTCCTGTGGCACCTGCCCCGTACGCTCAGCGACCCCAAGCTGGCGTGGCCTGCCGACGTGCGCGGCGTGCTACCCGGTCCGGTCGGCCTGTACGCGGCGGCCGCCATGGTGGTGGGCGGCATCGCCGGCGGGATCACGATCATCGTGCGGACAGCGACGCGGTTGCTGCCCGGCCGTACGCCGGGCCACCGGCCGGGCCGTGAGCACACCCGACGCCACCGCAAGGGGTCGGTGTGGGCCGGCGGGCGGGAGCTGCGCCTGCTGATGGTGCGTCGTCCCCAGCCCGGCCGGGTGATCGTCGGGCGCACCAGCCGGCTTGCCGGCCTCGCCAAGGGTTGGCGGCTGCTCGCGAGCGAGGACTGCCATTCGGTGCTGGTGTTCGGCCCGACCGGCAGCTTCAAGACAACCGGGCTGCTGGTCCCAGGGATCTTGGACTGGCAAGGCCCGCTGCTGGCCACCTCGGTCAAGCCCGACGTGCTGCGCGCGACGATGGCGCAGCGTGCCCGCAAGGGCGAGGTCACCATCATCGACCCGCTGGGCGCCTCGGGCGAGGTGGTGGCGCAGTGGACCCCGCTGGCCTCGTGCGGAACGTGGGCGGGGGCGCAGCAGATGGCGGTGATGCTGGCCAACGCGATCGAGCAGACCCCCACCGAGGAACAGCGGCCCGAGCATCGCTTCTGGAAGACCATGGGCGTCAAGTTCCTCGGGCCAATCCTGTACGCCGCCGCGGTCAAGGGCCTGGCGATGCGCGACGTGCTGCACTGGCTGGACACCCGCGAAGACCAGCAGGTGACCGGGATCCTTGAGGCGACCGGCGTGCAGGCCGCGCTGGACGCCTGGAACTCCTCACAGACGCGTGGCGAGCGAGCCCGAGACTCCCTGTACGCCACCGCCGAGGAGGTCCTGCACGTCTACGGCAACGAGCGGGTCGCCGCCTGGACCGAGGGCCACAACCTCGACGTTGACTACTTCCTGTCCGGCGACAACACCATCTACCTGTACGCCCCAGCCCACCAGCAACGCCTGCTGCGGCCGCTGTTCGAGACCATCACCCAGCAGGTGGTCGCCACCGCCCAAGAACGCGCCGCCCGCAGCCCGGACGGGCTGCTGGACCCCCGGCTGGGGCTGTTCCTGGACGAGGCCGGCAACTGCGCCGCCCTGAGCGACTTGGACGTGCTGGCCACCACCGCCAGAGGGCAGGGCATCCAGCTCGTCACCGTCTGGCACGACCGCAGTCAACTCGAGGCCCGCTACGGCGCCAAAGCCTCGACCATCCTCAACAACCACCGCGCCAAGCTGTTCCTGTCCGGCCTGGCCGACCTGTCGGCGCTGGAGCTGGGCTCCCGGCTGATCGGCGACCGCCAACTCGTCGAGCCGGCCCCTTCAATAGGCTCCGACGGGCGGCACTCACTGAACGAGTCGGGCCTGTACCGGCCGCTGCTCCCGGTCGAGGATCTGCGGCGGTTGCGGCCCGGCGAGGGGGTGCTGCTGTACGGGCACCTGCGCCCCACCCCGATCCGGCTGCGCCCCTTCTACACCCCTGGGGAGCGGCGGCGCCGGCAGCGGCTTGAAGACCGCGCCGAGCGGCACCTCCAGCGTGGCGAGCGGCGCCGCGAGCGGGCCACCATGCGCGCCCGCCAGCGGGCCGAGGAGGCAGGCCGCCCACAGCCGTCCTTGACCGGGCGGCTCAACCACTGGCTGGCCGGTGGTCGGCCGCGGGCGGAGCAGGAGGAGGCGCACGATGACCGCTGACCGCCTCAACCCAACGGCCCACCAGGCGGCCGAGGCGCCGGCGGACCCTCGGCCGGCGTGGGAGCGCGTGGCCTACACCTGGCTTGAGCGCGAGGTCGACGGCGGCCACCAGGTCGACCCCGCCGCGCTGGCAGCCGAGGTCAGCGTCACCCCACGGCTGGCCGGCGACCTGGTCCGCGTGCTGCGGGCGCAGCGCGAGCGCGACCCCGACCTTGGGGAGCTGCGCGGGCGACTGGTCCGCGACCGGATCACCGACGCCTACCTCGCCCACGAGCTGCGCGGCGGGGTGTCGCTGGACGCGGCCGAACTCGCGCGTGAGGTCGGCACCACCACGGCGACCGCGCGGCAGTGGCTGCACACCCTGCGGGCCGCCCGGTCGGGCGATCCGCGCCTGGCGGGGTTGCGCGCCGAGCCGGCCAGCCACGGCCAGCCGACCGGCGAGCAGCTCGCGGGGTTGCAGGCCGCCTACGCCGGCGGCGGCCGTCCCGACCTCGAGTCGGCCTCGCAGCCGGCGGGGAGTCCGTTGGACCGGATCGAGCAGGCATGGCGGACTCGTGAGGTTGGCCGCGGTGAGCACCTCGACCCTGGTGCGCTGGCTCGCGAGGTCGGTGTGGGCCGCGCCTACGCCGCGCAGACCTTGGCGGCGCTGCGGGGCGGGGAGCTGACCAACACCGAGCGGATCACCCAGCTCTGGCGGGTGGTCGAGCAGCAGGGCGGCCAGCGCCTGGACGCTCCGGCGGCCGCCCGAATGCTCGGCATCCGTGAGGGCCGTGTCCGGCAGGTGCTGGGGCCGCTGCGGACCCAGCAGCGCCACGCCCAAGGCCAGCAGCCCGCCCAAGCTACGCGGTTGCCGCTGGTGCCGGGTGAGGGCCGGCTGGGCTGGATGGACGATGCCGCCTGCAAGGGCATGCCAACCGACCGGTTCTTCCCCGAGACCGGGGAGGGCCACAAGGCCAGCGAAGCCAAGCAGGTCTGCGCCGGCTGCCAGGTCCAACAGCCGTGCCGAGACCTGGCCGTGCGTGCTGCCGACTCCCTGGACAGCGACCACGGCATCTTCGGCGGCACCGTGCCGACCGAACGTGGCCACCTGCGGCCCAACCGGTTCCCCGAACCCAGCGCCTACCGGCAGAACAGGCAGGTCGCCGAAAAAGCGCACGATCTGGCCAGCCGAGTCGGGCTGCGCCAAGCCGCCCAGCAGCTGGGGGTCAGCCGCGACACCCTCAAGAACGCCTGGGCGCACTGGAACCTACCTCAGCCGCAAGGCAAGGCCGGCCACCCACCGAGCCGGTTCCTGACCGACCGCAGCGAGGCCGAGCAGGCGTTCCGGCTGGCCGAGCAGCTCGGCAGCATCAATGCCGCCGCTGTCCAGCTCGGCACGACCTGGCCGTCGCTGCGCAAGGCATTCCAGCGTCACGAGCTGGGCACGCCCACACCCAGCCCTGCGGCGGTCAACCAGCGCAAGAGCGCCGTCCAGCTCGCCCGCCGCGGCGGCCAACAGCCGACCGTGCCGCCGCTGGACCCGGCCTTCGTCCAGCTCAACCCCGGCAACGTGCCCCGACCGCGCGGGCATACCGGTTCGCCGGCGGTGCGGCTGCGCCGCGCCGAGGAGATCGAGACCCTCGGCTTCGGGGTGGTGGCCGACATGAACCACGAGAGCCGTCCCGACCGCCCCAGCGTCCGCCAGCGCGCCGTCCGGCACCGCGCGGAACGCGCGCAACGGCTGGTGTCCGAGCGGGCCACCCGGCCAGCACAGCGGCAGGCTGAGCGCACCCAACGGCCGGAACGGGCTCGGACCGAGCGGGCGGAGCGGCCCGCCCGCCCCCACCATCCCGCCGGCTACCGCGACGAACGCTGAGCATCGTCAGCTCCCCACAGGCCCCGGCGTCCACGTCGGGGCCTGTTTGCTGCCCGGTCCGTTTTGGCGGTGACCGATAGATCACGACCTCGGCGACATGAGAGCATCCCTCTCTCGCCGCGCTCTGGGAGGTGTCCGTCTCTGTGATCGACGCCCTCGTCGACCTGTTGACGAGCGACACCTTGGTCAACCAGTTGAAGGACATGGTGCCCGTGTTGATTGGCGCCGCCATCGGTTTTGCGGGCAGCCTCTCCGGCTCGATTCTCGTCAACCGCCGTGAGCTGGTGCGGAGAATGCGGCTCCAGCTCTACAACGAGCTGATCCCCACCGCACAGAAGGCCGTGAATGACTTCTTGGACCAAGGGTTAGCGGACGATGACCCCGTCACTGACCAGATGGTCATCGTCGACAGAGTGGCCCGCATCACCGGCCGCAAGGATCGAAGGCTGTCGAAACGAGCGATGGAACAGTGGCAGGAGGCCAGGAAGTCGTATAGGGCAACAGACAGCGAAGGTGTCTACGACAACGCCAACAAGACCGTCGACAGGTTTCAGGAGCTATCCGATCGCTTGGGGAGGAAGCTGAGCTGAGCGACGTACCTCGATGAGCAACACCACCGCCAACCTGTTGTCAGGGCTGATCGGTGCGATCATCGGCGCGATCGTCGGTGGTGGTCTGTCCCTGCTGGGCTCTCTCGTCGTCAATCGCAGGGAGCGCAGGGCAGCAGTCCGCCACCAGCTCTACATGCTTGCGGCTGACATCGTGCCCCGGATGGACGAGATCCCCCGCGCCCGGCTCGACGAGCGCCGCGACGAAACGGCGAAGCAGCTCGACACGATGGCGCGGCTTGGTGCCATCGCCGGACGTGATGAGCGCCGGCTGACTGCCGAGGCGTTCCAGCAGTGGCTGAAGGCTCGAAACGCCAACGCCCGGCAAGACCTACCCGCTGTAACGACGCACCTGGTGAAGGCGAGCGAAGCACTCGACGACTTGTTGGGATTTCTCCAGAAGAAGCTGGACTGACCTCGGAGGTCTCCGTGGGTGACGGGGGGTCGTGGTCGGCTACAGGAAACTGTCGCCTTCGCGGCGGCGGTTGGTCGGGTGCAGCCAGCGCAGGTACTGGCGGCTGACCTCACGGGCGAGCCGGGCGCGAAGCTGCTCGCGGACGTAGGCCATCGCGGGCCGGCCGAGCGCGCGGGCCTCCTCGACGCTCACCCCGCCTACCTCCAGGCCCTTGACCTGGCCGGCGCGCCAACAGTCCACCACCGCGAGCAGGACCACCTCGGGGCTGACCCCGACCGCGATCCAGGTCTGCTGTGGCCAGGCACGCAGCTCGGTGGTGAGGTCGGCCAGGAACACCAGGTCCCGCGGTGCCCGGTCGGGATGGCCGGTCAGCAGCTCATACAGTACCTGCCCGTGCGGCTGCGGAACGTCCTGGTGGAGCAGGGCGGCGGGGGCGACCACGAGCACGCGGCCGGGCTCGGGTGCGATCTCTACGAGAGGCTGATCCAGCAGGATGCCCAAGTAGCAGTCAGCGACCTGGCCGGGCCGCAGGTGCTCACCGTAGGCGTTGGGGCCAAACCGCAGCACGCACGTGCTCCTTGGTGTGGACTCCCCCCAGGGCCCCGGCGGTCTTTCGTTATGAGGTCTATGTCCGAATCGTTGTTGACGACCCTGCGCCCCTGACCGGTGCAGAAGCAGTGCTCACCGCTGCGCGGCCGCGTGGATGCGGCGCGGATTGAATCGGACGAATCATGACGAATCGAGAGAACACCGGGCCCCTGGCGTTCCGTGAGACACCCGCCGCGCGGCTGGCTGGCTAGCTAGCTTTCCTCCACGAGCCCGCGCTTCCAGCCGGCAAGCGAACGCGGATCGCGCGGCGACTCGCGCCTTGTGCGCCAGCCAGTGAATGCGTGGGCAAGCTCGATGACGGACTGCCCTGGCAGCGTCAGGTACGCGCTAACCATTTTCTCACGCCGACCGAGCGTGACGCCCCGTGTGGGGCACGTCCTTCGGCGTCGTCTTAGTCGGCCTTCTTATAGAAGAAGTAGTCGGCCGTGTAAGGCACAAACGCCGTATTACCGACGTCTGTTAGCGAGCTACAGCCCGTTGACGGTGGGAGCCCTCCAGTGGTGTTCAGCCGCTGGACGAAGGTGGTCCCGGTTAGCTTGTCGCCACCGGTCGGTCCGTTCTGGCTTCCAACTCCATCTAGTAGGAGCCAGGCAATCGCTTTCGTGTCGACGGTGACCGCTCCATTGGGTTGGTGCACCTTGGCCCAGACCTTGCTCGTGTCCCGGTACTGCCACGTGGCGCGAATCGTGCCCTCGGGGGCCACCACCTTTGGATCAGTGTTCGGCTCAAACGGGTTGGGGCTGTTGTAGTGGGTGATCACTTGCCCGCCGTCTTCGCCGAACAGGGTGGCCTGCGGCGTGAAGAGGACGTAGGCGACGCCAGCGCCTGAGGGCTTGCAGACGTAGTTCTGGGTGCCGACAGCGTGAGTCCCAAGGAACAGCTTGTTCCCCGCTGGTACCGGCGCAAGGCCGGGGGGCAGGGGTGGCGGTGTAATACCGTCGGCCCGGACCGCCTGCGGCGACGAGAGTGCGAAAGCCGTAGTGGCGACTCCCGCCAACACCATGCCTGCTACGGTCAAACTACCGATCGTTCTGAACAACTTTGACTTCAAATTCCTATCCAACATTTTGATGCCTCCTTATTCGCCTTGTAGGGCCAGCGCCTGCAGGGACTTCAGCGATCGCGCTCTCACCGGCTGATCCGCTGTGAACTGATTGCCAATCACCTGACGCCAGCTCCGCTACCGACTCGTCTCCGAGCCTGCGCTCGGCTACCCGAACACCCGCTACGCCTCCTAATGCGAGGCGGCCAGGCTCGTTGTCCTGCTCTATTTCGGGCCAACCACCGAGCAACGATACACTTCGTCCGTCACGTTGAGAGTGATTTCAGGATCGGGTCCGGCCGCAGCCGCCAGGACCTGCGCTTCAGAAACGAACTGGTGAGGCGTAAATCCCTCGTTGAAAACTATGAGGACTTGCTGCCACAAGGGATTGAATCCCTCACCCTGGATGGCATCGATCACCGGCATGAACTCCTGCTCCTCGTCCAAATCGTTCGAAGCATAGATCGTGTTGACGCTCGGGTTCTTCCCGATCAACGAGCCTGCGGCATTGTCCGGCATCTCTTTCATATTGACGGTGACCAACTCACCCTCGTAGAAAGCGGGCATCTGACCCGCAGCGCCATTCGTGCTTCCCTGAGCGAGCGCCACGCTCGCCTGACCCGCTATACCGAAAACGCAGAGCACCACAAGAGCGATGAATGCACGCGCCGATTTCCACCCAACGTGCATCTTCTTCCCTCCCTCGATGTTTGTGTTGTGTGGTTCGAGGCCGAACGGTTCGCCGATGTGCCTGTGGCCCTCGAGCACCGCCGGCCACTGGCAAGAGGATGTCCTCGGGCCGTTGCTTGACCTGTTCGTCGGCAAGGCCTGCTCAAGGGTCCGGCGCCGATCGTTCCCGCTCCCCACCCGGCCCTCGAGCAAGAAGGAACCACGGCCGGTCAGCTGCTCCGACTGCTCGGTCGTTTCTATGATCTCCTCTGTCCGGGTCGCGGTCAGGAGCTGAAGTTCGCGATCGCCGAGGCACAGCCGACGCCCTGAATCCAGACGTTCTGCGTCCCGGCGAGGTCGGGTGCGATGTCGTCGGCGGAGACGATCATCTGGGCGGTAAAGGACTCGTCGTTCCCGTCACCAGCGCGGTAGAAGTCGGCCAGGAGCACCACCGTGTCCTCATCGGTGCTTGCCGTCTTCAGGGGCTCCGCCGCTGCCCCGGTGCACTTGAAGGTGGTGCTCGCCCGCAGCTCGACCGTGTCCCAACGGACGCCTTCGCCGCTGAGACAGCCGGCCAACGGGCCCTGGCCGACGTCGCTGGTGCATCGAAAACCGCCAGCCGAATGGACAAAGCCCGTCCCGGGGTTGTAGGAGCCGCCGCCGGTGAGCCTGGCGGCACCGGTCGGGAAGCCGCTGATGTCGGTCGCGTTGAAGCCGAAGCCGATGTTGCCGGGCACCGCCGACGCGGGCGCCGCCAGCAGGAGCACGGCCACGGCCAGCACCGCCGGCACCAGCGCAATAACCTTCATCTTCATAGCCCTTCCTTCCTGTCACCGAGAATCGGTGGCGCACACAGCCGGAGACGCAGCGCCTGCCGCGCCCACCAAGTCAGCTACTGAACATCACGCACGAGCGTCTGTCCAGACGGCAGGGCTCCGGCGTTCTCTCGTAATGTCCGTTTCATCGGAGGGTGATTCCGAGGGTGGCGAGTGGTCGGCGTGGGTCGCGGCTGTGGTGGCGCAGCGCAGCGGCGAGGTTGATCGGCTCTGCCCGGCTGAGCGCGCCGATGACGAGGTTGCGTAGGCAGGCCATGACCTGCGGGCCGGTCCCGGTGCGCACCCGGGAGGCGTCCTCGGCGAAGGTGACGTCACGCACGTAGTGCAGGCCGTTCTCGATTGCCCAGTGCCCACGGATGAGGTCGGCCAGCCGGGCAGGGCTGGCCTGGGCGTGGGTGAGGCTGGTGATCGCGTACACGGTCACGGTCCGCCACCGCCGAGTGCCAAGGTCGCGGACCTTGCGGGTGACCTGGATGACCTGCGCGGTGTGCGGGAACCCGAACCTACCGACCGTGACGGCCTTGAGGGTGCGGATTTCGACTCGGCCATGCGCCTGGTCGCGGGTGCGGTCCCCGACGGGAACGTTGTGCCAGGCAAGGCGGGCGCAGCGGTCCAGCAGGACGGGCTGGTTGGCCTTGACCGTGAACAGGTAGTGGGCCTGCTTGCTGGTGACCAGGAACTCGGCGGCGTCGCGGTGGGTGTGCAGGGCATCGGCCGTGACCACCGTCCCGGTCAGGTCCAGGCCGGCCAGCAGCGGCTGGAACCCGGGGACCTCGCCGGGGGCGCCGTTGACCTGGCGTTGGGCGAGCACGGCGCGGGTGGTGTGCTCCATCGCGGAAAGCAGGTGGACCTGGCGGCCGTCGCATCTGGCGCCCCGGAGCGTCTTGCCGTCCACCGCGAGGGCACGTCGACGCCGGTGGGGGTGGTCACGGTCGGCGAGCCAGGCGCCGATGGCGGTGGCCAGGGCGTCAGGGTCGAGGCGGGCGAGGGTCCGGCGGATGGTGGCCTCGGCCGGCACCGCCCAGTGGTCGGGGGCATCGCGGCGGGCGCCGAGCGCGGCACGGACTGGTTGCGGGGTGTCGGTGGCCCATTCGGCGATCGCGGTCATGGACCGGGCGCCGGTCAGGACCGCGGCGGCGGCCACGGCGAGGATGGCAAGCAGCGGGTGACGGCGGCCACGGCGGGTTCGCGGGTCGTGGATCGTGGCGAGGTAGGCGAGCAGGTGGGGCGCTTCGGTGGGTTGTAGCGGGTCGGCGTGGGTGAGTTGGGTGAGGGCGGCTGGGATCGAGGATGATGGGTCGGCAGGCACGGGTGTCCGTCGCGATCATGAGGGTGTGGTAACCACATGATCCCGGACGTTCGTGCCTGTTCTAGGCCATCACGCATTACGTCACCAACCAGTCAAACCTACAGAACGCCGGAGCCCTGGGACTCCCCCTCGGCCAACAGGCTACCCCGGCCGCTGTCACCTCGTATCTAGTGTCCCGAGTCGTTGATTCGTTGCTGTCCTCAGGCGACTCTTGGCTCCCTGACCAGGTTGTTCACCGCCACGAATATGAAGCGAATCAGTAATTCGGGACACTAGCCTCGGTTTTTCACGAGTGAGCTGGCGAGGCGGTGAGAGCGGCGAATGGCCCGAGCGGTGCGCGCACGGGAGCCATTGAGCCAGCTCGTTCTGGATCCTGTTGAGGACGACTCGGAATGCTTGTCGAGATCGGCCCGAGGTCGTGGCCGCTGCGTAGGTGGGACGCGCCAAGTCGCCCCGGCTGCTGGCACGCGTTGGCCGTGCGCGGGCAGGTTGACGGTCAGCAGCGCAGCGCCAGTGTGGGCAGCCGGGTGAACGCTCGGGCCATACCAGGCAGCAGCTGGGACCAAGATCTGTCATTCCTTTCGCAAACAGCTGCTTTGGGGCGAGGTCTGCACGATTGGCACCAAGGCGCCTCCCGAGCTGGGGCAGCGACCCCCCACAACATCACCCCCCGCAACGCCACCCCAGCTCTAGAGGCCGCTTGACTGTAGTATGTTTACAAACCCACTTACAAGCTCATCTACAAACGACGTAGCGGGAAGTACGGAGAAGGGCGGAACGGACGCTATGCGCGAAGCCGACAGGCCAAGTAGCCTGACCATCGAGGACGTCGCCCGCCTCGCCGACGTCAGCGTCAGCTCCGCCCGCAACTACTTCTCCCGCCCCCAGGCCCTCAGCGCCCCCACCCACGCGCGCATCAAGGCCGCGGTCCAGCAGACCGGCTACCTCCCACGCGGCAGCCTGGCCGGGCTGAGCCGCCGCCAACTCGGCCGGATCGGCTTTGAGGTGCCACGCGGCGAGGACCCCGCCGGCAATCCCGTCTTCAACCAGCAGCTCCTCAGCTTGCTGTGGTCGGCGCGCGCCGCGGGCTTCCGGCTGCAACCGTTCGTCACCGACAAGGAGCCCGGCTCCCGTGCGCCCCACTACCAACAGCTGTGGGAGCAGCGCGAGGTCGGCGGCTTCATCGTCACCGATCTGGCCTATGACGACGAGCGCGTCGCCTACCTCCAGGACACCCAGGTGCCCTTCGTGCTGTTTGGCCGGCTGCACGAGGAGACCGGGTACTGTTGGGTCGACACCGACAACGTCGCCGGCTCGGTCATGGCGGTCGAGCACCTGGTCGAGCAGGGCCACCAGCGCATCGCCTACCTGGGCTGGCCAGCTTCGGATGCGGTTGCTGACCGGCGGTTGGAAGGCTACCGGCTCGGACTGGCCACCGCCGGCAACCTGCCTGCGTGCATCCAGGTGCAAACCTACGGCCAGCCCGCCCTGGAGCAGGCGCATGACCTGCTGCGTCGCTCGCCTCGTCCCACCGCGGTGATCGCCTCCTGCGACGAGTTCGCCTACGACACGATCCGGGCCGCGGCCGCCGTCGGGCTTGCCGTTGGGAGCGGGCCGGGTCGGATCGCTGTGGTGGGCTGCGACGACTCCGCCATGGCGGCACGAACGGTGCCGACCCTCACCAGCCTGCGCCAACCCATTCAGCGGCTGGCCGACCGGGCGATTGACCTCTTGACGGCCAAGATCAGCAATCCCCGCTTCGAGGCCCACGTCCTAGAGCGGCCCCAGCTCATCGTCCGCGAGAGTTCCTCTGCCGCCTAATCTCGATATTCACCAAATCTGAATGACACTGCCACGAGCTTGCCAGTTCCAACTTTGGCCCGCGAATGTGCGACAGCTCCACGCATTACGGCTCCCAGGGGTTTCACCCAACGGGTGCAAGCCACCGCTGCGCATCAGCCCAGGCCGGCGAGCCTCTTGGACGACGCTCGTGAAATATCGAGGCTAGCGTCTGCTGGATGAAAAAGAGGCCGCCATAGGGGCAGGCTTGCAGTTCTCCAGACAGATGATTAGCGGAGTATCAACCGCAGAGCCGCCCCGCCTTGGAGGGTGCGGTCAGCGGAGTCGACCCGACCGACGATTGTCAGCCCATCCCAGACCGTGCCGTCATCATCGACGCGGCCAACGATCGACTCAGACCGATCCCAGACCGTCCCGCCACTGTCGACGCGGCCAACGATCGACTCAGACCGATCCCAGACCGTCCCGCCACTGTCGACGCGGCCAACGATCGACTCAGACCGATCCCAGACCGTGCCGTCATCATCGACCCGGCCAACGATCGACTCAGACCGATCCCACACGCTTGCCACCAGTAATCCCCCATCCCATTTCGCAGGTCGACCAGTAGATCGACTGTTGTTCGATCAGTTAGCAAGGTATGAGTCGTACGGCTCATGCCCGCCCCACCTGCCAACCGTCGGACACCTGGGGCCGCCGAAATCTGGTGCGGCCTTCCATACCTGGCGGCCCGCGTCGTAGCGGATCGGGTTGTCGCAGTGCTTGCACGACGCCTGCTGACGGGGTTGTGGGCGCCCGCCTTTCACCCTGATCTGTGTGGACCCGTACGGCTCATGCCCGCCCCACCTGCCAACCGTCGGACACCTGGGGCCGCCGAAATCTGGTGCGGCCTTCCATGCCTGGAGGTTCTCGTCGTAGCGGATCGGGTTGTCGCAGTGCTTGCATTGCTTGTTGTCGGACACAGCCCCCTCCTGTCTGGCTTGCTGCCGCGAGCAGTCGGCGGCGGGCCGCACGCCGCTCATGGGGGCGTATCGTCCCACATCGTCCGGGTGGGGTGAGGTGGCGGTTCGGGCCGGCCTGCTCGCCCTATACCGGTTGGCGGCCCGGCTCAGGCGCGATCTCGGCGAGCGGCTGGTCGAGCAGGATGCCGAGGTAGCAGTCAGCGACCCGGCCGAGTTGGAGCTGCTCGCCGTAGGCATTCGGGCTCAAGCCGCAGCACGGGCGCTCCTTGGTTCGAGGCTCCCCGGGTACCGGGCTACACCGGCCGTTGTCGCGCGGTCTCCAGGAGACTCATGCGAAAGTCATCGTTACCGGTCAGCCTACGGCCCTGGTCGCCCCGCCAGGTCCGGACCCCAAGAGAGGCTATCCCAGTATCAGTTGCTCGGCCGACTCAGCCAGCCGTCGGGCCTGGATGTAGGGCAGGAACGGCGTCGGCATCTTCGGCCGTTGCCCACTGAGCAGGTCTCTGACTGTCAGCAGTTGCACCAGCGGGTAGGACTGTTGGTTGAACGGCCAGGTGAACGTCCCCGAGTGTCGAGCAGCCTCCTCCATCCCCCGGGTTGGGCGTTCCAGCGTGATCAGCAACCCCATCTCGGCACGCTGGGCCTTCACAGTGCCGAGCAAGTCGCGCACCATGCCGGGGTTGAGCATCTTTCCGCCCTTGACGCTGACCAGCGCCCGGCCGACGCCGCCACGCGCATCCAGCGGAAACCGGACGACTCCATCCACGCCTCGGTCGCCAACCTGACGTTCGTTGGGCGTCCCATCGACCAGCGACACGGCCCACCGCTCAAAGTCGAACGGGGAGGCGGCAAACAACGCCCGGGCGCTGTCCTCATCGGCCGGGATACCGTCGACGTGGTAGGTGGCTTCGATGACGTCGCCGTAGGTGCCTCTAAGCCGGTTGCGGATCAGGTCGATGGCGAGGTAGGTGATGTCGATCCCGATCCAGCGGCGACTAAGACGCTGTGCGGCTGCGATGGTCGTGCCACATCCGCAGAACGGGTCGAGCACCACATCGCCCTCGTTGCTGCTCGCCGTGATGATGCGTTCGAGCAGGGCAAGCGGCTTTTGCGTCGGGTAGCCGAGCCGCTCTGTGGCTTGAGAGTTGATCGGGGGAAGGTCGGTCCATACGTCGCCGATCGGCCGGCCCTCTTGCTCGCTCAGGTAGTGCTTCCGGGCGATGCGACCCTCGGGGCTGGACGGGAAGATCAGTCGCCCTTCCGCGTCCAGTTGCTCCATCACCTCCCGGCTCACCCGCCAGCCGTTCGCTGGCGGCGGGTAGCCCTTGTACACGTAGGTCAGGTTCGGCCGCGGGTTGGGACTGTCGAGCGGCGCGTCGCGGTAGGGGCCGCGCCCGTCGTGGTCATCGAACCTGAACCGCGCTCGGTAGGCGTCGTGGTGTGGTAGCTGTGCAGCGTGGAAGGTGGCCACGTTGGAGCGACCGTAGAACAGCAGCGTGTCGTGCACCGAGCCGAACTTGCGACGCGCGTCGCCCTTGGTCGCCGTCCGCTGCCAGATCACCTCGTTGCGGAACTGCTCGGGGCCAAGCACCGCGTCCAACAGGATCTTCAGATAGTGCGAGGCCGTTGGATCGCAGTGGAGGTACAGCGATCCGGTCGGCTTGAGGACGCGGCGCAACTCGACCATGCGGGCGCTCATCATGGTGAGGTAGGCGAGCAGGTCGTTGTCGCCAAGCAGCTTTCGCATTGCCTCAAGGGCCGGAGTTCCGCAGCTTGTAGGCACATGACCTTGCTTGATCTGCTCTGAACTGCCCGAATGCTTGGACGTAGGGATCCGGGCGTGTGCCCACGAACTCATGTTCCCCTAGTCAGCGCCTCATGTGCCCACTTGCTGCGGAACTCGAGCAGGACGCGCCGGTGGTGCTGGATCCTTGCCGCTTGGAAGGTCGGTCATGTCATTGGTCGTCGCTCGCGGTCGGCTTGCGGGCGCGGATGGGATAGCCCCAGGTGCCGAACTGGCGGGCCTTGCCCTCCCCACTGGCGCCGGCGAAGGTGTCCACCGGTGGGCCGAGCTCGACCTCGACCAGACCGACGCCGCCGATGATCGTCTGCCACCCTGCGCACGGCAGGGCACCGGCAATTCACCCGGTCCACAGGTCGATGTCGCGGAGGGCGCCTTCGGGCACCGGGCGCTCCACGCAGATGTCGGCCACCCGCATGCGTCCGCCCGGCTTGAGCACCCGGTGGACCTCCCGGTACACGCCGACCTTGTCCGGGCACAGGTTGATGACCCCGTTGGAGATGACCAAATCGGCCCAGCCGTCCTCGACCGGCAGGTGCTCGATCACCCCGCAGCGGAACTCAACATTGCCAAGCCCAAGCTGGTCGGCCAGCCGCCGGCTGCGCTGCACCATCTCCGGGGTCATATCGACCCCGATGACCTGGCCGTGGGGGCCGACCCACACCGCGGCCAGCAAGGAGTCCATCCCGGCGCCCGAGCCCAGATCGACAACCCGATCGCCTGGTTGCGGGTGGTCCCAGTGGAAGGGGTTGGCGACCCCAGCGAATGCCTCACAGGCCTGCTCGGGAAGCTGCTCAAGGGGCCAGGTGGGGTAGCCGAGCCGCCGGGCGTGGGCGCGGCCGGTATGGAAGTGGTAGTCGCCGGTCGGGTCTTGCGCCACCTCACGGTACTTGGCCTGGACCTCCGCGCGCAGCGTGGCGGCATCAACAGTTGGCTGGGCGGTGTCCGTCATCAAGCCGTCCTCCTGCGTAAAGTGGGGCGGCGCCGGCGGCGGATGCTGCGCCGCCCCATGGCGTGGGCTGCGCTACGGGCGGCTGCCCGCCCGCTTGGCGTCGAGAAGGCCCTTGCCGGACAGCAACGCGCCGGCCACGAAGACGACCACGGCCAGGTAGATAAGGCCGAGGTGGCCGAGGGTGTCCAGGTTCCAGGGGTAGTGGGCGGGCAGTGCCACCGCCAGCGCCAGCACGGGGGTGGCCACGGCGGTCACCCACGCCCACACCTGTCCGGCGCGCACGCCCTTGAGGGCAAGCATCAGCACCGCGAATCCGGCGGCGGCGATGAAGCCGGAGACGGCGATGTGCAGGTGGCTGATGTAGTGGTACAGGCTGGGGCTGAACTGCTGGATCTGGTCCTTGCCGACGTTGACCTCGGCGGGGCCGATGCCCAGCTCCAGGAAGCTGTCGGTGAAGTTGCGGACCAGGAACAGCGCCGCGTAGCCGATGAACCCGGCGGCGGCGATGGCCATGAGGGCCGCGCCGCGGTTGATGGCGCTGGCGGCCGGGCCGGTCGCGAGCCCGCGTCGTGCCGTCGTTGTTGCCATGGCAGTCTCCCGTTGCGTCGCTCACCCTGGGAGCGGGTGAGGGTTGTTCTGCGGTGCCGCTTGGGGCTGTTCCGGACCGGCCGCAAGGGTTGACCGCCTTCTGGTGGGGAACTATCCTAGTTACCATTCAAGTTGTCAAGAGATTACTTGAGTAGTTGAGGTTGGAGGTCGGATCGTGGGGGACCGAGCGGCCAAGCAGGCCCTGTTCGACGAGTTCGCCCGTGTCGGCAAGGCGCTGGCCAGCGGCCGGCGGATCGAGCTGCTGGACGTACTCGCCAACGGCGAGCGCACCGTGGAGGGCCTGGCCCGCCAGCTGGGGCTCTCGGTGGCCAACACCAGCCAGCATCTGCAGGTCCTGCGGCAGGCCGGGCTGGTGGCGACCAGGCGCGACGGCAACTCCATCCACTACCGGCTGGCCGCCCCCGAGGTCTTCGAGCTGTGGCGGGCACTGCGGACCCTCGCCGCCTCCCGTCTGGCGGAGGTGGAGCGGCTGGCCGCCGCCTACCTGGGCGCCCGCGATCAGCTGGAGCCGATCACCCGTCAAGAGCTGACCCGCCGCCTCGAGGAAGGCGACGAGCTGGTGGTGCTGGATGTCCGGCCGGCCGAGGAGCACGCCGCCGGGCACCTGCCCGGCGCGGTGTCGATCCCGCTCGCCGAGCTGCGCGAGCGGTTGCGGGAACTGCCGGGTGACCGTGAGATCGTTGCCTACTGCCGCGGCCCGTTCTGCGCCTTCGCCCACGAGGCGATCGCGGTGCTCACCGACGCCGGCCTCACCGCCCGCCGGCTGGAGGACGGCCTGCCCGAATGGGCCGCCGGCGGGCTAGCGGTCACCCGTTCCTAGCGAAGCGCCAAACCGAGGAGCCGACCATGGTTGCGATCGTCCCGGTGGTCGACGAGGGGCTCGGCAACAGCTCCTACTTGGTCGACCTCGGCGACGGGCGGGCGCTGGTGGTCGACCCGGTCCGCGACCCGACCCCCTACCTGGACCTGGCCCACCAGCGGCGGCTGCGACTCACCCACGCGGTCGAGACCCACCTGCACGCCGACTTCGTCTCCGGCAGCCGCGAGCTGGCCGCCCGCGACGCCCGGATCGTCGCCGCGCGCGCCGCCGGGCTGCGCTTCCCCCACCAGGGCCTGGACGACGAGGAGGAACTCGACCTGGGCGGGCTGGTGCTGCGCGCGCTCGCCACCCCGGGGCACACCCCCGAGCACGTGGCCTGGCTGCTGCTAGACGCAGGGCGGCCACTGGCGCTGTTCAGCGGCGGGGCGCTGCTGGTCGGCGGGGTCGCCCGCACCGACCTGATCGGCCCCGACCAGACCGAGCCGCTCACCCGGCCGCCTGGCGCTCGCTGCAGCGGCTACAGGCCCTGCCCGACGACCTGCGGGTCCACCCCACCCACGGGGCCGGGTCGTTCTGCTCGGCCCCGGGTAACGCCGAGCGGACCACCACCATCGGCGCCGAACGGGCCCACAACCTGCTGCTGTCCGCCCCCGACGAGCAGGCGTTCGCCGAGCGGCTGCTCGGCGGGCTGGGCAGCTTCCCCCCGTACTTCCTGCGGCTGCGAGCGGTCAACCAGCGCGGCCCGCGGGTCCTCACCGAGCGCGACCGCACCCTCGCGGCGCTGTCGGTCCAGCAGATCCGGCGCAGGGTTGACGACGGGGCGGTGCTGGTCGACGTCCGCCCCGCCAAGGCGTTCGGGGCCGGCCATCCCGCCGGCGCGCTGTCGATCGCGCTGCGCCCGGCGTTCGCGACCTGGCTCGGCTGGCTGGTCGAGCCGGACCGGCCGCTGCTGTTCGTCCTGGACGATGGGCAGGACCGCGGCGAGCTGCTGCGACAGTGCCACAAGATCGGCTACGAACGGCTGGCGGGCGAGCTGGCGGGCGGCATGGCGGCCTGGCGCGCCGCCGGCCTGCCAGAAGGCCACCTCGAGCTGGTCGCTCCCGGCGAGGTCGTCGGCCCGGTGCTGGACGTCCGCCAGGCCAGCGAGGTCGCCGACGGCCACCTTCCCGGCGCGGTCACGGTCGAGCTCGGCGCCCTCGACGGTGATCAGCTGCCCGCGCAACTGCCCGAGGGGCTGATCACCGTGATGTGCGAACACGGCGAGCGGGCCACGACTGCCGCCAGCCTGCTCGAGCGGGCCGGACGCCAGGACCTGCGCGTGGCGCTCGGCGGCCCCGACGACTGGCGCCGCGCCACCGGCCGCACCCTGACCCGTCCGTGACCCGGCCGGCACCCAGCTCCTCGAGCGGGCCGCGGCTTGGCTTGCGGGTCAACTTGGCCCAGTTCTCCCTGCTGGTCGGGGTCAACGCCCTGGTCGGCGGGATGGTCGGCCAGGAACGCAGCCTGCTGTCGCTGCTCGCCACCCAAGTCTTCGGGCTGGCCGCGGTCTCTACGGCCCTCACCTACATCGTCGCCTTCGGCCTGACCAAGGCGGCCACCAACTTCCTGGCCGGCACCCTCACCGACCGCTACGGCCGCAAACCGGTCCTGGTGGCCGGCTGGCTGGTCGGCGTACCCGTACCGCTGCTGATCATCTGGGCGCCCTCCTGGACCTGGGTGGTAGTCGCCAACGTCCTGCTCGGGGTCAACCCGGGCCTGTGCTGGTCGACCACGGTGATCATGAAGATCGACCTGGCCGGCCCACGCCGCCGCGGCCTGGCAATGGGCCTCAACGAGGCCGCCGGCTACGGCGCCGTCGCCCTCACCGCCTACCTCACCGGCCTCATCGCCGCCCGGGCCGGGCTGCGGCCCAAACCCTTCTACCTCGGCCTGGCCTACGCCGGCCTCCGCCTTGGCCTGTCCACGCTAGGGGAACATGAGTTCGTGGGCACACGCCCAGACCCCCTACGTCCAAGCATTCGGGCAGTTCAGAGCAGATCAAGCAAGGTCATGTGCCTACAAGCTGCGGAACTCCGGCTTTAGCTAAGTGCTGCGTTTTCGAAGTCCGTGTGGGGTTTCAGGCCGCGATGGTGAGCTGCTCGTGCTCGTCGAGGCGGCGCAGTAGCCGATCCAGGTCAGCGCGGGTGTACTGCCAGTCGAAGGGCTCTGCGGTCTGCTCGTAGCGGCGCTGGAAGCCAAGCAGCCGTTGCTGGACCTCGGCAAGGTCATGAAAGTCGTTGGGTGTGAGCACCTTGCGCTGCACGACCGAGAAGTAGATCTCTACTTGGTTGAGCCAGGAGGCATGCACCGGCAGGTGGATCAGGCGCAGGTTGTGGTAGGTGCCCTCCAGCCGCTTGACGGCTGCCTGGCCGCGGTGGGAGGAGCCGTTGTCCACGATCCAGAACACGCGGCGGGCCGAGGCGTACGGCTCGGTGGTCATGACCTGGGCGACCAGCCGATCGAACGGCTCGATCCCGGTCGAGGGCTCGCAGCGGCCGAACAGGCGGGCGTGGTGGACATCCCAGGCTGCCAGGTAGGCCAGCGCCCCGCCGCGCTCGTACTCGTGCTCCACCCGCATCGCTCTGGCCCCGACCAGGCGGCAGGGTCGCATGCCGACGGCGGCGAGCCTGAACGGAGGTCTTCTCGTCGGCGCTGATGACGAACTCGCCTGGACCCAGCGCCACCCCGTCGAACACCCCCTGGTACAGGTCGAGCACTCGGCCGGCCTTGGCGGGGAAGTCGGGGTCGCGGGGGAAGATCCAGGCGTGATGCTGCCAGGGCTTGAGCGCATCAGCGTGCAGCCAGCGCCACAGCGTCGCCGCAGAGACCGCCTCGACCAGCCCGGCGGCGATGACCTCCTGGCACAGCTCGCCAAGGCTCCAGCGGCTGAGCGGCACGCCGTGGATGGCTGGCAGCTCGCAGGCCAGCGCCTTGACCTGGGCGACCACCACGTGGGGGAAGGTCTGCGGCCGCCCAGAGCGGGGCAGGTCCCCAAGCCCTGCCAGGCCCCGCTGGCACCAGCGCCGCCGCCACTTGCGCACCGTGGCCGGCCGCACCCCAAGCCGGCGGGCGATGTGCTCGGTGGCCAGCCCCGCCGAAGCCTGAAGCACGATCCGGGCGCGTAGCACCGCCGCCTGCCCGGCGGTGTGCGCCCGCACGGTGCGTTTGAGCTGCTTGCGCTGCGAGGCGCTCAGGCGGACCTGCCAGCGGGTCCTGGGGCCTGGCTGCCGAGCCATCGGCGAACCTCCCGGATGCGGCGGTGAGCGCCCGGCAGGCTACCGCGCGGCATCATAGGCCCATGCCCAGATCGATCCCTGCGTCCACCAAGCGCACCCTGCCGCTGCGGCTGCTGGACCACCAAGAGCAGCACTGGCCCCAGCTGGCCAGGGTCCACGTGCGCTTTCGCGCCCAGTTCGCCTACATCGATGCCGAGTACCCCGACGGCACCCGTCATCCGCTGTGCCGGCTGCGCTACCAGGGCTCGGCCAGCCGGTGGGGGGTTGCGATCTGGCGGGCCAGCATCGACGGCTACGACGAGAACGTGGTCCCCATCGGCCTGCCCGTGGGCACCCCCGAGGACGCCGTGGATACCGCCTGCGGGTTGTATGTGGCCGGCCGCATCCCCTGGCCGCCACCCGCCGACCCCACCAGCCAGTAACCCGACACGGACTTCGAAAACGCAGTACTAAGCCCCCACGCTCCAGGCGGGCCGCCGCGCGCGGCCAGTCGACGAATGCCATCGGCGTCCCGTCCCCGAGCGCGGCGACGACCTCGACGAACCCGGCGACGAGGTCGTCGCGGTGCAGCCACCACTCGTGGCCGATCAGCAGCTCAACGGCGACCACCGCGCAGTACAGCCCGGCGGCCCCGGCGCGCAACGCTACCGCCAGGTCCTCGATACGGGTAGTAAGCCCAGTCTTCCTTCGACGAAATCTCGCACCCAGCGCTCTTACACGCCGGTCCCGACGAGCTGGGCGCGCAGGCGCTCCAGCGCCCGGCGCAGCAGGCGGGACACCTGCATCTGCGAGCAGCCCAGCCCCGCGGCGATCTC
>WNGA01020969.1_pt1 | contig 20267 bp, 19 predicted proteins | sample 5400061 | NCBI WGS metagenome assembly WNGA01 (sample SAMN13153366, study PRJNA577476) | soil metagenome | isolation source: 100 cm soil or saprolite under grassland replicate 2 | place: USA:California | collected 2016-06-15
CACCCTGCCTATCACGAGGCGCTGGATGTCGTTCGCGCCCTCGTAGATCTGCGTCACCCGCACATCGCGCCACAGCCGCTCGACCGGAAAATCGGCGACATAGCCATAACCGCCGTGGATCTGCATCGCTGCCGAGCAGACCACTTCGGCCATCTCGGAGGCGAACAGCTTCGCCATCGACGCTTCCTTGATGCAGGGCTGGCCGGCGTCGCGCAGCGCTGCGGCGTGCAGGTAGAGCTGGCGCGCAGCCTCGATGCGCGTCGCCATGTCGGCGAGGCGGAAGCTGACCGCCTGGTGCTCGATGAGGCGCTTGCCCATGCTCTTGCGCTCGCGTGCATAGGCGAGCGCGGCCTCGAGCGCGCTGCGCGCCACCCCGGTTGCCTGCGCCGCGACGTTGATGCGCCCGGATTCGAGATTGGCGAGCGCGATGCGGTAGCCGGCGCCTTCCTGCCCGAGCAGGTTCTCGGCCGGCACGCGGCAGTTTTCGAACACGATCTGCGCCGTGTCCGAAGCATGCTGCCCGGCTTTATCCTCGATGCGAGCGACGACATAACCGGGCGCCGAAGTCGGCACCACGAACGCGCTGATGCCGCGCTTGCCGCCCGCCTTGTCGGTCACCGCGAACACGATGGCGATGTCCGCGTTCTTGCCCGAGGTGATGAACTGCTTCACGCCGTTCAGGACGTAATGCCCGTCCTTGCGCTCGGCGCGCGTCGTGATGGCGGATGCATCCGAGCCGACTTGAGGTTCCGTCAGTGCGAAAGCCCCAAGCGTCTGGCCGCGTGCAAGGGGTTTGAGGAAAAGCTGTTTTTGAGAGTCGTTGCCATAGCCGGCGAGGATGCCCGCAACCAGGTTGTTCACGGCGACGATCGTGGCGGTCGAGCAATCGCCGGCGGCGATTTCCTCGCAGGCAACCGCGAGCGCGGTGTAGTCGAGCCCCGCGCCGCCCCAGTCCTCCGCAATGGCGACGCCATAAAGGCCCATCGCCGCAAGTCCCTTCAGCGCCTCGCGCGGGAACTCCTTGTTGCGGTCCCAGCGCGCCGCGTGCGGCGCGAGCTGCTCCTTCGCGTAACGGCGCACCGCCTGCCGGATCTCGTCGTGCCGCATCTCAATCTGCCCGCACGTAGGTCAGCGTGTGATGGCTGAAGAGGCCGCCCTTCTTGCCGTGGCATTCCGCGACCCCGTAGATGCGGCGCCGGCCCAGCTTCAGGATCTTCGCCGTGCAGTAGACGTGCTCGCCTTTGGCAGGCGCGAGGAAGGCGGTGTTGAGCTCGGAAGTGAGCGCATCTTCCTCGACGCCCAGCTTTGCCTTGATCGCGAGCCACATCGCGCAATCGGCCGCCGCCATCAGCGCCGGGCCGTTGACGATGCCGCCCGGGCGCTCGAGCGCGGCCTTGTGGGGCAGCTCGATAGTGCACGCGTTCCTGTTCAGCTGGACGACCCGGAACCCGTAAGGGCGCAGGAACCGCGAGCGGTCGAGCAAGGCTTGAAGTTTCTTCTTCACCTAAACGAGTTCAAGCGCCATGGCCGTCGCCTCGCCGCCGCCGATGCACAGGCTCGCCACGCCGCGCTTCAGGCCGTACTTGCGCAGCGCGCCGATGAGCGTCACGAGGATGCGCGCGCCGGAGGCACCGATCGGATGCCCGAGGGCGCAGGCGCCGCCGTGCACGTTGACCTTGTCGTGCGGCAGGCCGTGCTCCTTCATCGCCGCCATGGTGACGACCGCGAACGCCTCGTTGATCTCGTAGAGATCGACCTTGCCTGCGCTCCAGCCGGTGCGCTCGAAGAGCTTGGCGATCGCGCCGACCGGCGCGGTGGTGAACCAGCCCGGTTCCTGCGCATGCGTCGAATGCCCCACCACCAGCGCAAGCGGGGCGAGCCCGCGCCGCTCGGCAGTAGAGCGCCGCATCATGACGAGCGCCGCCGCGCCGTCGGAGATCGAGCTCGAATTGGCCGCGGTCACCGTGCCGTCCTTGCGGAAGGCGGGCTTCAGGGTCGGGATCTTCTCGAAGTTTGCCTTGAACGGCTGCTCGTCGGTCTCGACGAACTTTTCTTCCTTGCCGGCCTTGATCGCGAGCGGCGTGGTCTCCCACGCGAACCAGCCTTCCTTGTTGGCCTTCTGGGCCCTCTGCAACGACGTCACGGCAAACGAATCCTGCGATTCTCTTGTAAAGGCGTATTTCTGCGCGCAGTCCTCGGCGAAACTGCCCATCAGGCGCCCCTTGTCGTAAGCGTCCTCGAGGCCGTCGTAGAACATGTGGTCGATCACTTGCCCATGACCCATGCGCAGGCCCGAGCGCGCCTTGGGCAGCAGATAGGGGGCATTGGTCATCGATTCCATTCCGCCTGCCACGACCAGTTCGGAAGAATTGGAAATCAATAAATCGTGGGCGAACATCGCCGCCTTCATCCCGGAGCCGCACATCTTGTTGACCGTGGTGCAGCCCACGGCGAGCGGCAGCCCGGCGCCGAGCGAAGCCTGGCGCGCGGGGGCCTGTCCCTGTCCGGCCGGAAGCACGCAGCCCATGATGACTTCCTGCACTTCGTCGGGCCGGATCCTGGCGCGCTCGACGGCGGCGCGGATCGCCGCTGCGCCGAGCTCAGGCGCGGCGAAGCCCTTCAGCTCGCCCTGGAACGCACCCATCGGGGTGCGCGCGACAGAGACGATGACGATCGGATCAGAATTCATGGAGCACTCCTTTCAAATTCTTAATGGCATGGATGGTTTCGGCTTCCAGCCGGGCGACGAGCTCCGCTGCGGGCAGGGCGCGCGAGAGCGGCGCCGCCTGTCCGGCCCACATGGCGACGAAGTCGGGCTTGCCGGCCTTGGCCGAAGCCTGGCGCAGCTTTCCGGTGACGCTGTTCTGCGCGGGGAATGCGAGCTGCGGCGCGTCCTGCATTTCCTTCATGAACCGATTGGCAAGGCCGCGGGCAAGCTTGCCGGAGAATTTCTCGGTAACCCGCGTGTCGTCTTCCCTGGACTTCAACAACAGGTCTTTGTGCACCTGCGGCGCTCCGCTCTCCGGGCAGGGAATGAAGGCCGTGCCGAGCTGCGCGGCCTGCGCGCCGAGCGCGAGCACCGCGGCGATGCCTTCGCCGTCCATGATGCCGCCCGCCGCGATCACCGGCAGCTTTACCGCGCGCACTACCAGGCGGGTCAGGGCGAGAGTGCCGGTGAGCGCCTCGAGCGGATCGCGCAAATAGCTGCCGCGGTGCCCGCCGGCCTCGCCGCCCTGCGCGATGACGAAGTCGAAACCGAGAGACTCCAGGCGCTGCGCCTCCGCGACGCAGGTCGCGCTGCCGCCCACGATGATGTTCAGGTTCCTGAAGCGTTTTATTTTCTCTGCGGAAAGAGCACCCAGATGCACCGTGAAAACGCGCGGCCGGATTTCCTCGACCGCGGCAAGCTGGGCTTCGAGGTCGGGTGCATACGGCGCGCGTACCGGTTCCGGGGCGGGCAGATGCAATTCCTGGTAATACCGCGCGACCGCCTGCAGCGCGTTCTTCTGCGCCGCGGGGTCGATCGGCTCGGGTTGTGGCGCGACGAACAGGTTGATGCCGAACGGCCGCTCGGTCTTCGAGCGCACCGCGGCGGCCTGCTTTTTCATCTCTTCGGGCTGGGTATAGGCGAAGCCGAACGAGCCGAGTGCACCGGCTGACGAGCAGGCCGCGACCAGTTCCGGCGTGGTTGGACCTCCTGCCATCGGCGCCGCGACCAGCGGCAGGCGCAAGCCCAATTTTTCAGTAAAGGAATTCTTCAGTTTCATTGCGATTCGGCAAACAGCTCGCGGCCGATCAGCCAGCGGCGGATCTCGGAGGTGCCGGCGCCGATCTCGTAGAGCTTGGCGTCGCGCCACAGCCTGCCGGTCGGCGTCTCGTTGATGTAGCCCGTGCCGCCGAGCGCCTGGATCGCTTCGCCCGCCATCCAGGTGGCCTTCTCGGCGGCGTAGAGGATCGCTCCTGCGGCGTCCTTTCTGGTGGTCTCGCCCCGGTCGAGGGCCTGTCCTACCGCGTACACGTAGGCGCGGCAGGCGGAGAAGGTGGTGTACATGTCGGCGAGCTTGCCCTGCATCAGCTGGAATTCCCCGATCGGCTGGCCGAACTGCTTGCGCTCGTGGACGTAAGGCATGACGACATCGAGGCAGGCCGCCATGATGCCGAGCGGCCCGCCGGCAAGCACTGCGCGCTCGTAATCGAGGCCCGACATCAGCACCTTCACGCCGTGACCTTCCTCGCCGAGGACATTCTCGACGGGCACTTCGCAATCGCGGAATACCAGCTCGCAAGTGTTGGAGCCGCGCATACCCAGCTTGTCCAGCTTCTGCGCAGTTGAGAAGCCCTTCATGCCTTTTTCGACGATGAAAGCAGTAATCCCTTCGGCTTTGCCGTAGATCACCAGCACATCGGCGTCAGGGCCATTGGTAATCCACATCTTGTTGCCGTTCAGGACGTAGCGGTCCCCACGCCTTTCAGCTTTTAATTTCATTCCAACAACATCTGATCCGGCGCCGGGCTCCGACATGGCGAGCGCGCCGACATGCTCGCCGGACACGAGCTTAGGCAGGTATTTCTTCTTCTGCGCCGCGGCGCCGTTGCGGCGGATCTGGTTGACGCACAGATTGGAGTGCGCGCCGTAGGAAAGCCCGATCGAGGCCGAGGCGCGCGAGATCTCTTCCATGGCGACGATGTGGGCGAGATAGCCCATCAGGGTGCCGCCGTACTCCTCCTCGACCGTGACGCCGAGCAGGCCGAGCGCGCCGAGCTTCGGCCACAGGTCGGGCGGAAACTCGTTGCTGCGGTCGATCTCGCCCGCGCGCGGCGCGATCTCCTTCGCCGCGAAATCGCGCACGCTATCGCGCAGCATGGCGATGGTTTCGCCGTGATCGAAGTTCAGGAACATTATGGGTCTGGCGTGTCGGCGGTATCGGGCAGCATCATCAAGGTCTGCTGCATGGTCGCGATATGCGTGCCGTCCTGAGCGTACACCTCGGCGCGGGCCACGGTAAGCGTGCGCCCGGCCTTGACCACCTCGCCGCGCGCGACCAGCGCGCCGCGCGCCGGGGCGAGAATGTTGATCTTGTACTCCACGGTGACCAGCGAGGCGCTCGCCGGCATCAGCGAATACGCGGCATAGCCGCAGGCCGTGTCGGCGATCATGCCGATGATGCCGCCATGCACGAAGCCCTTCTGTTGCGTCAGATCGTCGCGGTACGGCAGGCTGACTTCGGTCTTTCCTGCAGACACCCCTGTGAGCGATGCCCCGATGAGGGCCATCGCCTTCTGGTGGGCAAAGCTTTCCCGTATGTAATTCATGAGCTTAGGGAGACTACTTGACGTTTACGTAAACGTCAACTTTGCGTAAGATAGGCGCTTAACCGCGTTTCAGCTGCTTTTTTACGCGCTTCTCGAAAGTATGGATCTCGGATAGCTGGGCTTCGATGTCGGCGCGCTGCTGCAGCAGGCCCGACCGGTGCGATTCGAGCACGGCGAGGAAGCGCTCGAGCTGCGGCCGCTCGTCGCGCCCGGGCTCGTACATGTCGATCAGCTCCTTGATCTCGGCGAGCGAAAGGCCGAGCCGCTTGCCGCGCAGGGTGAGCTTGAGCCGGGTCTTGTCGCGCGGCGTGTACACTCGGCGCTGGCCTTCGCGCCGCGGCGAGATGAGTCCCTGGTCCTCGTAGAAGCGGATCGCGCGCGGCGTGACGTCGAACTCGCGCGCCAGGTCGCTGATCGAAAACTCGGTGCGCTCCGTTTCCTCGATCTGCATGGCGGCTCGCGACTGATTCTAGCGGAATGTCTTCCCTGTCTTCTTCCCTGGAGTATCCCTACCCCGGCACCCCGGCACCCGGCGCCACCCTCGAGGTCGCCCCTGGCGTGCGCTGGCTCAGCATGCCGCTGCCGTTCCAGCTCGACCATATCAACCTGTGGCTGATCGGCGACACGATCGTCGACACGGGAATCGGCGATGAACGCACGCGCGCCTTGTGGGAAGAGGTTTTTAAGGCAAACCATTCGCAGGTAGGGCGAGTCATCCTGACGCACTACCATCCCGACCACGCAGGCAACGCGGCCTGGCTCTGCAGCCGATTCGGCGCCGAGCTCTGGACGACTCAGGGGGAATACCTGACGGCGCACGCGGTGCGCTCCTCAAGCGCGGGCTACACCACCGAGGCTGTGCTGAATGTCTTCCGCAAAAACGGCCTCGACGCGGAGCGCTCCGCCGGGATGGCGGGACGCGGCAACCGCTACGCCGAGCTGGTGCCCGAATTCCCGCTGTCCTACCGGCGCATCATCGAGGGCGACCGGATGAAGATCGGCGCCCACGAATGGCGCGCCTTCATCGGGCACGGCCACGCTCCGGAGCACCTCTCGCTCTACTGCGAGGCACTCAACGTGGTGATCGCGGGCGATATGCTGCTTTCGACCATCTCGACCAACGTCAGCGTGTGGTCGATCGACCCCGAGGGCGATCCCTTGCGCCTGTTTCTCGAGTCGATCGCGCGCTACCGCGAGCTGCCCGCAGGCGTCCTGGTGCTGCCCTCGCATGGCAAGCCGTTCCGCGGCGCTCACGCGCGCGTGGCGCAGCTCGAGGCGCATCACCAAGATCGTCTGCAGGAGCTGAGCAAGGCACTGCGGGAGAAACCCCGCAGCGCGGGCGATCTCCTCGGCGTGCTGTTCCGCCGTCAGCTCGACGCCCACCAGACTTTCTTCGCGATGGGCGAAGCGATAGCCCATTTGCATTACCTCTACTATGCGGGGCGCCTAAAGCGCGCGAGCGGTGCTGATGGCTATGCAGCCAGCTGACCCGGGCGAGTCCGCAGAGCTCGCCAAAGTGTGCCAGTCGGTCGCCGAGCGCTCCTCCAGGATCCTCGGCGAATTCGCCCAGAAGCAGGCCGAGGGGCTCTCCTCCGCCGTGCGCGACGAGATGGGCATCGCCAAGGCGTTCATGGACCTGTACGCGCGCATGGCGGCGGACCCGAGCGTCATGGCCACGCTTTCGCTGAGCCTGTGGGCCGATTACCTGCGGCTCTGGCAATCGAGCTGGATGAAGCTCTTCGGTGTGCAGACCCAGCCGGTCGCCGAGCCGGCCAACGGCGACTACCGCTTCAAGGACGAGGACTGGTCTGCGAACTTCCTGTTCGACGTCATCAAGCAGTCCTACCTGATCTCGGCGCGCCACATCCAGCAGGCCGTGTCGAGCATCGCAGGGCTTCCCGAGGAGTCGGAGAAGAAGGTGGCCTTCTTCACCCGCCAGTACGTTGATGCGCTTTCGCCATCGAACTTTCTGCTCACCAACCCGCAGGTGCTGCGCGAGACGCTCGCGAGCGGCGGCCAGAACCTGGTGCGCGGGCTGAACAACCTGCTCGCCGACATCGAGAAAGGCGGCGGGCAGCTGCGCATCTCGATGACCGACGAGAGCGCGTTCAGGTATTCGTCATCTCGTGGGTGAACCCGGACGCGCGCCTCGCCGGCAAGGGCTTCGAGGACTACATGCTCGAAGGCCCGCTCGCGGCGCTCGACGCGGTAGAGAAGGCCACCGGCGAGCGCGAGGTGAATTTCATCGGCTATTGCCTGGGAGGCACGCTCCTTGGCGCGACGCTGGGTTACCTCGAAAATAAAAAAGAAAATCGCGTCAAAAGCGCCACGTTCTTCGTCAGCCTGCTCGACTTCTCGCAGCCCGGCGAGCTCGGCGTGTTCATCGACGAGGCGCAGGTGGCAAGCCTCGAGCGCAAGATGAACCAGCGCGGCTACCTCGAAGGCTCGGAGATGGCGAGCACCTTCAACCTGCTGCGCGCCAACGACCTGGTGTGGTCGTTCGTGGTGAACAACTATCTCCTCGGCAAGGACCCGTTCCCGTTCGACCTGCTGTACTGGAACGCCGATTCGACGCGCATGCCGGCGCGCATGCACAGCTTCTATCTGCGCAACATGTACATCAAGAACCTGATGGGCCAGCCCGGCGGTATCACGCTCGCCGGCGTGCCGATCGACCTTTCAAAGGTGCGGTTGCCGTGCTACTTCGTCTCGACCGTCGAGGACCACATTGCGCCGTGGAAGACGGCCTACCGGGGCGCGCGCTACCTCGGCGCAGCGGTGCGGGGGGCGGTTCGCTTTGTCCTCGGCGGCTCGGGCCATATCGCCGGCATCGTCAACCCGCCTGCGGCGAAGAAGTACCACTACTGGACCAGCGACTCCCTGCCGGAGACGCCCGAGGCATGGTTCGAGGGCGCGACCCAGCATCCGGGCTCGTGGTGGGAAGACTGGCAGGCATGGATTGCGCGGCTGAACGCCGACGCCCCGAAAGTCGCGGCGCGCGTGCCGGGAGAGGGGGACCTGAAGGGGCTGGAGGACGCGCCCGGCAGCTACGCCATGACGCGCCTGCCTACGAAGCTCAAGTCCTAGGCTTGCGCGGCGCCCGCGCCGCCAGGCGGTCGAAAAGCCAGCCTGGCATTGCACGCAGCGCTACCGATACCAGCGCCATCTGCCAGGGAACGACCGCGAGGCGCGGGCGCCGGGCGATGGCACGCGCGATGCGGCGTGCTCCCTCGTCGGGAGGCAGAAGAAACGTTTCGGTGCGCAGGCTCTCCAGCCAGGTGATAGCGGCCGATTTCGAGGCGCTGTAGGCGCCATTGCCCGCCAGCCCGCGGAAGCCTGCGACGCTGGCAATGCCGGCAAGCGTGCCGCGGCCCGCCGTGCGCATCGCGGGCGCAAACGCGGCGAGGGTTGCGGCAAGCCCTGTGACGTTGACTTCGAGCACGCGCCGCAAGCTCGCTATGTCGCGAATCTCCTCACCGCGGGTCCCGGCGGATACGCCGGCGTTCGCGATGACCAGATCCGGCGGACCGTGGCGAGCAATGAAATCCTGGGCGGTGGCGGCAAGCGCCTGCTCGTCGGTCACGTCGACTTGATAGCGGGTGATGGTGCCGGGCAGGCTCAGGCTGACCGGTCGCCGGGCAATCAAGCCCAGAACCGTGTCCGGCGAGGCGTAGTGCCGCGCAAGCGCTTCGCCGATGCCCGAGGAAGCGCCTGTGAGGACGATTCTTATTTCTTCTTCCTGACCATGTCGACCAGGTAGTCGACCGTGTCGAGCATGCCCGTTTGCGAGCGGCCCTGGTCCGCGCTCACGGTATAGCGCCCCTGCACCGCCATGGCCGGCGTGCCGTCGATCCTGTACGACAGGGTGAGCTGCGTGGCGCGGCGCAGCTTGCTCTGCACCCCGAATGACTTCATCGTGTCGTTGAACCTGCGCGGCTCGATGCCATTCTTCTCGAGCCACTCGTTGAGCGCCGGGAGGCTGTCGGTGCGCAGGTGGTCGCGGTGGATGGCGTCGAAAAACGGGCGGTGCAGCTTGTCGATCACGCCGAGCGCCTCGAGGGTGTAGTAGATCGCCGCGTCGTGTCCCCAGCGCTCGTTGAACACCGCCGGCACGCGCCGGAACTGCGCGTCGGGCGGCAGCTTCTTGAGCCAGCTCTCGATGAACGGCTCCAGGTTGTAGCAGTGCGGGCAGCCGTACCAGAAGAACTCGATCACCTCGATCTTGCCCTGGGTCTCGACCGGCTGAGCGGGCTTCAGCTCCGTATAGGCGAATTGCGGTTGCGCGAGCGCCGGGCCTGCGGCGAGGCATGCTGCGAGCAAAGCCAGAAGAAATCGTTTCATGTGCTTTCCTAGTGCGGCTCCTTGATCTTCACCAGGCTCGCGTCGATGCCGTTCTGCGCCAGCTGCTGGCGCACCCGGTTGATCTCCTCGATCCGGGTGTACGGTCCCATGCGCACGCGGTACCAGGTGCCCTTGTCAGGCAGGTTCGCCGGCTCGACGCTCGACTCGAATCCCAGGATCGCGAGCCGCGCCTTCTGGTTGTCGGCGTCGGCCGGGTTCTGGAACGAGCCCGCCTGGATGAAATAAACGTCCTTCGGCGCATCCTGTTGACTGCGCGCCGTGCGCATGCGCTCGCGCAGCTCGCGCTCGGTGACCGGCTCCTCTGCGCCGGGCAGGATCTTGTAGAAGTCGAATTTCGGCTTCTCGGGCGCGGCGACCGACGCCGCGGCGCTCTGCGGCAGGCCGGCGATCGCCGGCGCCTTCGCGCCCGCGTCCTTCTCCGCCTGCTTCTTCGCGGTAACGAAGGGAATCGGCGTGCGGTTGAGGTAGAAGGCGATGGCGAGCGACACGGCCAGGCCGATGGCCACGCCGGTGAACAGGCCGAACAGGAAGCCGCCTGCCGCGCGCTTGCGCGTGGCGGAAACGGTCCTCGTTCTTTGCATCACATCTTCTCCGGAGCGCTGACGCCTAGGAGCGACAGCCCGTTGGCGAGCGTTTGGCGCACTGCCGCACACAGCGCAAGACGCGCCGCGCGCAGGGTCTCGTCTTCGACGAGGATGCGCTCGGCATTATAGTAGCTGTGGAACTCAGCCGCGAGTTCGCGCAGGTAGAACGCGACCGAATGCGGCGCGGCCTCGCGCGCCGCCTCGGTGACGACCTCAGGAAACTCGCCGAGCCGCTGCACCAGCGCCATTTCTTTTTCGGTTTTCAGAGGATCAAGCGCTGCTTCCTTCAGCCCCCGGATCCCCGAAGACATTGATTGCGAAAACACGCTGCAGACACGCGCGTGCGCGTACTGCACGTAATACACCGGGTTCTCGTCGGTCTTTTCGAGCGCCAGGTCGACGTCGAACACGAACTCGGAATCGGCCTTGCGCGAGACCAGGAAAAAGCGCACCGCGTCGCGGCCCACCCAGTCGATGAGGTCGCGCACGGTGACGTACGAGCCTGCACGTTTGGAAATCTTCACTTCCTCGCCGCCGCGCATCACCTTCACCAGGCTGTGCAGCACGTAGTCGGGATAGCCCGGCGGGATGCCGATGCCGAGCGCCTGCAGCCCGGCGCGCACGCGCGTGATCGTGCTGTGGTGATCGGTGCCCTGCACGTTGATGACCTTGCGGAAGCCGCGCTGCCACTTGCCGAGGTGATAGGCGACGTCCGGCACGAAGTAGGTGTAGCTGCCGTCCGATTTGCGCACCACCCGGTCCTTGTCGTCGCCGTAGTCGGTGGTGCGCAGCCAGAGCGCGCCGTCCTTCTCGTAGGTCTTGCCGCTCGCGACCAGCGCCTTGACCACCTGCTCGACCTTGCCTTCGGTGTAGAGGCTGGATTCGAGGTAGTAGACGTCGAACCGAACGCCGAAAGCCTGCAGATCGGCGTCCTGCTCTTTGCGCAGGCACGCCACGGCGAAGCGGCGTATCGCGTCCAGGTTTTCGACGCTGTTTTTCGCCACAACAAAATCGCGGGCGATTTCTTCGACGTATTCGCCGTTGTAGCCTTCTTCGGGCCAGCCGGGAGCGCCTGGCTTCAACCCCCTGGCACGGGCCTGCACGGACAGCGCGAGCTTGTCGATCTGGGCGCCGGCGTCGTTGTAGTAAAACTCGCGCGTGACCGCATGGCCCTGCCACTCCAGCAAGGTCGCGATCGCATCGCCGAGCGCCGCCTGGCGGCCATGGCCGACGTGCAAGGGTCCGGTCGGGTTCGCGGACACGAACTCCACCTGAATCTTCTCCGGCGAGGTCGATTTGGCGCGGCCGTAGTCGCGTCCCTGTTTGAGAACCTGGTGGACGGGTTGCAGCTTGAAAGCGGGGTTCAGACGAACATTGAAAAAGCCCGGCCCCGCGATCGAAACTCCTGCCGGAGTTGTAATGCCGCTTCTAAGCAAAGCAGGCACGGTGGCATCGACAAGCTGCTGCGCAATTTCGCGCGACTTGCGCCCAAGTTGCTTCGATAACTGCAGTGCAATGTTGGTCGACAGATCACCGTGCTCCGGATTCCTGGGACGCTCGATGTGCACATCGACTGCGGCGCCAGGGGCCACCTTGCGCACGCCCTCCTCGAGAATGCTCTTGAACACGTCTTTCGGATCGAGCATCAGTCGAATTCTATGGGATCGACATCGAGGTGCCAGCGCACCCCGCGCGGGGAATCGGCGAACAGCCTTTGGCTCAAGTGCGACAAATAGTCCTGCAGAGCCGGGCGCGAGGACGATTGCATCACCAGCTGCGCGCGCTCGAAGCCGGCGCGGCGGGTGATGACGTGCGGCACGGGGTCGTAGACGTGCACTTCGGCAGGGGGCTCCAGAGCCGAGGCGGCGGCGCGCAGGAAGGCGAGCGCGCGCTCGAGCTTGGGCGCTTCGGCGCGCAGTGCCGCTTCGAACACGAACGGCGGAAAGCCGGCGGCGCGGCGCTCTTCGAGCTGCGAATCGGCGAATCCCGCAAAGTCGTGCCTGGCGAGCGCGGCGAACAGCGGGTGCTCCGGGTAACGGGTCTGCACCAGCACTTCGCCCGGACGGCTGCGCCGACCCGCGCGCCCGGCGACCTGCGCGAGCACCGCGAACAGCCGCTCCGGCGCGCGGTAATCGGTCGAGAGCAGCGCGGTGTCGGCATTCAGCACCGCGACGCAGGTGAGACCCGGGAAGTCGTGGCCCTTGGCGAGCAGCTGCGTGCCGACGAGGATGTCGGCTTCGCCGCGCTGGATGCCTTCGAGCGTGCGCGAGAGCTCGGCGCGCCGCCGCGCGCTGTCGCGGTCGATGCGCACGATGCGCGCCGCGGGAAAGCACCGCTCGAGCGTCTCCTCGACGCGTTGCGTGCCGCGGCCCATGGGCTTGAGGTCGACGTTGCCGCAGGTCGGACAGGCGCGCGGCACGGCCTGCTCGGCGCCGCAATGGTGGCAGCGCAGGCTGCCTTTGCGAGCTTTCCAGGCGGCCCCGGCGGCGTGCAGCACCAGGCGCGCGGTGCAGCGCGCGCAGCCCGCCGTCCAGCCGCAGGCCTCGCAGGCGAGCACCGGCGCGTAGCCGCGGCGGTTGATGAACACCAGGCTTTGCTCGCCGCGCGCCAGCCGCTGCGCAATCGAATTCAGTGTTTGTTTTGAGAAACCGTCCTCGGCAGGATTGAGGCGAAGATCAACGGTGCGCACCGTCGGCAGCCGCGCGCCGGGCGCCGCGCGTTCAGGCAGCTCGAGCCGCTCGTAGCGCTTCTGGTGCCAGTTATGCCAGCTCTCTAGCGAAGGGGTGGCGGTGCCGAGCACCACCGGGCAGCCGGCGAGCTTCGCGCGGTACACCGCGACGTCGCGCGCCGAGTAGCGCAGCCCCTCCTGCTGCTTGAAAGAGCTGTCGTGCTCCTCGTCGACCACGATGAGAGCGAGCTTCGGCAGCGGCGCGAGCACCGCGAGCCGCGTGCCCAGCACGATGCCCGCCTCGCCGCGCGCGGCGGCGAGCCAGGCCGAGGTGCGCGCCACGTCCTCGAGGCCGCTGTGCAGCAGCGCGGCCGCGGTCCCGGCAAATGCCTCGCGAAAACGCGCCTCGAGGTGCGGCGTAAGGCTGATCTCGGGTACCAGCACCAGCGCCTGGCCGCCGCGCTCCAGCACCTTGGCGACGAGATGCAGGTATACCTCGGTCTTGCCGCTACCCGTCACGCCGTGCAGCAGCCAGGCGTGGAAGCGCCCGAGCGAGCCCGCGACGCTGTCGACGGCGCGCGCCTGGTCATCGCTCAGCACATGGCGCGGGGTGAACCGCGGCAAAGCGCGGTCCGCGCCGTGACTTAACAGCTTGCGCGGCAGAAGTCGCACCGAGCGCAGGCGCGGCGGCAGCGCGCCGATCACCGTTTCGCCGTAGGGCCGCTGGTAGTACCCGGCAAGAAAGCGCATCAGCTCGAGCCATTCCGCGGGCAGGCGAGGCGCGTCGTTGCGCAGTGCGATGATCGGCTTGATACGTTCCGCCGGCAGCTCGCTCGGTGCGGCGGCTTCGACCACCATGCCGAGGCGCTGCCGGGAACCGAATTGCACCGTGACGCGATCCCCCGGCGCGAGCTCGCCGGAATCCGGCGCCGCATAATCGAACAGCTTCGGGAGCGGTACGTCGAGCGCTACCCGGACACAGGAAATATTCCGCCTCGGCAAGGACTTAGAGTTTGTGGATAATTCTGTGGGTAAGCGCTTCATACGCACGTAACCTGTTTTGCGCGACGTAGTCTCGCATTCCGATCTACTGCTCAATCAGAGCGTTTTCCCAGTCTTTTTAAATACTTGTAATCCGCTTCATAGGGAAACCGCAGGCCGTAGGGAAATCCCCACTTGGAACGGCCATTTGTGCATAAGTCAGGCGCGGGCGCCGGCGGCGGCCCTCAGACGTCTGCTGTAAGTGCGTACTTCGTCTACCAAGGCTGAAACGGAGTCCACGGGTGTTTGCGGGAGAAGGCCGTGGCCAAGATTGAAGACATGTCCGCCACCGACGCCGAAACGATCGATGACCGCGCGCGCCGCTTCGCGTACGCGCTCTGGAGGCGCGAGTAACGCTGCGGGATCCAGATTTCCCTGCAGGGCGACGCGCCCGGCGGCGAGCCTTCGCGCTTCGCGCGCATCAGTCATCCAGTCGAGCCCGACAGCGTCGCAGCCGCTTTGCATCATCGCCGCAAGCCACCCACTGCCGCCCTTGGTGAAGAAAATGCTCGGCACGCGCACGCCATCGCGTTGTCTTGTCAGTTTTTCGAAGATTTTCCTGCAATACGAAAGAGAAAACGTCTCGTAGTCCGGGTGCGCGAGAACTCCGCCCCAGGTGTCGAAGATCATCACCGCCTGCGCGCCCGCCTCGATCTGGGCGTTCAGGTACTCCGTTACCGCGCGCGCATTGACTTCGAGGATCGCGTGCAGCAGCTCCGGCCGCGCATGGCGCATCGTTTTGAGCGTCCGCCAGTCATCGCTGCCCGCGCCTTCCACCATGTAGCAGGCCAGCGTAAACGGGCTTCCCGAGAAGCCGATCAGCGGCACGCGGCCGTCCAGGGCACGCCGGATTTCGCGCACCGCGGCGAGCACGTAACCGAGCTCCGCGGTCGGGTCGGGCACTGAAAGTTTTTTTATGTCAGCTTCGTTTCGCAGCGGCCGCTCGAAGCGGGGACCTTCACCTTCCGTGAATTGCAGCCCGAGGCCCATCGCGTCGGGGACAGTGAGAATGTCGGAAAACAGGATCGCCGCGTCGAGCGCAAAGCGCTCGAGTGGCTGCAGCGTCACCTCGGTGGCGAGCGCGGGGGTTTTCGCCAGCGCGAGAAAGCTGCCTGCCCGGGCGCGCGTGGCGGCGTATTCGGGCAGATAGCGGCCCGCCTGGCGCATCAGCCATACCGGCGTGTACTCGGTCTGCTGGCCGAGCAACGCGCGCAGCAGCGTGTCGTTCTTCAAGCCAGCTTTCGGGTGATGTAGTTCCATTCCGCCGGCGTCACTGGGGTGATCGACAGCCGGCTGCCGGGCCGCAGCAGCCACATCCCGGCGAGCGCCTTATGCGTTCTCATTCCGGCGAGGGAAACCAGCCGCGTCTTGCGCAGCGCGCGCACGTCGACATTGAACCAGCGCGGCGCGGTTTTTTTCGACTTCGCGTCGTAGTACGGGCTCGAACGATCGAACTGCGAGGCATCGGCATAGGCCGCCGAGGCCACCTCGGCGATCCCGGCCACGCCGGGCTCGGCGCAGCTCGAGTGGTAGAAGAGCACCCCGTCGCCGACGCGCATCGCGTCGCGCATGAAGTTGCGCGCCTGGTAGTTGCGCACGCCGCTCCAGGGCGTGCGCCGGCCCGGCGCGGCGAGCGCGTCGTCGATCGAGCACTCGTCGGGCTCGCTCTTCATGAGCCAGTATCGCATCGGTGGAAAGGTGTTCCCCGCTTATGCCGGTGGGCTCGGCTCCCGAACCCTGGCTAAACAGGGTGGTCGCTTACCGGTCACATCAGGTTCGTCCGGCACGCAAGCGTGGGACGATCACAACAGTGACACTAGGGCCCGCAACCTGGGGAAGCTATCGGTTCGGAAATATTGAGCCCGGTCGTGCACAGCAGGGAACACGCTATCTTTTAGAATAGTTTTTCTTGTTTTGCAATCGCCGCGTCGAGCTGCGATTCGAGCGCCGAGATGCGGCGCTTCGCCTGGCCGAGATCGAACCCCGAGCCGAGCCTGACGCTCAGCAGCTCGTGCGCGACGTTCAGCGCCGCCATCACCGCGATGCGCTCGGCGCCCATGACCTTGCCGGCCTTGCGGATCTCGTTCATCTTGCGGTCGAGATAGGCCACCGCCTGCATCAGCGCCTCGCGCTCGCCGTCGGTGCACGCCACCCTGTAAGTGCGACCGAGCAGGTCGACTTCGATGGTCTTGGCGCCCTCGGCCATCACTCGCGCGTCAGCCGGGCAGCCGGTTGAGGAGGCCTTCGAGCCGCGATTTCGCGGTAAGCGGTGTTTTTGCATGTATTCCATCATCAGGGCCGGCGAATCCCCTTTATGATGGCGGTTCGCTATCCAGGTGTACGGGAAAGAGGTCCCAAGCCTCTACTGCCCCCGCAACGGTAGGCGAGAGAAGCATTCCGCAGATTTGGCCACTGCGCTCAGTCGGGCGCGGGAAGGCAGGAATGCTATGCCTCGCGAGTCCGGAGACCGGCCTGGAAGCCTTCGCAACCACTTAAGGCGTCGGGGAAGACGCCAGGGAGGTTTCCATGCGTCACGCCATAAGCCGCTCGCTTGTCATGTGGCTCGCCGGCTGCCTTATTTCCAATTGTTTTGCTCAGGAGGACGCCGTCATCATCACCGCGACGCGCTTCCAGGATTCGAAGCGCGACCTGCCCGTCGGCATCACGCTGATCACGGCCGACGATATCCGCAACAGCGCCTCGTCCAACCTCGGCGACATCCTCGCGCAGTACGGCCTGCTGCAGATCCGCGATCTCGCTGGCACGCAGAACCCGCAGCTCGACCTGCGCGGCTTCGGCATCACCGGCGACCAGAACACCCTGGTCCTGCTCGACGGCCTGCGGCTGAGCGAAAACGAGCTCGTCTCGGCGCAGCTCAGCTCGATTCCGCTCGAATCGATCGAGCGCATCGAGATCGTGCGCGGCGGCGGTGCGGTGTTCTACGGCGGCGGCGCCAGCGGCGGCACCATCAACATCATCACGCGCCGGGGCGAGCCGGGCGAGACGCGCGCGCGGGCGCTCGAGCGCTACGGCAGCTTTCGCACCAAGGAAGCGCGGGCCGGGCTCGAGCGCCAGGGCGAAACGCTCGGCGGCGCCTTCGCGGTCACGGCGGAAGACACCGACGGCTACCGGCGCAATAGCCGCTATCGCCAGACCAGCTTCGCCGGGCGTCTCGACGCAGTCTCCGGCTCCGACCGCGCCTATCTCAAGCTAGGCGCCGACGAGCAGCGCCAGCGCCTGCCGGGCTCGCTCACCGAGGCCGAGATTCAAGCCGATCCGCGCCAGACGAAAACCCCCGACGATTGGAGCGAGCGCGAAGGCGCGCACGTCACCCTTGGCGGCGTGGAACAGCTCGGCGCGCACCAGGTCTCGGCCGACCTCGGCTTCCGCCAGAAGCACGCCAAGGCGTTCTTCGCTGCGTTCGGCGGCTTCTTCACGGACGTCGAGGCGAGCGTCTGGAGCTTTGCGCCGCGCGGCAAATTCGTCTTCGATGCGCTCGGGCGCAAGCACGACCTGATTCTCGGCGCGGACTTCGACAGCTGGGATTACGAGTCGCGCAGCGCTTCCAGCCCGGCCACGGTCGGCGCGCCGTTTTCGCACCGCGTCGGCGAGCAGCAGAACAGCGCGCTCTACGGACAGACCAACCTGTGGATCGCGCCGACCACCAGGGTGGTGCTCGGCGGCCGTTCGCAGCGGGTCGAGTCGCATCTTGCCGAGCAGGTATTCCCGACCGACGACCGCCGCGCGGTGGACCATCTCACGGCGTACGAAGCAGCAGTGCGCCACGCGTTCGGCGCTGGCTGGTCGGCGTACACCAAGTACGGCAAGAGCTTCCGCGTCGCCACCTTCGACGAGAACGCGTGCTTCTTCCCGCCGTGCGCACCCGCACTCTTGAAGCCGCAAACCGCGCTCGGTGGCGAGCTTGGCGTCGAAGTCGAGCGCAGCGGAGTGCGTGCGCGCGTGAGCGCCTACCAGATCGACCTCGAGGATGAGATCTACTTCAGCCCGCTCACTTTCTCGAACATCAACCTCCAGCCGACGCGCCGCCGCGGCATGGAGCTCGAGACGCAATGGCGCGCGGCGCCCACGCTCGACCTGCGCGCTGCGCTCGCGCTTCTCGATGCGCGCTTCCGCTCGGGCGTGTACGGCGGGGTCGACGTCAGCGGAAAGAAGGTTCCGCTGGTGCCGGAAACGCTGGCGACGGCGGGCTTGTCGTGGTCCTACGCCACCCGCAGCCGCTTCAATTTCAACCTGCGCTACGTCGGCAGGCAGCGCTTCGACAACGACCAGGCGAACACTTTTCCGCGCCAGCAGCCCGACTACACGCTCGCGGATCTGAAGCTTGAGCACGGCTTCGAGCGCTGGGACCTGGCGTTCGAGGTGCGCAACCTGTTCGACCGGAAATACTTCAGCTACGGCACCGCGACCGGCCCGACGAGCTTCAGCGCATTGCCCGCCCCAGGGCGCGCCGCCTACGCTTCGCTGGCCTACCGGCTGGATTGAGGTAACCTCGTGGGGTGCTGAAGGATGCCGTCCCGCTAGGAGAGTGCGCGCGCGCGCTGGTGGTGAAACTGAGGCACCACGGCGACGTGCTGCTCGCCGCGCCGGTGCTCACGGTGCTGAAGGCGCATGCGCCGCGCATCGAGGTCGATGCGCTCGTGTACGACGACACTGCTCAGATGCTGGAAGGTCATCCGGCGTTGTCGAAGCTGCACGTGACAGGCAGGACATGGCGGCAGCTCGGCGCCCTGCAACGCTTCTCCAGGGAACGCGAGCTGTTCAAGGCGCTGCGCGCGAGGCGCTACGACCTGCTGGTGCATCTTTCCGAGCATCCGCGCGGCGCCTGGCTTGCGCGCACGCTCGGCGCGCGCTACCGCGTCGGGCCGATCATGGCCGACCGCGGCGCCTTCTGGAGGCGCAGCTTCAGCCATCTGTATCCGCTGATCCGCAACCGCCACCATGTCGAGGTCAATCTCGACGCCCTGCGCCGCATCGGCATCCAGCCTTCGATGGCGGAGCGCAAGGTGGTGTTCGTGCCGGGCGCGGCGGCGGAGAAAAGAATCGCGCAGCTGGTGAACGGCGAGACCTTTGTGCATATGCATCCCGCCTCGCGCTGGCGCTTCAAGTGCTGGCCGGCGGAGCGCAACGCGGCGCTCATCGACCGGCTGGCCGCCGACGGCCAGAACGTGGTGGTGACATCGGCGGCAAACGAAGACGAAATTTCACTGGTGAAGGAAATTCTCGGCAAATGCCAGAGCACGCCCGTCAGCCTCGCCGGCAAGCTCTCGATCAAGGAGCTCGGCGCGCTCACCGCGCGGGCGAGTCTTTTCATCGGCGTCGACTCGATGCCGATGCATCTCGCCGCCGCCATGGGCACGCCCACGCTGGCCCTCTTCGGGCCGAGCAGCGAGGAGCTGTGGGGCCCGTGGAACGTCGAGCGGCGCGTCGTCACCACGACGCACTCCTGCCGTCCCTGCGGCGTCGACGGCTGCGGCGGCGGCAAGGTGAGCGAATGCCTGACGCTTCTCGGCGTGGACCCGGTGCACGCGGCGGCGCGGGAGCTGCTGGCGAGGTGAAAGTCGCGATCGTGCGCCAGCGCTACAACCCCTATGGCGGCGCCGAGCGCTTCGTCGCGCGCGCGCTCACCGCGCTCGAGCGCTCCGGCGCGGAAGTGACGCTGGTTTGCCGCAGCGCCGAGGGCTGGGGCGCGCGGCGCGTGCTGCGCGTCGATCCGTTCTATCTCGGCAACCTGTGGCGCGACTGGTCGTTCGCCCGCGCCGCGCGCGGCGCCTGGCGCCGCCAGGGGTTCGACGTGGTGCAGTCGCACGAGCGCATTCCGGGATGCGACCTGTACCGTGCCGGAGACGGCGTGCACCGGCGCTGGCTCGAGCTGAGGCGGGCGGCGGCAGGACCGCTCGAGCGGCTCGGCATGGTCCTCAATCCCTACCACCGCTACGTCTGCAGCGCCGAGCGGCGCATGTTCGAGCACCCGCGCCTGCGCGCCGTGATCTGCAATTCGAAGATGGTGCGCGACGAGATCCAGCGTGGCTTTCGCGTCGCGCCCGAGAAGCTGCACGTCATCTACAGCGGCGTCGACCTGCAGCAGTTCCATCCGCGGCTGCGCGAGTCGCTGCGCGGCAAGACGCGCGCCGAGCTCGGCTGCCATGCGCGCGACACGGTGTTTCTTTTCGCGGGCTCGGGGTTCGCGCGCAAGGGCCTCGGCGCAGCGCTCGAGGCGCTCGCCCTGGCGGCGAACCAGTCGCTGTGGCTGCTGGTGGCGGGGCGCGATCGCGAAGCAT
>WNGA01012964.1_pt1 | contig 20264 bp, 20 predicted proteins | sample 5400061 | NCBI WGS metagenome assembly WNGA01 (sample SAMN13153366, study PRJNA577476) | soil metagenome | isolation source: 100 cm soil or saprolite under grassland replicate 2 | place: USA:California | collected 2016-06-15
CGCCTGGCGCACCGGCGTGGAGGTGGCGGTCGCGGTGGTGCTGGCCGCGACCCGCCGGCCCGCCCGGACCCCCGAGCCGCTGCGCCGAGCCCGCACCGCCGCCCGCCTCGCCCGCGCCAGGGCAGCAAGCCGGGCAGGCTAGTCAGCATGGGAACGGCCGGCCGACCCCGACGCTACCGTCCTTGCAGCAGCACGCTCAGGCAGGTCACACCGCCTTCGAGCTTCTCGAACTCGCTGATGTCTACGACCACCGGGGTGAAACCCAGGTCGTCGAGCAGGTTCGCGGTGCGCGGGGCGGACGCGGCGATCAGGACCCTGTCCCCACCTAGCAGCACGACGTGGCTTCCGCCCGCCTCCTCGACCGGGCGCACCGCCGGGAACAGTTCGGCCGCCACCAGCCCCGGCAGCACCAGGAACGTGCCGTCGGGCAGCGCGGTCACCGCCGACTTCAGGTGCAGCACCCTCCCCAACGGGACCGCGACCACCGTGCGACTCAGCGGAGTGAGCAACCTGCGCAGCTGGCGGATGCCCTCGCCGTTGGTCCGCCCACCGCGTCCGACGTACACCGTGTTGCCGACCTGCAGCGCGTCACCGCCGTCGAGCACCCCGGGCCCTTCGATACGGGCCGTGCGCAGGCCCACCGCCTGCACCGTCTGCGCGACGCCGGCGACCTCGGCACGGCGCGCGGGCGCGCCGGGGTGGGCAAGCACAGCCAGGTCCTCGCAGACCACGACGGTGTCTTCCACAAAGACGGAGTCCGGGCAGTCGTCGGCAGCGGGCACCTGCTGGACGGTCCAACCGTTGGTGGCCAGCGCATCGGCGTAGGCCGCGTGCTGGGCCTGAGCGAGCGCAACGTCCACCGGGACGCGGCCGATGTGGGTGACGATGCCCTCGGCCAGCCTGCTGCTGGTCTGGCGGACCAGGACCGTACCGCTCATCGGCTCCTGCACGGGGATCGGATACAAAGGAACCCGCTCGGCAGCGTATTCATACCCTCGTCGTCCATCGTTTCGCAGCCTGCTGCCGCAGGTCGACATCCTCCCTCGGGCAAGTGTGGAAAGGTCTTATCGCACAGTCGTGCCGACGACGGTGATGCCCTTTTGCTGCCCCCACACGGAGAGGTGCTCGAGGTCGCAGTCCTGGCTGCAGGCTCTTGACCATTTCGAGTGGATGTGGAGGTCGGCGTAGAAATTCATGGCGCGAATCATCCACGACGAGGGCGACAGCCCGAAACCGAGCAGTCAAGCCCGCCTGCCCATGACACCGCCCAGTCAACGGCCGACCACTCCAAACAGCTGCCAGTCGCCCTCCACGTCCTTGAGCCGCCGGCTGCCCCGGTCCTGCAGCACCACCTCGGAGCCGGCGACCAGGTCGTGGATGGTCCGGGAGACGACGATCTCGCCGGCACCGGCGGTGGCCATGATCCGGGCGGCAACGTGGACGGCGATGCCGCCGACGTCGTCGCCGCGCAGCTCGACCTCGCCGATGTGCAGCCCCGCCCGGATCTGGACGCCGATCTCGCCCAGCTCCTCCCGTAGCGAGGTTGCGCAGCCGATCGCGCGCCCGGGGCCGTCGAAGGTGGCCAGGATGCCGTCGCCGGTGGTCTTGACCAGCCGCCCGCCCCACCGCTCCACCAGCCGGCCGGCCAGCTCGTCGTGCACGTCCAGCAGCGCCCGCCAGCGCCGGTCACCCAGCCGCTCGGCCCGTCTGGTGGAGCCGACGATGTCGGTGAACAGCACCGTGGCCAGCACCCGTGAGGGCTCGACGGTGCGGCGAGCCCCGACCAGGAACTGCTCGACCACGTTCAGCACCCGGTCCGGCTGGTCCCAGAACAGCGGCAGGTCGCCCGGCAGCTCGACCAGCCTGGCCTCGGGGATGTGCTCGGTCAGGTAGCGGCTGTGCTCGACGGACAGAAACTCGAAGTCCCGGTGGTGCAGGACCAGCGTGGGCGCGTGGATCAGCGGCAGGAGGGGACGCACGTCGACCTCCAACAGCGCCCGCAGGGAGGCTCGCACCACCCTAGGGCTGGCGATGGCCCGTTGCAGCCTGGCCGACCAGCGCAGGAACCGCTGGTCGCCGGCGCGGCCGGGCGTATAGGTCCCCGCGAACGCCTCGGTGCCCCACAGCTCTTGGGCACGGGCGATCATCGCCTCGACGGCCTCCGGCGCGGTCCCGATCGGGTAGTCGTCGTCCACCAGGTACCTGGCTGTGGCGTCGGCCAGGATCAGCGCGGCGGTGCGGTCTGGTTTGGTCCCGGCGAAGAACAGCGCCATCGGCCCGGCCTGCGGGCCCGCCGCCAGCAGCGCGGCCCGCTGGGAGCCGGCCGCGTCCATGACCGCCACCAGCTCCTGGGCGTAGGCCTCCCACGGTGGCAGCGGGTGGGCTGGCAGCGGGTCGGAGGCGCCGGTTCCGAGCCGGTCGAAACGCAGCAGCCGCGAGAACGACGCCAGCCGGCGCAGGAACAACGCCATCTGCGGGTCTTCCCAGACGACGTCGACGTCGCTGAAGGCGCCCATGGTGAACACCAGGTCGGGCGGGCCCTGTCCCAGCACCTGGTAGGCGAGCCGGTCTGGTCCCAGTCGTGCGTACCTGGTCTGCGGCGGCACGGCGCGTTCAGCCACTCGCACCCCCTGTCGGTACCAGCCGGCCCTGGCAATCTCCACGGCCTTGGGCGCCGGTGCGTGCTTCCGGCAGGCTACCCGAGAGCAAGTGCCGCTGGAGTACGAACCACTTCAGGATCAGTTACGGATGAAGCGGACATGCGGCCCGGCCGGTTGCTGACAGGCCCAACTCCAGGTTGGCTGGCGTGGCTGGTGAGGCCTCCGGGGTGTAGCTGGCGGGCCGAGCGACCATGGCGTCAAGGCGAGCTTCCCAACGCCCCTCCACAGCGGCACCAGCGGCTCGGCGACAGCATGCGCCGACTCCCAGTCGGTGTCCCGTTCCGCCTGGGCGGCCAGGTCGTCTCGGAGCATGCCTGCCAGCCGTGCGGGCCCTGCGCGCCGTCGCTCCGCAGCGTTCATGCTGTCGACCCGCGATGGCCAGCCACGCAGCCGTCGCAGATCCAGCTCCAGGTCGGCCGCCCCGTTGACGGCCACGCCGGTGAACGCCGCCTCCAAGCGGTAGGCCGGCCCCAGGCCGGCGGCGACGAAGGCGCGGACGTCGCCTGTGGTCACCGCCACCTCCTCCGGCACGATCACCCCGGGATGCGCTGATGGCACCGCAGAGCCGGTCTGCGTGGCCAGCCGGGCCAGCAGCGCTTGGCGCGTCCGGGCGTGCTGGGTGCGGGCTTCCTCGTCGACGCCGTCGCTGCCGCTGCTGGTGTCCAGCGCGAAGCCGCCGCGGTCGTTGTGGACCACCACGTAGCGGGCTCGGGGTCGCGGCGCGTCCTCCTCGGCGTCGTCGTCGACCCCGACACTGCCAAGGCCGATGCCGGCGATGTCGCGCTGCGGCAGCGCAGCATCGGGCCAGGTGGCCCGTAGCAGGGCCAGTGCCGCCCCGCACAGCCGCCGCGGAGCGGGGGTGATCCAGGACCCTCCCACGGGCGACGGCGATATCGACGCGTGCGCCCGGACCCGGCGGCTCGGGCGGCGGCCAATCCACCTCGCCGCGCACCAGGCTCCCCGACCCCGCCTCGAAGACCAGCCATGAGCCCTCTACCGCCACCCGCTCGGCGCGTCGCCGCAGCGGCCAGGCCAGCAGCGCCAGCACCAGCGCCACCGCCGCGCCGAGCAACGCCCGCCGGATCGGGATCTCCACACCACCGCAACGATGACGATAACCACCACCGCAACCACCGCACGCGGAACCGGCTCGGGTCCACCCACGGCGACCGCATCCCACGGCACGACGCCCTCAGGAAGCCACCTGAAGCGGCGCCGACCCGATCCTGGTTCCACCTTGTCACCGCCCACAATCCGAGCATCCCAAACCGAGCCGCCAGGCGGCCAATTGGTTTCCGGCACCAAGCCGACAGCATCAGGACCAGAACCGGCGGCACAGGTCCAGATACTCCAGCACCGACTCGGTCCTGCCCCGGGCCAGCAGCTCGTTCGCCAAGTGGAAGTCGGGTCCGAACGAGTCTAGCTGCGGCGAGCCGTGCGTCGACCCGGCAAGCCGCAGGTGCTCCTCGGCGGCGTCGAGGTCCCTGGCGATCAGCGCCAGCCGGCCCAGCGTGACGTGCCCGTGGTGAACCAGGTTGCCGCCGTTCCAGTCCCACGGCGCCACCGGCCCCATGCCACGGGCGAGCATCTCATCAGCGTAGGCGGCGGCCCTGCCGAGTTCGCCGGCTTCCAGCGACGCCTCGGCGATGTCGGGCAGGTTGGCCGCTCGACGCAGCTGCCGCCGCACGCCGGAGCGTCGTCCTGGGTGGCGGCGTTCGGCGGCCTCGAACGCGGCGAGCGCAGCGCGGGCGTGCCGGGCTCGGCGGGCGGGATCCTGGGCGGTCCGCATTCCCAGCGCATGGCGGACGACCCGCCCTCGTCGTGTCGGGACCAGCAGCGCCAGCATGGCGATGGGGCCAACCAGCATGCCAATGACGCGCGCCAGCCGCCTCGGTGTTGTCGGTTCCTGCTCCACGCGCTGCCCTCCATGCCATCGCGCCGAGCGCTCGGTCTGGCTGCACCTATCCACCGCGGTCAAGCCAGCCACCCGAGAGCAGCGTGCCACGCGCCGATCTTGAGGAGAAGCCGCCCCGGGTGGCTGGGGAGGCATGCGGGCTGGGTCTGTTGGGGTGCCACGCCCGAATAGCGCCTCCGCTCCTGGAAAGGCCGTGGGCTAGGCGCACACGCGACTCTGCAGGGAGGGTCTTGGGAACAGTCGTGCCGACGCGGATGACACTGATGCGACCGAAGGGTCCTTTCTGCGCGCTGCGCGAAAGGGGAGGGAGTCCGAGGTGGCAGCGAGGTCGTCCCGGGCGGCTGGGCGGCTCAGCGCTGCACGGATCGCAGGAAGCAGCGGTGGGCGGTCATTGCCGGGGCGCGCGTTCTGGTTGTTGGGCGTTGAGGCCGGCGAGGAAGGTGTGGATGCCGAACTGGAACTGGTCGTCGGTGGAGATGCGGGCGAGCAGCGGGGCGAGCTGGACGTGGTGGGGGAACTCGCCGGGGGGTAGGGCGGCGAAGAAGGCCCACATGCGGCGCACGAACTCGTCGCTGGTCTGGGGGTCGGTGCCGGCGCGGGGGACCTCCAAGGCGACGAACCCCAGGATGTAGGTCAGCAGGGCGTAGACGGTGCCGACGACGGCCTGGTCGGAGAAGCCGGCGGGCCGCAAGATCCGGTAGACCGCTTCGCCGAGCCGCAGGCCGTGGGGTCCGAGGCCGGGCTGCTGCAGGGCGAAGGGGACGACAGCGGGGTGGGCGAGCAGGTGGGCGCGGACGGCCTGGCTGAGGGTGGCGAGCTGCTGGGTCCAGTCGCCGGAGGGGTCGGGGTCGAGGTCCAGGCCGGCGTAGACCTGGTCAACCAGCCCGTCGATCAGGTCGGCCTTGCCGCGCACGTGGGTGTACAGCGCGTTGGGGGCGACGCCGAGGCGCTCGGCCAGGCGGCGCATGGACAGGGCACCGGGGCCGTGCTCTTCGAGCAGGGCGAGGGCTTCCTTGATGATCTCCTCGCGGCTCAGCGAGCCCCGCGGCCGCGTCCTGGTGGTGGTGCCGCCGGCCATGCGCCCTCCGATCTGTCCTTGACTTCCTTGACTATTGAACAGTGTACCGCCAGCGTAGTGTACAGTGTCCAGAACGTCGTACAACGAGAGGATGGTCCCATGCAGGACCAGCACCGCTTCCACGTGAAGGCCTGGCTGCTCTGGACCGCCGGCTTCCTCGCCTTCCCGATCGCCGGGTTTCTTGCCGAGGCGCTCACCGGCCGGATCAACGATGCCGGCTCGGCGCTGATCGGCGGCATGGTCGCCGGCGCGGTCATCGGCACCGGCCAATGGCTGGTCGGCCGCCGCCTGCTCGGCGAGCCGCAGGCCTGGATCGGCGCGACCGCCCTGGCCATGGGCATCGGGCTGCTCGTCGGCGCCTGGACGGTCGGCTACGGCACCAGCCTCGGCGAGCTGGCGCTGATGGGCGCCATCACCGGGATCCCGATCGGCGCCGCCCAGGCGTACCTGCTCCGCGACCGCCTGGCCAACGCCTGGGTGTGGGCGGCGGCGATGCCGCTGCTGTGGGCGCTGGGCTGGACGGTGACCACCGCCACCGGCATCGACGTCGACCGCCAGTACTCGGTCTTCGGCGCCAGCGGCGCGATCACGTTCATGGCCCTGTCCGGGGTGCTGCTGGACCGGCTCCGCGCCGCGACCAGCGCAGCCGCACCACCCCTGGACCCGGCCCGGACCAAGGCGATGGCCCAGTAGCCACCCAGACCACGTGGGTGTGCTGGCACCGGCAGGACCCGGCGTCGCCGCGATGCGCGCGAGCACGGTCCGCCGGTGCCAGCCAAGGGCCGGTCCGCGGTCCCGCTGATCCTCCCCAGGCCGGTCACAGGACAGGAAGGGACGACGCCAAGAGCGCAAACGAAGTCGCCTGGCCCGCGGGCATGTCCGAGCAAGACCATGCTGCTCGTGGTCGGCCACTGGTCTTCAACCCGCAAGGATTCCTGGTCGCCGTCCTCAACGATGCCGACACGCCGAGCAGGCCAGGGCCGTGTTGGCCGAAGCTGGGTTCGCGGATCGCGACCTGCGGGTCTACACCAGCCACCGCCTGACCCGGCATAGTGGCAGACCCTTGTCTTGGCCGAGGGTCTTCCCTGATCTGCCAGGTGGGAGAATCGGGGCACGGCCTGATACGCGTGGAGCCGAGCCTGGCTAGCTTCGGGGCGTCGAGGTCCCTCTGGGCGTCCGCTGGCCCTCGCGCTCAACACGGAACACGGCTGGCGTCCTGCTTCGATGAGGATGGGCGGGAAGTCGGTGCCGTCCGTAACGCTCCGATGGCGTGCGGCGTTCTTAATGACGTGCTCAGCCAATGGCAGACGGGCGGTATGCCCATGCGTGCCGAGGGGTGGCATGTTCGTAACGGGGGCGGGTCAACGCCGAAGCCGCGTGATGGCTGCTCCAAAGGGTGACGCACCGACCCTGATCTCCGGGGAAGCCGACGTCACCCTGGACGGAGCGTCGCAGCACAGGGCCACCGGCTTGGCCGGGTTGGTGCTGCTGGTGGCCGTGGCGGCCGGGTTGCTCGGGCAGGGTGGCTACTACCCGCCGGTGCAGCGCTACATCGGGGCGCTCGTCGCGGCGGCGACCGTGCTGGCGCTGGCCGCGTGGCCGCCGACCCGCGGTGAGGCTCGCCTGCTGCCGGTGGTTCCGGCGTTGGCACTGGCGGCATGGGCGGTCGTCGACGGCGCCCTGCTGGGCGTCCCCGGCGCCGGGGTTCGGCCGGCGCTGCTGCTCCTCGGCGTCGTCGCGGTGCTCTTGGTCTGCCGCCGCCTCGGGGAGGAGGACCGGGAGGTCCTGCTCCTCGGCGTCACCGGCATCGGCCTGGTGGTGGCGCTTGCCGGCTGGCTCGGGGTTGCCGGCCACGCCGGCTCCTGGGCGTTCCAGGCGCAGGGCCTCTGGCGTGCCTCGTCGACGTTGAGCTACCCCAACGCGACCGCCGCCGTGCTGGCGCCCGTCGGCCTGCTCGTGCTCGCGCGACGGGTCGGGATGCCGCGTTCGGTGCCGCTGGCGCTCGCGGCGACCGGGCTGCTGGCCGGGCTCGGCGCGACCATGAGCCGAGCTGGCGCGTTCGCCCTCGCCGTCGGCCTGCTGGTCCTCGCCGGGCTGCGGGGGCCTGGGGTGACCGCCCGGGCCGCGGCCGGCCCGTTGGCGGGCGCCGTGGTGGCGCTTGCCTGCCTGCTGCCGTCGGTGCCGGCCGCCAGCCCACCGCGGCCGGCGCTCGCGCTTGCTGGCCTGTGCGCCGGGCTGAGCCTTGCAGCGGTCGTGGCACGGCTGCAGCGGTGGCCGGCGGTCGCGCTGCTGCTGGGCGGCGCACTGGCAGCAGGCCTCGCGCTGCTCGCCACCGGCGGCGGGGTGGGCGGCGCGGCCCAGACGGTCGCCGAAGCACGGATCAACCTGGCCTCGCCCGACCGGACCGGCGCGCTGCACGCGGCCCTCCGGGTGGTCGCCGAGCACCCCGGGGCCGGCGCCGGCCCCGGACGCGCCGACCTGCGATGGGAGGGGCAAGACGATGTCACCCAGGTGTTCGCCTACGCCCACAACGAGTACGTGCAGGTCGCGGCGGACCTTGGTCTGGTGGGCCTGGTGCTCCTCGCGGTGCTGTGGGTCGCGCTCGCCCGATTGCTGTGGAGCGCGCGCGCCACCGGGCCCGCGGGCACGACCTGGGCGGGCGCGGCCGCCGCGGCGGCGGGCTTCGCCGTCCACAGCGGCTTCGACTTCGTCTGGCACCTGCCAGCCATCGTGCTCACCGTGACGCTGCTGGTCGGCGTCGTGCTCCCGGCACCCGACACCGCCGATGCCCACCAGTCATCCCTCACCGCTCGAGAGAAGGAGACCGATGAGAACCAAGCTGCGAACTAAGGTCGCCGCGGCTCTGGTGGCCCTGGCCGCCGGTTCCTTGCTGGCGCTGTTCGCCTCGTCCGGCCCTGCGGTCGCGTTCTTCTCCGGAGGACTCTTCCTCGACGTCCAGGTCGAGTCTCCGGCAACGCTGGTCGCGCGGGGAGCCGCGGTGAACGTGCCGCTAGAGGTGACCTGCAACGCCGCGCCCGGCACCGCATCCGTCAGGGTCACCGTCACCCAGCGCTCCGGGTCAGGCGTCGCGCAGGGCACGGCCTTCGAGAACGTCGGCTGCACCGGATCGGGGCAGCAGGTCGTCGTCCGCATCCAAGCGACTGGAGCGAAGGTCTTCAAGCAGGGCACCGCCGTCGCAAGCGCCGAGGTCTTCGGCTGCACGGCGAACTTCTCCACCTGCGGCAGCGAGACAGACAGCGAGGCCATCACCATCCAGAAATGACCTCACCGACCCGCCTTCCTGGGCGGGAGGACGCCACCGCGGTCGCGACCCGGGCCGCGGAGGCGTCCTCCCGCCAGCCCTACCTTCGAGTTCCTCGCGCCGCACGTCAGCGTCACTACGGCGGCATCGCCCATCGGTGGGTCATGCCGCTCAGTCGCCGCCTGGGAGCCTGCGGACGCGCGAATCGACGGGGATCGGGGTCGTCCGCGGGCGCTTGTCGGCGAGGACGACCGCCGCGGTGCCGGCGAAGTCCAGGTGCTCGGGTCCGTGCCAGCCGCCATCGAACCAGGTATGCAGCAGGCCGTGGACGCGGGCATCGGTGCTGAACACGTCGAGGCGACGCTCCGTCCACGATGCCGCCGCCATGCCCGCCAGCGGGAGCCGGTCGGGTCCGGTGCCGGCAGGCAGGGTCTCGGGTCCCTGCCAGGCGGATGCGCCGGCACCGTCGAACCACCGGTGGGCGAGTGCCCGGCCGCCGCTGGTCGCGGCGAACACGTCCAGCCGGCGATACCCCCAGGAAGCCACGGCGGCCGGTGCCTGGTAGGCGACTCCGCCCGGGCCGGCGCCAAGCGACTCCCAGGCGTGCCACCCCCCGTTGTAGTAGGCGTGGGCCAGGCGGCCCTGGTCGGTGATGGCGAACACGTCCAGCCGGTTCGGTCCCCAGGCGGCCACGCTGGGGATGAAGGCGCCGCCCGGGGTCTGCGCGACCCGCGCCGGGCCGTGCCACGAGCCGTCGAACCACGAGTGCAGCAACTCGTTGGTAACCGTGTCGCGAGCGACCACGTCCAGCCGCCCCGAGCCCCACGACACCGCCGCCGGCGCGGCCACGGCGTGCCCGCCCGGCCCGGCACCCCGGTCCGTCCATTCACCCCAGGCCCCATTCTCGCGGGTGCGCCACAGCAGGTGGCCGGTCGACTGGTCGACCGTGAACGCGTCCAAGCGCCCCGCGGCTGGGGAGGCGACCGTGGGCGGCCCGACGCGGTCCCCGGCGGGGCCAGGCCCCGTCTCCTCCCAGCCCGTCCACCCGCCGACGAACGACTTGCGGATCAGCCCGCCAGTCTCGTTGGCCGCGAGCACCTCCAGGTTTCCGGTCGCCGGCGCGACCGCGGCCGGGCTGGAGGCGTCGTGGCTGAGCGCTTCGACGTCGATGGCGGTCTGGTAGCTGGTGTAGCTGGGGTAGCCGCCGCGCATCCAGACGACGTTCAGGTCGGCGCCGGTCATGCCCCGAGGCGAGATCGGCCGGTAGTTGCCCCGCGCCGACCCGCTGGTCACCGAGCGCGAGGACCAACTGTGACCGCCGTCGCTGGTCTGCCACAGCTCAACCTCGAACACGCCGCTCTGCTGCCTGGCCAGGAACACCACTGAGGGGTCCTCGTGATCCAGGGTGACCCCGCCCGAGTAGTTGGGCTCCGCCGGGTCGCCGCTCATGCTCCCACCCGCCAGCGCGAACTCGTGGTCGACCCAGCGGGTGCCGTCCCAGCGGGCGTAGTGATAGCGGTGGTCGCTGTTGCTGGGGAAGGTGGCGAAGACCACCACCGGGCGGCCCGCCGCGTCGAAGCCGACGTCGTGGACCCACGCCTTGACGCCCCCATGAGCGGCCGCGTCGTAGACCACGTCGGACTGCGCGGGCGTGAACGGCAGCGCGCTCTCCTGAGCGATCAGCGAGCCGTCGGCGTGGTAGAAGCCGCCGGCCTGGTAGCGGGCGTAGTAGATGTTGGTGACCAGGTCGCGAGGGTGTCCCTGGGTGAACGCGAGATGGATGGTGTCGACGCTGTTGCTGGCGTACTTCACGTAGGGACGCTGCCCCGGGACGCTGATCAGCGTCCGCGCTGGTGCCCAGCTGGTGCCGTCGTCGGAGGTCGAGAAGGTGGGATTGAAGTTCCCGCCCCGCCAGAACAGCCAGATGCGGTCGCCCTCGGCCAATAGCTGCACCGGGTTGGGATAGGTGAAGCCCCACGTCCCCGACGTGTTCGTCGGCACGGTCCGCTCGGGCTCCCAAGCCGAGATGTCTTCCGGCAGCACGCTGCGCCGGTAGTACATCGCACCACCGATGTGTGCCGACCAGAACGCCAGCAGGTGGCCGTCCGGGCGCAGCAGCAGCGACGGGCCGGCGTGGTCGTCGATCTGGAAGTTGGCCTTGACGGTGGCCACCACGCGCACCCCGGTGTCGTGATCGTAGCTGGCCACCTGGACGTTACCGCTGCCATCGACCCAGCCCACGTAGGTCCGGCGGTGGACACCCTGGTAGTAGACCGCCCGCGGGTCGCCGAACCAGCTCCAAGCTCCGCTGCGGCCGAGCTCGCGCTGCCGCAGCGGCAAGGCGGCCGCCCGCTGCGAGACGAAAGCAGCGGCGAGCAGGGCGGCGACGACCGGCACGGACAAGGCGACGGACCGGAGGCGCACCAACGACATCCCGGACCCCCAGACCGTCGAGCCTACGCTCGCCTCGCTCTGCGGAAGCGTTTCGTTCGTTTCGTTATAGCCGCACGATCACCAATCGTAGCAAGACAGACAAGAGCCGGATGGCCGCATCAAAGCACAGAAGGGCCGCCACGAGGCGGCCTGCCGGAGGTTCCGTCCGTACCTTCGGGCGGTCCCGGCAGGCATCAATCATCCGGACAACCTCGTCCCGGGGACGGTCGAACTCCGACGCGAGAAGCGCGCTCGCCGACTGACCGTCGGGCACCTGGATCGCTGAGGCCGCCGTCGAAGCCCTTGCCGCGGGGTAGCGCCGCCGCATCAACCCAGCGGCAGCGCAGCTCCCGCCGTCACACCGACGGTCGTCAAGCCCGGCCCGCCCTCGGCGGAGCAACCTTCACGGCCGCGTCAGCGTATAAGCATGGGTGGCGAGCGGTCGCGAGCAGCAAGGGCGAGGGACGGGTGCGAGTGGGTGTGAACGTCGGCAGGCGCAGCAACGAGGCGCTCAACCGTGGCCGAGGTGACCGATGACCAGCCAGCCGACGCCCGAGGACCGGCTCGCCCGGTTCCTCCACCACCAGGCGGGCCAGGTGCCAGCCACCGCCGACGCGCTGCCGCTGATCCGCCGTCGCGTCCGCCGGCATGCCTGGCGGCGCGCGGCGGCAGTGGTCGCGGCGGTCGCGGCGCTGCTGGCCGGCTTCGCCTGGGTCCGCCCGTCCTTGGACAAGTTCGGCCCGGTCCGGCACGGCGCCGCCAGCTCACCGACGACGCCGGCGTGCAACTTCGGCGGCCACCAGCTCGCGATCTTCCTCGGCAAGACCCTCCAGGACGTCGGCCGCCGCGGCTCCTACGCCGACGGGGCGCTGGTGGTCGCCGAGGTCGGCCCGGCCAAGGCTGCCCGCTACTCCTACACCGGAACCCGGCCGCCGGCCAACGGGCCGGCCCAGCCGACCGTCACGCCCTACACCATCCGCGTCCTCGACCACGCCATCACGGGCGCCCAGCAACGGCCAGTCTGCTGGTTCACTCTCGTGAAGGCGGCCGCCCCTGGCTACACTGCCGGCAGGCAGGTGTGACCGGCGGCCGGCGCCGGGATCCGCGTGACCGCCCTCGTGACGGAGGCCGCGATGTGGCTGAAGCTGCTCCTGATCGCGTCGGCGCTGCTCGTGCTGACCACCGCGCTCGCCGGGCTGGCAGCCTGGCGGTTCTGGAGGCTACTGCGGCGCCGCCTGCGGGTCGAGCTGCGCCTGCGTACCGTCAAGGTCTGGGTCACGCCTCCAGGGGCACGCCGCGAGGTTGCCGCGCTGCGCCGAGAGCTGGCCGAGGCGGTCAGCGCCGCCCCGCACGCGGTCACGGTGGTGCAGCGCGCCTCGGGCATGGTCGGTGACCTGCCCCAGCTCGCCCGCAGGCTGCAGCGCGTCGCCGCCACCCTCGACGCCGAGCTGGAGCTGCTCGGCGGCGAGCCGGACCCGCGCGAGCTGACTCGCATGCTGCCCTCCGCCCGGGCGCGCGTCGCCGACTTCGCCCGGGTCGCCCGCTCCATTCGGCGGGCCGCCGCGGCCGGCCTCGACGCCGGCCGCGTCGACCTGCGGCAGCTCAACGCCGACGTCGAGCAGGAGATGGCCGCCTTGGCCGGCGGCATTGAGACCCTGCTGGAGCTCGCCTCCGGCCGCGGCAGCGCCGCGGCCGGCTGTTAGCTGCCCGGGACTCTTGGCGGAGCGAGCGCGCGGGACCTCCTGCCTGTCTCCCCTTTGCGAGGTCTAGACGGCGCTGAGGGGAGGCTGAGACCCGGGTCTTGCGAACCCCCGCTCGTTCGTCCGCGCACCGCCCGGGGCTCCTCGGGTCGCGCACGCCGTCCAGAAGCGAACCGAGCCGTTGCTGGCCGGGTTGGGCTTGTCGTGGTGCCAGGCGTCGGCTCGGACGGGTAGATTCCTGGGATGGCACGGGATCGTTCGGCCTCGGCGAGCAGGGCCGGGTCGGTCGGCTTCGCCTGCGCGATCGGTGGCCTGGCCGGCGCCACACTCACCGGCCACCGGGGCGCGAGGTCTGCCGCGGTCTGGGCGGTGGCCGGCGCGGCCGGCCTGGGCGCGTCGGAGGCGGTGGCCCGGGCACGGCAGCGTCCGGGCGAGATCCCGGCGCTGTGGCAGCGGATCGCGACGAGCGCCGCGCTGGCTGCTCCGCTCGGGTGGGCGGCGGGGCGTCTCACCAGGGCTGGCCCCGTCGCGGTCGGTACGGCCGCCGGGGCGGTCGCCGGCACGCTGGGGCTTCGTCCCCAGAAGGTGGCGCTGGGGCCGCTGGTGGGCGCCGCAGTCGGCCGGGCGTTCGCCGCGCGAGGCCGACCCGTGCCAGCATCGATGGTGGCGAGTGGCACGGTCCTGGCCTTCCGGATGCTGTCGGCGCTGCTGTTCCGGGACGCGCAGGTGCGCCTGCTGGCCGAGCGGGTCCCAGCAGCGGACCTCCCATTCGTCGTGCCGCTGGAGGCCCGGACCCGGTACGTCGGGACCGGCTACGTCCGCGAGCTGGCCGAGGTGCTCGGTGGTACCTACGTCGCCGACGCGCCCGACGTCGGCATCGTCGCCTCGCTCGACGAGCTGGCCGGGCCGCAGTTCGCTGCCGCGGACGTCGATCCGCGGGTGCGGGAGTTCTACGAGCACACCACCCGGTTCACCCTCGACATCGTCCCGGAGTGGCGGCTGTGGGTGCGTCCGGGCTACCTGCTGTACGGACGCTGGTGGCGCGCCCGCTCGGGCAGGCCAGCGTGCCCATGAACCAGCGGGAAGCACAGCGGGGCGTCCGCGGCCGCATCGACACCATCACCCTGGCCCAGGATCACGTCGTGGCGGTGCGCGGCTGGATCCGCTCCTTCGCCGACAACGACGAGCCGATCTACGTCGGCATCTACACCACCTACCGCCATGGCGGCCGCGGCTACGTCAGCGTCGGCTTCCCGCTCCCCCAGGCCAGCTTCACGGCCACGCTGGTGCCGCACGCCCGCCCAGGTGGCGGCCTGGTGCTCAGCAGCCGCAGCGACCTCGACCAGCCCGGCCACTACCTGACCTACGTCGACCCGGCCACCAGGGAGCTGACCGCGGTGGCGGTGCACGGCTTCGCCGAGCAGCTGGACGTCTACGTCCAGGACGACGAGCTGCGGGCCGAGCACGCCTTCTGGGTCTTCGGGCTCCCCTTCCTCGTGCTGCACTACCGCCTGCACCGCAAACCGGCCCGCACCGCACCGTGACCCGCAACCCTCAGCTTCCATGGTCGTCAAGTGGTCGCGACCTGCGCGTTTGGCACGGGCGCTGGTGGGGTCTCGCCAAGCCTGACGGCTGACCAAGCAGCACCACTGCTGGTTGCTCGTCTGCCGAAGGTCCGGTCGTACCCTCCACGAGATCACCCTTCCAAGCGCTCCAGGACGCGACGCGGCCGAAAGGTCGTACATGTTCCACAGCATGAGGAAACCAGCGGGCGATCCCCGGACTGGGGGGATCCGTCCGCTACGTCCAGTTCCTATGCTCGTGGAAGATCCCCGTAGCCCGGAGGTTGGCGCTCATGAAGGCACTCGTCTACCACGGCCCCAACAAGAAGGAATGGGAATCCAAGCCGGACCCCAGGCTCGAGCGGCCCAGCGACGCCATCGTCCAGATCGACACCGCCACCATCTGCGGCACCGACCTGCACATCCTCAAAGGAGACGTGCCGACCTGCAGCGAGGGGCGCACGCTGGGGCACGAGGCCGTGGGCACGGTGGTGGAGACCGGTGACGCCGTCGAGAACGTCCAGCAGGGCGACCGGGTGCTGGTCTCCTGCATCTCCGCGTGCGGGCGCTGCCAGTACTGCCGGCAGGGGATGTACGGCCAGTGCCAGAGCGGCGGCGGCTGGATCCTCGGGCACCTGATCGACGGCACGCAGGCCGAGCTGGTGCGCATCCCGTTCGCGGACAACAGCCTCTACAAGGTCCCGGAGGGGCTCAGCGACGAGCAGGTGCTGTTCCTGTCCGACATCCTGCCGACCGGCTTCGAGGTCGGCGTCCTCAACGGCAACGTCCGTCCCGGCGACGTGGTGGCGGTCGTCGGTGCCGGGCCGGTGGGTCTGGCGGCGATGATGACCGCCCGCCTGTACGGGCCGAGCAGGATCGTGGCGATCGACAAGGCGGACTCCCGGCTGGAGAAGGCCCGATCGGAGTTCGGCGCGGACGTGGCCGTCAACAGCGACGCCGAGGACCCTCTCGAGGTCGTCAACGGGCTGAGCGAGGGGCTCGGCGCCGACGTGGCCATCGAGGCGGTGGGCATCCCCGAGACCTTCGAGCTCTGCACCGAGCTGGTGCGGCCGGGCGGACGGGTCGCCAACATCGGCGTCCACGGCCACCCCGCCACCCTGCACCTGGAGCGGCTGTGGATCAGGAACGTCACCATCACCACGGGGCTGGTGGACACCTCGTCCACGCCGACGCTGCTCCGGCTGGTCTCCGAGGGGCGCCTGGACCCACGGCCGTTCGCCACCCACCGCTTCACGCAGGACGAGATCCTCGACGCCTACGGGGTCTTTGCCGACGCCGCCAAGACCAACGCCCTCAAGATGGTCCTGACCAGATCCTGACCCGTGCTTGCCCTAGCGCGGCCCTTGGAGGAACCAGCCGACAGAGCGAGCCGGTTCTCGCCGCTGGACGACCACGGGGGGTGGCGGTACGGTGCGGCGCATGTCCCACGTGCTCCTCAACCGACTCACCGCAAAGCCTGGCCAGCGCCAGCGGGTGGTGGAGATCTTGCTCGAGTCGGGCAAGCTCTTCGACGACAATCCGGCCTGTCTGCTGTACCTCGTCAGCGAATCCACCGACGATCCCAACCTTGTGTGGGTGGTCGACCTGTGGACCAGCCAGGAAGCGCATGCTGAGGCGCTGAAGGCGCCTGCGCTGCGGCCGTTCGTGGAGCAGGCGATGCCGCTCCTCGAGGGCATGCCCGAGCAGATCGAGGTCCGGCCGGTAGGGGGCAAGGGTCTGCCAGGCTGACGCGCTGCGCTCAGACTCCTGGCGGGCTGCCAGCGGGGTGCTGGTCGCGCTCCATGAGCACGCGGCGGAGGATCTTGCCGGACGGTGCCTTGGGGATCTCGTCGACGAACTCGACTGCGCGGACCTTCTTGTGGGGTGCCACGTGCGCGGCGACGTGGTCGATGACCTGCTGGCTGGTCAGCTCGGTGCTGGCCACCACGAACGCCTTGGGAACTTCCCGGCCTCTTCGTCGGGCATTCGCACGACGGCGGCATCGGCGATCGCCGGGTGCGAGACGAGGACGGCTTCGAGCTCCGCGGGGGCGATCTGCATGCCCTTGTACTTGATCAGCTCCTTGACGCGGTCGACGACGTAGAGGTAGCCGTCGTCGTCGACGTAGCCGATGTCGCCGGAGTGCAGCCAGCCGTCCGGCTGCAGCATCTGCGCGGTCTCGGCCGGGCGGTTGAGGTAGCCGCGCATGACCTGCGGGCCGCGGAAGCACAGCTCGCCGTTCTGGTTGGGGCCGAGTGGCTCTCCGGTGATGAGGTCGACGACGCGTGCTTCGGTGTTTGGTACGAGCTGACCGGCCGAGCCGTGCCGGATCCTGGACTCCTCGCGCGGCTGCGTGGTCAGGACTGGGCTGGTTTCGGTGAGGCCGTAGCCTTGGCCGGTCTGGCAGCCGAGGCGCTTGGCGCAGGCCTCCTCGAGGTCGGCGCCGAGCGGCGCGGCGCCGGAGCCGAGGTAGTTGAGCGCCGACAGGTCGAACTGGTCGACCAGTGGGTGCTTGGCCAGGGCCAGCACGATCGGCGGCACGACGGCTGCGCTGGTGACGTGGTAGTCCTGCAGGATCCGGAGGAACTGCTCGAGGTCGAAGCGTGGCATCGTGACCAAGGTGGCGCCGTGCCGTAGGGCCAGTGCCATCAGGACGGTCAGCCCGTAGATGTGGAAGAAGGGCAGGACGGCGATGCCGACGTCGGCCTCGCTCACGTCGAGCACCTGCCTTCCTTGGCGCCTGGGGCCTACACGCCCAACTTCTGCCGCCATGCGTTCTGGTACACGATCTCCTCGACCGGACGGCGCCTCGCTGGCCTGAAGCTGTCGCCCGCGTAGTACGCGACGGGGATCAGGGCGACCTGCGTGACCGTCTCGGGGATGCCGAGGATTTCGCCGGCCTCCCGCTCGTTGACCAGGTGCAGCGTCGTGTACGCCGACCCGAGCCCTCGGCTGCGCAGCGCGAGCATGAAGGACCACACCGCCGGGACGATCGACCCGTAGAGGCTGGCGGTCTCGAACACCGAGGCGTTTCCTGGCAGGCGCTGCAGCAGGCACGGGATCACCAGGACCGGCACCTCGTGCAGGTGGTCCGACAGGTGCTGCGACGAGTCGAGGATGTTGCCCACGTCCGCGCGGCCGGCCCGTTGCGCCGCCGCCCGCTGCGCCGCCAGGTACGGGTCGTGGCCGCGGCGGTACAGCTCGGCGAGCCGCCCTCGAACGTCGGGGTCGTCGACGACGAGCCAACGCCAGGGCTGGATGTTGCCGCCGCTCGGCGCCTGCACGGCGATGCGGAGGCACTCGATCACGACCTGGCGTTCCACCGCACGCGTCAGGTCGAGGCGTTTGCGCACCGACCGCGTGGTGGTGAGGAGCCGATCTGTCTGGCGTAGGTCGAATCCCGCCGCGGTGGACATCGGACCTCCTTGTCAGCGAACCTCGGTCGTCATGACAGCAGTACCTTGGCCACCTCGCGGGCCTTGGCGAGGTCGGGTGCCTCGCCGGTGATGAGGTCGGCCCAGAGGAACGACTCGGCGATGCGGACCATCGCGAACGCGAGCGTCTCCGGGTCGAGCCGGAGCTGCAAGCCCTTGCGGGCGTGCGCTTCGACGAGGACGTCGCGGAAGGTGGCGACGACCCTGCGCTGCAGGGGGCTTGCCTTTGAGGTCATCACGCGCAGGGCGCACTCGGGCTCGGACTTGACGAAGTGGCGCAGCGGTTCCAGCTCGACGATCAGGTCGCCGAAGCGGCGGTAGACGGCGAGCACCCAGGCGGCGCCGCGTCCCTTGGCGTCCGCGCGGGCCTGCGCCAGCCCTGGCTCGGCCAGCGACCAGAGCACCTCGCCGAGGAGCTGGTCGCGGCTGCCCACCCAGCGGTAGAGGGTGGCTCGGCCGATGCCGAGCTCCCGCGCGAGCTCGTTCATGTCGACCCGCTCACCGCGCAGGAAGCGGCGCCGCGCGGCGTACAGGGCGTCCGCGGGCGTGACCCGGCGCTGGTCGTCCCCGGCGGCCAGGTGCTGCTCGAGGACGGTCGGTCGGGTCACGGCGCGACCGCCCCCGACTCCCCGAGCCCTTGACTCCCGAGACATACGATCGTAACGTCTCATTGTGAGACGAATCTATAGAATGTCTCACCCGCCTGCAAGGGGGTCGGCATGACGGCACAGGGGACGGCCGATCCGCGGTTCGCGGCCGTGCGCGACGAGTTCGAGCGCAACTTCGCCGAGCGCGGCGAGGTGGGCGCCTCGGTCTCCGTGACCGTCGACGGCGAGGTGGTCGTCGACCTGTGGGGTGGCGTCGCCAACCCCGGGACGCGAGCACCGTGGGTCGAGGACACGATCGTGGTCGTCTGGTCGTGCACCAAGGGAGCCACCGCCCTGTGCGCCCACCTCCTCGCCGCCCGCGGCGTCATCGACCTGGACGCGCCGGTCGCGCGGTACTGGCCCGAGTTCGGTAAGGCCGGCAAGGACGAGATCACCGTCCGCATGGTGCTCAGCCACCAGGCGGGCCTGGCGGGGCTGCGCGAGCCGATCCCGGAGAACGGGCTCTGCGACTGGGACGCGGTGGTCGAGGCGCTCGCCGCGATGGAGCCCCTGTGGGAGCCGGGCACGGGCCACGGCTACCACGCGCTCACCGTCGGGCACATCGTCGGTGAGGTCGTGCGGCGGGTCACCGGCCGCTCGCTGGGCGGGTTCTTCCGCACGGAGATCGCGGAGCCGCTCGGGCTCGACTTCTGGATCGGCCTGCCCGAGGAGCACGAGGCCCGTGTGGCGCCGATCATCTTCCCGGACCTGCCGGCACCGGGCGACCTGCTGCCGCCGTTCTACGCCGTGGCCATGACCGACCCCACCTCGATCCCTGGGATGATCGTGTGGAACTCGGGCGGCGTCCTGATGCCGGGCGCGGTCGACACGCGCGAGGTCCACGCCGCGGAGATCCCCTCGGCCAACGGGATCACCAACGCGAGGGGGCTCGCGGGGATGTACCGGCCGCTCGCGCTCGGCGGGGAATTCGGTGGCGTCCGCCTCGTGCCCGAGGACGCGATTCCCGCGATGGGCGCGGTCAACGCCGCGGTCGCGAAGGACGCGACGATGCTGGTCCCCACCCGGTGGGCGAGCGGGTTCATGAAGGGCGTGGACAACCACCACCTGCCACCGGGCCAGAACGACAGCGTGATCCTGTCCGAGGAGGCGTTCGGCCACCTCGGCAACGGTGGCTCGCTCGGCTTCGCGGACCCGAGGGCGCGCCTGTCCTTCGGGTACGCGATGAACCGGCTGGGTGACGGGACCGGCCTCGCGGACCGCGGCCAGGCGCTCGTCGACGCCGCCTGCCGGGCGCTGGGATACCGGCGGGCGGCGCGCGGCGGCATGTGGTACCTCTGAGGTCCGAGGGTCCAGCGTTCGGAGGTGGCGCATGTCCTCATCGGCTGCGACGACCGTCTTCAGGACCTGTCCGCTGTGCGAGGCGACCTGCGGCCTCGAGCTCACCGTCGCCGACGGCGCAGTGACGCGCATCCGCGGGGACTCCGACGACGTCTTCAGCGCCGGGTTCATCTGCCCCAAGGGGACGACGCTCGGCCACCTGCACGACGACCCCGACCGCCTGCGCGGGCCGCTGGTCCGCCGCGACGGCGAGCTGCGCGCGGCCACCTGGGAG
>WNGA01004709.1_pt1 | contig 20261 bp, 20 predicted proteins | sample 5400061 | NCBI WGS metagenome assembly WNGA01 (sample SAMN13153366, study PRJNA577476) | soil metagenome | isolation source: 100 cm soil or saprolite under grassland replicate 2 | place: USA:California | collected 2016-06-15
TTTGCACGCGACCGATCATCTTGCGCTCGATCACGGTAGCGATTCCGAAGAGCAGCGCGAACACGACCATGATCGCGCCCACCGAAAGCAATGCCGAGACAAACGGCTGCCCCATGGGCGGAAAAAATCCGACCACCCAATGCTTCAGCAGGACGAAGACCTGGTCGAAGAAGTCATTCATGGATCAACCTGGGGCAGGAGTCTCGCCTCCTCTTTGTGTCGTTGCCGCTCGTGGGTTCGGGGACGCAATGCGCACACCAAGTTCGGAGGGACAGACATACACGGTTCGAGAATCTCCCGGTCGCCGCATTCCGCACTTCGCCGGCAAGTCGGCGTCTTCCCGGGCGTCGGCGCTGGTCGGCGATGAAGGCATTCCGTCAGGCGGTCGGGACGGGTGCGGGTTTGGGTGTTGACGCGGCGGCAGCTTTCACCGCCGCCGCCCGGGCTTTGGCTTCGGCGTCGGCCTTGACCTTCGCTTCCGCTTTGGCTTTTTCGGCGGCCAGGTGCGCCTCCACCTCGGCAGCTTCGCTAATGGCGTCGAACGGGCAGACCTCGACGCAGATCTGGCAGCTCATGCAAACGGAGACGTCGATGTCGAATACGGCCGGATAAAACTGGGCTTTGCCGACGTAATCGGGTTTCTTGTCGTTGCTCTTTTCGATGTAGATGCACTGCGGGGGGCATTCCTTCTCGCAAATCTGGCAGGCGACACAGCGCAGGCCGGCGTGCGGATCTTCGCCGTCGAAGACGAGGAAAGGGAAATTGCGCGCGGCTTCCTTTGCGGGCAGGCGTTCTTCCGGATACTGGACGGTCGTCAGCCTTTCTTCATCGACGTAACTGCCGACGAAATTCCGCGCCGTCTCCGCCAGACCTTTGATGATGCCTTCGCCCAACATAGTTAAATTTTCGTCCTGCGTCGCCGATCATTCAAAATGTTTCCGCCCGCGCCTGTCCGCCGCCTATTTAAGACCGGCGGAGGGTTCATTCCCAACCTTTTTTTGCTTTCTCGTCATCTTCGTTTGCTCCGAGCGATCCGGCCACCAAACCGCCCACTGCCCTGCCCGATATCCCTTTCCTCACTCAGACGCGACAAGGAAAAGCGCGGTCGCGTCATTTCCTGTCGCCGGGCGCCCCGAGCGGCGCCGAACCACGCAGTCTCGGTCAACCGGGTTCCAGGTGCGGAATCGGATGCGCTGCGCTCACCGGTCCACCTCTCCCAGAACGATGTCCACACTGCCCAGAATCACCACCACGTCCGCGACGATGTGGCCCAGGCACATGTCTTCGAGAATCGTCAGGTTGATGAAGCTGGGCGGGCGCACCCGATAACGATAGGGGTTGGGGCCGCCATCGCTGATGAGGTAAAAACCGAGTTCGCCTTTCGGCCCTTCGATCCGGCCGTAAGCTTCGCCCGGCTTGGGACGAAATCCGCGAATCTTCGCTTTCGGATCCATGATCGGGCCGGGCCGAATATCGCGCAGGGCCTGCTCCAGGATTTTCACCGATTCGCGCATCTCCAGCACGCGGATCATGTAGCGATCATACGTGTCGCCGTGTTCGCCCAAAGGCACGCGGAACTCGAAACGGTCGTAAATCCCATACCGGTCCACCTTGCGTATGTCATAATTGATTCCGCTGGCCCGCAGCATCGGCCCGGTGATGCTCGCGTTGACGGCCAGTTTCCCGGCCAACACGCCGACTCCCTGGGTGCGCGCAATCAGGATTTCATTTTCGTTCAGCAACCGCTCGAATTCGTCGAGGAACCGCGGGTAACTATCGGCCACCTGCCCGGCCTGTTCGAGCCAGCCGGGCGGCAAATCGCACCGGCAACCGCCGAAGCGCATGTAATTGCACATCATGCGGGCGCCGGTCAGCGACTCGAACAGGTCCAGGATCTTTTCCCGCTCGCGGAAAGCGTACATGAGCGGTGTGCCCGACGCCCCCATGTCCTGCAACAGGAAACCGGCAAGGCAGGTGTGATTGACCAGGCGGGTCAGTTCGGCCGTAATAACACGGATGTATTCGGCGCGTTCGGGTGCTTGCAACCCGGCCAGCCTCTCGACCGCCAACGCGTAAGCCCAGTTGTTGGTCAGCGAACAAAAATAATCCAGTCGATCGGTGTAAGGCATCGAGCCGAGATAGGTGGTGTTCTCGGCGATCTTTTCGTGGTTGCGGTGCAGATAACCGAAGACCGGCTTCAACTTCACCACCCGCTCGCCATCGAGCACCACGTCCATGCGAAAGACACCGTGCGTCGAAGGGTGCTGAGGCCCCATGGAGACTTCGAGCAGCTCGCCTTCGATTTCACCGGAAAGGCCAGGTTTGGGAGCGAGAGTGTAGGCGGGTTTTCCGGACCCTTCCGGCCGGGGAACCGCAGGGGCCAGGGACGCCGTGTCCGCCAAACCATCGCCGATGACAACGTCATTCACGGCTTTACCCCCTGCGGGATATGCCGCTTGGCCTTTTCCAGCACTTTGTCGTGCGGCGTCGGCTCGTATTCGTAATCGTCAGGTTCGACGTAGTCCTTGCGCATTGGATAGTCCTTGAACTCGTCCCACATCAGGATGCGGCGCAAATCGGGATGACCGTCGAAGACGACGCCGTAGAGGTCGTAAATCTCCCGCTCCTGAAATTCGCAGCCGCGCCAGACCGGTGTCAGCGATGGCAGACGCGCTTTGTCCGTGCGATTCTGCGTGCGCATCCGAAGGATAACCGGCCCGTGTTTCAGTTCCATCGAGTAAAGGTGATAGACCGCTTCGAGGCAGCCGGCCCGTTTCTTTTCGACGATCTCGTCCACTTCCTTTTCCACGCCCTCAACCATCTTTTTCACCTTCACCTTTTCCTTGAGCACCGCCTCGGGCCAATCCACTCCGGTGACGTTCGAGCAGTAATCATATCGAAGTTGCGGATCGTCGCGCAGGAACCGGGCAATCGCCACGGCGTTCCCGGCATCCACCCGCAGCGAATGCTGCCCGCTCGGGCTGTCATTGAGGACGATGCCGATCCGCGCGCCCGGAATGGCGATTTCGATGCGGGATTTAAGTTGGTCTGGCGGAATCATGTTCCAACGTTACAGCGATACAACGTGACAACGTTACAACGGGGCCTCAGCAAAGGGATCGTCGTTCTCATCGAATCCGGCTGCGGCTTCGCCCTCGTGGAGGGCGGATGCTTTTCCGGTCTTCTTCTGGCGCAGAAAACGGCCGTAACCGTTGATTACGTTTAGCGTGCGCCACCCAAGTGACTTCAGTGTCTCGATCTCCGCAGCCGGAAGATAGTTCTCATCCAGACACACATTCAGGTCATCAATCAATTCCTCAAGCGACCCGCGTGCTTGGAGCAAAAACTTGATTTGATCCGGATAATGGTAGCGGCCATGCCCTTCCGCGATGTTGTTGGTCAGCGAAACCGCCGCGCGCCGAATCTGGCTGGCCAATTCGAACTTCTCAAAATCCGGCAGTCTTCGACTCACGCCATACATGGCCTTCCGAAATTCTCTTGCAACCTGGTAAGCTTCCAGGTCTTCAAACGTCTGAAAGCTTGTCGCCTTTCCAGGTTGCGCGCCGGAATTCTTATCGTTGTAACGATTTAACGCTGTAACGCTGTAACGAGTATCAGGCATATCGATTTAACGTTGGAGGGTGCCACACCTCGGCGTTTTTCGACGGCACCAGATCATGCTCGCCAAACTGCGGCACGGGAAATTCGCTCGGCGCATCCGGGTCGAGATGGCGTGGGCGGCCATCGCCGCTCAACTTCTGCTCGTCGATTTTCCTTTGCAACGTCATGAAGGCATGAATGAGCGCCTCGGGACGCGGGGGGCAGCCGGGAATATGCACGTCCACCGGAAGGTAACGGTCGATTCCTTTGAGCACGTTATAGCCCTGCTTGAACGGGCCGCCGGAAATGGCGCAGGCACCCATGGCGATGACATACTTCGGCTCGGGCATCTGGTTGTAGAGCCGGACGACTTGCGGCGCCATCTTCTTGGTGACCGTGCCGGCCACGATCATGAGGTCTGCCTGGCGGGGCGAGGGGCGAAAAATTTCCGCGCCAAAGCGAGCAAGGTCGTAGCGCGCCATCGTGGTGGCGATCATTTCAATGGCACAACAGGCGAGACCGAATTGCAACGGCCAGACCGAGTTCTTCCGACCCCAGTTGTAAATTTCTTCCAGGGTGATCGTGAAGATCCCTTGCTTGCTCAATTCACTGCGCAGTCCTTCGTCCATGTGTACCGTTAAATGGTTGAGCCGTTGAACCGTTGAATTGGTAAAAAATGGTCGGCAGCTACGGATGGCGCCAATGTAACGATGTAACGTTTCAACGATTCAACGTTCATGTTTCATTTCCACGTCAGCACACCTTTCTGCCAGGCCCAGATCAGACCTTCCACCAGCAACAAAAGAAAAATCATCATTGCCACAAACGCCCCGACCGCCAACCCGCTGAATGCGACCGCAAACGGCAGAAGAAAGATCGTTTCCACATCGAAGATCAGAAAGATAATGCCGTAGAGATAATACTCGGATTTGAACTGCATCCAGGCGTCGCCCTTTGACTCGAGTCCGCACTCGTAGGTGGCATTTTTGTCGGGGCCGGGCTTTGCCGGCGAAAATCTCATGGCCCAAAGCCGGGCCAACCCCAACGGCAACAGGGCAAACAAGACCGCCGCCACAAGCAGAACCGTAACCAGAAGGTAAGGGCTGTATTCGTCCGGATTCATCGCAGGATTTCAACTTGCTGCTCTTTTCAGTTGCTACCGTATCGGTGGAAAATCAGCGCGTCAAGGAACGGCGACGCAACGGACATTCGATATCAGGAAAGCCTGTTTGAAATAAAAACCCGGCTAATGGGACGGCCGGCCTGCGGAAAAAACACGCATATGCGTGTTTTTTCCGCAGGCCGGGGATCGCGGTGCGCGAGTGTTCCGATGGGCAGGCGAAGCTTTTCAGTGCTGGTTCGAGTTCGGCTGGTGTCGTTTTAAACCGACCGATTGGGCGATCTCATCGAACTCTTCGCCGCTGACTTCGTGCAACTCCTTGCCTTTGGATTTGAGCTTCTCGTTGATCTTGACGGCCTTTTCAGTCATTTCTTCGTGCGTTTCCTTGCTTCCGCCCAGCAGGGCGAAGTTCGGTCCGGTGGTAACGCGTTTGTGGCCGTCGGTATCCAGGCCGACTCCGAGCATGATGGCCTTCGCCTTTTTCTTTTTGGAAACGTGCGACACGCCAGGAGGTTACCGCTAACAGCGCTGAATTCAAGGAACAAACGAGCAATGACGAAATCCGAATGTCGAATGACGAAAGAAACCCGAATATCTGAAATCCGAACCACACATTCAGGAGTTTGTGCTCTCCGTTGGGCATTCGGATTTCAGCATTCATGCGTCATTCGTCATTCGGATTTCCGTCAGAGCCCCGGCGGCTACGGCGCGGTCAGCGACCGGCCATTGTCTCCCGGCCCAAGGCCCAGCAAAAACGGCACCGCCTTCTTCGCCCATTGCTCCGCGGTCGGATACGCCGATGCCGAACCACCGAAACAACTCTGCAGCATGTCTGTGTTGATGATGCCGGGATTGAGCGGAATCGCGGCCATGCCCGAAGGTAATTCCTGCGCCAAAGCCTGCGTGAGGCCTTCAATCGCCCACTTGGTCGCGCAGTACGGCGCGACTTCCGCATCGGTCGAACGGCCCCAGCCGGAACTGAAATTCACAATCACGCCGCTCCCCCGCTCCATCATGGCCGGCAGGAAATGACGGATCACATTGACGACGCCCTTGATATTCACATCGACGATCTCCGAGAACTCCTCCGCCGGGACTTTCCACAGGGGCGCATTCCTGTTGATGATCGCGGCGTTGTTCAGCAGCAAATCAGGCGCCGCACGCAATTCCAGCACTCGCCTGGCCCATGTCCTCACTTGTTCGTCCGATGCCACGTCCACGACATCGAAGTCGTGCGATTTGGGGAACCGTTGACGCAGGCCCTCGATGCCTTTGCGCGAGCGGCCGCAACCGATGACGAAGTGACCGAGGCGCGCGAATTCCTCGACCATCGCGCGCCCGAGCCCGCGAGAGGCGCCCGTAATGACAACGGTTTTCACTGCCGGTTCCGCCATCGCTTCAACCGCCAGTAGAACATGCCGAAGAAAACGGCGCCGCAGCCGTTGACGCCCATGGTATAGCCGAGCTTGTAAAACACGCCGTTGTTGTTGTTCTCCGCGTAAATCACCACGTCGTGGCCGATGAGCAGGTTCGGCATCGACGCCGGCATCAGCGCGCCCTGGACCAGGCCGCGGACGAAACCGGCCGGGCGATGGCTGCGCTCCAATTGCAGGGCCAAGCGGTTCAGCGTCCAGCCAATGACGAAAGCAAGGAGAATGATCGAGGCCAGGCGCGCGACCCAATTCCACCGGGGCCGCGCCCGTGCGGAGACAGGAATGGTGCTGGCGGACATCGGCGCAAGCATGTTTTTGATCTGCGCGGTCGGGCAAGAATAATCTGACTCAAATCCGAATGCCGAACGACAAAGGACACAGGAAGGCCGAAATCCGAATGACAAATGACGAAGGAAGCTCGAAGTCTCGAAATCCAAATCGGCCGCGAGAGCAGCGCTGCATTTGTTACCAAATCCGAATGACAACCTTTTGTTGCATATGCAACAAAAGGTTGTCATTCGGATTTCGACATTCTTTCGTGCGTCGTCATTCGTAATTGGTCATTCCACCGAGCGGTTGGTCCAGCACCCGCGTTTTGTGCCAACCCCGCGTCTGCCACCACCAGCGAAACCAGCGCCGGGTGTCGCGCACCGGTTGGATTTTGCTTTGCTCGTCGCGATAAATCACCCGCACCGGGACGAACTCGACGGTGTGGCCGGCGGCGATGAATTTACACAACAGCTCGGACTCGATCTCAAAGTGGTCGGCTTGCACGTGGACCCGCGCCCAGGCGTCCATGCGCATCAACCGAAAACCGCATTGCGTGTCCGGCAACGCGCGGCCGGTCAATCGCGAAATGCGCCCGCTCATCCAGCGATTCACCCGACATCGTAACCAGGGCATGCCCGCCGGATTCGTCATTCGATTGCCGACGACCAGCGGCGCCCCGGTCCGTTGCGCGCAGGCCAACAACGCCGGTATGTCCGCCGGCGCATGCTGACCGTCCCCGTCCAGCGACAATGCCCAACTGAAACCCTGTTCCCGCGCGCAGCCCCACCCTGCGGCCAAGGCCGCGCCCTTGCCGCGCGGTCGTTCGTGTCGGATCACCTCGGCGCCCCCTTTGGTTGCCCAATCCGCTGTGCCGTCCGTCGAGCCGTCGTCCACCACAATCACCGCCGGCAAATACCTCCGCACCGCGATAACAAGCGATTCGATCGTCGCCGCCTCGTTCAGGCAGGGAATCACCACCGCGCATTGCTCCGGCCAATCCATGGCGCAAACGCTAGGGAAAATCGCGCCGCGGCCAAGACAAATCTGAGGCGCAGGGTCGTGGTCCAGGCCTCCCGGCTGTCATTGCGGGCGCCTCGGCCGCCTTGCTCGCGGGCGGGACTCTGCCCCACGACCGCGACCCGCGTTCCCCGAACCAGGGATGCGCAAATTGGTTTGCGCTCGGCCCCATTCCAGTCTTAACTGGGCCGGTGATTGACGAGCCGTTTTTCCCGACGACCGACGTCCTGAAATCGCGCGGCAAGGCCCAGCTCGCCCTCCATGATCGCGCCGCCCGTGCCGCCCTAAGACAATTCGGCCGCCAGGTTTTCCTGCGCGGCGTTGTCGAGGTCTCCAATTACTGCCGCGAAAACTGCGCCTATTGCGGCATGCGGCGCGACAACCGCGATCTGGCCCGCCACCGCGCGCGGCTCGATCAAATGGCCGAATTGCTGGTCCATCATCGCCCGCCCGCCATCACCGATGTCAACATTCAGAGCGGCGAAGACCCCCTGGTCGTCCGCGAAGTCGTTTTGCCGCTCATCGCTGTGTTGCGTCGCGAAACGCGGCTCGGCATCAGCGTTTGTCTGGGCACGCTCAATCGCCCGCTGTACCACGAACTCAAATCCGCCGGCGCCTCGATTTACATCATGAAATTCGAGGTGGCCGATCCCGCCCTCTACGCACAGTTGGAAGCTCCCGGCACGTTTGATGAACGCGTCAAGCACATCCGCCTGCTCGCCGCCACCGGCTGGAACGTCAGCTCCGGTTTCATCGCCGGCCTGCCCGGCCAATACGACAACGCGTTGCTGGCCAATTTCACTCTCGCGCAGAAACTGCCGCTCGCCGGTTGCAGCGTCAGTCCGTTCATTCCCGGCGACGAAACGCCGCTGTCGAAGGAGCCGACGGCCGGCATCGATTTGACCTTGAACTGTATGGCGGCGCTGCGTCTGATGCGACCGCATTGGGTGATTCCCGCTGTCAGCGCGCTCAATCTCGCCGAACCGGGCAGCGGTTATCGGCGCGGCCTGCGCACCGGCGCCAATCTCGTCACCATCAACCTCACGCCGCCCGATTTGCGCGAGGATTATCTGCTCTACAAACGCGACCGGTTCATTATGACCGAAGAACGGATCCTCTCCGCCATCGAAGCCGAGGGGCTCCAGGCGTCGAAACAGAGCCTTGCCGACTTTTATCAGCAGAAGAAAACGCCAAAGACCGAATCGCGTCACCCGTCGATTGAAAGGGTTGAAGTGTTGAATGGTTAAAGAGCAGGACGCGTTTTTCTTCACGCGGCGCTCCAACGCTCCAACGCTCTTATCATCCTTCGTCACGCCTTGACCGCGAAATACGCGCTCAGAATTCGGGCGTTGGTCCTCCGTTCGACCGGCTCGAATCCCGCCGCGGACAACGTTGAAAGGATCGCCTCCGGAGAAACGCATTCGGCAATCGTCGCCCAATAATATTCCATCAACCTGGCCGAATCGCGACGCCGGGTGCTCAGCCGCGTCAGAAAAGGCAGCAGCCTCTTCATGTAAAAGCGCATCAGACGGAAACCCAGACGCGACGACGGCCGGCTGATCTCCAGAACCAGGGCCCTGCCCTGCCCGCGCAACACGCGATGGAACTCGGCGAAAAGCCGGCCGAGGTCTTCGACGTGGCGCAGCGCATACCCCATCACCACCAGGTCAAACGTCCCGTCCCGAAAAGGCAGCCGCTCACCATACCCCTGGACAAGGGATATGCCGTGCCGCCTCCGGTTCTCGGTCAACATCCCTCGACTCGGATCCAGACCGATCAACTGGTCGGCGCCTATGCCGAGGTCGAGCGCGGCCTGGGCCACAAGACCCGTGCCCGTCGCCACATCCAGCACCCGCATCCCCGGCTTCAGCCCCGCCTGTTGCAAAGCCCGCCGCCGATAGGCGCGGTCGGTGCCCAACGACATCGCGCCGCTCATCCAGTCATAATCGATCGCGGCCCGGTCAAACAGTTCGCCGACAAACCGGGCCCGCTCGGCAGGCGTTGGATAAAACTCCGTGAGCGTCGGGTGCGGGGGCAACTTTTCGGTGACTGTGATTCGTCCAGGCATATCCGCAGAACGTCGGTCGGATTAAAGCTCCAAATCCAAAGCTCAAAGCTCAAGATAATTTCCAAGGTCCAAATCCCAGGCCGGTGACCGGCAATTTTGTTTGGAGCTTCAAAATTGGAGCCTTTCTTGAGCTTTGAGCTTTAAGCTTTGAGCTTTGAAGGCGGCTGTTTCCTTCGGGTGAACCCCGCCAACAGGCCACTGCCACCAGCTTCGCCACCCTTCGCTCAGTTCCAGCCGCAGCCACCCCGCCAGCGCCCCCAAAATCGGCAGGGCGCTCGAACGGGCGAAGGTGTACCCTTTGAACAGGAAACGGCGATTCGAATTCCGCCGGCCGAGCCGGCCGCTTTGGCGCCGCGCGCGCGCCATCTGCGCGAAACGGCGATTGTACGTCTGCATCAGATGGAAGAACGGCCCGGAGAACCGCGAACTGAAGACCGGCTCGCACAGCGCCGTCTGGCCGCGCTTGAACGGCTGCGAGGCCACGCCCAGGTAGTACAATCCAAGGTCCAGCAGGAATGCCAGGCGCAGCAGATCGTATTCACCCAGATATTCGTATTTCTCGCGATACAACGCCGCAAACCAACGTTGGTAACTGCACCTAAAGTCGCGGTTGTGCCTGGCCAGCAACCGCGCAATGTCGTCGCCGCGGCACTGGGACAAAATCAATTTCGCCGACGAACTCACCGTAAATGAGACCCAATCCATTCCGGGACTGTAGAGCGGATCAAGAAACCCGCCCGCGTCGCCCACCAGCGCGAAGCCATCGCCGGCGAGGGTGGTGCTGTAATACGGCAGGTTTTTGCGCCAGTGCACGTCGCCTTCCCGCCAGGTCGCTTCGGCGAGAATTTCTCGCGCCGCCGGATGTTGCCGCAGGAAGTTTTTCAGCCGCTCGCCGAGCGGCCCGCCCTCCGGCCATTGCACCCGGCGCTGGTCGAACACCACCCCGACACTCACGTCGCCGCCCTTGAGCGGAATGCACCACGCCCACCAGCCGTCGCCGGTGAAATGGTTGGTTGCCGTCGCGCGAATGCCGTGGCAGGCCATCGCCCAGGCCGGATATTTCTCCGTCAGTTCGAGGCCGTCCCAGTCTTTCACCCCCGTCCAGCGCGCCCAAACGGCGGTAGTCGGATGCGCGCGGTTAGGCCGCCACCACCCCTCCTGTCGCGCCAGCAGCGAGGTCACGCCCGAAGCGTCCACCACCCATCGCGCCTGGACTTGTTCGGATTGCTCGAGGTGACGCACCTCCACCGTTTGCAGGCCGCCTGCCGACAACTGCACTTTGCCCACGCTCGCCGGGCGCCACAGTTCGGCGCCGAGCGCGCAGGCGCGCCGCAGGACTTCTTCGTCGAGCACGGCGCGGTCCACCTGAAACGCCGGCACGCGCGCCAGATAACGACCGCCGATTTCACTGCAATCGGGCAGCGATCGGGTTTGTCCGTTGAAAAACCAGAAGCGCATCCCTTGCTTGACCAGATGCGCTTCGTTCAAATGTTGCGTCAGCCCCAGCACGCGGCACAGGAAGTAACCGCTGATTTCGACCGTGGCCTCGCCGACGCGCCGGGTGAATGCCGCCGATTTCTCGACGATCAACACCCGCAGTTGCGGTCGCTCGCGCAGCAGCAGCATGGCCGTCGCCGCGCCGGACAACGCGCCGCCGATGATCACGACATCGTAACGTCTGAGGTCCTGGGCCGCCGCGTTCACAAAACGCGAAGGTTAATCGACTCGCCCGGGTTTTAAATCGTTTTTCACCACTTTTCCGTCTTCGGAGGAGATTTGGATTTCGCCGATATTGACGGTATCGCTGGGTTTGCGGATTTTGGCCGCCCACAGCTTCACCTTCCAGACGACCTGGTCGTCCGCACCGCGCTCGAGTTTCAGTTCCGTATTGGTCAACGTGAGGTTTTTCAGCAGCGGCTCGCCTTTGGCGATCTCGATGGCCTTGTCGGAATCGATTTTCAGCTTTTCCTTGGGCAATTCCCGGTGCGCGCCCGTAAACGGTTCGAAGACACGCGCCGGGCGTTTGACCGCTACCTTCGTTCCTGCGGCAAACTTGACTTCCGTCGCCTTGGCGGTGGCATCCGGATCGTAATAAACCACGTACCAGATATTCGGCGTCAGACCGCCGACCGACTTTTCCGAACGAATCTGGACCACTCGACCTTTGGCTTCCTCGCCCAAATGGCGATTGCCTTCCTTGACCAGTTCAAACGCCGTCAGCTCCGACGCCTGTGACGCCGTGTGACTCAGCCCGCCGGCCAGCAGCAGGACAGCCAACCATTTTCCATTCCGCAATTTCATTTTCATGCGTTTACTCTAGGCAGGCGCCCGAGGACTGACAACCTTGAAAACCACGGCAACATTTGACTTGCGCTGAAAAACTTCATTAAGGTTCCCCGGAAGAATCAAATTGCGTCGTGCTTTTCCCACCCAAACAACGTCCCGCCCCGCCGCCGCGCGTTGTCGTCACCGGCGCGGGCATCGTCACTCCCCTCGGCGTCGGGTGGAAGGAAAACGCGGAAGGGTTTCGTGAAGGACGCATCGCCATCCGGCCAGTGACCCTCTTCGATGTCTCGCGTCAGCGTGTCAAGGTCGCGGGCGAAGTCGAACTGCCCTCCGCCCTGCCCAACACGCTTCTGCCCGGACGACGCGTCCGCCGTCTCGACCGCGCCGCGAAATTATTGTTGTTCGCCGCACACGAGGCCTGGAAACAATCCGGCTGGGAGCCATCAGACAACCTGCCAATCGTGCTCGGCACCACCAGCGGCGGGATGAGCCTGGGCCAGGACTATTACCGCCAGGCCCTCGCCCGCCCGCACTCCCATCGGCGCCAACCCTCCCGCGTCGTCCATTACCAGGCGCAACGGCAGGCGCTCGACCTGGCCGATGCGTTCGGATTCAGCGGCCCCGTCACCATCATCGCCAACGCCTGCGCTTCCGGCGCGAACGCCGTCGGCCATGCGTGGGAGCTGCTGCGGCAGGGACACGCGCCGCGCGTTCTGACCGGCGGCTACGACGCGCTCAGCCAGCTCGTCTTCGCCGGATTCGATTCGCTGCACGCGCTCTCACCCACGCGCTGCCGGCCCTTCGACGCGCACCGCGACGGGCTCGCCATCGGCGAAGGCGCGGCGGTGCTCGCGCTCGAAACTCTCGAATCCGCCCAACAACGCGGGGCAAACATCCTCGGCGAAATCGTCGGCTACGGCGCGGCCACCGACGCGCATCATCTCACCCAGCCGCATCCCCAGGGCGACGCCGCCGTCGCCACGATGACGGCCGCCTGCGAGAACGCGGGCCTGGCTCCGCATCAAATCGGTTACCTCAACGCGCACGGCACCGGCACGCCGCTCAATGACAGCGCGGAAGCCGCCGCCATCAATCGTTGGGCGGGCGAACACGCCTCGCGCATCCCGGTCAGCTCAACGAAAGCGGGCATCGGTCATTTGCTCGGAGCGGCCGGCGCGGTCGAAGTTGTGGTTTGCCTCATGGCATTGCGCGGGCAGTGGCTGCCGCCGACCGCAACGCTCGAATCGCCCGATTCGCTCTGCCGCTTTTCCGTCGTGCAAACGCGGGCGACCGCACACCTGGAATATGTCATGAGCAATTCCTTCGGCTTCGGCGGCGCGAATGCAACGCTCATTCTGCGCAACTGGGAATCAGAAAAGTCAGCGACGTCCGGCAAAGCCGGGTGCTTGGGATCATGAATGGCTCAAAGGCATATGGCCCTTCGGGCAACCGCCGCACGCCAGGGCGAAGACATTCACGCGGCGCGGCGCGGCGGTTTCTTTCCCCTCACCCCGGCCCTCTCCCCTGGGGAGAGGGTGACCCTTTGTCGCCTCGGAGCGCAATCCAGACCCGTCGGCTTTCCACGGCGCGATGCTCGCTCTTCCCTGCCCAGGAACCTGCCCCTCTCCCGCCCTTCCGCCTTCGCCAAGCCTACGGCGGACAAGTCGGGCACCCTCTCCCCCTCGGAGGGGGAGAGGGATGGGGTGAGGGGGCCGCTCGCAGGTTCAGGGGCGCAATGCGCGCACAAAGTTCGGAGGATTCTCGCCCTGAGGGAGAGGGTCAGGGTGAGGGGAGACGGCGCGAACTACCATCCCGCGTATCGGCTTACTCCCGGAAATGTCGAACTCTGCCAGTCTTCCGGCGGAGCCGGAGGTTTCCAAAATGACTAGGACTATATGAGCGCAGCGGAAAAAATCTTCATTCACGGCATCGGCGCGGTTTCACCGGCCGGCTGGGGCGTGATGCCACTGCGCGAGGCGCTGGCCAAAGGAGAACCGCTGCCGACCAAAGAACTCGCCCGACCCGGCTGGGCGCATCCGTTGCGCGTCCGACCGACTCCGCCCCCGGCAGCGCGTCCGGACTTCCTTTCCCACGCCCGATTGCGCCGCGCCAGTCCACTCACGCAATACGCCGTTGCCGCCGCCCTCGAAGCGCTGGACGATGATGCGGCCCTTGTCAGCAACGGCACGTTGCGGCTCGGCGTCGTTCTCTGCGTGATGACCGGCTGCGTGAATTATTCCCGCCGTTTTTATGATGAGACCTTAAAAGACCCTGTCACCGCCAGCCCGCTCGTTTTTCCAGAGACCGTGTTCAACGCGCCCGCCAGCCATCTGGCCGCCTTGCTCAACGCCACCGCGATCAATTACACGCTCGTGGGCGACCCTGGAACTTTCCTGCAAGGCCTGGCGTTGGGCGCGGATTGGTTGCTCGACGATCGCGTCAATGCCTGCCTCGTCATCGGCGCCGAGGAAATCGATTGGCTGACCGCGGATGCGTACCGGTTGTTCGCCCGAAAAATCGTCCTGAGCGACGGCGCCGGCGCGCTCTATTTGCGGCGCCGGCAACCACCCAACTCCGCCTCCTCTCAACAGGGCAGCCGGCGTTCGGAAGGGTCCGGTCGGTTCCCCTCAAGGGAGGGATCAGGCATGGGTTTGGCCGCTTTGACGCCTATGCCAGAAAGCAGCGCAACAACATCAGTCCGACTCCATTCCGTCACCGAATCGCATCTCTTCCTTCAGGGACAAACGCGCGCTGAAGCCGCGCAAGGGATGCGCGCCGAATTGCCGGCTGGAAAAGCGGAATTTTTGCTCTGCGACGGAACCCAGGGCTTGCGAAAACTTGACGCTGCGGAGTTGGCGGCGTGGAGCGACTGGCCCGGCGCGCGGCTGTCGCCTAAAAAAATTCTTGGCGAAGGGCTGGCCGCGGCCGCTGCCTGGCAATGCGTCGCCGCCGCTGACGCGCTGCGCCAGAACCAGCATCCCGCCGCCACGGTCAGCGTCGTCGGTTGCAACCAGCAGGCCATCGGCGCGCACTTTGTGATTTCCAAATCCTGAGTGGTCGCTTCAATTACCGGCCATGAGTTCCCGGGTCATCCTTGTCACCGGCGGCAACGGCGGTCTGGGCCTGGCGATCGCGCGCGTTTTCCTGGCCGAATCGCCTCACAACTTCGTCTGGCTCGGCGTGCGGACAAATCGCGACAAGGCGGAAGGATTGTCCGGCGATAACCCGGGCCGCTGCCGGCTGGTTGACCTGGAGGTGACTTCGGTCGCTGCCTGGCAGAAGGCCGTGCAGTCCATCCTGGCGGAACATCAACGACTCGATGTGCTGGTGAACAACGCGGGCAAACATCAGGACAGTCTGTTGGCGCAGCTTCCGTTGGCGGCCTGGCAGGAAGTGTTGGCGACGAATCTCGACGCCACCTTCCACGGTTGCCAGGCTGTGCTGCCTGCCATGATCGCGCAACGCGCCGGGCGCATCATCAACATCGCCTCCCTCAGCGCCTTGCTGGCCCCCGCCGGCCAGTCCAATTACGCCGCCGCCAAAGCCGGCGTCATCGCCCTCACCCAATCCCTGGCCAAGGAAGTCGCCCGCATCGGCATCACCGTCAACGCGGTCTGCCCCGGTTACGTGGAGACCGAGGCGCTCAACGCGATGGGCGATGAACAACGCAAAGCCGCGCTGGCGCGCGTTCCGATGCGCCGCTTCGGCCGGCCCGAGGAAGTCGCCGCCGCGGTCCGATTTCTGGCTTGTCCCGAAGCGGCTTACATTACAGGCTCCGTGTTGAAAGTAGATGGTGGAATCCTGTAACCCGAACTCATGGAAAACGCGAACACGCTCAAAGAACGGATCAAAAACATGATGGTCGAGAACCTCATGCTCCAGGTGACGGCGGCGGATATTGCCGATGACCAACCGCTGTTCGGCCCCGGCAGTCTCGGTCTCGATTCCGTTGACGCTCTCCAACTCGTGGTGGCGCTCGACAAGCATTTCGGACTCAAAATCCCCGACCCGGCCGCCGCCAAGGAAATCCTCCAGAACGTCGGCACCATCGTCGCCGCCGTGCAGAAGAAATTCGCCGGCGTCGCCTGAACCCGGACCGCGGACTTTCCAGTCCCCAGCAACGTTTGCACTCGCGGGGCTCCGCGCACCACCCTCCGCACATACTACGCATACATACTTTTTTGCTGACACCGCGCCAACAAACGACTATGGGTTCTTCCGAAAGATTTGCGCGGCAAACGCCCGCCCTGCGTGGCGGCGCGCTTGCACAAACAACCTTGAGTCCCAGACCCGGACCGCGCATTTTTTCCTCGGTAATCGTTGACTTATGCTCTGCACTCGATTGATCGCAACGGCCGCCTGCAGCGCCCTGCTCCTCGGCGGCTGCGGGAAGCATCCCGAGTCCAGCCAGCCGGATAATACCGGCGCCGGCCCGGTGAAGGTACGCGTCGGCTACATCGGCCTCACTTGTGAGGCGCCGATTTTCACCGCCGTCGAAAAAGGGTTCTTCAAAGAGGAAGGCTTGGACGTTGCGCTGGTCAAGTGCGAGTGGGCGAACTACAAGGACGTGCTGGCGCTGGGCAGATTCGACGTGACCCATCATCTGGTGATGTATTTTCTCAAGCCGATCGAACAGGGCTTGGACGTCAAATTCACCGGCGGCATCCATCGCGGCTGCCTTAGGGTCCAGGCGTCAGCCAAGAGCAGCATTCAATCCGTCAAGGACCTCCGCGGCAAACGCATCGGCGTGCCCGGCATGGGCACTCCGCCCTTTATTTTCGCCAATCGCGTCCTCGGCGCCCAGGGCATCGACCCGCGCAAAGACATCACCTGGCTCGTGTTCCCCGCTGGCGAACTCGGCCTGGCACTCGACAAAGGTGAAGTCGATGCCGTTGCCAATTCCGAGCCGATCGGCAGTCTCCTGCTCGCCGATGGCAAGGTCCGCAACATTGCCGACCAGGCCGCGGACGCGCCGTACCGCGACGAATATTGCTGCGCCGTCCTGGTGAACGGCAAATTTCTCGCCCGCAACCCCAAGGCCTCCGCCGCCGCCACCCGCGCCCTGCTCAAAGCGGCCAAATGGGTCGAGACCAACCCCGCCGCCGCAGCGAAGCTTTCGGTCGAAAAGAAGTATCTGGCCTCGACGGTGGAACAGAACACCATCGCGATTTCACACCTGCGCTATGTTCCCAGCGTTTCCGGCGCCGAGACCGCAGTCAAACTGGCGGCGGCGGAAATGAAGACCGCCGGCATGCTCGCGCCCTCCACCGACGTCCCCGGATTGGCCACCCGCGCCTTCGCGCACCTCGACGGCGTATCGGACCAATGGATTGATTCCCTCAAGGTCGAGAAGGTTGCCGGCGGCCAGGTGCCCGCCGGCTGGGACATCCGCCGATACGCAAAGAACACGGTCTCGGATCCCTTCTGCTCGGCTTGCATCATCCTGCCCTCCGCCCAATGAACGCCCCGACTCCGGAAACCGCGGACCCCGTCCGGTTGCGGGAGAAACAGGCCGCGCGCGCGCCGACCGCAAGCCCGCCCGCAACGTCATCTGGGCCGCTTCTAGTCCTCCTGACCGTCCCGCTCGCCGCAGCCCTTGCGCTCGGCCTTCATCTGCGGGTTTCCACCAAAGAACCGCCGACGGAAACGCATTCCTATTCCGTGTTTCTCGGCTCGGTTCTGGCCGCGGCCGTGCTGGCAGCGTTCATCCAGCCCTTCTGGCCCCGTCTCTGCCGTTGGATGGGCCACATGTGCCCCATTATCGCCGCGGCCATCGCGTCGCTCGCCTGCTGGGAATTGATCACGTCCGGCTTCCGCTGGCTTCCCCTGCCTTACTTTCCCGGCCCGGCAGGCGTGCTACAGAGCCTCATCAATGACCGGGCCCTGCTCTTCGACAGCACCTGGCATTCGCTCACCCTGCTCCTCGCCGGGTACGCACTCGGCGTGGCCGTGGCCCTGGTCAGCGGCGTGTGCATCGGCTGGTTCGCCCATGCCCGCTACTGGGGAATGCCGCTTTTGAAGGTCGTTGGCCCCATCCCCGCCACCGCCTGGATCCCACTGGCCATGGTGCTGGCGCCTTCCGCCATGTTCTCCGCCGTGGCGGTGATCGCTCTCGCCGTCTGGTTCCCGGTGACCATGCTGACCGCCTCCGGCATCTCCAATACCCGCGCCTCCTACCTTGATGTTGCCCGCACACTCGGCGCCGGTCCCGCCTACCTGATCTTCCGCGTCGCCATCCCCGCTGCCACCCCGAGCATCTTCATCGGTTTGTTCATGGGACTCGGGGCGGCGTTTCTGACCCTCATTGTCGCTGAAACCGTCGGGGTCAAATCCGGTCTTGGTTGGTATGTCAGTTGGGCGCAGGGCTGGGCAGAGTACGGAAAGGTCTATGCCGCCCTGGTGATCATGGCTGCGTTCTTCTCAACCATCATGACCCTCCTGTTCAAGGCCCGTGACCGGGTGTTGGTCTGGCAAAAAGGCGTCATCAAATGGTAGCAGGCCCTGCCAACACTCCTGCCAACGAAGGTTCCGCCCTCCGTGTCGCCGGCGTCAGTAAGGATTTCCCCGCGCCCGGCAACGCCGACGTCCGCACGGTCGCGCTTCAGGAGATCAATCTCTCCGTCGCAGCCGGGGAGTTGGTATCCCTCGTCGGCCCCAGCGGCTGCGGCAAATCCACCTTGCTCCGCCTCATCGCCGGCCTCGACTTTCCCAATTCCGGTGAGCTCTGGATCGGCTCGCAGGCCATCACGGGTCCCAGCGCCGAACGCGGCCTGGTTTTCCAGGATCCCAACCTGTTTCCCTGGCTGACCGTGCGCCGCAACATCCAGGCCGGCCTCGTCGCACGTGGGGTCCTCCACTCCAAACGCCACGAGGTGGACGAGTTCATGCGCCTGGTCGGTCTGGAAGGTTTCGCCAACGCCTTCCCCCATCACCTCTCCGGCGGCATGGCACAACGCGTCGCCCTGGCCCGCGCCCTCATCAACCATCCCAAGGTCCTCCTCCTCGACGAACCCTTGGGCGCCCTCGACGCATTCACCCGCATGCGCATGCAGGATGAGGTGCTCCGCCTCTGGCAAACCCGCCGCACCACGATGCTCCTCGTCACCCATGACATCGACGAAGCGATCTACATGAGCGACCGCATCGTGATCATGACTCCCAGCCCGGGTCGCATCGAATGCACCATCCCCGTGGCCCTCGATCGGCCCCGTCAGCGCAACAGCCCGGAATTCCTGCGTCTGCGCTCCGAAATCCTTGAACTCCTCCACTTCGCAGGCAACGCCGGCGACCCCGTCTCCGGCCCCGCTGCCTCAGGGGAACAAAGGGGGGCGGGGTTCCAGGCTGCCACCGGCGGCGATACCGACGCGGGCCCGGCGACGGCCGGTCAGCAACTTGGCGTGGATCTAACATCTTCTCCCACACCGCCGACGGATTCGCTCGACGCCCAGGTCATCATCATCGGCGGCGGCCCGGCCGGTTCCACGCTCGGCGCTTACCTGTCCGGCGACGGCATCGATCATCTGATTCTCGACCAGGCGGTCCATCCGCGACCGCACGTCGGCGAATCGCTGGTCTGCTCCACGACCCGTATTTTTCGGGAGATCGGTTTTCTGCCGGTGATGGAACAGGAACGATTCGTTCACAAGCACGGCGCGGTCTGGACCCATTGGGCCGACCACCGGCAATATGTGGTCCGTTTTCGTGAAATTCCGGAACTCGGTCTGCCGCAGGATTACACCTATCACGTGGACCGCGGGCGCTTTGATGAACTCCTGTTGAAGCACGCCTCTTCTACAGGCTCGCGCGTGGTGCAAGGCGCGCGCGTCGAGCGGGTGGAATTTGACCACAACAATTTCGCCGCCGGCGTGCGGATCAAACAGGACCGTCAGGAACGATTGCTCCGCTGCAGGCTGGTGGTGGACGCTTCGGGAAGGAGCACCGTCCTGGGCTCGCAACTGCGCTTGAAGCGCAACGACCCGCTGTTCAACCAGTTCGCCGTTCACAACTGGTTCCAAGGCGTGGATCGCGGCGCAGCGGAAACCGCCGACTACATCCACATTCACGTGTTGCCGATGCCGCGCGCGTGGGTCTGGCTTATCCCGATCAACGAACGGGTCACTTCCGTCGGCGTCGTCACTCAGGGCGACGATTTCGTGAAAGGGAACCAACCGGTCGGGGAGTTTTTCGCCCGGCACATCGCCAGCCATCCGCGTCTCGCCCGGCAGATGGAAAACGCGCGACCGCTCCACGAATTCACTCGCGAAGGCAATTACAGTTACGTGATGGATCGATTCGCCGGCAGTGGCTGGCTGCTGGTGGGCGACGCCGCGCGGTTTGTCGATCCGGTTTTTTCCTCCGGTGTGAGCGTGGCGATGGAATCCACCAAGCGCGCCGCGGAGGCCATCATCAAAGCCCTCGCCTGCGGTGACGTGAGTGCCAGGAGTTTTGCCGATTACGAGAGAACCAT